>Ga0116216_10000654_pt1 | contig 26523 bp, 18 predicted proteins | sample Sb_taG_11_FD_89696 | JGI IMG/M metagenome (GOLD analysis project Ga0116216, IMG submission 89696) | Peat soil microbial communities from Weissenstadt, Germany - Sb_50d_3_AS metaG | ecosystem: Environmental > Terrestrial > Soil > Wetlands > Peat | place: Germany: Weissenstadt | collected 2010-09-21
CAGGTTGGGATCAACAATGTCGGCCCCGGATTGCTGTCTTTGACAGGCTTCAATTACCTCTCCGGGGTAATTGAAGCCTGTCAAAGACAGCAATCCGGGGCCGACATTGTTGATCCCAACCTGCTGCGCCAGGTTCCCCAGGCCTTCATCCTGGCCGCCATTATTGAGCAGCACGTAGTTGACGCCCACGCGCAACTCGTTGACCATCCGCGGGTTGATGGTGCGGGTCCAGTTGGCGACGCCATTCTCGAACGGCGAATGGTTGAAGCTGCCGTAGAAAATCGGCATGCTGTTGAGGCCGGGGTTTTCCTGGCGGCCCTTGGAGACTCACACGGTGAAGTAGTCCTTGTCGTTCGGGCGCCAGTCCCCCTTGACGTCGCCCTGGTCGGTGTAGAGCTGGCTCCAGGAACCGTAGTAGAAGTTCGAGGTGGTGTACCGGTTGAACTGCGGCGCGGGATAGAACGAACTGCTGACCAGTTTGACCGCCGCCGGATTCAGCATGCTGGTGGGAATCACGTTGTTGGGGAACGGTGCGCGCAGCCCGGTGGTCGTGTTCAGGGAATACGGATTGTAAAGCTGGATGGTCTTGCCGGCGGTCTGGGTGGGATCGAGCAGGGACGAAAAGTCGCCTGTTCGCCAGGCCGTCGGCATCAGCGTGGTGGCCGAGATCGACGGCGGAGTGTCCCGCCGCAGGCTTTGCTCGTCGACGAAGAAAAAGAGCTTGTCCTTGACGATGCGGCCGCCGAACGTGCCGCCGAACTGGTTCCAGCGCTGAGCCGGGCGGGGCACCCCGTTCCAGTTGTTGCCCCAGTTGTTGGCATTCAGCTTGTCGTTGCGGAAATACTCGAACACATTGCCGTGGAACTGGTTGGTTCCGGACTTGATGATCACGTTGATGATTCCGCCCTGGAAATTGCCGAATTCGGCGGAGGCGTTGTTGGTGATCAGCTTGAATTCCTCGATGGCATCCACGTTGGGCTGATACGAAACCAGGTCATCGGAGGTGAAGTTGTTGTCCGTGCCATCCAGCAGGAAGTTGTTGGCTTCCTCGCGGTTGCCGTTGACATAGGGACGGCCGCCGCCGGCGGAACGCTGGCCGCTGTTGAAGCTCGACGGATCGGGCGTGGTGACGCCCGCGACCAGGAGGGTGAGCGCTACCGGGTTGCGGCTGACCAGCGGCGTGTGATCGATCTGGTTGGAGTCGATCACCGCGCCCACCTGCGTAGTATCGGTCTGCAGAACCGGAGCTTCTCCGGTAACGGAGACGCTTTCGCTGATGGCGCCGACCTGGAGCGGAACATCCACGCGGGCGCGTTGGTTGACTTCGAGGACGATATCGGGATTGACGTAGGTTTTGAAGCCCTGCGCTTCCACTTTGACCTCATACCTGCCGATCGGTATGCGCGGGAAGGCGTAGATGCCGTCTTCATTGGTTTTGGTTGGCCAGACGGTCTGGCGGTCCAGATCTCTGGCGGTGACCGCTGCATTCAGCACGGATGCGCCGGAGGGGTCGGTAACACGACCGGTGATGCCGGCGCTGGTCTCTTGAGACATCAGAGGCAGAGTACAAACGCACACTGCGGCGACGACAATTAAGATTTTCCTCTTCATAAACTCCCCTTTCTGCGGTTGAATTATAACAGAATGATCACAACGGAGGAAATGGTGTGAATCCCTGTGTGAGGCAAGGCCGGCGTTACCATAGCGGAAGGTGCCCTACCACAAGGTTGTAGCTTGGGCGGGAGCGGTGGCCGCGGCCGCCCTGCTGGTTTCCTGCGCGCACCCGAAGCTGGCCGTCCGAACGCCCGTGCCGCATGAGCACGCGGATTCCCCCTTCGAAGCCGCCGAGTATTTCCGCCAGCAGCGCGTGCCGGATTCGGGCGGTCTGCCCATCGAACGCTACTTCGAAGCGCAGCGCCATGCCCGAGGCATGCGATCCTATTCGCTCCGCGCGGGACGCTTTGTGGACCACGCGATCTCCGGCGCGGCCGCGACCTTCGGCACATGGGAATCGCTGGGCCCGGGGAATGTCGGAGGGCGCACCCGCTGCCTGGTGATTCACCCCACCAACTCCAACATCATGTGGGTGGGCGGCGCCACGGGCGGCGTGTGGAAGACAACGGACGGAGGCCAGAGCTGGACCCCGCAGACCGATTTTGCGCCCGTGCTGACTATCAATTCGCTGGTGATCGACCCCAACGATCCCAACACGCTCTACGCCGGAACCGGTGAGCAGACGCAGAACTGGCGCGGCGCCGGCATCTTCAAGACTACCGACGGGGGGCAGACCTGGGCGCAGATTCCATCCACCGCCACGACCGATTTCTACTTCGTGAACCACATCGCGGTCAGCCCCGCAGTCTCCTCCCACATCTACGCCGCTACAAACTCGGGCCTGTGGGCATCGACCGATGGCGGTGCCTCGTGGAAGCTGTCCCTGGCCTCTCCCGATGGAGGCCCGGCGCCCACCTTGACGGGCGGCACTACCAACGGTTGCTTCGATGTGACCATCGTGCCCGGGCAACCGGCCGACGGGGTCTTCGCGGTGTGCCATCCAACCGGCAGCCTGCAGTACGCCATCTTCCGCAATTCCGACGCCGCGGGACAGGGAACGTGGACCATGGTCCATTCCGATCCCAACATGTGGTACACGGTGCTGGCCGTCGCTCCCTCGCAAACCAGCACGATCTACGCCCTCTCGGTGACCATCGACAGTTCCAGCCCGTATGCCAAAGGTCTGCTGGCGGTTTACCGCTCGACCAGCGGCGGCGACCCGGGCACGTGGACCACGCGCACCTCGAACCAGGACAGCAACCGCCTGAACACGGCCATCCTGAGCATCGACAGCGCGTACAGTTTCGGCAGCTTCTGCTCGGAGTCGGTCCCCGACTACAACGGCCAAGCCGGGTACAACCTGGCCCTGGCGGTGGATCCGCTCGACCCGAATCGCGTGTGGGCGGCGGGAATCGGCATTTTCCGCTCCGACGATGGCGGCGCCAACTGGGGCTACGCCTTTGACGGGGCGCATCCCGACCAGCATTTCCTGGCTTTCGATCCGGGGTTCAATGGCGCCGACAACCAGGTGCTCTACAACGTCAACGATGGCGGCGTGTACAAGACCACGCAGGCTCGCGGCAAGACCGGCACGTGCGCTTCGGTCAGCTCCGCAGTGACGTGGACGGCGCTCAACAACGGCTACCAGACCACGCAGTTCTATCACGGAGTGCCGTATCCGGGCGGCGGCGCATACTTCGGCGGCACGCAGGACAACGGCACCTTGCGCGGCACGGATTTCAGCGGGCCCGGCCAGTGGGGCTCCATTTTCGGCGGCGATGGAGGCGTTTCGCGCGTGGACCCGGTGAACGTCAACATCGCTTACGTCGAGACTCCGCATGGGGCCATGGCGAAGTCCGCGGATGGCGGCATCACCTACGTGAACGCCTCCAACGGGCTCAATGAGGCCGCCCTCAATTTTCCGTTCGTGGCGTACTATGTGTTCGACCCCGCCAACTCCCTGCGTATGTATGTGGGCGGGACGCAGTTGTGGCGCAGCGAAGACGGAGCCGCCCACTGGACCGCGGCCAGCGCGCCCGTCGATCAGCCCGCGGGGGCCCTGGACAATATCCGGACCGTTGCGGTTTCGCCCGCCGATCCCAACCTGGTCCTGTTCGGAGTGAGCCACGGGAGAATCTTCCGCAATGCCAACGCGCTGGCCTCCAACGGGACTACCGTGTGGAGTTATAGCCAGCCTCGCTCGGGCAACGTCTCGCATCTGGAGTTCGATCCGCGGCAGCCCTCGACCGTCTACGCGACGTACACCACTTTCGACTCCGCACCGGGCGACGGGCACGTCTATCGATCCAGCGACAGCGGCGTGACGTGGACGCGGATCGACGGCACGGGCAGCACGGGCCTGCCGGACGTGCCGGTGGAGACGCTGCTGGTGGACCCGGACGATTCCACCCGGCTCCACGTGGGCAGCGACCTGGGAGTGTTCGCCAGCCTGGATGGCGGCAGCACGTGGGTGCGCGACGACAACCCGTTTGCCAACGCGATCACCACGACCCTCGACATTGACCGCCATGCGGGCGTCAAGTATTTGTACGCGTTCACCTATGGGCGCGGAGTGTGGCGCGTGCCATTAGGAGGGGCGCCCGCGGCGCCGTGCGCGTACGTCGTCTCGCCCACGAACCTCGCTGCCGATGTGACCGGCGGTACCTTCAGCGCGGACATCGCGACCTCCGCAAACTGCGGCTGGGCGGTGACTCCGGGGACGGGCAATTTCGCCTCGGTCGAAGGTCCGGGATACGGCGTGGGCAGCGGTAAGGTGTGGTTCACGGTGCCGGCCAATCACGGAACCGCCGCGCGCGCCATGACCGTGGTGGTCGAGGACCAACAGGTGACCGTCACCCAGCCGCCCGCCGTGAGTATGGCGCCCAGCGATGAGCTGAGCACGGCATATGCGATTCTGGCCGTACCGTTTCAGGGCTCCTCGGTCAACACTTCCCTGACGCAGAACCCCGCGGACCCCCAGCACTCCTGCACCGGATCGGCGGATTTCCGAACCGGCTGGCTGTGCTTCACCGCGCCCGCGGACGGCAACTTGCAGGTGACGGCCGAGGGCGTCCAGATAGGCAGTCCTGCGCGGAACTCGGGGATCGTGATCGCGGTGTATGCGCTCAACGGCAACTCACTCGGCGCCGAGTTGGGTTGTGCCGTGGTGACGAAAGATGCCGGCCCGGTTCGCGACGCCGTCGTCCGGTTTCCGGTGACTGGCGGCGCGGCGTACGCGATCGAGACCGGCTCGCTGGCCACCGGATCCACCTCCGACAACGCGCAAATGTACATCGGGCTCGGACCCGCGGTGCCTGTGCCGACGTTTGATGTCAGCCCGCCGGAAGTGCTGGTGAACCCGGGGGCAACGCGCATTTTTCGGGCGGTGACTTCGGGACTGCCGAACCGGGCGGTGCGCTGGACGGTCTCGCCGCAGGCAGGCGTGATCGCGCCCGACGGAACCTACACGGCGCCACTGGTCGCAACCCCCACGGCCGTCACGGTGACTGCGCAGAGCCTGGCGAACTCCAGCCTGCAAGCCATCTCCACGGTCACGATTCAGGCCGCGCCGCCGGTCTCGCTGGCCGCGCCCGCGGTCAGCAACGCCGCCAGTTTCCAGACGGGCGCTCTCGCGCCGGGCGAAGTGGTCACCATCTTCGGCAGCGGCATCGGGCCGTCCGCCACGGTGACTGCTCAGTTGAACGCGCAGGGCAGGCTGGCCTCGACGCTGGCGGGAACGCAAGTGCTGTTCGACAACATACCGGCGCCGCTGGTCTATGTGACTGCCGCGCAAGTGAGTGCCATTGTGCCTTACGAGGTGGCCAATCAGCAGACTACGCAGATGGTGGTGGTGCGCAACGGCCAAAGCACGCCGCCCGTGACGCTGACGGTATCGGCTGTGGCGCCGGCGTTGTTTACGGCCGCCGCGTCGGGCTCGGGCCAGGCAGCCGCGGTGAATCAGGATGGCACGTTGAACGGCCCGCAGTCCGGAGCGCCGGCGGGATCGGAAGTGGCGCTGTTCGCCACGGGCGAAGGGCAGACCACTCCCGGCGGCATCAATGGCCGGATCGCCGGCAGCGTGGTTCCCCAGCCGCTGGCGCCGGTGAGCGTGAAGATCGGCGGCGTGGACGCCGTGGTGGTTTACGCCGGCGGCGCGCCGGGGGCGGTCGCGGGATTATTCCAGGTGAATGTGAAGGTGCCGGCGGGGTTGCAGGCGGGGGCGAATGCCGTGGTGCTGACGGTGGGTGGCGCGTCCAGCCGGGCGGATGTCACGATTATGCTGCGGTAGGCGATCAGCCGCCATCGGACCGACCGCTGCCGCTCGCTCGCCGGCTCGGACCATCCGCCTCCGGAGCTGAAAGCATGACCCACGACCCAGCCGATTCCCGAAGATTGGCGGTCCCCCATGCCCTCCAACAACTTCCGGCTGGGTCGTCGTCCGGAAGCCGACTACTTCGAGCGAAACCGGCAACGCATGCGATACCCCAAGTTCCGGAAGCAGGGTCTTTTCATCGGCTCAGGTGTGATCGAAGCGGGATCGAAGACGGTGATTGGCGCCCGGCTCAAGCAATCCGGTATGTTTTGGACCGTGCGCGGCGCCGACGCCATCATCGCTCTGCGCTGCACCCGCTTCAGCGGTGAGTTCGAGGACTACTGGGCTTCTCGCCGAGCGGCCGCCCTCCGCCCGCAAGAACCCCCGCGGCCCAATCGCCACCTCCATCTGCGATATACTTCCCCATATTCATGCGGCGCAGAACACTTCTCCGCTGGATCGCGTCCCTGGGTAGCGCGGTCCGGCTCACCGGCCTCCGTGCCTGGGCCCAGACCGCGGCCTTTCCCGGCGACCAAGGCCCCGTCCTCGCTGCCCTGGCCGCCATCGTCCTTCCCTCCGAGCTTGGCCCCGATGGCGTTCGCGCCGTCGCCCAAAATTTCGAACGATGGGTGCGCGACTACCGTCCCGGCGCCGAGATGGACCACGGCTACGGATTCACCCGCCTCCGCAACAAGCCCGCTTCCCCCGCGCCCGCCTATCTCCGCCAACTCGAGTCCCTGCGTCCGGTCCTCAATGGCGACGCCGCCTCCAGCCGCCGCGCCATCGAAGCCGCGCTCGAAGAAGCGAAGATCACCGACCTCCCCCGCAGCCCCGACGGACGCCACATCGCCGCCGACCTCATGGCATTCTACTTCCGCGGCAGCGACGCCAACGACCTCTGCTACCGCGCCGCCATCGGACGCGACCGCTGCCGCTCGCTCGCCGGCTCGGACAATCCGCCTCCGGAGCTGAAAGCATGACCACCCACGAGTGCGACGTCTGCATCATCGGCGGCGGCATCTCCTCCGCCATGCTCGCGCAGAAACTCGCCGAGCTGCGCCCCGGCATTTCCATCACTGTCATCGAAGCCGGCAAGAAGCTCTTCGATCTCGAAAACCGTATGCAGTACCGGCGCCGCACCATCGACTACGCCGAGAACCCCTGGCCCGGCGACTTCATCGAGGACCAGGCCGCCAAGGGCGTGATCTCCCGCACCATGGCCGTGGGCGGATCGGCCCTGCACTGGGGCGGCACCTGCAACCGCTTCTCGGAAGAAGATCTGCGCCTCAAATCCCTGTACGGCCTCTACACCGATTGGCCCATCGAGTGGAAAGAGCTCGAAAAATTCTACTGCGAGGCCGAGCGCCGCCTGGGCGTCTCCGGCGAGCCCAGCCCGCTTCCCGAAGACTGGCGCTCCGAGCCCTATCCCATGGCCGCCATGGTGATGACCCACAATCTCAAGGAGCTGAAACAGTGGGGCGAAAAGAGCGGCATCCCGTTCTGGAGCACTCCGCAGTCCAAGAACACCAAGCCTTACGACGGCCGCAACCAATGCATCCGTTGCAACACCTGCTCCATCTGTCCCACCGGCGCGCGCTACTCGCCCGACTTCACTTTCAAGCGCCTGCTCGCGCGCAAGAACTTTGCGCTCCACGATCAGACCCTCGTCCGCAAGCTGACCCTCAACGACGGTAAGACCACCGTGGCCGCGGCCGAGGCCGTGAATCGCGAGCGCCCCGGCGAACCGATCGAATATCGCGCCCCGGTCTTCGTGCTGGCCTCGGGATACTGCTGGAGCCCGCACCTGCTGCTGCTGTCGAACAACTCGCGCTTCCCCAATGGGCTCGCCAACCGCTCGGGGCTCGTCGGCCGATACATGTGCGGCCACGCCTTTCTCTCCGCCATGATCGAGATCGACGCCAAAATCTACCCCGGCATGAACGAGCAGCACGGCCTGATCTCACGCCAGTTTTTCCGCTGCAAGACGGACCAGCCGTTCATCCGCCACGACCTGCGCATCTGGGAGAGCGCCTCCGGCCACGAGCCGCGCCTGCGCAGCGCCGATGGCCGCATCCTGCTCGGCGACTCGCTGCTCGCCGACTGGCGAGATCGCGCCAAACGCGGCACCGCCCGCGTGCGTGGCTATTACGACGTGCATCCCGACCGCGACAGCTCACTGACTCTCGATGTCACTTCGCGCAACCGCTGGGGCGACCCGCTGCCCACGATTGCGCACAAGCCCGATGCCGCCACCGAATCCCGCCAGCAGCTCACGCGCCAACATTTTCAGCAGCTCTTCCAGACGCTGGCCAAATCCAACAACGGCAAAATTCTCTCCACCGGCGCCGGCAATTACCTGGACCATCCCGCCGGCGGCTGCCGCATGGGCGCCGACGCTTCCACCAGCGTCTGCGACAGCTTCGGCCAAACCCACGATCACGAAAATCTCTTCGTAGCCGGTTCCCCCACGCTCCCCAATGCCGGCTGCACCAACGGCACACTGACTTTCGTAGCACTGACTCTGCGCTCGGCCGAGAAGATCGCCACTCACTTCCGGAGCCCCGCATGAACCTCCCTCGTGCCTCATGCATCCGTGCCACACCCAACCGTGGCGCACGCACTCATGCGTGCCGCCTCGACACTCGTGTCGAGGCATCGGAGCTCCACATTACGCGCCGTCCCGCCGAGCATTTCTCCGCGATCTCCGCTCCCTCCGCGCGCGCCTCGGGTAAGACGCGAACCTCCCACCAGCCTCCCACTCTCTTGTTCTCTTTGTCCTCCGCGTTCCAAGCTCCGCGTCTCCGCGGCTCCGCGTCAATTCTCCTTTTCCTCTCTCTCTGCCCCCTCGCCCCCGCCCAGGACTGGCCCACCTACGGAGGCGACCCCGGCGAGACCCACTACTCCCGCCTCGATCAAATCAACCGCACTAACGTCCGCAACCTCAAACTCGCCTGGGAGTGGAAGACCGCCGAAGCCCCGCTCCCCGAATTCAAGACCAACCCCGGAGCCTTCGAAGCCACGCCCCTCATGATCGGCGGCGTCCTCTACCTCAGCACCCCCTACAACCGCGTCGTCGCGCTCGACCCCGAAACCGGCCGCGAACGCTGGTCCTACGATCCCGAGGCATACCGCGACGGCCAGGTCCCCAACGGCACCGGCTTCGTCCACCGCGGAGTCGCCGCCTGGCGCGATAGCAAAACCGGCCACCTTCGCATCTTCATGAACAGCCGCTACCGCCTCATCTCGCTGGATGCCGAAACCGGCAAGCCGGTGCGCGATTTCGGCGACAACGGCATCGTCAACCTCGTGGCGAGCCTCCGCTGGGAGACCAATCCCAAGCACTACACCAACACCTCACCGCCCGTCGTCTACCGTGACCTCGTGATCGTCGGCAACGGCGTCGCCGATCGCTTGGTCTATCCCAAAGACCCGCCCGGCGACGTACGCGCCTTCGACGCCCGCACCGGCAAACTCGCCTGGACCTTCCACACCGTCCCGCTCTCGGGCGAATTCGGCAGCGAGACCTGGGGCAATGGATCGGAGAAGTTCACCGGCCACACCAACGTGTGGGCGCCCATGACCCTCGATGACGCGCGCGGCCTGCTCTACTTGCCGGTGTCGACGCCCAGCAACGATTTCTACGGCGGCGCGCGCCCCGGACAGAACCTCTTCGCCGAATCGCTGGTGTGCCTCGACGCCTCGACCGGCAAACGCAAATGGCACTACCAACTGGTGCACCACGGCCTCTGGGACTACGATCCGCCCGGCCCTCCCGTCCTCGCCTCGATTCGCGCCTCTGGCAAACGCATAGACGCCGTGGTGCAGCTCACCAAGACCGGATGGGCCTTCGTCTTCGATCGCGTGTCGGGCAAGCCCGTCTGGCCCATCGAGGAGCGCCCCGTACCCGCAAGCGATGTCGCCGGTGAAAAATCCTGGCCCACGCAGCCGTTCCCCACCAAGCCTCCGGCGTTCGAAGAGCAGGGCGTCACCCTCGACGACGCCTTCGACCTCACACCCGAGCTGAAGGCCGAAGCGCAGGCCGAAATGAAGAAGTACCGCATCGGCCCGATCTTCACGCCGCCCAGTTTCCAGGGATCGCTCATCCGTCCCGGCGTGATCGGAGGCGCGAATTGGGGCGGCGGCGCGCTCGACCCCGCGACCGGCATCCTTTATATCAAGTCGAGCAACACTCCCGCCAACGCGCGCCTCAAGAAGGTGGACACTCCCATCCCCGGCGAACTCGACGCCACCTACGTCATGGACAACGGCCCCACCACGTTTCACAACGGCCTGCCGCTCCTCAAGCCGCCCTTCGGCCACCTCACCGCGATCGATCTCAACAAGGGCGAGATCGTGTGGCGCGTGCCTTTCGGCGATGACGCCCGCCTGCGCGCCCACCCCACGCTCAAGGACGTGAAACTGCCCGACCGCCTCGGAGCCTCGGGCGCCCCGGGAGCGATCGTCACCAAGGGAGGCGTCATCTTCGCCGGCGGCGGTGACACTCGTCTGTACGCCATCGATACCGCCAACGGTCAGGATCTCTGGAGCTTCCCGCTCGGCCGCCGCACGACCGCCACGCCCATGACCTACCGCACAGCCGCCGGCCGTCAGTTCGTAGTAATCGCGTCGGGCAACGGAAGCGACGCCACCCTGACCGCCTTCGCTTTGCAGTAGCACAGGCATTCTTGCCTGTGTGGTTCTTGCTTAGGCAGCGCTGCCCGCCGCCATCCCCATCTCCTCCAGAACACGCCGCATCGCCGCCAGCAGCGCCTCGATGTCCGCCGGAGACAACCGCCCGATAGTCCCCACACGAAAACACAGCTCTTCCGTCAGCTTACCGGGATAAATGACGAACCCCAATTCACTCAGCCGCGAATAGAATTCCTCGAATCGAAACCCCGCGCGCGCGGGATACCGGAACGTGCTGATGATGTAGCTTTGGTCCTCTGGCGCCAGGTACGCCTCGAAGCCCATCTCCGCCATACCACGCATCAGCGCCGCGTGATTCGCGCGATAGCGCGCCGCGCGCCCCTCTACACCGCCCTCCGCATCGAGCTCGAGCAGCGCCTGGTGGAACGCCAGCAGCGCGTGCGTCGGCGGCGTGAAGCGGAACTGGCCGTCGGATTCGAACCCCGCCCACTGCGCGTGCAGATCGAGGCTCAGCGTGCGCGCGCGCCCCTTCGCTTCGAGCAACCGGCCCCGCCGCGCCAGCACGAACGCGAAGCCCGGCACGCCTTCGATGCACTTATTCGCCGACGAAATCAGGAAATCGATGCGCGCCGCCGCGAGATCCAGCGGGATTGCGCCGAAGCTGCTCATCGCGTCGACGATGTACACCGCGCCCGCGCGTTCCACCGCCGCGCCGATGGCTTCGACCGGATTGACAATGCCCGTAGTCGTCTCGCAATGAATCACCGCCGCGTGCGTGATGCCGCGCGATGCCGCGAGGCGCTCCGCCACTCCTTCGGGCGCGATCTTGCGATTCTCGGGAGTGTCCAGCGTTTCGGTCTCAATCCCGTGGACGCGCGCCATCTGCGCGATGCGGCGTCCGTACGCTCCGTTCACCAGGACCAGCAGCTTGCCATCGCGCGGAATCGCCGAAGAAATGACCGATTCGATGGCGAAGGTCCCGCTGCCCTGCATCAGCACGCATTCGTAGTCGCGAATTGGTTGGCAGGCGAAAGCGCCTGCCCCACCGATCTCGAGCAGCCGTCTACGAATGTCCCGCACGGTCCGCAGAAATTCGCGGTCGCGCGACCCCGCGTCGTGCAACATCGCGGACTTCACCGTCGCGCTGGTAGTAAGCGGTCCGGGAGTGAATAGCAATTTATCGGTCGTCATGGTGGAGATTGTCTTCTTCATCGCCGTCGCCGAAATCGATGCCGGGAACCAGGTGATGCCCCACCGCCAGCGCATTGCGCGGCGCCTGCCACACGTTCTTCCCGCCAACGTACGTGGCGTCCACGACGATGTCCTTGATGGTATCCGGCGGAACCTTGCGCGGGTCTTTCCGCAGCACCGCGAAATCGGCCAGCTTGCCCGGCGCGATCGATCCCTTATCATGCTCTTCAAATGTGGCGTAGGCGCCATCGAGTGTCCACACCTTGATGGCCTCTTCCACGCTGACACGCTGATTCGCGCCGTACGCCACGCCGTTTTCGCCCTTGCGCGTGACCATATCCTGGATGCGCAGCAGCGGGTCGGCCGCGGAAACCGTGGAATCGGAATGTCCCGCCACGTGAATTCCCATATCGAGGGCGGTGCGGTAGGGATGAATCATAGCCAGGCGTTTCTCGCCATAGGAAGCCAGCTTGTCGCCATGCTCCCACATATAGGAGTGAAACACCAGGATCACGCCCGCCTTTTTGGCGCGTTCCAGCATGGACTCGTTCATCACGCTGGCGTGCTCGATGCGGTGCCGCGCGTCGGGCCGGGGATTCTTGGCCTGCGCGCGCTCGATGGCGGTGAGCACCATGTCGATTTCGCGGTCGCCATTCGAATGCGTGGCGATCTGGAAGCCCGCGTCGTGCATGGATTGAAACGCCTTGTCGAGATCGGCCTGCGAGCGCGCGGGCGGAATGCCGAAATAGCCGGGCTGATCGGAATACGGCTCGGAAAGCCAGCAGGTGCGGCCGCTGAGCGAGTTGCCGTGAAAGACTTTGATGGACGTGGCGCGCAACCGCTCGTCGCCGAAGCCGCTCTTCAGGCCGATGGCCTGCAAGGCCGGAAAATGCGCCTCCGAGTACATGAAGCCCATGCGCACCGGGCCGCCGCCATCGCGCACGGCTTCGTACAGGCGGAACGATTGCGGGCTGCCCCCCGCGATTCCGGCGCTGGTGATGCCGCGCTCGGCGTAGATGCGAAAGCACTGCAGATGGCCTTCCACCTCGGCCTGCCACGGGACGCGCGATTCGCCGCCGGAATTCAATCGCGTGAGCAATCGCCTCGCGGCTTCGCGAATCACGCCGTTGGGCATGCCGTCCGGGTCGCGATCGAAAGAGCCGCCGGGAGGGTCTTTCGTGTCCTTGGTGATGCCGGAAGCCTGCAGCACGTACGTGTTCACCACCGTGATGTGGCCCGAGGAGTGGCTGATGCTGATGGGGTGCTCGGTCGAGGCCTTGTCGAGATCGTGGCGGTTGGGGTGCCGGCCGAGCTTGGTGTCCTGATAGCGCGTGCCGGTGACCATCTGCCCCGGCGGCGTCTTCGCCGCCTTGGCCTTCAATGCCGCGACCAGCTCATCCATGTTGTGGACCTTTTCCGGCCCCAGCCACGGCACGTAATACGGCGAATCCTCCTCGTAGACGCCGGTGGGGTGCAGGTGCACGTCGTTGAAGCCGGGCGTGACGGTCATGCCCTTCAGGTCGACGATCTTCGTGCCCGGTGTTGCGAGCCGGCGGATCTCGGCGGTGCTTCCGACCGCGGAGAAGCGCCCGTTGGTCACCGCGAAGGCCTCGGCATAGGGCTTCGACGGGTCCACCGTGATGACGTTGCCGTTGATGTAGATGGCATCCGCGCCCCAAACCGCGGATGCCATTAGCAGTAGCGAATAGATGCGATGCATGGATGCTCCTAATACGCCGGCCGCGAGGTCGAGTGCCGCTGCGGCAAACCCCTCCCTGACGGTCGGGGCCCCGGCCAGAGCCGCGAGCGTGAGCGAGCGGTTTTACGGTTGGCACTAAATCTCGCGGTCATGCTTTTCAAAATCTTAGCCGCAAACTGAACTGCACCTGCCGCGGTGCATTGTTCTGGCTCAAAATGATTTTCCCAAATGTGGCCGATGTGATGCTGGTAGTCGGCCCGCCGAAGACCACGTGGTTCGTGGCGTTGAACATCTCGGCGCGGAACACCAGGCTGAACCGCTCGCGAATGCGCGTCAGCTTCTCGATCGACGTATCCACGTTGGCCGCGGTGGGGTTATTCACGCCCGGCAGATACCGGCCCACGTTGCCGAAGGCGAACTGCGGCGTCTGCGTGAATGCCGCCGGATTGAAATAGAGGCAACTGTCGCAGATCTGCGGTCCGCCCGGCAATGCCGCCGAAGCGCCGGTCGCGTTGGGCCGCATCCCGGAGCCGCCGCCAAGCGAATTCGAGTTATTGGGAGAGGAGACGGCCACCGGGCGTCCATCATCTACCGTGTAGAACGCGCCCAGCGACCAGCCGCCAAACGCCTTGGCCGCCACGCCCGAAGTCGCCAGCCCTTTGCCGGGACCGAAGGGCAGCTCATAGCGGACGGCCAGCCGCGCGGTGTTGGTCTGGTTCTGGTCCGAAACCGATCGGTCGCACACGAAACAGTAGTCGTCCTGGAATCCATTGCGTGTTCCCGCGACGCTGGTCATTTCGCCGACATTGTCGATGGCTTTGCTGTAAGTATAGCCGAACAGCACCGCCAGCCCTTGCGAGAGGCGCTTTTCCACGGTCAACTGACCGGCCTGGTACGAGGAGTGGCCCGCGCCCACATTGATCGCCTTGACGTTGAGAAACTCCGGAAACGGGCGGAGCAGTTGCGCATACTGCACGGTGGCGAGGCTCAGCGTGGAAGTGGGGTCGGTGATGACACCGTAGAACGGATTCGCGACCACGCTGAGCAACTTCGATCCCTGCGCCAGCGCGGAATCCGGAATCTGGTTGTATTGGATCGGCGACATGAGGTGCACCCCTACATTGCCCACATAGGCCACCGTCACCACCAGTTGCAGCGGCAACTCGCGCTGGATATCGAAAGACCAGTTGGCTTGATACGGAATGTCCTGCGTGCGCAGCGGTCCGGTGATGTTCTGGCCGAGCGCGATAGCCAGCCCCGCGGCATTCCCGTAAGGCGCGGGCAGTCCACTCGGAAACGGATTGCTCAGGTTGAACAGAGGCGTGACGCCGTCCGATTGCGCTGCGATGGAGTTGATGGTGCGCGTGGTGCCGAGCGCGTTGGGGTACTGTTCCCACGCCGCCAGGGGATGGTGAAAGATGCCGAAGCCCGAGTGGATCACGGTTTTGGAATTCACCTGAAAGGCCACGCCCACGCGCGGATCGAGATGCAGTCCGCGCGGGAGCTGCAGTTGCCGGCTGGCGCCGTTCAGCCCCGGAATGCCGACGCCGCCCACCAGGCTCGGGAACCCCGGCACCTGCCCCGCCAGCGGCGAAGCGGACTTCAGGTCGATGTAGTTCAATTGGTTCTGATTTTCCACGTCGCCGGTTTCATAGTTGACGCGCAGGCCATACGTCACGGTCAGCCGGCGCGTCAGCCGCGCGGCGTCCTGTGCGTAGAAACCGAGGTAGCCGTGGCGCGATCGGGTCTCGGGGACATATCCGCTGGTCACTCCCGCCGCGCCCAATAACAGGTCGGCGATGCCGCTGCCGGAATCCGCCACCGCCGCGTTCGGATTGGGGCCGCCGGTGAAGTTGCTGGTGGCGTTGATAGCCAATTGCTGCGGATCGTAGAGCTGCACCGGGTAGAGGCGGAAGTCGTATCCGAATTTGAACGTATGGATGCTCTTGAGCCAGGAAAGATCGCCGGCATACTGCCACACCGAAGACTCGTTGTCCTCGAACGGATAGTTGTTGCCCAGACCGCTGGCGCGGGTCATGGAAAGCTGCGGCACCATCTGATCGGTGAGGCCCGGCGCCACGCTGGCGGGGAATCCGAGCTGGCTGGCGGTCACTTCCACCGGCGCGGTGCGGTTCGATTCGCTGTGCGCCCACGAAAAATGATGGTCGAAAACCAGCGCCGGAGAAATCGACCAGGTGTGGTGCAGCATGATGTTGAAACCGGGAATGAAGTCGTTGGAATTCACCGCGGCCATTCCGTTGCCGTAGTAGTTGTTCTGAATGATGTGATTCGAGAACCAGTCGAGATGCGCATACACGAGCTGGTGATCGGAGATCCGCTGATCGAGCCGCGCGTCGATGCGGTCATTGTTGTTCGTGCCGGGAGCATTCGAGAAATAGTTATTGGTGCTGCTCTGTCCCACGCCCGCCTCGTTGGGCATGGGGTAATAGGACAGCAGCTTGGCGGCGATGGGATTGATCCCGCTAGCCGGCACGAGATTGCCCGGAAACGCCGTGCGGATGTAGCGCGTGGTTCCGGACGGCGCGCTGGGGTCGAGCCGCGTGGTGGAGGGATCGTACATCACGATCGGGTTTCCGTTGGCGTCCTTGGTTTGCGAGAAATTGCCGGCGCGCTCGAGCGCCGTGGGCACGGTTCCCGTGAACGATCCGGCCGCGGAATCGCGCAGCCCTTCGTACGACACGAAAAAGAATGTCTTGTCGCGGCCGTGATACAGCCTGGGCAGCACCACCGGTCCGCCAACCGTTCCGCCGAACTGGTTGCGCCGGAAGGCGGCAATCGGCTGGCCCGCCTTGTCGGCATTGAACCCGTCGGCGTCCAGATCGCTGTTGCGCAGATATTCGAACAGCGAGCCGTGCACCGCATTGCTGCCGGAGCGGAGCGCATAGGCTACCGTTCCGCCGCTGGTGCGGCCAAACTCCGGCGCATAGGCGCTGGTATAAACGCGATACTCCTGCACCGCATCCACGCCCGGAATACCGGCCGCCTGGTTGTAATACGCGGTCGTGTCGGTGCCGCCGTCCAGGGCGATATCGGTGGTCGATCCTTTGGCGCCGTTGATGCGCCAGGTGTTGGTGCGGCTCTCGCTGGTCACGTTCTGTCCCGAGAGACCGTCGTCGCCCTTGGTCACCGCCGGGCTGAAATTGATCAGTTGCAGCGGATTCCGCACATTCAGGGGAATGCTCGCCACAAACGTGCGGTCGATCACCACGCTGCGGTCCGGCCGGTCCGTGGTAACCTCCGGCGGCGTATCCATCACTTGCACCTCTTCGTGCACCGAGGCCGGCTGGAGCACCAGTTCGATCACCTTGCTCTCGCCCACATCCAGCGTGAGGCCGGTGAGGCGCTCGATGGCAAAGCCTGGCGCCGACGCCGTGATCTCATACGTTCCCGGCGGAACCGGCGGCAGCAGAAAGCTTCCGCTGTCGGTGGTCAGGGTGCGAAACCTGGCCTCCGTTCCCGTGTTCCGGATCGCCACTTCGCACCCCTGGATCATGCCTTGGCGCGAGTCGGCCACGTGCCCGCTTACCCGGGCGCTTTGCGCGTTCACACTCAGTGCCGCGGCCAGGCACACTACGGCTGTGATGAGAATTCTTCGCATCGGTTGCTCCGTTCTGGTATTAAGGAATTACGGTTTCTCGCCGGCGGCGATCCGGCGCTCAATATCGGCGAGTATCTCCGTGCAGCCGGCCAGCGACGGGGCAACGAAGTGCGCGCCCGCATCCATGAGCCGCCGCGCCGCGCTCTGCTCTCGCGTCACCCGTTCTTCCCGCGGCAACGCTTCCCAATCCTCGAGCGAGAGGCCGATTTCGTTGCCCGTCGCGCTAAGAGCGATGGTCCACATCCCGGCGTTCAATCCCTCGGCGATATCCGCGGGAGTATCGCCGATCTTCACGCAATGCCGCAGCGGGAATACTCCCAGCAGGATGGCGTTGCGGTAACACATGAATGGCTTGGGACGTCCGCCGCCCACTTCGTCCGGCGTGACGCTGGCATCCGGCGCGTATCCCAGGCTCGCGGCCACGGGCAGCACCACATCCAGCAGGTCGCGCGTATATCCCGTGGTCGAACCAATGCGCAGCCCGCCCGATCTCCACGCTTGCACCGTCTCCGGAACGCCCAGAATAGGCGCGCTGTATTCCGCGAGAATCGCCGATTGCTTCGGCAGAAAATCGCCGAAGATGCGCTCCACGTCGCGCTCGGAAGGCGCCTCGCCGTATCGCGCGGTCCATTCGCAGCGCACACGCTCGCCCGCGCAGATGAAGCGGATCTGGTCCTTCTTCAGCACGCCCATGTGCTCGCGTGCTTCGGCGGCGGTAATCGGCACGCCGCTCTCTTCGAACGCTCGTGCGAGCGCGGCGACCGGGGCGAGGCTGCCGAAATCCACCGTCGTTCCGGCCCAGTCCAGAATCACGGCTTTGATGAAACCGAATTTCACGTTCCGTTCCCTTCCAATCCTTTATTCCATCGCAGCGTCAACAGGCCGCCCGCCGCGGCCGCGCAGAACAGAAAGAACGTAAAGAGCTGGTCCCAACCGAAGCGGCTCACGATCACCGCAACCACGTACGCCGAAATAAGCTGCCCCAGCGAACCGACTCCATTGACGATTCCCGCCGCGCGCGCCGCATGCTGCGGGCTGACGGCATCGATGCTCGCCGGTCCCGACATCAGCAGGTCCGGCCCGTACACCAGGATACCGAGAAGCGAGATACTGCACGCCATCGCCGCCGGACCCAGCCGGCCGATCACCGGATGCATCAGGAGCGCGGCGGCCAAACCGAAGAGCATCGTGGCTCCCACCGGATAGCGCCTTCCGTTCAGCAAACGGTCGGAAACGTATCCCGCGATCAATGCTCCGGAGAAGCCCACCAGCTCGAACAATGACGATGTGTACCCGGCCTGCGACTCGCTGTATTGCATCCGCTGCACCAGGTAGAGCGGCAGCCAGAAGAGCAGGGAGTAACGCGTGATCTTCAGGAAGAAATACATGCCCGCCAGAATCCACACTTCGTGATTGCGCGCCGCGGCCCACCAATCGCCGCTGTCGGGCGCCTCCTCGTCCCCGGATTTGGCAACCGCGGGAAGCGACGCCTCCGGCGGAACATTCCGCGCGCGAATCGCGAACCAGGTGGCGCCCGCCGCCAGGATCATGGCGGGAAACAGGAAACCGCGGCGCCATCCCATGGCCGGGAGAGCGTAGGTCTGGGTAGCGGCGTACGTCGCGAATACCGTGGCCAGAAACCCGCCGAGCACGTAGCTGGTCCCCCACCATGCCATCACCGTTCCGCGTTCTTTCCGCGCAAACCATGCACCCAGCACCTTCAGGCTCGCCGACCAGCCGCAACCTTGGCCCAATCCATTGCCGATCTGCAGCAGCACGATGGCCTGGTAGCTCGACGTCATTGCCATGGCCGCGGTACACGCCGCTGAAACGAAGCCGCCCGCGCTGCCGACCAGCCGGCCGCCAAAGCGGTCGCCCAAGGCGCCTGCGATGAACTGTCCCACGGCATAGGCGAGGCTGAAAACGAAGACCGCATGAGCCAGGTCGAAATTGTTGTAGTGGCTGGTGCGCGCCATCATCGGCATCACCACGCTGAAATTCTTGCGGCAGAAGTAGTAGCAGGCATACAGCACCCATGCCGCAAAAAAGATGCGGAATCGCCAGTACGACCACCGCGCGCGCAGGTTGCGCTCGCCGTCCGCCATTGTCTCTACGATGATTGCGGCCGATTCCATGTGCGTGAGTTGCAGGTTACCACGTTAAGCCTACTGCCGCCTACGTTCAGAACGGTTAAGCTTTTAACTAACTGCCTGCGGCATCAAGTAGTTGTCAAAGAGTGCCCGAGATCGCTGTAACTGATTTGAAACGATACGGTCACGGATATTTATCTGGTGACTTGTGCCGCAATCGGCTAACCTTGTGGGTGAACCGGACTTCCATGATGGACGCAATCCTGTCCGCTACCGCCAAACCGCCGCTCTTGCGCGCCGGAGTGCAGCAGGCCATTGCGGCTGGCGACGACGATTTGACGGCCGCCGTCGAGTTCGAGCTGATTTCCGTTCTCCAAGCGCCGTCGTTCCGCGGCAGCCTGCGCAGTGCGGCATTCCTGCGCTTCGTCGTGGAAGAGACTCTGGCCGGCCGGCAGGATCTGCTCAAGGAGCGCACCGTCGGCGCGGCCGTGCTCGGCAAAGCTCCGGGTTACGATACGGGCGCCGATTCCGGTGTGCGCGTGCGCGCCAATGAAGTCCGCAAGCGCCTCGCCGCTTATTACGATTCGGCGGCGCCCAAGGCCGGATTCCGCATCGAGCTTCCGTCCGGAACTTACGCGCCCCGGTTTGTTCCGTGCGCCGCGCCATCCGTGGCCGCCGGCCCGCGTTCGCTCGATCCCCCTTCCCTGCGCCTGTGGCAATTGGCCGCGCCCAGCCTGGTCGCGATCTTTCTGGCGCTGATCTCGATTCGCGGCGGCGTGGAATCCAACGATTCGTTCTCGCGCTTCTGGAATCACGCCCTCGCTGGAGGCACCGCGATTGTGATCGCCGTGGATGCCGATGCCGACAACTCCTCCTCCATTTCGCCCGCCATGGCGGACGCGGCGATGCCCTTCGAATCCCTGGCGAGCGCATTTGAATTGCCCGTGCATATCGTGGCGGCAGACCGCCAGGCCCCGGCGGCGCGTTCCTGCGTGATCCGCATCTCGACGCGCCACAAGCCCTCTGAGCGGGCGCTGCTCTACCTGAACGGCGCGGCCGTTTTTCGAGGCCAGGATGGAGCGGAGCTGTGGCTGTGGGCGGATTCCGCCGAGAAGCTCAGGTCCGCCGCGCAAACCCTGGCATCGCGGTCGGGATTCCCCGAGATTCCATAAGGGCGGTAGCCTAAGTTACACGGTTTCGCAAATACGGCCACGTACTCGGACAGAACCGCTCCCTGTCGCGGCTCTGAACGGAAGCCGCGCGCGTTAGCAAGCGGTCCCACGATACGTTAGTGAACTTCTGAAACGGTGTACTAAGTTACACGGATTGCCCCTCTTTATTTCAGATTCTCGAGCAGCGGTACGGCGGTTTCAGACTCCACACTCTCAAACTCTGATACAATCGTGCTTAATAGGAGGGAGTCCCCAATTGTCCGCCAGCCCGCCCACCACCCCTGTCAAAGACAACCGCGAGAAACTCCTCGAGCGCGCCATGTCCCGCCACCAGTACTCCGGCGACGCCCTCATCGAGGTCCTCCACACCGCCCAGGAGCTCTTCGGCTTCCTCTCGCCCCCGCTCCTCAAGACCATCGCGCACAAACTGCGCCTCCCTCCCAGCCGCGTCCTCGGCGTCGCCAGCTTCTATCATTTCTTCTCTCTGAAACCCAAAGGCGAGCACACCTTCGTGGTCTGCCTGGGCACCGCCTGCTACGTGGCCGGCGCCCTCGGCCTCGTCGAAACGCTCGAGCGCCGCTGCGCCAAAGCCGGCCACACCACCCCCGATGGCAAAGTCAGTGTCGAGACCGCGCGCTGCATCGGCTCCTGCGGCCTCGCGCCCGCCGTCATCGTTGACGGCGCCGTGCTGGCCCGCCTCTCGCCCGCCATGCTCGACAAGGAACTCGAAAGAATCGGTGTCCAATGACAGTCGAAGATCTGTTCGAACAACAAACCGCCGAGCTCGAGCGCCAGAAATCGCTCGACAACCGCATCCTCTGCTGCACCGCCGCCGGCTGCATCTCCTGCGGCGCCAATGGAGTCCGCACCGCCATCGCCGCTGAAATCAAGGCCCAGGGCAGCGAAAGCCGCGTCGAGGTCTGCGGCACCGGCTGCATGGGCATGTGCAGCCGCGGACCGCTGGTCCTCAGCTCCGCCGATCGCCGCCTCTACGGCAACGCCACCCCCGCCGACGCGCCCGCCCTCGTCAGTCCCAACCCCATCGACCGCCAGTCGCTCGCCGCGCGCGCCATCGATCTCGAGTCTCCCTTCTTCACCCGCCAACTCAAGATCGTCCTCGCCAACAGCGGCCGCGTCGATCCCGAGAGACTCACTGACTACATCGCCGCCGGCGGCTACCAGTCACTCGCCAAGGCGCTCAACGATCTGACCCCTCGCGCCACCATCGAGGAGGTCAAGAAGAGCGGCCTCCGCGGACGCGGCGGCGCCGGCTACCCCACCGGCCTCAAGTGGGACCTCGTCGCCAAGCAGGCCGCCCCCGTCAAGCACGTCGTCTGCAACGCCGACGAGGGCGACCCCGGCGCCTTCATGGATCGCAGCGTCCTCGAAGGCGACCCGCACCGCGTGCTCGAAGGCATGGCCATCGCCGGCTACGCCGTCGGCGCGCAGCAGGGCTACATCTACGTGCGCGGCGAGTACGGCCTCGCCATCCAGCGCCTCCAGACCGCCATCAAGCAGGCTGAGCGCGAACACCTGCTCGGCACCCGCATCCTCGAACAAGGCTTCCAGTTCCGCATCGATCTCCGCATCGGCGCCGGCGCCTTCGTCTGCGGCGAAGAGACCGCCCTCATCGCTTCCATCGAAGGCAAGCGCGGCCAGCCCCGCCAGCGTCCGCCCTATCCGCCCGAAGCCGGACTCTGGGGCGCCCCTACCCTTATTAATAATGTCGAGACCTTCGCCAACATCCCCACCATCATTGAGCGCGGCGGCGAGTGGTTCTCTTCCATCGGCACCGCCGGCAGCAAGGGCACCAAGGTCTTCGCCCTCGCCGGCAAAATCGCCAACACCGGCCTCATCGAAGTCCCCATGGGCGCCACCCTCCGCGAGATCCTCTTCGATATCGGCGGCGGCATTCCCAACGGCCGTTTCAAAGCCGCCCAGACCGGCGGACCCTCCGGCGGCTGCATCCCCGAGCAGTTCCTCGATCTCGGCGTCGACTACGAATCGCTCGCCCGCATCGGCTCCATCATGGGTTCCGGCGGCCTCATCGTCATGGACGAATCGTCCTGCATGGTCGACGTGGCCCGCTTCTTCATGGAGTTCTGCATGGAGGAATCCTGCGGCAAATGCATTCCCTGCCGCGCCGGCACCGTCCAGATGTACGACATTCTGCGCCGCATGACCATCGGCGAGGCCACCGGGGACGATCTCGAAACGCTCAAGTCCCTCTGCGAGCTGCTGCGGGAAACCAGCCTCTGCGGCCTCGGCCAGACCGCGCCCAACCCCGTCATGAGCACCCTGAAATATTTCCCCCACGAGTACGAAGCCCACATCCGCGACCGGCGCTGCCCCGCGGGACATTGCACAATGTCACAACAGGAGGCGATCGCATGAGCTTTAAGACCCTGACCATTTCTGACGACTGCTTGGATGCGTTGATGTGGCGCAGGCACTCGTGCCTGCCGCGTCGGCACTCATGCCGACGCCCGCCTTCCACAGTGTGGCGCGTCTGCACCATGTCACACTCACAGGAGGCCACCCAATGAGCGTCAAGACTCTCGAAGTCGATGGCCGCATGATCACCGGGCTCGCCGGTGAAACCATCTTCTCCGTGGCCTGGGAGCACGGCATCCACATCCCGCGCCTCTGCCACATCGGCGGAATCAGCGATGTGGGCGCCTGCCGCCTCTGCATGGTCGAGGTCGAAGGCCAACGCAAGCTGCAAGCCTCCTGCCTCACCCCTGTCGAGGAAGGCATGAAGGTGCACACCAACACGCCCAAACTCCAGTCGCACCGCAAGCTGATCGTCGAGCTGCTGCTCGCCGAGCGCAATCACGTCTGCGCCGTGTGCGTGGCCAACGGCGCCTGCGAGCTCCAGGACCTCGCCAATAGCCTGGGCATCGATCACGTCCGCCTGCGTTACCAGTTCCCTTCCCTGCCCGTCGATACCAGCCACGAGCGCTTCGGCATCGACCACAACCGCTGCATCCTGTGCACCCGCTGCGTCCGCGTCTGCGACGAGGTGGAAGGCGCGCACACCTGGGATGTCTTCGGCCGCGGCGCCGGAACCCGCGTCATCACCGATCTCGGCGAGCCCTGGGGTTCCTCCGATTCCTGCACCAGTTGCGGCAAGTGCGTCCAGGTCTGCCCCACCGGCGCCCTATTCGACAAGGGCCGCACCGTCGCCGAAATGCGCAAGGATCGCGGCTTCCTCAAGTACATCGTCACCGCCCGGGAGAAAAAACAATGGATCGGGTAACCCGCAAACCGCGCCTCGCCACCGTCTGGCTCGGAGGCTGTTCCGGCTGCCATATGTCCTTCCTCGATCTCGACGAGCGTCTCATCTCGCTCGCCGCCCGCGTGGACCTCTGCGCCTCCCCGCTCACCGACTACAAGGATTTCCCCGAAACCGATATCACCCTCGTCGAAGGCGCGGTCGCTAACGAAGAGCACCTCGAGCATATCCGCACCGTCCGCCGCCGCACCAAGATCCTCGTGTCGCTCGGCGATTGCGCCGTCACCGGCAACGTCACCGCCATGCGCAACATCTTCAAGCTCGAAGACGTGCTCGATCGCGCCTACCGCCAGACCGCCACCGTGGTGATCGGCATCCCCTCCGGCAACGGCGCCGTGCCGCGATTGCTCGATCGCGTCCGCCCCGTCCACGAGGTTGTCAAGGTGGATCGCTTCGTCCCCGGCTGCCCGCCCTCCGCGGACGCCATTCACGAATTTGTCGTGGGCCTGCTCGAAGGCCGCGCGACATCTTTGCAAGGGAGGTTTGGATAAATGGCCGAGCGCATCGTGATTCATCCCGTCACCCGCATCGAAGGGCACGCCAAAATCTCCATCTACCTGGACGATTCGGGCGCGGTCGAATCGGCGCAGTTCCACGTCACCGAGTTCCGCGGCTTCGAAAAAATCTGCGAAGGCCGCCCCTTCCATGAGATGCCCGGCCTCATGTCGCGCGTCTGCGGCATCTGCCCCGTGAGCCACGTGCTGGCAAGCTGCAAGGCCGGCGACGCCATCCTCGGCGTCGAAGTGCCGCGCGCCGCCGTGCTGCAGCGCCGCCTCGTCAACTACGCCCAGTTGCTGCAATCCCACGCGCTGAGTTTCTTCCACCTCTCGTCGCCCGACCTGCTGCTCGGCATGGATTCTCCGCCCGAGAAGCGCAATCTCTTCGGGCTCCTCGAGCACGACCTGGATTTCGCGCGCCGCGGCATCCGCCTCCGCCAGTTCGGCCAGCGCATCATCGAGCTGGTCGGCGGCAAACGCATTCACCCCACATGGGGCGCTCCGGGCGGCGTGCAAACCGCCATGAACGCGGCCGCGCGCGATGAGATCCGCGGCTGGATCGACGAGGCCCTCGAGTCCATCGACCTGGCGCTCGGCCGCCTCAAGGGACTGCTCGATGCGCTGGCCGCCGAAGTCGAGCACATCGGCAATTTCCCCACCCTCTTCCTCGGCCTCGTGTCACCCGAGGGAACACTCGAATACTACGACGGCCTCATCCGCATCGTGGATGCCGAAGGCAACCTGCTCGCCGATGGCCTCGATCCCCAGCGCTATTCCACATTCCTCGGCGAGGCCAGCGAGGAATGGTCCTACATGAAGTTCCCCTACTACAAGCCGCTCGGCTATCCCGGCGGCAAGTATCGCGTGGGACCGCTGGCGCGCCTCAACGTCGCCAAATCCGCGGGCACGCAGCGCGCCGATCGCGAGCTGCACGAGTTCAAGCAGCGCTCCGCCGGCGCCGTCTGCCAATCGTTCCACTACCACCTGGCGCGCCTCATCGAAATGCTGCACGCCGTGGAGCGCATCGACGAATTGACCGCCGACCCCAACCTGCTCGGCGAGCACGTGCGCGCCAAGGCCGGCCAGAATCGCAGCGAAGGCATCGGCTGTTGCGAAGCCCCGCGCGGCACCCTCTTCCATCACTACCAGGTCAACGACAGCGGCCTCATCGAGAAGGTGAATCTCCTCATCGCCACCTCCCAGAACAACCTCGCCATGAACCTGGCGGTGGAGCAGACCGCGCGCTACTTCGTCTCCTCCCGCACCTTGCAGGAAGGCATGCTGAATCGCGTCGAAGCCGCCATCCGCTGTTTCGATCCCTGCCTCTCCTGCTCCACCCACGCGATCGGCCAAATGCCTCTAGTCGTGGAGTTGCGCGACTCCGCCGGCAACCTGCTCGATAGCGCCACCAGGCCCGCCCTCGGCCACCAAGGCCGATGAAAAACGTGGCGCACGCACTCCTGCGTGCCGCGCCGAGACTCGTCTCGGCGCTTCTTCGAGCCGACCCAAAGGCCGTATGTTTTTCGAGAGTGTCTCTCTGCCAGTTGTGAAGCAGTCTAGTAGTTGAGGTCTGGCAGCCGGGTATTCCCCATGATAAGACCAATGACAAATCCCAAAATGACGCAAACAGTCGCAAGCGTCATTGGAGTGTCAAACGTTTTTGCGCCCGGTAAGAAGGCAACGAGTCCTCCAGACAATCCCCCTATCAGACCGCACCTGATCGCCTCCCGTGAAGCCTGCGAATACAGATCCGCGTACTTTTGAAGAATCTTCGGATCATAACTCGTCATTTGGTTAGACTCCGCAAACATCATCGGTTGCCGTGACAGGGGAATCGGGGCGATTGTCGAGAATCAGATACCACCAATCGCCGATTCCCGTTACTTACTCAAGTATATTTTTGGCCACCAAAGCCGGGGTTCTGATTGTGGGGCAGGCTGGCAGCCTGCGGCCGACTGGCAGTCGGCTCTGCGAGTCCGGGCGTTTTTCTAGAGTGTCACTCCGGAATCCTGCACCGAGCCGGCAGAGTCCCCAAGCACCGGCTTCTGGATCTCCGTGGAGCATTCCCTTCGACCCGGAAGTGACTCTCGGGTTTCCTCGGAACTGCCGCCAAACGACCGCTCAGGCTGCGTCTGACGCCGCATCAGACGGCGGCAAGCCACCCCAGATCAGAACATCGGGGCACAAGTCGGCGCCCGTAGGCCAAACCAGAGTGCCCCCTTCGACACGCATCTCTCTAAATCGCGCTTCGTCGTTCCGGATCTCTTCGAAAACTGGGCCTGCCAGTAGTGGTACCAGATCTCTCTCGACTACGCGGCCGTCGGTCAGTGTGAGCTGTACGCGGTAGTCGTTCAGCGGCCTCGCTTCCCGGATACGAACCAGTCTCATGTCTGCTCCTCAGTCTAGTGGGGCGATCGGTTCCAAAGGCGTTCCGCCACGAGCCC
>Ga0116216_10000655_pt1 | contig 26504 bp, 20 predicted proteins | sample Sb_taG_11_FD_89696 | JGI IMG/M metagenome (GOLD analysis project Ga0116216, IMG submission 89696) | Peat soil microbial communities from Weissenstadt, Germany - Sb_50d_3_AS metaG | ecosystem: Environmental > Terrestrial > Soil > Wetlands > Peat | place: Germany: Weissenstadt | collected 2010-09-21
CAGCGCAGGGTCGCCCACAAACCACAGGTGGGTCTCAAAACCAAGCCCCGCGAGCGCCCAGGCCAGCCCTTCGATCCGGCTCGCGATGCCACCCGCCCGGGCGTAGCCGTCGGGCCCTTCAAACGAGAGCACATGAAACTGCATGGGGGGGACTCCTGTTCGCAGCTTCACAAAAGACCGGGAGCTCCTCCTTGGATGCCACCCACCTTCTCACGGATTTCAGGGATTCGATTCCGAAGGCAGCGCAGCAGCCGATTCAGGAGCGCAGCCCGAAGTGCTTTTGCCAAAAGGCCAAGCGAACGGAGGCTAGAGCAAAGGCCTCCGGGCGCGCAGTCGCCAAGACGACAGAAACACAGCCGATTTGGAGGAGATCGGAAGGCGGAAGAGCGAAATCTGATCCACATCTCATAAGGAGTGAGCTTCCGGGTCTTTGTTCGCGCCTCGAACCGCAAAGCACGGGGATTCCGTATACAGAATGCGTCCGAGGCGCGGGCTGTCCAGAGGACACCCTCGAGAAAAGTTTCTTTTGGAGCGAATTGAGTTTGCGGCTCGGTCTCGGCGGTCGCCGGGAGCCACGGCTACCGTCGCCCTACGAGGGCAAGCTCCCTCAAGAGAGTGCGGGGGGGGGTCGACGAGCAAAGGATCCGCCGTCTTTGCGCTCGCAGGCTGGGGCGCTGCACTCGCGGCGGGGCTGGCGCTTGCGCCGCGCCTTGCTGCGGTCTCCGTGACCGATCCGGTGCGTTTTTTTCCTCCCGCAGCCGAGAGCCGAATCGCCACCGCCGCCCTTGCTGAGCACTTCCCAGGCGCCCAGGCCGCGAGCCAGATCGTCGTTGTTTGCGAATCGATCGAGCCAGACCGCTCGATTTGGACAGCACGCGAGGAGATTGCCGCCCTCGCAGCGCAGCTGCGCCAACAGTTGCGGTCGAGCGCGGTTTCCGGGGTTCTCGCCCCGACCGACGACCCTGTGCTCGAAGGACGCCTCGTCTCTCGCGACGGACGAGCCGCGCTGGTCGTTCTGCGGCTGGCAGCGGGCTTTGCCTCGGAGCAAGCGAGCGCTCTTGTCGCTGACGTCGAGAGGATCGTTTCGGAACAGGCCTCGCAGCGCGCAGCCTTTCGGATCGAAATCACCGGAGACGCGACGCTCGGGCGCGACTATCTGCGCGCCATCGAGGAGGGGGCTCGCCGCTCGGCACTCGCCACGGTTGCGTTCGTGGCGCTGACGCTGCTGCTCGTCTACCGCGCACCGCTCGCGGCGGGCGTCTCCCTCGCCACGCTTGCGAGCGCGATCGCGGTCGCCAGCGGCGCGGTCGTGCTGGCGGCGCAGCTCGGCCTTTCTGTTGCCTTCCAGTCTCGCGGCTTCCTCGTGGCCCTCGTTTGGGGAGTGGGAACGGATTACTGCCTGCTTCTGTTCGCGCGAACACGAGAGGAGGCGGCGCGCCAGCCTCGCGCGCCGGCGGAGTACGTCGCTCAGGCACGGCGGGAGAGCGCCCCGGTTGTCGTCACAAGCGCACTGGCCGTGGTCTTGGCCTGTGCGCTCATGGGATTTGCGCGTTTTGGCCTGTTCGCGTTCTCGGGGCCGGCGCTCGCCATCGCTGTCGCCGTCACGCTGGCGGCGGTGCTCACTTTGCTGCCGGCGCTGATGACGCTCTGTGGTTCTGCCCTTTTCTGGCCCCGCGCTGCCGCACAGCGCCAGCACCTTGAACGACTCTGGCCAGCCATTGCGCGGCTCATCCTTCGGCGACCGCTTCTCATCCTGATCGGGAGCTTCGCCGCGGTGGCGCCGCTCGCCTGGCTCGGCCTCTCGGTGGTCCCTTCGTTTGAGCTTGAGCTCGACTTCCCAAAGGGCAGCGTGTCCGAGCACGGCTTCGCTGCGCTCGTGCGGCACTTCGACCCCGCGCAGGTCTCACCGCTCACAGTCGTCCTCGAGCTCCCGACGGGCGACCCCGGACTTCGCACGAGCGACGCGCTCGATGGCCTCTACCAGCTCACCGAGCTGTTCGCAGGCCAACCGGGAATCGCGAAGGTGTGGAGCGCGACACGCCCGACGGGAGAACCCGGCCTGCTAACACGCGCCACGCTGCGCAGCCAGCTCGCCGCGTTGGCGCAGGGCCTCGGCCAAGCTACCGACGGGGCAGGTCGGCTCGCCGCTGGGCTCGCACAGGCTCGGCAGGAGCTCGAGCGGGGCCGGGCCAATCTCTCACCCAAGAAGGCCGAGCTCGAAGCAGAGCAGAAGCGCTCCCTCCTCGGCGCCTTTGCCCCGGAGCGCTTCGAGGCCGCAAGGCGCGACCTCGACGACCTCGACAGCCAGCTTGGCAGGCTCGATGCTGGTCTTGGCGACGCCCTGGGAGGGGCGCTTGCCCTCGAAGCCGGCGTCGCGAAGGGTCGGGCTCGCCTGGATGCCCTCGACCGGGCTCCGGGCTCTTCGCGTCTTCTCGATCGGCTTGCGCTCACCTCCGAGGACCTCGCGGACTCGCGCGAGCTCGAGCGGGCCCTTTCACACTATCTCTCGCGCGATAGCCGCGCGGCGCGCTTCGAGCTCCAACTGACCGCTGCTCCCAACGCGCCCGCCTCGGTGGCGACGGCGGCTCGTCTCGAGAGCGCGCTTGCGACGCTCCTGCCCGCGCTCGGTTTTCACAACGCGCGGTTCTACCTTGCCGGTCCGACGGCCATCACTCGAGATCTCGCGGGCTATACGCGCGAGGACATGGCGCGGCTTGACCATTGGATTGTGGCCGGTGTGTTTGCGCTGCTCGTCGCCCTTTTGCGGGGCCTCAGCGCACCCTTGGCGATTACGGCACTGATCCTGCTCTCTTACTTCGCGTCGCTCGGGGCGCTCCAGCTTCTGGTCCACGCTGGTTTTTGGCCGGGCCTCGATTGGAAGGCACCCTTTTTCCTCTTCGTCTTGCTGGTTGCGATCGGGGCCGACTACGGCGTCTTCTTGCTCGGGCGTGTGCGCGAGGAGCAACGCCGCCAACCCTTCGAGGCTGCGCTGGCACGGGCACTCGAAGCGACCGGGCCCGTCGTCACCTCGTGCGGTCTTGTGCTGGCCGGTACCTTTGCGACGCTTGTTCTCTCCCGGATCGCCTTCCTTGAGCAGGTGGGGATCGGCATTACGATTGGCGTGCTGCTGGATACCTGCCTGGTGCGCCCGTTTCTCCTGCCGGCGGCGGCGCTCCTGCTCGAAAGGCGGCGTTCGGTATGAAGCGCAAGGAAAGGGTCTCGTTTTCGCTGCGCTGCGCAGCTTCCGCATGGCTCCTCGCTGGGCTCGTGGTGCTCGCCGGAGAGCGGCCCGCCGCCGCGGAAGAGCAGATCCTCGCGCTGGATCCTGCCGCCACGAAGATCGCATTCACGCTCGGCGCGACCTTCCACACGGTCGATGGCTCGATCCGGCTCTCTCGCGGCGAGGTGAGATTCGATCCCGCGGGCGGCGCCGCTTCCGGAGAAATTGTGCTTGACGCGCGCACCGCGCAGACCGGGAACTCCTCGCGCGACGCCAACATGCACCGCGACGTTCTCGAGAGCGAGCGCTTCCCCACAATCGTGTTCCGAGCGGGCGAGCTCGAGCTCCTCTCGCGCGACGAAACCAGTGCAAAGGTGCGTCTGCGGGGTACGCTGGACCTGCACGGCCAGAGCCTCCCCTTCGAGCTTCCCGCCACACTCACGGTACATGGCGATCGTCTTGGGATCGCGGCGACCTTCCGTGTGCCGTACGTCGACTGGGGCATGCGGGACGCCAGCAACTTTCTTCTTCGCGTCGATCGGTTCGTGGACGTGACGGTGAGCGCCGAGGGCACGCTCGGGGCGCCCTGAGAACGGTGCGTGCGATTCAAGACGCAGATCCGCTGGCGCGCCCCGTGTGCGTTGTGGGAGATGGTGTGTCCGATTCGCAGACGGGAAGGCGCCTGCGCAGGGGAGCATGCGCTGCGAGGCGCTAGCGCGCGGACCAGGCCGCATTGCCGAATCCTGCGCGCCCCGTAGGATGCCGCCGTGGAGCGGATTCCCCTCGCGCACTTGCCCACCCCCGTGGATCCCGCGCCGCGACTGTCTGAGGCCCTTGGGGTTCGGGTACTCGTAAAGCGCGACGACCAGACCGGACTCGCTCTCGGTGGCAACAAGGCCCGCAAGCTCGAGCATCTTGTCGCCGACGCCAAAGCCCGCGGCTGTGACACCCTCGTCACTGCCGGGGGTCCACAGTCCAACTTTGCGCGGATGACGGCCGCGGCGGCGGCGCGACTTGGCATGGCGTGCCATCTCGTGCTGGGCGGTCGCTCGCCGTCCGTCTTTTCCGGCAATCTGATCCTCGACCGGCTCTTCGGCGCGCGGCTCCACTTTGCGGAAACGGACGATTGGCGCGCCTGGGAGATGCGCGTCGCACAGATCGCTCGCGAGCTTGGACCGCGCGCGTATGCCATGCCGATTGGAGGTGCGAGCGCGGTGGGTGCCCTCGCCTTCGTCCATGCCGCCGACGAACTGCTGGCGCAGCTCCCGAAGACTCCGGACTGGGTCGTCGTTGCCGATGGGAGCGGCGGTACGCACGCCGGGCTTCTGGTCGGTCTTCCCAAGAGCGTTCGGATCCTTGGCGTGGATGTCGCGCGGCCGCCCCGCCCGCATGCCGAGCGGGTGCCGGAACTTGCGCAGGAGACCGCACGCCTCGCGGGTCGCGCGCTTCCCGCCTTTGAGCTCGTGATCAGCGATCATGCCGGGCCCCGCTACGGGGCTATCACAAAGGAGTGTCAGGAAGCCGTACAGCTCGCGGCACGCACCGAGGGCCTCGTGCTCGACCCGGTGTACACGGGAAAAGCCCTGGCGGGTCTGATGGCGGGGGTGAAGGCGGGGAGCATTCGCGGAACCGTCGTCTTCTGGCACACCGGGGGTGCGCCCGCGCTTTTCGCCGACGACTACCGCTCTTTCTGAGAGCAGGCCTCGCGGCTTGAGGCCCTGGCCTCGCATTCTCCCGCCGCCGGACCAAGGTCGCCGAGCCCTCCGGCCAAACCCTTTGGTTGGCCCGAGTGCGGGTCTCGTCCGTTGCGGCTTCGCGCCCCGCCCCTGCTGCGCTCCGGTCTTTTCGGCCTGCGCAATTCTCGCGCACTTCCGCGGGGGCCTAGCCGCTGTTGCACGCCCCGAATGCCGCCGCGGCACGCTCGCGCCACGCAACGTCAAGGGGAGCCCTCTTCTGGCCGATCTTCAACCGAGGACGCGTCTTCATGCACCCGGTCGTCGTGGTTCCGCTCCTCTTCTGCTTGGTGGCCGCAGCTCTTGGCGGAGCGGTCCTGGCTCGCGAGGCGGGCGATCCCGCCAATCGCCTCACCGCGGCCATCCTCGGCTGCTCGGCCCTTTGGTCGCTGGCCGAGGTCATCGCGGGATGCGAGCCCAACGCTGAGCGCGCTCTATTCGTGCTGCGCGCGTCGTCCCTGGGCTGGATGTGGCTCGGCCCGCTCTCCTTGCAGCTCTACCTCGAAGCCACGACCGGGATGACCGAGCGCGCGCGCCGGCTGCTTCCCTTCGGCTATCTGACTGCCTTCGTCTTCATTGTTCTCTACATCACGACGCCCTTCGGCCTGCGGAGTGTGGTGCCCACGAGCTTCGGCTGGGCCTATGAGTTCGGATCTCTTTTTCCGGTGGTGTACGCAGTGACGTGTGCATACCCATCGGCCGCGCTCCTCTTGTGGCGCGGGTCGCTCCCCGCTGGCTCGTCGGCGGGGGAGCGAGCGCAGGCCCGCTGGTTCCTTGTGGGGATGGCGATTCCCCTCTTCGTGGTGGCGCTCACCGACGTCGCCCTTCCCGCCTACGGCATCCACGCGCCGCGCTTCGGAAGCGGGAGCGTGACCGCGCTCGGTGCGGTGATCGCCTTCGGTGTGCGGCGCCACGGCTACTCCTTGCTCGCGCCGGGCGCGTTTGCGCGCGAGATCCTCGCGACGCTTCGCGATGGGGTGGCGCTGCTCTCGCTCGACGGACGCATCCGCAGCGCGAGCGCCGGCCTCGGCCGGCTGGTGGGCTGCGAGCCAGAGCGGCTGCGTGGGGTGCGCGCGCGCGAGCTCTTCACGGCGCCTCCGTCGGCGCTCACCAGCCCGAACACCCGGGAACTCGAGTGTGAGCTGCTGCGCCAGTTTGAGCGTCGCAGCCCGGTGTCGGTTTCCACGGCACCGCTTCTCGACAAGCGGGGCGAGCCCCTCGGATTGGTGCTCGTGGTGCGCGATCTACGCGAAGTGGCGGGTCTGCGCAGCCGCCTCGTGACGTCCGGCCGACTGGCCGCGGTGGGTGAGCTGGCCGCGGGCATCGCCCACGAGATCAACAACCCGATCGCGTTCATCCACGCCAACCTGAACCAGCTGCAGCGCCACTGGAAGGTGGTCGGCTCAGCGCTTCAGGACGCAAGCGCGGACCGCGAAAGCGCAGCGATCCTGAGCGAGGGTGAGGAACTCGTCGCCGAGTCGCTCGAGGGCATCGACCGGATTGCCGCCATCGTGCGCGACATCCGAGGCTTTTCCCACGCCGGAAGAGCGCAGCGCAGCGTGGCTGACCCGCGGCCCCTCGTGGAGAGCGCACTGCGCATGGCCGCGCCTCAGCTGGGTTCACGGGTGCGCGTCGAGAAGGAGCTTTCGCCGGTGCCCGGGATCCACTGCGCGCCGCAGGAGATCCAACAAGTGCTGCTCAACCTCGTTTTGAATGCGCGCCAGGCGATCGAGGGGGAGGGCACGATCCGGGTTGCGGTGCGGGGTGAGGGCAACCAGGTGGTGCTCTGCGTCGAAGACGACGGTTGTGGCATCCCGGCGGAGGTGATCGATCGGATCTTCGATCCGTTCTTTACCACCAAAAGCGTCGGAGAAGGTACGGGCCTTGGCCTTGCCATCTCTTACGAAATTGTTCGCCGCCACGGCGGTGAAATCGAGGTCGAGTCGACGCCAGGACGGGGCAGTGTCTTCCGGGTTCGCCTGCCGGCTCGGGACGAAGCTGAAGACGAGGACGACGGCCCGCCTTCCGGCGGAGCGCGCTAGCCTCCCGACTTCGCGTCCCTTTTGGGGCGCGCAGACGAGAGGAGTGAGCCATGGCGATCGACCCCCAGAAGGCCCTCGGAGCGCCCATCGCCGGCGGCGCGAACCGCTGGAGCCGCGACCAAGTGATCCTTTACCACCTCGGGATCGGCGCCGGTCTTCCGCCGACCGACCCGCGCGAGCTTTCCTACGCCTACGAGAACGACAAGAACTTCCGCGTGATTCCAAGCTTTGCGGTCGTGCCGGTCTTCGGCTCCTTGACGGGGATCGCTTCGACGCCCGGCCTCGCAGGAGAGTTCAACTTCGCTCTGTTGCTCCACGGCGAGCAAGACCTCGAGATCCGCAAGACGATCCCGGTGGAAGCGAAGGTGACGAGCTCGGGCAAGGTGGCCGGCGTCTACGACAAGGGGAAGGCCGCGCTCGTGATCCTCGAGATGGAGACAAGGGACGAGAGCGGGAGCACCCTGTTCGTGAACCGCTTCTCGCTGTTCTTGCGCGGTGCCGGCGGATTCGGCGGGGATCCGGGGCCCAAGGCCGGTCCTGAGGCGCCGCAGCGCCCGCCCGACCTCGAGGTCGAGTCCAAGACGCTCCCGCAGCAGGCGCTCCTCTACCGGCTCTCCGGCGACAAGAACCCGCTTCACGCGGACCCGAGCTTCGCGAAGATGGCCGGCTTCGATCGCCCGATCCTCCACGGGCTGTGCTCCTATGGCGTGGTGTGCAAGGCCGTCGTCGACGCTGCGCTCGGCGGAGCGACCGAGAAAGTGGCGCGCTACCAGGCGCGCTTCGCAGGCGTCGTCTTCCCGGGCGAGAGTATCGTGACCTCGATCTGGAAGGAGGGGTCCGAGATCCGGATTTCCGCGAAGACCAAGGAGCGCAACAGCCCCGTCATTACCCATGCGGCCATCACGCTGCGCGGCTGAGGCGCGAGCGCGACGAGAGCCGAGACTCATTCGGCTTCGTTGAGGAGCACCTCTCCGCGCGAGAAGCGGCCGAGGTTGTCAAGGAAGATGGCCTCGGCGCGGGCGTAGTTGCTCGGCGTGCGGCCCGAGGCATGGGGCGTCACGATCACGCCGGGGAGCGACCAGAGCGGGCTCTCGGGCGGAAGCGGTTCCTTCTCGAAGACGTCGAGACCTGCTCCTCGGAGCGCACCCCGTTCCAGCGCGGCGACGAGCGCCGACTCATCGACGAGCTCGCCGCGACCCACGTTCACCAGCATGGCGCCCGGCTTCATGGCGGCGATGGCCGACGCGTTTAGGAGGTGTCGGGTCGCGCCGGTCAGCGGGAGGGCGAGGACCACGGCGTCGGCGCGAGGCAGGAGTTCGTGCAGGCGGGAGAGGGCCCAGGTCTCGCACGGCTCGTCGCCACGCGGCGTGCGACGCAGCGCGATGACGCGCATGCGGAGTGTTGCCCCGAGGCGGGCGACTTCGAGACCGATCGGGCCGAGGCCGACAACGCCCAGCAGGAGTCCCTGGAGGTCCTGCACGTCATGGGGTTCCCAGGCACGGCGGCGCTGGGCGTCGAGCCATGCCGGTAGATTTCGCGAGAGGGAGAGCAGATAGAGGATCACGGTCTGCGCGATCGGTACCGCCGCCGCGCCAGAGGAAGTCGTGATCCGCACCCCCCGTTCCTTTAGGCTCCGGAACCAGGGGTGATCGACGCCGGCGCTAAAGGTGTGGAGCCAGCGCAGACGCTCGGACTTGGCCAGGGACAATACGAAATCCCGAGTGCGCTCGGGAAAGAGATCCCCGGAGAAAAAGGCGATCTCGACGAGCGAAGGATCGGAGGAGGGACCGGAGGCACGAAGGATGCAGCGCGGCATCCCGCCCGCCGCGGCATCGAGCGCCGAAGCGCGCCGCTCTTCGACTTCGTCCGATACCAGAATCGACCCCGCAGCCATGGCTCTCCTCCCATTCGCGCAGGTCCCGGTCCGATGGGCCACGGCCCGTCAGTCTTGCGAATCCCCTCTGCCCATGCCGCGTCGCCGCGCCTGTTCTCCGGGAGCGCGATCGGCTCCTCACCATGTTGTCATGGCGCGCCTCGAAGGGCGTCAGTGCTCGCATCCCCTCCAGCGGGAGCGGATGCGAGCTGCCGGGTGCTTCCCTGTCCGACTTTCCCGAAGCCCCGGAATCCAGCGCGAGATCGAAGGAGCCGGGCTCGCGTTCCTCCAGCGGCCGTTCCCCCCTGGTGCGTTCGCGCGCCGATGGCGGGTCGAGACGCGATCGGACGCCTCGCGCCCCTCGGCGTGGGCCGGCTGAGGTGATGCGCTGCCTTCATATGAGTTTCGTCTTAGTTTCGTAGAAACTTCCGCGCATCCTCGGGGTTTCCCGCGCATCCTAATTTGGGGTTCGGGACACACACGAGGGGGTGGGCTGGAGAAGGAGTGACCCAGATGAAGCTGTACTACGCAGATCGATACGGGATGATCTCGTCGGTGGACGTCGCTCATGCGCTGCGGCGCGCGGCTGCGCGCAAGCGCGCCGAGGAGCAGGAACAAACGGAGCGGGACCAGCGCCGGCAAGCGCGTGCGGCAGGTCGGCGTCGGATCGTGGCGTGGGTGCGGGCGGTAATCGCTCCGCCGGCGGCCGGCATCTCAGGCCTGATCTCGGGGGGGCGGTCCTAGCGTCTCGCAGCCGTTTGCAAGGCCTCGTCAGGCCAGCGCACGAGGCGGTGCAGGAAGGCATAGCTCGCGGTCTGGTAATAGCTGATCGCGTCCGCGATCCCGTCCTGGTTTTGCGCGTTTGGCACGCGCCGCTCCTTCCCAGTCTCGGGGTTGACGCTGAAGACCTCGATTCGGCGCCCGGGTGAGAGCACCGTGAGCTTTTCGTCCTTCAAGTAGCCGAGCTGCTGATAGGTGCTGAGAAGGGCGCGTCCGGCGGAGGGCTGGGAGTCGAGGATATCCCGCCCGAAGAACTTGCTGGCGTAGCGGAAGCGCAGGAGCCCGAGCAGCGTCGGAGCGACGTCCATCTGACTCGCGAGCGTCCCGACGACGCCGGGCTCCACCTGCGCCGGGGCGTAGACGTAAAGCGGGATCCGGTATTTCTCCACCGGGATGGCCGTCCGTCCGGCGCTGCTCGCGCAGTGGTCTGCCACGATCAGGAACAGCGTCTCCGAGAACCACGGCTCCTTGTGCGCGGCTTCCAAGAAATCGCCGAGCGCCCAATCCGTGTACTTGAGTGCACCCTCCCGTCCCTGCCCGGAGGGAATGTCGATCCGGCCTTCTGGATAGGTGTAGGGACGGTGGTTCGATGTGGTCATGACGAGCGAGAAGAAGCGGCGGCCCGCCTCCCACGACTGCCTGGATTCGCGGATCACGCGCCGATACAGGTCTTCATCGGCCACGCCCCACGCGTTTTCGAATGTCACCTCGTCCTTGCCGAAGCTTGACCGGTCGATCACGTCGAAGCCGTTGGCGGAAAAGAAGGCGTTCATGTTGTCGAAAAAGCCGTGGCCACCGTAGAAGAACGTCGTCGCGTAGCCGCGCTCGTGAAAGGGCGCCGCGATCGTGAACAGACCGCCATTGTTGGGCCGCTTCACGATGGACTCGCCCGGCGTCGGCGGAAGCGAGAGCGAGATGGCCTCGAGCCCCCGGACGGTTCGCGTACCGGTCGCGTAGAAATGCCTGAAGACGAGGCTGTCCTTCGCGAGTGCGTCGAGCCGAGGCGTCATCCCGACGCTGTCTCCGTCATACGCCGCGAGATACTTGGCGGAGAGACTTTCGACCACGATCACAATGACGTTCAGGCGCTTCTCCTCCCCCTGGTAACGGATCTCTCGCGTCAAGGAATGGAGGTCGTCGCTCACGAAGTGGGAGTTGGGTTCGGCGAGGAGGGTCCGCAGCTGTCGGAAGGACTCGTCCTGATCGTGCGTCGCGTAGAACGTGTCGTACTCGATCTGTGCAACGCGGAAGGCGTGGAAGAAATCGTACAGGCCATTGCTCGCGAGTTCCGTCGCGTAGCGATCGGTGCTGATTCGCAGGTTGGTGAGATCGATCTGCCAGTACGCGAAACCGGCGATCGCCACCAGCAAGGCCGTTGTGACGAATCGCTCCCGGAGGCGGCTGTGGGCCGAGAAGCTTTGGTTAAGGAGGCCTCGCAGCGGAAGCCACGAGAGAGCCGCGACGCCCAACATCCCGGCGAGCAATCCCGCCGCAGGATACGACTCGCGGACGTTGGCGATGACCTCCCGTGTATAGACCAGGTAGTCGACTGCGATGAAGTTGAAGCGCGAAGCGAACTCCTGCCAGAAGAGCCACTCCGCCGTCGCCGCGAAGAGCAGCACGAAGCTCGCCAAGATCCACAACCCGTGGAGTGCGAAGCGGTGGGGCCGGCTGCGCCAGACCCAATCCGGCACGAAAAAGGCATAGAGGGCGAACGGTGCCGTGGCATAGAGCACCGTCACGCCGTCCCACAGCAGGCCCGCCCCATAGATCCGCGCCAGCAGCCTTGGCGTCGGATCGAATGCGTTCCAGCTCGCCGCGATGAGGACCGTGCGCACAAGCGTCTGCAGCGTGAGGAAGATCGCGATGAAGAGCCACACGGCTCCGTAGCGCGTTGCGAACAGGCGGCGCATGGAAGGGGCTCCTCAGGCGGCTGGGTGAGGAGTAGCGCGAGCCTGTGAAGAAGATCTGAACGGCCCTTCGCCCTGAGACGGGCTTCCAAGTACGCGGGTTAGATATGGATTGGCGAAGCGCTGCTCGGGGTCGAGAGCCCTGCGGAGGGCCTGGAAGCGCTCCCATTCCGGGTACAGCCCGCGCAGCGTGTCCTCGCTTTGGAAGTGAATCTTGCCCCAATGGGGTCGCCCGCCGTAGCTGCGCATGATCTCCTCGACCGCACGGAAATACGGCTCGTAGGGCATGCCCTGGAACACGTGCACGGCGACGTAACAAGTCTCACGGCCGTAGGCGGGAGAGAGCGGGATGTCGTCGGCCGCCACAAACCGCACTTCCACGGGGAAGGAGAGCAGAAAGCCGCGTGCCTTTACCATCTCGACGAGGCGAGAGAGCGCCTCTCGCGCCGCCGCGCGGGGGATCGCGTACTCCATCTCCGCAAATCGCACGAGGCGCGGGCTTGCAAAGACTCGATGGCTGTGGTCCACGTATTCCACGCGGCCCGGACTCGGGAGCGTGCGGCCGAGGCGCGGGATCCACTCCGGTCGAAGACGCCCGAGCCGGCAGATCAGGCCGAACGCAAGATTGCTCCACAGCACCTCATCGCGGAACTCCGCCCAGCGACCGCGCGGCGCGAGCGGCTCGTGGGTTCGGTTGTTGCGCTTGGTAAGCGCCCAGCCCGTATGGGGGACCCAGAAGAATTCGAAGTGGTCGTTCCCGTCGACGTGCTCGTCCAGAGCCTCGAGAACGGCATCCAAGCGGATCGGCATCTCAAGGGCGTGGAGCAAAAAGGAGGGCACACACTGGAGCGTTACCGTCGAGAGGATTCCGAGCGCGCCGAGGCCGACTCGGGCGGCATGGAAGAGCTCCGGCCGCGCCTGGGCAGAGCACTCCAGGAGCTCTCCGTCAGGGCCCACCAGCGAGAGGCCCCGCACGAAGGTGGCGAGATTTCCGAGCTTGCGGCCCGTACCGTGCGTCGCCGTCGAGATGGCACCCGCGATGGATTGGTAGGCGATGTCCCCGAGGTTCGGGAGCGCGAGCCCGTGGGCCAAGAGCTCCTGCGAGAGTCGGGAAAGCGGGATCCCGGCCTGTACCTTGGCGATGCAGCGCTCGCGGTCCACGCCGAGAACCCGGGCATAGCGATCGAGCCGAAGAAGCCGACCGTCGGTCGCTGCGATCGCGCTGAAAGAGTGACCTGCGCCGATCGCCTTTACGCGCTCGCCGGCGCGTGCGGCGCTGCGCACGATCTCGCAGAGATCCTGCTCGCTTCTCGGATGCAGCTGCGCGCGCGGATGCGCGACCACCGTCCGTCCCCAGTTGCGCCAGCGCGGACTCATGGGCGGCTCATTCGGTCTTCCAGCAACGGGGCCAAGGCAGCCCGCGAGCGCAGGAGGAAAGCCCTCGGTTCGCCCGTGCAAAGCGCCATTTTCGGATCCTGCCCGATGCCACCGCAGCGACAGCGATGGCGGGAAAGAGGCTTCCGCAGCAACCCTTCCACGTGCGCCCCCTGGCAGGAAGGCGCTCTCGAGCCGACTCTCCTGCGGCAGGGTCGATTCTAGACCGGGAGCGCGATCTATTGGAACCGAGCCCGCGTGAGCGCTTCGCGGCGCTCGCCAAGTCGTCTGATTCGCAGATCGACGTAGCCCTCGGCGCGCTCTTGGTCGCCGCCGAGGTCTACCCGGGGCTTGATATCGCCGCAGCGCTGGCGGAGCTGGATGCCTTGGCGCGGGCCGCTGCGCCTGCGCTGCGTGGGGCGACGACTCCGATCGCGCGGATGAAGGCGCTCTTGGAGTTCGTCTCAGGCCAGGGATTTCGCGGAAATCGTGACGACTACTACGACCCGCGCAACAGCTTTCTCAACCAAGTGCTCGCGCGCCGAACGGGCATTCCCATTACGCTCGCCATCGTCTGCACGGAGATTGCGCGGCGGATTGATCTGCCCGTCTACGGCGTCTCCTTCCCCGGCCACTTCCTCGTGAAGTATGTGGGTGGAGAGAGCATAGACGGCGAGATCGTGGCCGACCCCTTCTCCGGGGCGACACTTTTGGAAGATGACATTCGTGAGAGGTTCAAGCTCGCAATGGGACCCGCGGTGCGCTTCGATGCACGCTGGCTGCGGGTCGCGACGCCGCGCGAGATCCTGGTGCGACTTCTCGGCAACCTGAAGCAAATCTACGTGCAGCGCAAAGAACCCGAGCAAGCACTCGGCTGCTGCGACCGGATCTTGATGCTGATTCCAGACGCTCCCCTCGAGCTGCGGGACCGCGGCCTCGTGTACCAAGAACTCGAGTGCTTCGGCGCCGCGCTTGGCGACCTCGAGCGCTTCTTAAAACTGGCCCCGGCGGATCCGTCCGCTGATGCCATCCGCGACACCCTCGTCGAGTTGCGGGCCCAGGCCGCGCGCGTGAACTAAGAGAGATCGGCGCGGCTCACAGCGCGGCGGCCGCAAGTTCCGGTGGGGCCCCGCTTATTCGAGCAATGCCAGCAGATCCGCGCGGGAGAGCGCGGCGGCGCGCTCCGCACCCCCCAGGGTGGCGTCGGTGAGCGCGCGTTTTCGCTCCTGAAGACTCAGGATGCCCTCCTCCACCGTGTCCGCAGCAACCAACCGATACACCATCACGGGTCGCTCCTGGCCGATCCGGTGTGCGCGATCCGCCGCCTGGTCTTCTACCGCAGGATTCCACCAGGGATCGAGCAGGAAGACGTGGTCGGCTTGAGTCAGATTTAGACCGGTGCCGCCAGCGCGCAGTGAGACTAGGAGGACCGGCGGTCCGGCCTCGCTCTGAAAGCCAGCGACAACGCCGCTCCGGTCGACCGTGGAGCCGTCGAGGCGCAAGTAGCGGATGCCGGCTGCCCGCAGGCTCGGCTCCACCAGATCCAAGAGCGACGTCCACTGGGAGAACACGAGCGCCTTGTGGCCATCGGCGACGACGCTCTCGAGCTCCTCGAGCAAGAGCAGGATCTTCGAGGACGAGGCCGCGCTCTGGCCGGGGACGAGGGCCCGGTGGCACGCGGCCTGACGCAGCCGCAAGAGCGCTTCGAGCGCGGAGAGCACGCTCTCACCCGCCCGGAGTTTCTCCAGCACTTCCACCCGCGTGGCGGCACGGACCGCGTCGTAGACAGCGCGCTCTTCGCTATCGAGCTCGCAGCGCAGGACGAGATCCGTGCGCGGCGGGAGCTCGGGTGCGACCTCGCGCTTTCGCCGCCGCAGGATGAAGGGGCGGATGCGCTGCCGCAGGCGTTCGGCAACCTCTTCGCCGTGCGGGCCACCCTCGGCGATCGGCTTCACGTAGCGCTCGGAGAAGTCGCTGAGGCTTCCAAGAAAGCCAGGGTTGGTGAAGTGGAGCTGGCTCCACAGCTCGTCGAGCCTGTTCTCGATGGGCGTCCCCGTCATGGCCAGCCGGAAGTCGGCACGCAGCCGGAAAGCGGTTTGCGCGGCCTGGCTGCTCGGGTTCTTCACGTTCTGCGCTTCATCGAGTACGACCGTGTCCCAGTCCACGGACGACAGCAGGTCTGCGTCAAGCCGCAGGATCGCGTAGCTCGTGAGGGTTACATCAGCGGCGGCATCGAGTGCGCGACGCGGCCCGTGATGCAGGCTGGCCCGCAGCGCCGGGCGGAAACGAGCGATTTCTGCAGCCCAGTTGTGGAGCACGCTTGTCGGTGCCACAACCAGCGTCCGGCCGCGCAGAGCGCAAAGCGCCTGCAGCGTCTTGCCAAGGCCCATGTCGTCGGCGAGCACTGCACCGAGGCCTGCGTCGCGTAGGAAGCACAGCCACGCGACGCCGCTGCGCTGGTAGTTGCGCAGCTCGGCGGTGAGATCCGCGGGCAGCGGCGCCTCACGGATGCCCTCGAAGCCATGGACCAGTGTCTCGAGGGCGCGCGCGAAGGGCGGACGGGAGACTCCGAGGGCATCGCACAAGCGAGCGAGATCCGCGAGCGCGGCACGGGGGAGCCGCTTCGTCTCGTGCTTCGCAGCCAACAGATCCGCCACCTGCTCGCCAAAGCGCGCGAGCCAATCCGCCGGGAGCGGAGCCATGCCGCCTCCGGAGAGCGCGACGAGGGACTCCCCGTCATGCCAGGCCGCGAGCACGCGCTCGGCGCTGACCTCTCCCTCGCGCTTCGAGCCGGCGTCGTCACCGCGGGCGATGAAGCGGAGCGCGAAGTCGCCGTCCGTGACACGCAGCTCAGGAACGAGGAGCGGCGCGCGGAAGAAGGCTTCGTGGGCGTGGCCGCGCACTTCGCCGCCGAAGCCGGCGAGCTTTCCGGCGAAGGCGAGGGCGTTCTCCCCTCGCAGCACGACGCGTCGCCCGGGCAGGAGTTCGAGCTGGTTTTGCAGCTGACGGAGAAGGCGCGCTTCCCCGGCCTCATCACGGAGCGGCACGGCGCCGCTGCCCGGAAGGAGTGTGAGGCGGCCGGCGTCGACCCGGGCCACGGGAGGGTCTCCGTAGACGAGAGTTGCGAGCACCGAAAGCGCGTCACCCTGGCGCGCGGTCTCGACAACCAGGCGTGCAAGCGCGCGGGTGGTGCGTGGGAGGCGTTGCGTGCAGATCTCGACGGGGATCCGGCGCTCGAGGTCTGGAAGAATTTCTGTCACCAGGCTGAGCGCATCGTCGGGAGAAAAATGCTTGCCCCGAGGCAACTCCGCGAGCTCGCGTCCGGTGAGTCCGCTTTCGCCCACCGGGCGCAGTACATCAGTGCAAAGCGCGACCCCATTCTGGAAAGTTTCGGTGATCGAAGGATCAGGCGCGACGCAGAGCCGAAAGCCGCTCTCGTCGTCCTCGAGACGCCCGTGTGGCACCAGGGGTTCGGCGGAGGCGCGCACGGGCACGCCGTCCAGCAGAACGTCGGGGCAATCCGCGAGGGCTGCGACGAGACGAGGTGCGATCTCGCGCGGAAGCGGCCCGCGCAGTCGCGCGCCGAGCACCCGCTCGACGGCGAGGTCGGCGTTCGTCGCCACAAACCGGGGGCCGTCGACGCGGCCGCTCGCCACGGAAAGGAGTGTCGTCACGAGGGGCTCCTCGCGTCCGGCTTGAACCACGCAGCGCTCGAGCGCGAGACCGGAGCCAGAACGCGAGAGGCGGTAGCGCAGCCTGCCGGGCGCAGAGGGCGAAGGCGCGCCGGCGCCTCCACCCCCCGGGAGCGGCTTGCCCTCGCTGCGCGCCCGCCGCAGGGCGATCGCCGCGGCGGCGACGTGCTCGCATGGATCGTCGGGGCTCGTGCATTCGCACGACCACTCACGTTCTGCGGGATGGAGCGTGACGACGAAGCTAATCATTCCCCCGCGTGTTGAGACGCGGAGAGAGGACTCCTCGGGGGATTCCTCCTCGAGCGAAACGGCTTCGGCCCGCACCAGTTCGACACCGCGCGACCAGGTGGCTGAAGAACAGGCGGCCCGGATGGTGTCGAACAGTGCCTGCACGGCCTAGGCGATCAGGCCCTCGAGACGAGGCTCGCGCGTTTGGCGGCGATCAGCTTGAGCAGGGCGTGCTGGGGATCGGCAAACTTCTGCACTCCCTCCTCCATCAGGACCTTCTCGAGCTTCGTCTGGTCGACCTTGCGGTCGATCTCGTCGAGCACACTCTGCGGAGGCATCTCGTCGATCGCGCGGCGATAGATCTTCCCGCTGGCCTCGACCTTGTCGTTGGTGGCGGGCGGATTCGTCTCGATGTCGCTTCCGGCGAAGGCCGCCACATACTTGTCTGCCGGATCGCTCGGCTTCTTGGTTCCGGTGCTGGCGAAGATCATCTCTTGTTGGAGGGGGAGCTTCTTGTCTGCCCAGAATGCGCAGTTCTCCCGCCAGATCCGCTTGGCGTTCACGATTCCGACCAGGCCCTGGGCGGTGGGGGAGAGCTCGGGCACCTGTTTCTCCGTATACACGTCCACCCGTGAGACGAAGATGCTGTAGACGCTCTTGAAGGAGGAAAGAGGCTGCTTGCGTCGCTGCGCGCCCCGCCAGATGGCATCGCGCGCGATGCGGTACTGCCGGCTGCTGAAGATGAGGGTCACGTTCAGCGTGACTCCTGCGGCGGCGAGCGTCTCGAGGGCGTCGAGACCCGCGGCCGTGGCCGGCACCTTAATCATCCGGTTGCGGCGCCCCTCGCTGTACTCCTTTCCGAGTTCGATGTACCGGCGCACGCGGACGTCGTTTGGAGGGCCGCTGTGGGGATCCTCGAGCAACGGATCGAGTTCGTAGCTGACGTAGCCGTCGTTGCCGTTCGTCTCCTCCCACACCGGGAGGAACACCTGCTGCGCGTCGGCGACGAGACGGTCGGTCATGTCCCAGGCGATGCGGGTATCGTCGAGTCCGCGCTTTAGCATCGAGATCAGCAGGTCGTCGAACCGACCGGATTGAATGAGGTCGCCCACGATGATCGGGTTCGACGTTGCGCCCGTCGCTCCGAGCGTGCGGTTCTTTCGGACCAGCTCGGGATCGATCGAATCCAGCCAGAGCTTCGTGCCACTCGAGATCAAGGATTGAAGCGGTGAAGCCATGGGAATCTCCTCGAAGGTGAGCCCAGCGGGAGCTTAGCCCGCCCGCCGGCCGGTGGAGGCCTTCCCCCCTCCCGGATCGGCAGCGCGCGCGGCGAACACCAAGTGAAGCGGGTCCGCACCCGGGGGAGAGCGGTCGAGGTGGGCGGGCCGGGTCCAACCGCGAGAGAGCGCGAAGTAGGCGGCCACAAGGCGCGCGCGCTCGTCCATGTGGAGCGCCTGCCAGCCCGCGATCGCCTTGGTGGGGAACAGGCGGTGCGAGTACGCCACCAGGTGAAGACCCTCGGGGCGAAGCACGCGCCGGACCTCGGCGAACACCTCGACCGGCCGTGTCAGATACTGCACGGAGACGGAGTTCAAGACGACGTCGAAGCTGCCGTCGGGATGGGGAAGCGTGGGGTCGCGGTTGAGGTCGTGTACGACGTAGGCGTGAAGCCGCGGGTTGCGTTCGAGCTCCTCTTCGTTCATCCCGAGCCCACACACTTGCGCGTACTCCACTTCGGGTGGGAGATGGGAGACCCACGATGACATGAGGTCGAGCACGCGCGCCCCCACTGGAACGAGCTCGCGGTAGGCCGCCGTCAGGGCCGTAAGCGTCGCGTCATCGAGATGGGTAACGAGCCGCGGCTCGCGGTAGAAATCGCGGTCGCTCGACTCGTCGATGCGGCGAAAGAAGCCAGGCGGGAACTCCGCTTCGGGTTTCACGGCATCGGCCATGCCGGATCATCGCATGGCTAATGGCCAGGCAACACCTGCGCGGCTGGGCGCCGGAGCAGAAGGACCATCGGGACGAGCAAGAGGAAGAGCACGGCGACCATCCGATAGCAGTCCTCGAAAGACAGGATCGCGGCTTGGCCGTGCAGCGCGCTCGAGAGCGTGCTCAGCGCCGCATCGTGGGCGCGAACGGCATCGAGCCCCCGCTGCTGAAAGCCGTGGGTGAGCTGCGAGAGGCGCAGCGTGGTCTCAGGGTCGAGCATCGCCACACGTTCGGACAGATAGGCGTGATGAATCGTGTGACTGTGGTGGAGGACCGTCGTCAGCGTCGCGATTCCGAAGCTTCCGCCGAGCTGGCGGAAGAGATTGTAGAGGCCAGCGCCCTGCTGCACCTCACGCGAAGGCAGCGAGCCGAGGGTGACGGAGGAGACGGGAACGAACATCGCCCCAAGGCCGATTCCCCGGCAGACCTGGGGCCAGAACAGGTCGTCCCAACCGCTCTCGAGCGTCCAGTGACTCATTCCCACGAGGCCCAGGATGAAGACGCCGATTCCGAACCAAAGAATCGGCCGCGGACCGATCCGCCAGACGAGCCGGCCGGCGACGGTCATCATGAGAGCGGTGGCGATGCTTGAGGGCAGGATGGCCAGACCCGACTGCCAAGAGGTCCAACCGAGGAGCGACTGCGTGAAGACTGGGAAGAGGAACACGCTCCCGTAGAGCCCCACCCCCATCACCACTCCGAAGACGCAGCCCGCGGCAAGGGCCCGGTGACGCAGCACCCGCAGGTCCACCACGGGCTGCTTGCAGCGCAGCTCATACGCGATAAAGCCCACCAGCGCGAGAATGGCCGTCACGGTCAGAACGAAGATGGCGTTGTCTTCAAACCAGTCGTAGCGCTCACCCCGCTCGAGCACGAACTGGAGCGCGCCCACCCCCACGATGAGAAGAGCGATCCCCACGTAGTCGATGCGGATCCCGCGGCGGCCGCGCAGGTGCTCGAGATCCTGCAGGTAGCGGGAGGAGAGGAAGGCCGCTGCCAAACCGAGGGGTACGTTGACGTAGAAGATCCACGGCCAGGTCCAGTTGCTTGTGATCCAGCCGCCGAGCGTCGGGCCCAGGCTCGGGCCGAGCATGACTCCCACGCCGAAGATCGCTTGGGCGCTGCCTTGGCGCTGGGGCGGAAATGTCTCGACCAAGATGGCCTGGGACGTCGACAAGAGCGCACCGCCTCCCAAGCCCTGGATCACCCGAAAGGTCACGAGCTCGGGAAGCGTGTGGGCGAACCCGCAGAAAAAGGAAGCCACCGTGAAGAGGAGGATCGAGCTGGTGAAGTAGCGCTTGCGGCCGAAGCGCCCCGCGAGCCACGCCGTCATGGGGATGATGACGACGTTCGAGAGGATGTAGCCCGTCACGACCCATGAGATTTCGTCGAGACTCGCGCCGAGATTGCCCATCATGTCAGGAAGGGCGACGTTCACAATGCTCGAATCGATGATCTCGAGCAGCGTGCCCGTCAGCACGGCGATCACCACCATGAGACGGCGGAAATCGAGCTTCCCGTCGTCGGCGAAGCCCGCCGTATCGGGCAAAACCGTCGCTTCGGCCGCGATCTCGCTAGTGGCCGCCAACGCGCACCTGCGCGGAGAGCCCGACCCGCAGCGGATTGCTGGCGGGCTCATCGAGAACGATCTTCACCGGTACGCGCTGCACGACCTTGGTGAAATTGCCGGTGGCGTTGTCGGGAGGGATGAGCGCGTAGGTGGCGCCGGTGGCCGCCGCGATGGATTCGACGTGCCCCTTCCACAAAACGTCGGGGAAGGCGTCCACGTGCACCTCGGCCTTTGCGCCGGGCCGGATTCTTGCAATCTGGGTCTCCTTGAAGTTTGCGATGACCCAAGGCGCGACCGCGGCCGTCACGGCCAGCAGGGGCTGGCCGGAGCTCACAAGCGCGCCCACCTCGACGTTCTTTCGCCCGGTCACGCCATCGAAGGGCGCCACCACGCTCGTATGCGAAAGGTCGAGTTCGGCGCTGCGCAACGCGGCCTCGGCCTGCTTGACCTGCGCAGAGTTGCCGAGCATCGCGCGCTCGGAATCGGCGCGGTTCTCGGCTGCGGAGACGCGCGCCAACGCGGAGTCCCGCTTTGCGATGGCTTCGTCGAGCTGCTGACGGCTGGCGACGCCGCGGTCGAAGAGCGATTGGACACGCTCCACATCCTGTTTCGCGCGCCACAGCTCGGTCTCGGCGGCGCGGCCGTCGGCGTCCGCGGACGCAGCCGAGGAATGCGCGGCACGCTCGCGATTCGTGGCCGCGTCGAGATCGGCCCGTGCCTTGGCGACGCGCGCTTCGTACTCGGCGGGGTCAAGGCGTACCAGCACTTGGCCGGCGCGGACGCTGTCGTTGTCCTCGACCGCGACCTCGATCACACGACCCGAGACCTCGGCGCCGACCAGAGCCACGTGGCCCTCGACGAAGGCATCGTCCGTAGATTCGCCGCCAAAGACGCTCCCCACGAAGCGCGCTCCGAGCGCGAGCACGCCAATCGCTCCGAGGCCAGCCACAAGCAGGACGAAGCGGCGGCGAGCGCGGAGCCCCTTGTCGCTTTGACCAGGTTCAGTCACGACTCGCGCCTCCGCTGCGGATCCCGTCGAGGAACAGGGTGACAAAGACATCCGCCGCCTGTTCCCGCGCGTGGGGATAGGCGTCGCGCTGCTGAAACACTTCCCGCACGATCACGAAGTCCATCACCATGCCGAGGAATCCCCGAGCTCCGAGCACCGGGTCGATCGCGCGAAACGCACCTTCCCGCGTGCGGCGTGCGATGTAGTCGGCAAGGAACTCGCGCAGACGGCGCACGCGTGTGGCAAAAAACGGGGCAGCCCGTTCGTGCCCCTCAAGCGCCGTGTAGAGGAGGATGCGGAGGAAGGACGGATCGTCTTCGGCGCCCGCGAGGAGCGCCTGGGCAAGACCTCCGAACACGGCCCGGTCGTCGCTCTCCGCGGCGGCCTGGGCGACCACGTTCATCCATTCCGGGGCTGCCATCTTCTTCTCGACGATGGCGGCGTAGAGAGCCTCCTTGCTGGGGAAGTGGCGGTAGAGCGCCGCCTCTGTGAGGCCCACCCGCGCCGCAATGTCGCGCGTGGTCGTGCCCCGAAAGCCCCGGGCGGCAAAGCAGTCCATGGCGGCCCGAAGGATCTGCTCGCGCCGCTCGCCCGCGGCCGGGCGCGTTGCTACCGGAAGGGGCCTTACGGCGTCTGATCCCATTCGGATTCTAGGCCTCCGGCAGATGGTTAGTAATCATTTACTAACTCACGTCCGTCAAATCGGCAACCCGGCTTTCTGGCTAGAGGGGTGGTAGCAAGAGGCAGCCTGCGGGCACGGCTAGGGGGGGCCGGGGGCGCTTTCCGGCGTTCGCAGATCGAGCACAGCCCCGTTCTCAAAGTCGCGAGCCAGCAGGGCCCAGATGTCTCGGGCGGCGTCGGCGGGCTCCCGCAGCGCGCCGACCTTGTAGAGCTCGACGAAGCGTGAGACCTCTGGAAAGTCTCGGGCGGCGGTGCGGCGAATCTCGGCTTGCATGGCTGTCGCCACCACCCCCGGTGCCACCGCGAGCACGCGGCAGCGGCCGCCGCGGCGCGCCTGCTCGGCTCCCGCCGTCCGGGTCCACTGGTCGACCGCGGCCTTCCCGGCCGCGTAGGAGGTCCAGCCCTCGTAGATGCTGTGGGCAGCTCCAGAGCTAATGAACACGAGGTCGCAGCGTGCGCGCGTCTTGTGCGCGGCACGCAAGAACGCGTCGCCAAGGACTTGGGGCGCCGCGCTGTTGACCAGCACGTTGCGGCGGTAGGCGGCGGGGTCGATTTCGCCCGCGAAACCGATCGGTGTCAGCATTCCGGCGGCGTGGAGGAAAACCACGCGCCCGCCCGCGAAGCCCGCCATCTCCCGTGCAAAAGCCTCTCCCGCAGCATCCCAGCCCGCAGGCTCCGTGAGGTCGACCGCGAGGTGCTCGAGCCCCTCCGCCGGTCGGCGGGACAGACTCAGCACGCGGCTCTCCTTCCAGGGCACTGCCCGTGCCAGCGCAGCCCCAATGCCGCTCGACCCTCCCGACACGAAGACGAGATACTGGACCTCGCCCGTCACACGCGCTCCTTGGGCTTGGCCGGCGCTGGCTCGACCCGGGCAGGCTCGACGGGCGCAGGCACCGACGGGCTTCGCTTGCGCTCGCGGGGGAGCTTGCGCGGCGGCAGAATCTCGTCCTCCATGGGCACGCGCTTGGCGAGGAAAACCGCGGCATCGAGCTTGTAGAAGTTCCGCTTGCGGTAGAAGCTAATCGCGCCGCGGTTGTTCTCGGCGACTTCGAGCACGAGATGCGTGCAGCCCCGAAGACGCGCGAGATGTTCGAGTTGATCCAGCACAAAGGCCCCGATGCCTCGCCCCTGGTACTCGGGATGTACGGCCAACTCCTCGACGAACAGCGGTCGCATCGCGCGCTTCTCGAAGTAGCGGGGGTTGATCCAGTTGTCGCTGCCGATCGCCTCGACTGCACATTCCGCATAACCGACGACCTCTTGTCGCGAGCCGTGCTTTACCTCGAACAAAAGCTGTTCAATCCCCTCCTCCTCATAGACCTCGAGGAAACGCTTCTTTGAGCGCGGCCGCTGGTACTCCACGGTCTCGCGGTTCACGTCTCGGAAGACGAGCTTCAGGAACTCCCAAGCACGATTGAGGTCACGCCGGTGGAGGCGGCGCACAGTGACGAGAGGCTCGCCACTGCTCGGCGTCGAGGTCGCCGACAGCTGGGCCTTGCGGGGCACGCTTCTCCTCCTGAACGGGACGGGCAGAACGTGTAGCGCAGACCCGATGGGGGCCGTCGTCCTGCGGCCCCGCGGGGGCATGGAGCGCTCGAGCTTCCCCCCGCCGCTCGCTCTGCGGGCAATTCGCCGCTGCGAAGGCCGAGGCGGGAGCTTGGCCCTGGAGAGGGAGAGGCCGCAGGACCTCCGCCGCTTCCCTGCGTTCCCAACTTTCTGGCGCTGGAATAGAACGTGTTTCAAACTGACGGCCCCGCTGCCCCGGAGAACGAGCGCATGCCGGCCCATCCCGTCCGGTCCGAAATCCGCCTCCTCGACGGCCACTTCTACGCGAACGATCCCCATCCCCACTTCGCGTGGATGCGGGAGCATGCGCCGGTCTACTGGGACGAGTCGAGCGGACTGTGGGGGATCGCGCTCCATCGCGACGTGATGGAGCTTTCGAAGGACGCACGGACGTTTAGTAGCGCGGGGGGCTCTCGGCCGGATTCCCCGCCGATCCCCTCCATGATCAACCTCGACGATCCCAATCACAAGCGACGGCGCAACCTCGTGAACCGTGGCTTTACCAAAGGGCGCATTCAAACCGAGGAGCGCAAGGTACGGGAGATTTGCGTCGAGCTCGTCGAGCGGGCGCGCGCCAAGAGCGAGTTCGATTTTGTGCGTGAGGTCGCGGCGCCGCTGCCCATGATCGTGATCGGCGATATGCTCGGCGTGGCTCCGGAAGATCGGGACGATCTCCTGCGCTGGTCCGACGACCTCATCCGGGGAACCTCCGCCTCGGCCACGCCCGAGGCACAGGCCGGCGCCGTGCGCGCCTTTGGCGAGTATTCGGAATACCACCGCCGCATCGTGGCCGACCGGCGGGCCAATCCGCCTCGGCCAGATCTGATGAGCGTCCTCGTCCACGCCGAAATCGATGGCGAAAAACTTGACGACGATGCGCTCCTGCAGGAGTCGCTTCTGATCTTGGTGGGAGGCGACGAGACCACGCGCCACGTGATTAGCGGCGGGATGTACCAGCTCCTGCGCCATCGGCAGGAGCGGGAGAAGCTCGTTCGCCGGCCGGAGCTTCTCGCGCTCGCCGTAGAAGAGATGCTGCGCTGGGTGACACCGATTCAGAACATGAGTCGCACTGCGACGCGCGACGTCGAGTTGCGGGGTCAGAAGCTACGCGCGGGGGACAAGCTCCTCCTGCTCTACCCGTCCGCGAACCGCGACGCAAGCGTATTCCGGGAGCCGTTTCGATTCGACGTCGAGCGCGACCCCAACGATCACGCTGCCTTCGGCGGCTACGGCGCGCACTTCTGTCTCGGGGCAAGCCTGGCGCGCCTCGAACTGCGCGTCATGTTCGAGGAGATCCTCCGTCGCCTCCCCACGCTTGAACTTGCGAGCGACGCGCCACCGATTCTGAGACCGTCGAATTTCATCACCGGCATCGAGTCGATGCCCGTACGCGTGCGCTAGATCCGGGCGAGCAAACCGCTGTCGACGAGGGCCTCCCGCAGGAGCGCGGTGACCGAGCGCTCCCACAGGAAGGACAGGTGGCTGCCCTGGTACCAGGCGAGGCGCGGTTCATCCCAGTGCCGCCAGAGGTCAAGCGCGTGCTCGGGCGCCGCGAGCCGGTCCGCGACACCGGCATAAAGGTACCGGCGCTCGTGCGGCACGAGAGGGCGCACCGCAAGCGGTGAGACGACACGCAGCGCGCGCGACGCGGAATCGAGCCGCAGCCCGAGACGCTCGGCGGTGCGCACCACGAGCTCGGGCACGTGGGTGCGGAGCAGCCGGATGAGATCGGCTGCGGGGATTCCCGCGATGACGCAGGCCAGCTCGGCCTCATGCGCCGCGAGCAGCGCGGCGGTATGCGCTCCGAGCGAGACGCCATACACACCGACGCTCGGTGCGCGTTTGTGGCGCCGGAGCCAGCCCACGAGCCGGCGCAGGTCCCAGATCGCCTGCGCCTGGGCGTGGACCGTGTCGAGGAGCTCCCCCGAGAACCAGCCGTCACCCCCTCGTCGGCCCGCGCGGCGCGGGCCGTGGAGCGGCATCACGGGAATCGCGACGTTAAGACCGAGCGTCCGGTGCAGCCAGCGCGTGCGGAAACCTGTGAAGTCGACGGCGACCTGACCCATGCGGTAGCCGGGAATGCAGACCAGCCAAGGCCGTGGCGCGCCGGGGTGTTCGAGGAGCCGCACATGGGCGGTGCGGTTCGCCTGATAGCCCTGCCAGCGCTCCCTCCCCGGTTCTCCCGGGTGCGGCGCGTAGCCGCTCTCGAAGCGCAGGTGGGTGTGGTCGCCGAAGCGCGAACGTTTCGTCTCGATCTCCACGTTGCGCAGCAGGGGAGGCTTGGTGTGGAAACGCTCGGGGTGGTCGAGCCAACCACGTGCCTCGTAGAGTGTGAGCGCCTCTTCGACCTCGCTCGCTACACGGCGCAGCTCCCGCAAGGAGGCCAGGGTGGCCGAGACCACCTCGCTGGCGTAGAAGATCTCGTCGAGCGCAACCTTGCTGGCGAGCGCGATGCCCCGCCGAGGCGCGGGCGCCCCCTCCCGTTCGACAAGGCGCTTCCAACCCCGCCAGCGCAGGCCTAGCACCAGCGGTGCCGCGCCTCCGCGAACCGCGAGCTCGACACCTTGACTCACTCCCTGGAGTGTTCCAAGCAACGCGCGCTGGAGCACGCGTCCTCCCCCCCCTCAGAAAAACACCTCTGATTCTATGCTGAGAGCATCGGCGGAAGGAAGTCAAAACAAAAGGCGCGCCGCAGACAAAGGCACCCAGCACTAGCTACTTCTCGTCTGGAAACTCGGAAGTCGTGAAAGATAAAGGGAAATAGGCGCAAACGCTGCCCCAATTGTGTGTCTGATTCGGGTAGGATGCGGTGGCACAACCGACCGAATCAGCAC
>Ga0116216_10000660_pt1 | contig 26369 bp, 21 predicted proteins | sample Sb_taG_11_FD_89696 | JGI IMG/M metagenome (GOLD analysis project Ga0116216, IMG submission 89696) | Peat soil microbial communities from Weissenstadt, Germany - Sb_50d_3_AS metaG | ecosystem: Environmental > Terrestrial > Soil > Wetlands > Peat | place: Germany: Weissenstadt | collected 2010-09-21
ATCCCGTTCGGGCCCCTGCGCGCCCGCAGCGCCGCAAAATCAGCCATCCACGCTTACGAGCCTCGCTCGATCCGGCGACAAACGCCGAAGAAATGGAGCCTTTTGGGACGCGAAGTAGCTAGTTCCTTCGTCGCGCGTGCTGGTCCTAGTTCGTTCGATCGGCGGCAGCGGCAGGTACAAGCTCCACGGGCAACGCGCATCCCGCGAGCCGCGCGCAGGCCGCTAGCGCGCCGGGCGGCGCGCCTCGCGGAACCAGGTCCGGTATTGCTCCATTCGCTTGCGCTGCTCGTTCGGCGCGTGGCGCTGGCAAGGCTCGTACTCCGGCGTGTCCAGGGCCGCACCCCAGCGCAGTTCGACGCAGTCGTTTGGGTTGTAGGCGATCTCGAACGCGGGCCTGCGGGCCAAGACCTCGGCCACGGTGAGCCGCCAGGGACTGCCATCGCTCCGCGTGTATGTGATCGCGCGTTCGCGAACCCGCCGCGTGTGCAGCTCCTCGATCTCGGCGCGCACGGCCTCGGGCCGACGCGATCCGAGCACGAAGAGCTCGGGATGACGCACCACGTGCTCCGGGAGGTCTATTAGAACCTTCATCGCGATCAGAAGACGCATGTCGCGCGATGGGGTCGAATAGTCCTCCCATCGTCCGGTAGTCTCGAAGATGCTGCTCCCCTCCGGCATCGAGATGATGACTCGGGGATTTTCCCGCATGTACTGCTCGCCATTTTCGATTGAACCCACGCGCGTCTCGAGCTGCTCCACGAGTGCGTCGAGAGTGTCCTCATAGGAGCGAATTGGATCGACGCCGTTCGGATTGATCAGTTTCGCCAGCTCCGCATAAAACGCGTCGGGCAGAAGTGTTGCCTGGTCATCGGAGAAGGGAACGAACCTTGAGTCGGCGCGTAGCTCCCGGTTCGAGAGCGGACGCAGCCGACTCGTGCCGTCGCTTGTTCGCGCTGATTCTCCCGTTTCAGAGCCGTGCACCAACGGCCGAAACGCCTTAAAGCCCGGCCCAGCGCTGGGAAGGTCGCTCGCAAAGAGGAAGGTTCCCTCCCAGAAGCGCTTGCGGCCGACGGACGCGTCTGGCTGTGCATCCACCGCAAGCAGGAGTCCGCTGTGTTCGGGCGTCTGAGGAACCCAGCGCACGATCATGAGCGTATGTCCGTACGGATCCGCGTAGATCGTGCCGGGTCGCAGCGTATCCCGCTCGAGCGGCACCGGATAGAAGTCGGTTGTGTCGTCATCGAGAGCGGTGCGTGCATTGCCCGATTGAACCGTATCGACAACGCGCCGAGAAAATGTCTTGAAGGCGTCGAACGAATCCCGCCGCTGCAGGAGCTGCTCGTTCGTCGCCGGCGGGCCGCAGCGGGGCGGCACGCTTGAACTCCCTCGACTGCACGCCCGAAAGCCGAATGGCAAACCGAGTTTCCATGCGAAGTAGGCGCGCAGAAAGTACGGCAGGTCCGCACAGTCGGGTGTAGCACGGAGTGCCTTGGGTCCAGGGTCATCCTCCCCCAAGCCGAGGTAGTTGTGGAGCAGGTTTCGCGTCGGATCCCGCAGCACAGGCTCGAGCGACGGGAAGGCGAGGCTCGTCTCTGGTGGCGCATCGAAGAGGTGCTCGATCCACACCCCGTACATGGCCTCACTGGCGCGATCCCACGCCGCGCGCTCCGAGAGCCCACCATCGCTGGGGTTCTGCTGCCGCAACTTGCCGGGAGTGGCGACTTCGACCCTTCGGCACGCCACGGTGCTATCGCCGCGCCGTGCCTCCACGCGCCAGTGGCCGGATGCAGGCCGCTCGATCGTCGCAACGAGGCTCCACGGGGGACCGCCCCGTTCGACGACGTCGAGCGGCATCATCCGACCTGCGGGATCCACTGCCACAAGCTCAGAGATCGGTTTGCGCTCAGCCACTGCGATGAATCGCAATCGCACGTCCGCCATCGGCAAACGGGGAGACCACCAGAGTCGGACATCAAAAGGTTCCGCACATTCGGCGGCGGACGATGCATTGCTCGACGCGCCGGCGGCTCCGGCCGCGAGCACGAGCGCAGTGACAATGACGGCCACGAAGGCCCAAGACGCTTCCGCTGCCAAGCCGCGGGCGCTGCAGACCCCTCGCTCGAACCGCGCGCCTTGTGGCCCGCGTTTTCGGCGCAGTCCCTTGCAAATCGGGAGCGCCAGCTGCGTCGGCGTGCCGCAGGTCGCTCGCTCACAGCCTTCCCGCGATGCCTTCGAAAGAGGCGGGGCCGTCTTCTCGAGAGTGTGCACCACCGTTCCCTCGCGAAGATCGCTTCCCTTGAAACTCACCCGCACCGTTGCAACGCACTCCGGACAATTCCTCGGCCAGCCCGAGCCTATCGCCCCCTGTCGTGAAAGCGAGCGGCGCAGGACGGCACTCTCCCGTTCGCCGAACCCACCCGTCTGCCTTCGAAGCGGCGTGCGTCGAGAGAGCTCGCTTGGAGAAGGTGACCGTCACCGGTCGGAAGACTCTTCGAGGGCTCTTCGAGAGTTCCACGAGGGTCGGGAACCCTCGATCTCGTCTCGGAGGACGCGATGGGACGGCCTCGCTGAGACCCAATATAGGGGAATCCCGCTAGCGCATCTGCGAGACTCCAAGCCGACGCAGCATGGAGCGCTTCTTCTGGTGGTGTCCCTCCATGCGTTGGAGAACGTCGCAAAGAAATCGGACGGCCTCCACTGCGTATGTCCCCTTGTTGAGCATGACGCACTCCGCACGCCCGCTCATTGCCGCATCCGTCACCTCGGCCCGTGACGGCATCCCCTTCTTGGCAAGGCTCTCGAGGACCTGAGTCGCCCAGATCACCGGGACGTGCGCCGCCTCACACAACCAAAGCATCTCCTCCTGCACTTCCGCCAACCGCGAAAACCCCATCTCTACGCCAAGATCGCCGCGCGCCACCATCACCCCGGTTCGAGGACTGCGCAGTGCCTGGAGCAGGAAGCGCGGGAGCTGTTCGAACGCACGTCGCGTCTCGATCTTGAGGACAACGCCAAGATGACCGCCATTTCGCTCTCGAAGCTCCCCGAGTAGCTCGTCGACATCTTCCGGCTTCCTCAAGAACGAGAGTCCCACCATATCCGCGTGAGCGACAACAAATTCCAAATCCTGCCGGTCCTTCTCGGTAAGCGCAGAAAGATGCATCTCCGTATCTGGAAGATTAATGCCGCGATCGTTGCGCAGCTTGCCCTTCCCGGAACGCGCGTGCGTAATCTCGATGCGGAGGCCTTCTGGAGAGACTTCTTGCACAATACCCCCGAGCTTACCGTCGTCGAAAAAGATTCGTTCCTTCGGCCGAACGTCCCCAAAAATTTCGGGGAGCGTGCAGCCAATCGTCGCAGGCTGCAGTACGATGCCCGCGTCGTTTGTCAGGGCAGGCTGCCCCATCCGGGCGTCGCTCGTCAGCACGAGCGTATCGCCGACCGCAAGTCGCAGCGCTCGCGAGATTGCAGGGACTTCGCCCACCGTTCCCGCGCTCACGAAAGCGTTGGCGCGGAATAGGTTCACCCGGGAGTGAGACCCCACATAAACGGTCCGGTCGGTCTCCGCGCAGTAACGACCATCGGCCGCTCTCACGATCGCGAGGGAGCGTGGTCGTCCGCGCACATCGCTAAAGCGCAGTTCGTCGCCGGACTCGAGGCAGCGGCAGAGCGCGGCGTCGAGGGGCAGGACGGAGGCGGCGCTCGAAGGCGTCGCCGCCTCCTGAATCCAAACTCGGCCGGGCGCCAGGATTTGACCGGCGTCGTCGCGCAGCGGCCACACATGCAGTACGCCGGGCCCGGGCTGGATTGGACCCGTGCGCAGTTTCGGGCCCGCAAGGTCACACTGAACGCGGCAGGGCCGACCAACCTCCCGCTCGGCCCTTCGCAGATGATCCACCATGCGCCGCCATGCCTCGGAGTCGTCATGTGCGCAGTTGATTCGCATGACGTCCATCCCGGCCGCAACAAGGTCCCGTACCAAGCTTGGATCGTCCGCTGCCTCGCTTGGCACCGTCACCATCACCCGCACGGTGCGCTCTTTCGCTGCAGGGCCCAGCAGCGCCGCTGTGTGTTCCGCAAGCAGGCGGGTTCCGGTCTCGAAGTCCACGGGAGGCGCAGGCTCGAGGTCAAGCGGCTGCGGCGGGTCGCAAAGCCGCGAGAGGGCAGCGAGCACGGAATCCACGCAAGCCAGTACGTGCGGCTCAAGACGCCCGAGCGAGCTCAGACCGAGCTTCGCAAGGTCATCCTGGATTTCCCGAACATCGTGCTGTCGTACGGCCAGGTAGTGGAGCAAGTTTCGCGCGCTCGGCAGGTGTTCGAGCGGAATCGCAGCGAGTTCGCCGCCCAGATCCCGTTCGAGCGCGAGCGCAGAATCCCGCAGCTCTCGCAGGTCGTGAATCAGTCGCTTGATCGTGGGCTGTGCGTGAGCACTCGGCATGGAAACGGTAGATGCTAGCGCGCGAGGCGCACGATCGGGTGATGAACAGAATAAGAATCGATGGGGCCAGACGACATTGCTCGAGCCAGGCCTTCCCGCAGATGAATTTTCTTCTCGCAGCGGCCCCTTGGACCCCTGGGCTTCCCGAAGGCGCGGCCGGGGCGCTGACCTGTCGGATCGTCCGGCGGGGCGGTCGGCTAGGTTCTCCGTGGAGAGCTCGATACTCCCGAGGCCGCTTTCCAAGCCCGCGGCGGGGCGAGTGACGAGCAAACGGAGTCCATCCTATGAAGTATGAACTCTATTACTGGCCAACGATCCAAGGCCGCGGGGACTTCGTCCGGCTGGCCCTTGAGGAGGCCGGTGCCGAATACGTCGACGTTGCGCGAGGATCGGAAGACAGCGGAGCCGGAGTTCCGGCGCTGATGCGGATTCTCGATAGCAACGCGATCGAGCGTCCGCCCTTCGCCCCTCCGTTTCTGAAAGCCGGGGATCTTCTCATCGGCCAAACCGCGAATATTCTCCTCTTTCTCGGCCCTCGGCACGGCCTCGCGCCAAGCGACGATGCCGGGCGCTTGTGGACGCATCAGCTCCAGTTGACCCTTGCGGATCTCGTGCAGGAGGTCCACGACACGCACCATCCCATCGCGGCGAGCCTGTATTATGAGGAGCAGCGAAAGGAAGCTCGCCGACGGGCTGAAGAGTTCTTGAAATCACGAGCGCCCAAATTTCTGGCCTACTTTGAACACGTGCTAGAACGAAACCCGCAGGGAGATCAGCACCTCGTCGGAGCGGCTTTGACCTATTGCGATCTTTCACTCTTTCAAGTCAGCGCTGGGCTGCGCTACGCCTTCCCCCGAGCCGAGGCGCGATATCAACGTGACTACCCCCGTGTCTTCGCACTGCACGACCGGATCGCTCGTCGTCCTCGAATCGCTGCCTACCTGGCATCGAATCGGCATATTGCATTCAACGAGCAGGGGATTTTTCGTCATTACAAGGAACTGGATCGGGAGCTCTAGCTCCTTCCCCCTTCCGAGTCGCGGGGAGACTTACGACCAGCCGGCCCGTTGTGCGCAGCTCCGGGTCCGAAGGCTGCCTCCCCCGCCGATGAGTGTCTTCTGAGCTCGCAGCGCGACCCCTGGTGTCGCTTCATCGCGTGACAACTCACCCTCCGCACGTTTGAGGCGATTCACGAACGAGCCGGCCCCCCTCGTTTTCCCAGCCCGGAGGGTTGTATACTCCCGAGAGGCACGAGCTTGCCGAATCACAGAGCCATCCGGAAAGAGACCAGCAGTTCGCGGACCCGCTCCCCGAGTTCAGGCGAACCGGGAGCCGGATACTGAACTTCGAATAGCGCGCGAGGGAAGCCTCCGAAGTCATGGATCGTCCGCGGTCTCCGACCTCCTGTGACGCGGCTGCCCGCAACGTACCAGTGGGCTGAAATCGCAAGGATAATGCGTGGCATGGGAAACATCGCGGCAAGATCCGCCCACGCCTTCGTGCAAGGGTTGCCTTCGATCGCGTTCATCGGATTGCCGTGGCCCAAAAATAGCGCCGGCATCCTCACTCTGCGGATCTCCGCAATGCCACCGCGATCATCCGATTCTTCGCTTTGAGAGCGTGAGACCTTGCATGCCCAAGAGAGAAGCACATTCCCACCTGCACGAGAAAGGCAGAGGGATCAGGTGGTAGACGGGCTGGTCCTGCCAACCTGCCAGCAGACGCCCGCGCGGACGCCGGCGAAGCATACGCGGGAGGCCGCGAGGCCGACTCCCGCGAGAGTCCGTTCTTCTTCTAGTGGTACATGTAGGTTTGGCACGCGGCGTAGATGAAGCCGAGGAGCGATGCCAGCATGAGCACAGTCCCGGTCCAAGCGACCGAAAGGATCACCTTCTCTTGGCGGCTATAGCGGGGACCGAACCGCAACGGCGCCGTCCGCTGAAGGGTCGCGTGGAGCGCCAGCTTCCGAGCGCGGTCTGCGTTCTCACAATCAAGAAACGCCTCGTTGGCCGGATTCAACGCCTTCGCCATCGTGTCACCCCCCTCTCGGTGCCAAACGCACCAACCCCTGACGAGAGCAGCTCTCGTACCAACGCTGCGCAGTGCATAGAACGTCACCCTGGACGCTGTTCGCCGATTTTCTTCCCCTCGGGCGCCACCTTGTGCTGCACTCCGTTACTGTGCGAGGCGCCTATTGCGTGCCCCTGGCCGAAGACGAAAAAAGGACGAAAGAGAGATTTTTCATGCTCTTCTCGCCCGTCGGGTCTCCCGGCCACGCGGACAGCAGCGGGAGCCAATGCCGCGCGATTTGACCTCCTGCTCGAGGGTCGGCGCGCATCGCACAAGACGCGCCTCGCGCGATGATCCCGAGCCAGATTCCACATGGAACAAGAAGGCCTCGGCTGGGCGCCGCAGCTCCATCACTCGCTCGTACCCGTGCTCCCCGAGGATGACGTCGAGCGCCGCCCATCGGCAGGATGGGCGAGGCCTCACCGACGTCGTCTGACTCGCCGCCGTGCGGGAGGGTCCCCATGGTTGCCACCTCTAAAAGTCGACGCGATCCAGGGGAGGGGCCGGTTCGGATCTGGGCAAGGTCTTGGCACCGCCTATCATCGTGCAACTTGCGCGCGGCCCGAGCCCAAAGGTGGCGAAGGGCAGCTCTCTCGGCGCTTGATCCTTCGGTTCCGCCATCCAACAACAAGTGCGCCATCACGATCCGTGGGCGATCAGAGAAGATGAAGAAGGAGCGGAAAATGCAACTTGGAATGATCGGTCTCGGGCGAATGGGAGCAAACATGGTGCGGCGCCTCATCAAAGGCGGCCACGAGTGCGTCGTCTTTGACCGGTCGCCGCAAGCGGTGAAGCAGCTGGTCCAGGAGAAGGCGGTGGGGGTGTCTTCCCTCGCGGACTTCGTGAAGAACCTCGACAAGCCGCGAGCCGTGTGGCTGATGGTTCCGGCGGCGGTCGTGGACCAATCGATCGCGGATCTCCTCCATTTCCTCGAGCCCGGAGATATCCTCATCGACGGCGGCAATTCGTACTATGTCGATGACATCCGACGTGCAAACGAGCTCGCCTCAAAACAGATTCAGTACGTCGATGTGGGGACGAGCGGGGGTGTATGGGGTCTCGAACGCGGATACTGCATGATGATCGGCGGTCCGGAGCAAGCTGTGCGACGCCTGGATCCAGTCTTTAAGACGCTGGCGCCGGGTCGCGGCGATATTTCGCGCACGCCTGGGCGCGAGAAGCTCGGGGGCAGCGCGGAGCAGGGTTACTTGCACTGCGGTGCCAGCGGAGCCGGCCACTTTGTGAAGATGGTCCACAACGGGATCGAATACGGCATGATGGCCGCGTACGCGGAGGGCTTGAGTATTCTGCGCGATGCGAATGTCGGAAAACAGAACCATGCGATCGACGCCGAAACGACTCCGCTCCGCGATCCGGAGCACTACCAATACGACCTGAATCTACCTGACATCGCCGAGGTATGGCGGCGCGGAAGTGTCATCGCCTCTTGGCTGCTTGACCTCACAGCGTCAGCGTTGGCCAAGGATCCTGCGCTCGCTAAATTTTCTGGCCGGGTCTCTGATTCAGGCGAGGGGCGGTGGACAATCAAAGCCGCGATCGACGAAGGCGTTCCGGTGCCAGTCCTCTCGGCTGCGCTCTACGAGCGCTTCGCGTCGCGCGGTGAGGCAGACTTCCAGAACAAAGTACTGTCAGCGATGCGTTATGAGTTCGGCGGACACTTGGAGAAGTCGGCTGGGAAATAACCACCCGAGCTGAAAGGGTTCGTGAAGAGTGATTCCCACTCAAACGCCCGGACCTCCCTCTGGGCTCGCGCCGGGGAGCGGCGGTCTCGGTCGCCGGAATAGAGCTCGACCGTCTATCAAGAGCGCCGGAGACGACACCCACTTCTCGAGGGCGCAAGTACGAAAGCCAGCTGGGAAAGCTGGAAAGGGTGGGCCGAAAAGAAAAGGCGAGATGCTCAGAAGGAGTGCATCTCCTCGGGAAGCCGAACTGGAAGCGCAATCCCAAAAAGCCCCGACTCAATTCAGACCCCACCGAAGGTGCTTGGATTGATGCGGCCTCCTCGACCCATCGGACGCCGCCCCCTCTGTGAGGGAAGCTTCTCGTGAGTACTCAAGTCATGACCGTGCGCGGCCCGATTGAACCCGAAGACCTTGGCTTCACCTCCATGCACGAGCACATCCTCAGCAATGTGGAGGTATTCCGAGATCGCATCCAACGGCTGGGCCTCCTTCCCGCTCGGGTGCCGCTCCCCGCCGAAGACAAGCTTTCGTTGCAGAACCGCTCGACCCTCCGCCACGCGATGATCCTCTCGACAGACAACCTCAGTCTCGACGACGAGAACGTCATGACCGCCGAAGTTGCCGACTTCAAGGCTGCCGGCGGCTCGACGATCCTCGAGGTCAGCGCGCCTGGGATCCGCACCACGCCCTCCGATGCCCTCGCCCTCCGCCGCATCTCCGAGCGCACCGGGGTCCATATCGTGGCGTCCACCGGACTCTACGCGGAGGACACCTGGCCCGATCGGTTCCGCTCGATGAGCCTTGGAGGGTATACGGATTTCCTGCGAGATGAGATCGCCCACGGCATCGGCGAGACCGGGGTCTTGCCCGGCCACATTAAGGTGGCTTACGAGGGCAAGAGCGAGCCCATGGACACCTACCTCCGCGCCGCCGCGCACGTCTCGCGTGAGTCCGGCCTGTCGATGCAGGTGCATGTCGGCCTATTCCGCCCCAATCACGAAGTCCGCGCGACCGTCCTTCGGACGCTGGACGACAGCGAGTGCATCCCGAATCGAACCTTGATCTGTCATGTTGAGAACTGGCTCGGCAGCCTTCCTACGACCCAGCTCGTGATGAATCCTCACTCCGTCCCCTGCGACCTAACGCTGCACAAGGAGGTCCTTGATCGCGGCTTCGTTCTTTGCTTCACCTGCATCGGCGCGGAGTGGGACCAAGAACCGCTCGGGCTCTCCCACCGGCCAGACTGGTTCATTCTGGCAGGACTCCGGGCGCTCCTCCAAGAGGGTTACGCCGACCAGCTCGTCCTTGGCCACGATGTTTTCACCAAGCTCTGTACACGTCGCGGTGGCGGAGAGGGATTTACTCGGATCCCAAGCTTTGTGATCCCGACTCTGCGCGACTGTGGTGTCCAGGAAGGGGACCTGCGCAAGTTGACGGTCGAAAATCCGGCTCGCCTCCTCGCCTTCTAGGCGCTGGGCGCGAGCGACAGAAAGTCCTCACGGAAATGCGAGCCCTGACGAGGTGGGCGCGATGATGCCGGCGGCAGACCGTTATGTGCTCGCCATCGATATGGGATCCGGAAGCCTCAAGGTGGCGCTCGTTTCGCACCGCGCCGAGGTCATCGCGACCGCCGAGCAGGAGGTCCACACCCGCTTCCTCACGGGGGGTGGCGCCGTGCAGGACCCAAACGAGTGGTGGAGCGCTGTCCTCCATTGCGCACGCGAGACGCTGAGCCGCGCCCACGTACCGCCCGAGCAGGTGCTAGCGCTCCGCTGCACGACGCAGTGGGCGGTCACGCTTCCGGTCGATGAACAGGGTGAACCCCTCACCCATGCGCTCTCGTGGATGGACACGCGAGGCGGCCCTCACAGCCGAGCGCTCGTCAGCGGGCCGATCGAGTTCGGGGGTTACGATGTCTTTAAGCTCTCCCGGTGGATCCGGTTCACCGGCGGCGCACCTACCCGAAGCGGCGTCGACGGCCTCGGCCACGTGCTCTTCCTCAAGTACGAGCAGCCCGACGTCTATGCGCGAACCCACAAACTTCTCGAACCGATGGACTACCTCAATCTAAAACTCACGGGAAGGATTGCGGCGTCTTACGGCACGATTTTCCCCTACTGGCTGACCGACAATCGCGACCCGTGCAAGATCGATTACGACCCCCGCCTGTTGCGGCTCGCGAAGATCGAGCGTACGAAACTGCCCGACCTTCTCCCCGTCGATGCCGTGCTCGGCGCGCTACGACCCGCTGTGGCCGAGGCCCTCCGCCTGCCCACCACGACGAAGGTATTCACCGGCCTCTGCGACGGCCCGGCAGCAACGATCGGTGCTGGCATCGTGGATGACTACGAGGGTTACTTTTACATCGGCACCACGTCGTGGTTGTCTTGTCACGTTCCCAAAAAGAAAACGGATTTGATGCACTCGATTCTTACCATGCCCGCCGCGCTTCCCGGGCGCTACATGGTGGTGGCGGAACAGGGGATGGCGGGCCGCTGCCTTGAGTTCCTGAAGGACAACTTGCTTTATCCACCCGGCGAGCCAGGCGTCGAGATCCCTGTAAACATCTACGAAGTCTTGAACGCACACGCCACGAAAGTGGCGGCGGGAAGCGACGGCCTCATCTTCACACCTTGGATCAACGGAGTGCTCGCGCCCTCAGAAGAGCCGGCGACTCGCAGCGCATTTTTCAATCAGTCGGCGCGGACAACGCGCAGCCACTACGTACGCGCAGTCATGGAGGGCGTCGCCTTCAACCTGCGCTGGCTCAAGCGGCACGTCGAGAAGTTCGTAGGCCGGCGCTTCGAACACCTAAATTTTATCGGCGGAGCTGCCCTGTCAGACGTGTGGTGCCAGATCCTGGCGGATATCCTCGGCTGCCCGATCCGCCGAGTCGCAGATCCTCGCTACGCGAACGCCGTGGGTGCTGCGCTCACTGCATTCGTAGCGCTCGGCGAAATTCAGGTCGAGGACATCCCGTCGCTTGTGAAGATCTCCTCGGTCTATCAACCCGACCCATCCAGTCGACAGGTCTACGACAGGCAATTCGCCGAGTTCATGGCCTGCTTCCGCCGGATGAAGCCGATCTACCGGCGGCTCAACCCAGCCCTGCGTGCGAAAGGAGCGTGATTCGGTGCCCAACAAGAACCGTGGGGGTGCGAAGTCAGGCGGAATCTTTGCTGAAATGCATCCCTACCGAGATGAAACTCAAACCTATCTCGCCTTGCCTACGGGGCCACGCGATCGCTCCGAGATTCTTCGCGAGCTGCGCGCGATCGCGCGACAGGAGGATGCCCGCTGGGAAACCGGACGGATCTCCGGGAGCTACTACCACGGCGGGAAGGAGCACTACGCCTTCCTGAACGAAGTCTTCGGGCTCTTTTCGCACGTGAATCTGCTGCAGCGTGACATGTGCCCGAGCGGCACAAAATGGGAGGCTGAGATCGTCTCGATGGTCGGGCGAATGTTGCATGGCGATACTGCGAAGGCACTCGACCCGAAAAACGAGGTGGGCGGCGCGGTCACGTCCGGGGGGAGTGAGAGCATCATGCTGGCAATGCTCGCCTACCGCGAATGGGCCCGTGAAGCGAAGGGAATCACCGCGCCGGAGATGGTGGTGCCGGAAACTATCCATCCTGCGTTCAGCAAGGGGGCGCACTACTTCGGCGTTCGGCTGATCCGAGTGCCGGTTGCAGCGGATTTCCGCGCCGACCTGGATGCGATGGGCGCGTCCCTCACGAAGAATACCATCGCCATCGCTGGCTCCGCGGCCAACTACCCCCACGGTCTCATCGACCCGTTCGAGCGCCTCTCAGACCTCGCCCTCGAGCACGGGATTGGACTCCACGTGGATGGATGCCTCGGGGGCTTTCTCCTGCCATGGATCGAGAAGCTCGGCTATGAGGTCACCCCCTTCGATTTCCGCCTTCCTGGGGTCACCTCGATATCCTGCGATACCCACAAATTTGGATACGGCCTGAAGGGCGCGTCCGTCGTGCTCTACCGCAACCGGGCCCTCCGACGTCACATGTACTTCTCGATGACGACCTGGCCGGGTGGGGTTTACGCATCGCCCACCATGGCCGGAAGTCGTTCAGCTGGCATCACAGCCTCCACCTGGGCCGCAATGGTCTCCCTGGGTGAAGAAGGCTATCTCGAAACCGCGCGTCGCATCATGACGGCAGCGGATACGATCCAGGCGGGGATTGCGGCCATCCCCGAGCTCGAGATCATCGGTACACCCACCTTCTGCATGGCGATCCGGTCAGCAAGAGAAGGGCTCGACATCTTCCATGTGAACGACTTCCTCGCGAGTCGCGGCTGGCGCCTCAACGGCCTGCAGCGGCCACCGGGCATCCACATCTGCGTGACACTCCCCCAGACGCTCCCCGGTGTGGCGGAATCCTTCGTCGCTGACCTGCGTGAGGGAGTGGCCTATGCGAAAGATCCCCCGCAGCCGCAGGCGCGGAGCGGCGCCCTCTACGGTGGAGGCGCGCTGCCACCCGGAGCGATCCAGCAAATGCTTTGCGCCTGGCTCGACGAGACCTACGAGCCATAGGTGCAATAGAATGCGGATCGACTTCTCCGCCGCGCACCTGTGCCTTACCAGGGCTACGGGTCCATGCGCTGGACTTCCTCCGACATGCCTCGATGGGGCACGTCGGCGCCGCAGGATCTCTGGCCGGGCTCGATGCAACGGCACTGCCGCACGGAAGGCGGGCGGCCTTTGGATCTCGGGCGCACGAACCGGCGAACGCATTTCGGGTCCCCCGGCCAGATCGGCCGGCGACGGGGCCTGGCCCGTGCATAAGCCCAGGAGAGGGATGACGTGACAGCACCGGCTCAGCTTGTGAGGCTCGCACCGTCGATCTTCGAGCTTGGAACAAGCTTTTTCCCCGGGATGCGAGTCCCGGTTCGGATCTTCGGAAGCGAAAAGCTCGTTGCGGAGATGGACGACCTCGTCTTTCTCCAAGCCGCCCACGTCGCGACGCTACCCGGCATTGTCGGCGCAAGCCTATGCATGCCCGATGCGCACCGAGGTTACGGGTTTCCGATCGGCGGGGTGGCTGCGATGGACACAAACGCCGGCGTCATCTCGCCCGGAGGAATCGGCTTCGACATCAACTGCGGCATGCGGCTGGTCCGCACCGACCTCACCTGGGCCGCGGTGCAACCCCGCGTGCGCGAGCTCGTGGACGCGCTGGCAGAGCGCGTGCCGGCGGGCGTGGGCTCCCGCGGCTTCGTGCGCCTTGGGCGTGACGAGTTTGACACCGTGCTCCGGGAGGGCGCGGGCTGGGCTGTGCGCAGCGGCTACGGCACAGAGGCCGACCTCGAACATACCGAGGCACGCGGGTGCTTCGATCGCGCGGACCCTGGGACGGTGAGCGAGCACGCAAAAACACGAGGCCTCCGACAGATCGGCACCCTGGGCTCGGGCAATCACTACCTGGAGATTCAAATCGTTAGACGCGATAACGTGTATGACGCGGAGTTTGCCCGCGCCTTTGGGCTCGATCGCGACGAACAGGTCATCGTGATGTTCCACTGCGGAAGTCGAGGCTTCGGTCATCAGGTTGCAAGCGAATACCTCAGGACCTTTCTGCACGCCATGCCCATCAAGTACGGCATTCCGGTACTCGACCGCGAATTGGCCTGCGCCCCCTTCCCTTCGGAAGAGGGCCAGGCCTACTTCGCTGCGATGAGCTGCGCCGCGAACATGTCCTTCGCCAATCGGCAAGTGATTCTGCACAGAATCCGTGAAGTCTTCTCCGCCACGTTCGGCCGAGACGCGGAGTCACTCGGCATCCAGACGGTCTACGACGTGGCGCACAACACCGCAAAGCTCGAGCACCACGAAGTGGACGGCGTTCAACGCCTGCTGCTCGTACACCGCAAGGGTTCGACGCGCGCCTTCCCGCCCGGCCACCCGGAACTGCCGGCCGAGTACCAGACCACGGGGCAACCGGTGATCCTTGGGGGCAGCATGGAGACGGGCTCGTACCTGCTGGCTGGTGTCCCGAGTGGTGCTGCAAGCTTCTTCAGTAGCGCACACGGTAGTGGTCGCACGATGAGCCGCATCCGAGCCCGCAAGCTGATCGGGGGCCGCGAGCTTCAGGACCGAATGGAGGAACGAGGGATCCTCGTCCGCACCGCTTCGCTGCGCGGTCTCGCTGAGGAGGCCGGCTTCGCGTACAAGAACGTCGATGAGGTGGCAGAGGCGAGTGAGCAGGCGGGCCTTTCCCGCCGCGTTGCGCGACTTGTCCCAGTAGCGAATGTAAAGGGCTAATCGGCATTCCCGGCCGAGAGCCAACCGGGACGCGAACGGTTTGCGTCGCCGCCAGCAAGAGCCACCAACCAACGCTCGGCGAAAAAGCGCGTGCCTACGTGGGCCCAATTCGGCCTTAGTGCCGTCCCCAAACGAGCGACGGACTCCCGAGAGTACCCCTGTCACTCGAGGTAGCGGTCTTCGATCGCAGATAGCAGGCCGGAACGCACAATGTCCACATCCGCGTCTGCCGTCTTGTCGGAAACCTTGGATTCGAGGTCCTGGACGGCAGCACTCAGCTCGTCGTCATGGATCACCTCGTGGATCCAGCGCGAGAAATCCGCCCGCGATGCGTGGAAGCGGATCGACGCAGGTGCGCAGGCGATCAACGCCCGGTGAAAATCCTCGAGGTTGGCCGCATCGTACGCAGGACCTGGAGCGTCTCCATGGAAATGGAAGCGCTGGTCCGCGGGGAGCTGTGCTCGCGCGTACTTATGCCAATGGCGAACATGGGAGCTGGTGCGGGGTGCGCGGGTGAAAGCGCGAGGCGCCTGCACTTCGTCGCGCCGGGCCAGCACCGCTTGGCCAAAGCGCGCGGCATCAACCACGCGCACGAAGGGCTTCTGCCACATCTCCTCAATCACGCTGATCGGGTCTGGGGAGCTGGCGGGGACGGGAAGGCGCCCGGCTGGCAACGCCAAGACAACATCGAGTTCCTTCCACACCTCGGCTCTCAGTTCGCCCGGCTGATAGGTGACAAAGCAGTAGCCCTTCTGCGAGGGATCGAAGTATTCCGACGTGTCAGCCTCCCGTCCGAACGGAACGTGGGCTTCGTCGATGATGATCCAGTGTGGAAGGCCCGTAGCCGCCCGTTCCTGCTCGAGCTGCGCCAGAATAGAGGTTTTGTACGCACGACGAGCTGGGCCATCAAGGCCCGACATGTCTACGACGACGCTGCCGAAGCGGTGCTCAATAAGACGCTCGATGTCACCCACGCGCAGGGACCCTCCGCGCCCATTGAGCCAGAGCACGCCGCGGAGGTGCCCGATCGGCTCATAGTCACCTTCCGGGTCAATCACGCATACGGAGTAACCCAGGCCGATCAGCTGTTCCGCGATCGACCCCGCGAGGTGCGACTTCCCACTCTTGCTGCGGCCGGTAATGAGCATGTTGATCTGCGAGGCCGGCAGGCGGACCCGCGAGCCGTCGTCGTAGCGGCCAAGCTCCAACTGCCAGCGCTTCGGTTCGATCCGCACCTCGCCGCGCAGCACCGGACCACGTAAGAACGCAGCCACGCCGGCACCTTCGGGCTCCTCCAACACCAAATCGGCGTGCCTCTTCAACGCATCCACCGCGTTGCCGACCGCCACTCCGAGCTCGCACGTCTCGAGGAGCGAGTGGTCGTTCTCTGCGTCACCGATCGCGATCGTACTGTGGTGGGAGACTCCGAGATCACCCAGGGCCTGGAACACACCAAACCCTTTCGAGACGCCCGATGGCAAGATCATCATTTCCCCGCGGTTGCGCACGATCTGGCACTCTAGGCCGAGCCGGCGGATCTCCTCGGTGACGGGGACGTCCCACGCCCCATGGGAGGCCAGCACGACCTGGCCGCGACGAAATGGGATACCTCGCCTCAGCAGCGCCTCGTCGAGCTCGAAGCGGACGGGCGGTGCGAGGAGCCGGGCGACGCGTGCCACACAGAGCACGGTCCCGTTTTCCGCGACAATGCAATCAAAGTGATCGTCGGCGTCAGGAAAGACCTCGCGCAGCTCCGCGAGGATGCGGCCTGTCACGAGGACTACCTTCGTGCCGCGCCCGCGCACCTCAGCGACGGCAGCGAGTACGTCCGGCGTGGGGCCTGCGTGATCGGTGAGCGTACCGTCAAAGTCGATGGCGATGGCATGGAAATACGGCGACAATGAAACTCCGACGCGGGGTCATTGCCACCGATGCATGGCCGTGCCCGCCGAGCCGCCGCGTGCGAGCGGCCACAAGGTTCTCAACCATTTGCATAGCACAGGACTTGTGCCCGCCACGACTAAGCCACTTCGTATCCTGAAATTGGATCGAGCGTGCAACCCTCGGATCAGCCTGGACCGAAGCGGGCTCACGCCGAGCACCTTAGCGTGTCAGGAGCGACTCGCATCCTCTCGACCTCGATCGCAGCGCCACACGCTTCGCAAATGCCGTAGTTACCGAGCGCCAGAGCGGCTTCAGTCCATCGAATCGAGTCGGCGCACAGTGAGCCGCTCGCGTGCGTCTTCTGAGTCGATCCCCGACTCCACGCTCGCCTGCCCCCCTTCGTCTGTGATCGCTTCGCGCCCGAGTACCCCTTCGAGGGCCTTTATCTCGGCTTCGAGGCGGCGATTTTCGAGAACCATGCGCTCGCGTGCGTCCCCCGAGTCGATCCCCGATTCCGCACGACCCACTTCGTCTGTGATCTCTTCACGTCCGAGCACCCCTTCGAGCGCCTTTATCTCGGCTTCGAGGCGGCGATTCTCGAGAACGATCTCCTCGCGCTTATCGAGATGCGCCTCGCGAAGGTCGGCAGGCGCCATCGCCCCATCGTGTGCGATGCCCGCAAGAAGCCGGACCGAAAGCGGATCTTCCTCCCTGAGGCGGGTAGCCCGCGCTCCGAGAAGCGCGCGCTTCTGGAGCGGCGAGAGCACGTCGCACTCGACAAGCCCAACACATCGGCTCCAGTCCTTCGCCGCACAGAGTTCCTCGAGAATCGTCCGTTCCCGCCGGTCACCAAACAACACTCCGGCCTCCGCAGTTAGCAGTCGCAGATCCGGACACTGATGGAAGTGATGACGCATGCTGGACGTGGCCGAAGCATTTCCTGTGCCAGCAGAAAGCCCCCAAATGGGAGCGGTCCGGACATGCTTCGGATCCTGCTGTGAAAGAGTGTCTCATCGGGTCTCGGACAAGAGACCATCAGTCGCGCTGCGGAATCTGCGATAGAGAGTCGTGACGGAAGGTCCGATCTAGAAGCCGTGCGATGCCGAGCACGCCCTGAGAACTAGGTGCTCCAGAAAGCGACAAAGCCGAAGTGTCCGATCTTTGGCGGGTGGCAGAATATGGGGCAAAATATCGCAGACCAAGTCGAATCGGGGCGTAACGCCTCATTAATTCGGCTCTTGGGCGAAGCCAGTGCGCGACATCGTGGCACGGCATTTGCCCTTTTTCCCTAGCAGAACGCTTGTTGCATCGGAAGGCGATATCTACCTGCGGCGAGGTGGCTCCTGCATGGGCGCGGCGCAACGTTGATCCCGAAGGAGGTTATTCCGCCGCTCCTTCAGCGCAGTTGCTTGCGCACCCGCGCCGCTTCGCAGCACGGGGAGACGCTCTATGACGGTCGCAGCGCGACTCAGGGCCTGCACGCACGCGGTATCGCCTTCGAAGTCATCTCCCAGCCTACCAACGGCAGCTCGCCTGAGACCGCGGCCCAGACACACACCAGGTCGGGACTTTGCAAAGGCAGTCGTCATTCCCGGGGAAAAGGGATCCGCGATCGTCGTCGTGCCCGCGCACCCATTGTGTGGACTTGCAGCGCATAGTGCAATCGGCCAACCAGAGGCAGCAGCGCTTGCCACAAAGGACGAGATCGCCCGGCTATGCCCGGGTTTCGAGCGCGGCGCCGTTCCGCCTTTCGGACAACTCTACTGGCTTGCGGTTGTGCTAAGCGACGAACTCTCCCGTGCGCCGCGCATTATCTTCAATGCCAGATCTCACTGCAAGGCGATCCGAATGTCCTACCACAGCTTCGCGACCGTCGTGAAAACCCGCGTAGCTCACATCTCTTCCATATCCCGCGACGGCGATCCGTCGTCGCGCTCACCCACACGCAGTTAGAGCGAGATGAGGAGGCCGCTTGGCTAGCATTTTCACCCTCGCCTTCAAGCTCCTCGTAAACGACCGCGCCAAGTTTGCGGCTCTGATCGTTGGCCTTACCTTCTCCGTATTCCTCATGGTGCAGATGATTTCGATGTTCTCGGGCATCCTGCTCCGCGCCTCCGCGACCGTTCTCAACACCGGCGCCGCGCTCTGGGTGATGGACCCCGCGGTCAACACGGTCGCGAACAGCATCCCCATGCCTGACTACGTGCTCGACGCAGTTCGCAGCCTCGACGGCGTCAAGTACGCTGTACCCTTCTACTCCGCCGGCGCGCTCGTGAAGCTCGCCGACGGCACCTATCAATCCGTGAATGTGATCGGTCTCGACGATACGAGCCTCGTCGGCCGCCTGCCGCTCGTCGCTGGACGCATCGAGGATATCTATTCGGACAACGCATTCATCGTTGTCCGCGACGCCGAGTACGACAAACTCCACCGGCCGACAGTAGGCACGACCTTCGAGATCAACGATCACCGCAGCGTGGTCGTAGCCCTCGCAGCCGCACCGGTCAGCGGCCTCTTCGGGATACCGACGCTCTATACGACCTATTCGCGAGCCCTCGAGTACATTCCCAACCCCCGCTTCACCCTATCGTACATCCTCGTCGAGCCGAAGAGCAGCGATAGGATCCCTCAGATCCAGGCGCAGGTGGCCCGCCTCGGCTACCGCGCACTTACGGCCAAAGAGTTCGTGCACCAGATCACGCACTTCTACGTATATCAGACCGGCGTCGGAACCAACATCCTGATCATGACCGTGATCAGCTTCTTGGTCGGACTCTCGATTTCGGGCCAGACATTCTACACGTTCATCTTGGAGAATCTCGAGCGCTTCGGCGCCCTCAAGGCCATCGGCGCCAAGGCTCGTGATCTCGTCCAGGTGATCTTGTTCCAGGCTCTTCTGACCAGCCTCACAGGCTACGGCCTCGGCGTTGGCCTCTGCGCCGTCCTGATCGCGCTCGCCAAGATTCGTCTGCCCGATTACTCCTCGACCATCACGTACACGAATTTGATCCTGGCTTTTATCATGGTGCTCGTGATTGCAGGGATCTCCAGCTATGTGGGGATTCGCAAGGTGATCCGGCTCGAGCCCTTCGACATCTTCCGGGGTTGACTTGCCGAAACCTGCCGTCCAGGCGCGGGACATTGTGAAATGGTTCGGGGAGGGCCCGACCCGGACGGATGCCATCCGCGGCGTCAGTCTCGAGGCTTACTTCGGCGAGATGCTCTACATTGTTGGACCCTCGGGGAGCGGAAAGACGACGCTCCTCAGCATCCTCTCCGGGATCCTGCGGCCGAGCGGTGGCACGGTCCTCGTCGAGGGTCGAGACATCTGGCGCCTCGACAACGATGAGCTTGCCGAGTTTCGCCTTGGCACGCTTGGCTTTGTATTCCAGGACTACCATCTCTTTCCGAGGCTCACGACCGTGGAGAACGTCGCCATTCCGCTGATCCTGAGGCGCCGCCCCTGGGCGGAAGCGCTCCATGTTGCACTCCGATTCCTCAAGATTGTCGGTCTCGAGAGCCGAGCGGACCTTCCCCCAATCAAGCTGAGCGGAGGCGAGCAGCAGCGCGTCGCCATCGCGCGGGCGATCGTGGCGGAGCCGGACATCCTGATCTTCGACGAGCCGACCGCATCCCTGGATGGCGAGACCGGGAGGAAGATCGTCGAGTTTATCCGCACAGAGATCCTCTCGACAGCGCGCTGCATCGTGATCGTCACCCATGATGCTCGGATCGCAGAGTTCGCAGACCGGACGATTACGATGGAAGATGGACGCATCACCGGGATCGTCAGGCAGGCAGCCGGTGCGGAATAGGATCCTCTTCGCTCTCGCCGCGATCGGCGTGCTGGCCGGGCTCACGAGCGCCGCACTCTTCGCGGTTCGCTCGAGGCCACTCTCCCCGGTGTTCGCGCCCGCTGCGAATCCGTATGAGCATGGAGTTTATGCCAACGGGATTGTCGAGAGCCTTCAGGAGAGCGGCGAGAACATCAACGTGTACCCGGAAGTGGGTGGAACGGTGACCGAGATCCTCGTGCACGAAGGCAGCCGGGTCGCTCGCGGTGCGCCACTCGTGCGCCTGGACGACTCTGTCCAGCGAGCCACCGCCGAGCAGCAGCAGGCCCAAGCGGAGGCTGCCCTTGCCATGCTCGAGGAGCTTCGCGCGCAGCCGAGGCCAGAGAACCTCGAGGTCGCTCTCGCGCAGGTCGCATCGTCCCGGGCGAGTCTGAAAAGTGCCGACGACGATCGGGCGAAGCAGCAGAAAGCATACGACACCATGCCAGACTCCGTGAGCAAGATGGTGCTGGACCAGGCGATCAACGCCACCGAGCTCGCTCGAGCGAACCTCGCCGTCGCGCAGCGAAACTACGAGCTCGTGAAGGCAGGCGCATGGAGCTACGACATCCGCAATCAGGAGGCCCAGTACAATGCATTGACGAAGGGAGCGGCCGCCGCGCGCGCTCTTCTCGCCAAGTACACGATCGGGGCACCGGTGGACGGAGTGATCCTCTCGATCACTGCCACTGTCGGGAGCTACGTCTCTTCGCAGGGAACGCTCGAGTCCTACAGCGCCAGCGCGGCACCCGTGCTCGTGATGGGAACCGGAGACGATTACGGAGCCGTTCGCTGTTACGTCGACGAGATCTTGATCGCCAAGCTCAGCAACGTCGAGGGTCTCGAAGCAACGATGTATGTCCGCGGCACCGACTTTCAGATTCCCCTCGAATTCGTCCGGGTGCAGCCTCTCGTCTCCCCGAAAATCGAGCTCTCTAACCAGCGGACCGAGCGGGTAGACTTGCGGGTCCTCCCGATCATATTCCGCTTCAAGAAGCCCGCGAACATCCCGATCTACCCGGGACAGCTTGTGGATGTCTACATGCGGGCGCCGTAGATGAAGGTATGACGAGGAAGTTCAACATGCCGTGTCGTTCGGGAGACCCGAGGGTAAGGGGCGTAGAAAGTTGAACTGTTCAGGAACGGGCGCGCGGAGTTCGTGGGGTTTGGCGGTGGGAGGCGTGCGAGGGTGGGAACGATCGTGTGCGCAGGCCGCTGCGGCCCTCGAAGTACACCTAACCTAGGTAGCCCGATGCCTGACGATTGAAGCGGAACACTTTGAGCGGGAATTAGAGAAAGGGAATCCGCCAACCTATCGATTCCCTTTCGCTTTCTGGAGCGGGAACCGGAGCTCGAACCCGCGACTTTAAGCTTGGGTAGCTATCGAGGGCTTTAAGAATTTCTTCGTATTTTAAAATCGGCGCATCCGGAGACGCGCTCTCCGAGCGAGACGCCTCGCGCAGGGCGCGCGCACAGTCCTGCTTCGTGTCGGAGCTGCGCTACCCGATTGCGAACAGGAAAACCGTCGCAAGCCAGCCCAGCAAGATTGCGGTCGGCACGAGACTCTCGAGGGTCGCCATGAGATGCCTCCTTCTTTCTGGAGGCATCCTCCCCTGCGCGAGGTGGCGACGCTGTGAACTACTTCACAGGCTCTCTTCCATGACCGGCCCGCTTGCGTCCCGCCACAGCTAGCGCGGCGCGGCCGACCCCAAAAAGGAGCGCGGTGAAGAATCCGGTCGTCACGAGGTTCTCGAAGGTCACCATGGGTTGCCTCCTTCTTTCTGAAGGCATCCTGTCTCGCGCGACGGTACGCCGCTGTGAACTACTTCACAGGCTTTCTTCCGCAGCCGAGATCGCTTTGCCACGTCGATGCCCTGCTGGGTGCAACGGGCCAGGGAAACGAGCTCATCATCAAGGTGCGCCAGGTGTCATAGCCGAGCTACCGCGGCGGCGCGACGCGCCACGGCATGAACGAAAGCCTCCTCGGCCTCGTACCTCCATCAGGAGTCCGGAGTGAACTGCTTCGCCTACATGAGCGGAGGGACGCCCGCGATCGTAGTGCCGCTTCACTGGCAACAGGAGAGACCGCGAAGTTAGAGCGCACGTCTTCTCCGTGTCGGGGTGGGAAGGTGCCGGTCTGCCGCCGAGGTACGCGGGCGTGGGCGCAGACCGATTGCGCCTGCTGACCGGACGGGACCTGCCCGTACGAGTTCGAGTTGCGCAAGCGCTTGACCGACGAAGCGCCTCACGCGCTCACGCAGCGCCTTCCCGAGTTCGCGATGGTCGGCAACGACGCGGCCACAGCTACTGAGCCGGCGTGAGCTCGCGCGACCCGTTCTTGCCCGTGACGACAGCTGCGCCCGGCGCCGGCCACAGCGGGCCGATGACCAACGCGCCGTCGCCGCTCGCCTCGTCCAGAATTGCGTTGAGCGTCTGCCACGCTTGACCCGGATCGAGATTCCCGCGCGACGCGCCTACAGCGACGTTCACGGGATTCAGCGCGAGGTGGCCGACGAACACCGCTCGTTCGCCGTTCGAGCGAACCACGAGCGCGCCATGCCCGGGCGTATGGCCCGGGCTAGCGACGAGTTCGACCTCGTCGGTGATCGCATACGGCAGCGCAACCGGGTCAACCACACCTTGAGCACGGAGTGCCGCATACACGGCGGCGCCACTGATTTCGAAAGTACAGGTTTCGATGAACTCGGCTTCGATTTCGCTCAGCACAACCCGCGCCTTCGCGAACGCAGGAGCCCAGATGCCATCGCGGTCGACGACCGCGGCCATGCCGATGCCGTCGAGGTGGCTCAGCACGACGGCATCGACGTGGTCGGGCTCAATACCAGCGGCCCGTATTCTCGCCATCACGGCCTCTTGGTGCTTGATGGCGTCGGGCAACCTGCGCAGGAACTGATCGGATGCACCGCACGGGTCGACGACGATCGTGCGGCCCTGCGATTGGACGACCCACACCGCTTGGCCAACCTTAACTCTGCCGTCGTATTCGGCCCACGTGGGGCAGGCCCATGGCACCGCGCGCACTTGCTCGACGGTGAGCTGCACCACCGAGGGATCGAGCGCGACGTCGAAGTACTCGACGCGGGTCAAGACAACCGCTCCCACGTCGAATCGCCGCATACCGCTCACGACCATAGGCTCGCACAGCGGGAACACCGCGCAATGGGTACCTTGCAACGCGTGGGTTGACCACGAGCTCCAGCATAATCTTCGCACGACCCAACGACCTGCTCTACGGAATTTCAGACCACAGTGAAGGTGGGTTTTCGGCACACTGGGATGGGAGGCCCGGGGTAAGTCCGACTTTCAAGAGACCTGACGCTCCCAAGGTGAACGGCTATACGGTGAGTCCTCCTTCGAAAACCAGCAACGCGACAAACGTCGCCGGCGGAGAAGCGCAAGACTTTGTGACGAGTCAAGACATCCCCGGAGAGTGGTAAACGCTGTTTCACTCAGAACCGCTCAATGCTCTGATTGAGTACTCGCTCAACAACAATCCAAACATCAAGGCGGCGCAAGCGGCATTGCTGGTCGCGAAAGAGAATGTCCCGGTTCAGGAGGGCGCCTTCTTTCCCAGTGTCGGGGCAGTTTTCGCGGCGAGCCGCCAGCAGACATCGAATGGGATTGCGCCTGTGCCCAATGACAATCAGTTTCTTTTCAACCTGTATACGCCGCAAGTCTTCGTGTCCTAAGTGCCGGATGTGTTTGGTCTCAATCGGCGAAGCGTGGAGTCGCTGGAGGCGCAGGCAGAGCCGGCTACAGCAACTACCTCGCGTTGCTGAATTCGGAGCAAGCCTACCAGCAAGCATTGATCAACCTTGTGCAGGCGCGAGCGAATCGTTACGCCGATACCGCGGCGCTGTTCCTGGCACTGGGCGGCGGATGGTGGAACCGTGCGGATGTAACCAGGAGTTGATCGGGATGCTGCAGCGTACCCCCGCGCCCGAAAATGGCAGCAATGCCAGGGCCACTAAGGCCCATGATGGATTCCGATCCTCGGCCCCGCGGCCCTTGCGGCGGGCACCCTCAGCTCGGGAAGCTGTCCACGAATCTAAAGATTCGCTCGGCTGTTCGCTTGGTCAGCCGATTCGGGTTCTGCTCAATCCTTGCCAAGCGGTTCAAAAAAGGGCGTACCAACGGTCGCGTAGAAGTTAAACACGCCGGACGTAGCGAAGTCGGGCGCGAAGACGAGCTCGAGGAGACTCGACGTCGGAATTCACCTGAGTCCGGATGGCGGGGAACGCGGGATCGCACGGGACGCCGGCTTCGAGGATCCGGATCGTGCCGGCTCGCTCCACGAGGAGGAGGCGCGGATCCAGCGGAGGCGACGCGATGCAGGTCGGCGCCGGGAGCCCGGACGCGATGCGCACCGCCGAGACCTGCGCCGCGGCTGGCGGCGCGATTACCAGCGAGTTCCGTCGCTGCCAATACCCCTTTTCTCCCCACCAGGCGGTGCGAAAAGGTATCGTGTCGCCCCGGAACATGGATGGAGGGCTCGCCATGTGGTTCCTGCGCGAGACACACAAAGTCGCCGGCGCGCGCGAGCGGGAGTTCGAAGCGGTCCTGCGCGACGCTTGGCTGCCCGCGCTCGGGAAGACCGCCGGCGCGCGGCTCCTCTTCGTGCTCCGACACGTCCATGGGACGGGCCCGTCGTATCGGATCGTCACGTGGACCGCGCTCCGCGATGGCGCGACGTGGGACGAGCTCGCCTACCGGGTCGATCGCGGCGACCTGCGCGCGCCCGCGCACGATCTCGACGACCTGCGCCACGACGTCACGGCGAAGCTCCTCGTGCCGCTCCCGTGGTCGCCACTCCAGGAGGTCGATCTCGCGCAGGTCCCGACCGGTCCGGCCGAGCATGAGCCGACGCTCTTCATGGAGGACACCATCCACCCGAACGAGCGACGCCTCGAGGAGTACGTCGCGCGGTCGGGCTCGCACTATGCGCGCGAGATGCAGGAGCACGACGCGCGCGGTCAGGCGATGCTCCGCGTGGAGGCGAGCTTCCGCACGGCGTGGGGAAGCGGCCGACGCCGCGAGGTGTTGCTCTGGCAGCGCGTGGTCGAGCCGCGCGGGCTCCTCGCGCTCCTAACCCGCGAGATCCCGGAGTCGTACCAACGGCCCGGCACGTGGATGCACGACGCGCTCCAGCTGCGCGACCAGTGGCGCAGCCGGCTCCTGCGAACGGTGGGCTGGTCGCCGCTGGCTTGAGGCCACCGCTCCCCGGAGGCGTCGCGCTTCGCGCGCCCATCGGGCGAAGGTCTCCGACTACTCGGACGGGTTCACCGTCGCCCGAAGATCGGTCCCGAACCGCGCGGTCGCCCTGCCCTCTTCGGAGTCGGCGTGATGAGGGAATGGCCGCGTACGAGCCCTATGTCGTCTCCGGTGGCGTCACTTCAACCCCGCCGTTACTCAGTTGATCTCCTCCGAGGTTTTAACCCCTGAAGCCTCCATGCGAGTTCCTTCAGCAAGCCGGAGGTCACGTGGTGAGGACGACGCGGAATTCGGCTTTTCCGCTCATCATGCGGTCGTAGGCTTCGGCAGCTTTTGCGAGCGGGTACTTTTCGATCATGGGGCGCACGCCCGTCATTTCCGCGAAGCGCAGTGTGTCCTCGGAATCGGTAGGGATTCCGGCTGACCAGCCCTGGATGCCCTTCTTGCCAAAAATCAACTGAAGCGGCGGCACCTCCATCTGATCCAGCGGCGCTCCCACAACAACCAGTGTGCCGTTTACCCCCAGCCCGCCGACCAGCGCCGACATTGCTTTCCCGCTCGGGGCGGTCGCGAGAATCACACGCGCACCGCCAAGTTTCTTCAGCTCGGCTGCGGGCTCGGCTGCGGCGCTGTCGACATATACATCCGCTCCAAGCTTTTTGGCGAGGGCGGCGTTCCCTGATCCGCGCCCAACCGCCGCCACTCGATAGCCGAACTTCTTTGCGAACTGAACTCCCAAATGGCCAAGCCCACCGATACCCTGGACGGCGACGAGATCGCTCGGCAGCGCGCCGCTATGCCGCAGGGCGTTAAACGTGGTGATTCCGGCGCACATCAGAGGAGCGGCCTCGGCCGCGTCGAGCGATTCCGGCATCTGCGCCAACGCTTCCACCGGCGCGACCATGTATTCCTGATAGCCGCCG
>Ga0116216_10000663_pt1 | contig 26274 bp, 23 predicted proteins | sample Sb_taG_11_FD_89696 | JGI IMG/M metagenome (GOLD analysis project Ga0116216, IMG submission 89696) | Peat soil microbial communities from Weissenstadt, Germany - Sb_50d_3_AS metaG | ecosystem: Environmental > Terrestrial > Soil > Wetlands > Peat | place: Germany: Weissenstadt | collected 2010-09-21
GATGGGCCGCCGGGTACGGATCAAGCGCTCGGACTTCGAGCGAGTTGTCGAGCAGAGCTACGCCGGCGCGCCGCCCGCGGCACCGGCACCGTCGGCCGGACCGAGCGCCGAGGACTTTTGGGGCGGAACCCCCGTGGGAGTCGCCGACCCCGACGACACGGCCGACGACCGACCGGGATTAACTTCCGATTGACGTTGATATACATGCCCAATCGGAAGCGGATCGGGGCGGCCCCAGGGTTGGCGGGCGGACCGCCGGCGATGGCGGGTGGACCGCCACGGCCAGGGGTGGCGGGTGGACCGCCACGGCCAGGGTTGGCGGGCGGACCGCCGGCGATGGCGGGTGGACCGCCACCGCCCGCGATGGCCAACACACCGCCACCGCCCGCGATGGCCAACACACCGCCACCGCCCGCGATGGCCAACAGACCGCCACCGCCGGACCCATGACCGACGACGCCGACCGCCAGCGCGCCCAGGTCATGCGCCGCGTCCGCCAGGCGAGCAACGACTGGGCTGAGGCGATGCGCGCCCACAAGCTCGCGCCCCCGGACCGCGACTTCTCAGCGCGCCTCGCCGCCCTCGCCGACGCCGCCGCGAACGAACAGGTCGCCTGGGAGCACGCGCATGCGGCCGGCCTGATCTGGCGCCCGGTCCCCGGCGCCGAGGGCGCCGAGCCCCCGTACGAGCTCCGGGCCGGCACCGGGCGACGCGGCCCACGCGAGCTGTGGGACCGCTTCGACTCCTCCGTCGCCACGTTGAACCGGGCGATCACCGGCTCCGACGCGGCGGCGGTCGCGGATGCGTTCGGCGAGATGTCCGATGCGGCCCGTGCCCTCGCCGAGGCGGTCGCGCGCGAAGACCGCTCCAGCGCCCGCGGCGCGGCGTAAAGGGGGCGCCTCGCGACACGGGGCCTTCGACGAACTGCCGCTAGCCTCGCCTGTCCGTGTCCCCGCTCCGTCGCCGCCCAATCCACCTGCCCGCGCCCGGGACCAAACGGGCGGTGGTAATCGGCGCGGGCTCGTTCGGGACGGCGGTGTCGGTCCTGCTCGCACGCGGCGGCCTTCGGACCACGCTGCAGACTCGCACCGCAGAGCAGGCCGAGGTGCTCGCACAAGACCGCGAGAACCGCGTATATCTCGCCGGCGTCGAGCTGCCGCGCGACCTGCGGATCGAGCCTGTCGAGAGCGGTCTCGCCCGCGCGGACTATGTGTTCCTCGCCGTCCCCTCGAGCGGGCTCGACAGCGTGATCGGCCGCCTCGAGGGCAGCGGCCTCGCACGAAAAGCGGCCGTCGTGTCGCTGGCCAAGGGCCTCGTCCCGCCCGACGGCACGCCGCCCGCGGCGATCCTCCGCAGCCGGTTCGGCGCCAACCGGACCGCATGTATAGGTGGTCCCGCGCACGCGCGCGAGATGGTCAGCGAGGGCGCCGGTCTGGTCGCCGCCTCGACCCAGGAGTCGTTGGCGATGGAGATCGCGGCGGTCTTCATCAGGGCCGGCGTCGTCTGCGAGGAGTCGAACGACCCGATCGGCGTGGAGCTCGCGGGGGTGGCCAAGAACGCGGCCGCGCTCGCGTCCGGCGCCACCGAGGCGCAGGGCCTCAACGCTGCCGGCGCCGCCGCGGGCCACATCTTCGCGGAGGTTTGGCGGTGGGCCGAGGCTCAGGGCGCGCGCCCCGAGTCGATGATCGGGCTGTCGGGAACCGGAGATCTCGTCGCGACCGCGCTCGCTGCCGAGAGCCGGAACCGCCGCGCCGGCGAGCTCCTCGCGCAGGGCGTTGCGGCGGACGAGATCCCGGGTCGCGTCGGCCAGGCCGTCGAGGCGCTCAAGACCGTGCCCCTGCTGGCCAAGGCCCTCAGCCACAGCGGGATCGACGCGCCCGTCACGAACGCCTTGGCGCGGCTGATCGACGGCGAGCTGCCGCTCGAGGACTGGGTCGCGGTCGTGCGGACCACCGTGCCTGCGCCGGCCCGCCGCCGCAGGCCGGTCAGACCGGGGTTCTGGCGGCGGCTGCGAGAGCGGATCCGCGGCTGGTTCACGCGACAGCCCACCAGCGAGAACGAAATGTTTACGACCCACGAATCCGGGCATGCCAGTCTGAACGCCGACCACGATCGGAAGGAGAGAGAAGATGCCGCAGATCATCGTGACGGCGGAGGGAACCGACAGCGCCGACGAAGCAGTCCTTCTGCGTGAACGAGTGAGCGTGGCCGACTTCGAGAGCGACCACTTCGCGGTGCAGCTCGTGGAGCGCCTTGGCTGGGCAGTGGGCGACGCGTCCAAGGTCGAGCACGATCCCGCCACGCGCAGCTGATCAACGGGCACCTACGGCAGGGGCCTCCTAAATAACAGGGTCGGGGGCGTGTCCCCCGACCCCCTAAACCCCCCTACGAGTCAAACCCGCTCGGCGAGCGTCGTCACGACCGCTTCGTACACGCCGGCGCCGTAGCTCTCGCTCGCCAGCCGCACGCCGGGGCGGCCGATGAGTTCGAGCTCGAGCGTCGGGTCTCGCTCCAGCGCGTTGGCCACGAGCCAGAACGCGCCGACGACAGACGCGGCCTCGGCATCCTCGCGCGAGTCCCCGACCGCTATGCACTCATCCCGCGCGTAGCCGCGCGCCTGCATGTGGCGGGCGACCGCGCGGGCCTTCGAGGCGCCGGCGGGAACGAGGTGATAGGCGTGGACTACCGGCAGTCCGGACATCTGCTCCGAGTGCTCGCGCACGATGCCGTTGTCGACTAGCCGCAACCAGCCGCTCCCGGCGTGGTCGAGCAACAGCCGGACCTCCTCCAGGTCGACATCGCCGCGGAACAGATGCGAGACGTCGCGCCCGATCGACCAGGGCGTGTGGTACTCGAGCCGCCCCGCCAGCACCTCGAGCAGCAGTGCCGGCGCCCCCGAAGCCTCGATCTGGGCATGGATCGAGCCGCGCGACTCAGAAGGCACGATGCCGTCCGTGAGCCACTCGAGCTCGCCGTCGATCACCAGTCCGCACCCGATCTCGAAGATGTACGCGCGCGAGCCGATCAGCCGCGCGGCCTCGAGCACACTCGACTCCTTGCGGCCCGAGTACAGGACCACCTCGATGCCGGCGCGGGCACACGCCTCGAGCGCGCGCACGCCGAGCGCAGAGAAGCGGCCGTCGGCAGCCGCGAGCAGCGATCCGCCGGGTCCCAGCAACGTGCCGTCGAGGTCGACGTAGAGGCAGCGCATGGCGCCGGCGACCATACTGGCCAGCGGTGTCGATCGTCCGCGAGACAGAGCCCTGGGCGAGCCTGCTCGAGACGGGCCGAAGCGACGAGCGTTTGGTCCACGAGGGTTTTTATGGGGCGCGCTCCGCGCGCCTGGTTTCCGTCCCGGAGGAGCTCACCCCGGCGGTCAGATCAGCGCTCGAGCGCGTGGGCATCACGCACCTCTACGCCCACCAGGCCGAGGCCGTGGAGAAGGCGTTCGCCGGTCCGACGATCGTGACGACCGGGACAGCGTCAGGGAAGTCGCTGTGCTTTCAACTACCCACGCTCGAGATGCTGAGCGCCGACCGTACGGCCCGTGCCCTGTACCTGTACCCGACGAAGTCGCTGGCTCAGGACCAGGCGCGGGCCCTCCACGAGTTTGGCCTGCACAAGACGATCCGGCCGGCGATCTACGACGGCGATACGCCGCGGGCCGAGCGCTCGGCGATCCGCAAGCGGAGCAACCTCGTGCTGACCAACCCCGACATGCTGCACGTCGGGATCCTCCCCAACCACCCCGCGTGGGGAGACCTGTTCGCGAACCTCGCGTTCGTCGTCCTCGACGAGGCGCACGTGTACCGCGGCGTGTTCGGCTCGCACGTCGCCAACGTGCTCCGCCGGGTGCGGCGGATCGCCGCCATCCACGGCACCGCGCCGCGGTTCCTGCTCGCGAGCGCGACGATCGCAAACCCGGTCGAGCTGGCCGAGAAGCTGACCGGCCTGCCCGACTTCCAGCTCGTCGACAGCGACTCGGCGCCCGGGGCCGCGAGGCGGGTGGCGATGTGGAACCCGCCGCTGCTCGACGAGGCGCTCGGACTCCGCGGCTCGGCGCTGTACGAGGCGGCCGAGGTGTTCTCCGAGTTGATCGCTGCGGGCGCGCGGACGATCTGCTTCATGAAGTCGCGCAAAGGGGTCGAGCTGATCCTCCGCCACGCCGTCGACCGCCTCGAGCCGGAGCTGGCCGAGCGGATCGCCCCCTACCGCGCCGGCTACACACCGGCCCAGCGCCAGGACATCCAGCGGCGGCTGAGTGCCGGCGAGTTGCTGGGGGTGGTGGCGACGGACGCGCTCGAGCTCGGGATCGACATCGGCGCGCTCGATGCCGCGATCTGCGTGACGTTCCCGGGCACGGTCGCCAGCCTCAAGCAGATGTGGGGCCGGGCGGGACGCCGGGGTCGGGGACTGGCCGTTTATGTGGCCGGCGAGGACGCGCTCGACCAGTTCTTCTGCCGCCACCCGGATGAGTTCCTGAGCCGCCCGGTCGAGGCGGCGATCCTCGATCCGCACAGTCCCGAGATCTACGCCGAGCACCTGGTGTGCGCCGCCCACGAGGCGCCGCTGAGCGACCAAGATGAGCCGTTTTTCGGTGTCGGGTGGCGGGGCCAGGCTGAGGAGCTCGCCGGCGCCGGAGTGCTCCGTGAGCGGGCGACCGGGTTCGTGCTCCGGCGCGCCGACGACTACCCGGCGGCTCGGGTCGCGCTGCGCTCCGCGTCGGCCGACAGCTTCGTCCTGATCGACGCCTCGTCGGGCGAGGTGCTGGGGACGGTCGAGGCGGCCCGGGCGTACGGGACGGTCCACGACGGGGCGATCTACCTGCACCTCGGGCGCTCCTACAAAGTGCTCGAGCTCGAACATGATGCCCGCCGCGCGATGCTCGAGCCGTTCACCGGCGACTACTTCACGCAGGCAAAGCGCGAGAGCATGGTCTATGTCGAGCGGCTGCACGAGCGCCGCGAGCTGCTCGGGGTGACGCTGTCGTTCGGATCCGTGGTCTACTCGGAGACGGTCCTCGGCTACCAGCGCAAGCGTCTGCAGGACCACGAGCTGATCGACTTCCAGACGCTCGAGTTGCCGACCGTCGAGTTCGCGACCCGCGCGCTCTGGTACGAGCTCGATGAGTTGCTCGCGGCGGAGCCGTTCCCGGCCGACCAGCTGCTCGGATCGCTGCACGCCCTCGAGCACGGCCAGATCGCGGTGCTGCCGCTGATCGCGATGTGCGACCGGTGGGACATCGGCGGCCTTTCGACCAACGCCCATCCGCAGACCGGCGGGCCGACGATCTTCATCTACGACGGTCATCCCGGCGGCGTCGGGATCACGCGCCGGGGCTATGACCAGTTCGAACGCCTGGTCGGCGACGCCCGCCGGTTGATCGGGGAGTGCCCGTGCCGCTCGGGTTGCCCGTCGTGCGTGCAGTCGCCGAAGTGCGGGAACCTGAACGAACCACTGTCCAAGAGGGGCGCGCTCGAGCTTCTGCGGCGGCTGTCGGTTTAGTGGACGGCGAGCGTAGCGCTGCCGGTCAGCGCGCTGGTGCTCGCCGCGGCCCAGCCCGTGATGTCGCCGAGCGAGCCCAGAACGGTCTGGGCGGTCTTGGGGATCCCCTGCTTGAGGGTGATGTTCAGCAGCTGGATGAGCGCGATCCGGAAGGCCACGCTCCCCTGGGTCCCCGGGGCCGACGAGGCCGGCGCGCTGGCGAACGCTCGCAGCTGGGCGGGCGTCGCCTTGCCGACGAGGAGCTGGTTACCGACGACGCCGACGGTGATCGTCTGGTGGGACTCCCTGATCGCGTAGAAGCCGCCGCCGAGGTGGCGCACACTCGTCGCCTTGTCGAACACGCTGCGTGGCTGCGTCATCAACTTCGCCAGCCCGCTCGTCGCTGCGGCGGAATTCGAGAGTCCGACGCGGCCCATCGTCGCGCGGGTGTCGCTCGAGATCAGCAGCGACCCGGTCGCCAGCTTCAGCAGGCTGTTGAGATCGACGCCGGTCTTGGCGCGGATCGTGGCCTGGCGCTTAAGGAACTTGGCGTAGCCGGCGGGGCTGCTCGCCTGCTCGGCGGCCTCCGCGAAGGCCACGATGTGCGCGGGGTCCTCGATCCCGGCCGAAATCGGAAGGGTGCCGGCGAGGCTCGGCGGAGTGGCTGCCGGCGCCAGCGGCAGCTGGGCGGGGGTGAGCGGCCGTCCGGTCGTGTAGAGGCGGTACTGGAAGGTCAGGCCGGAGGAGTCGGCGGAGATGCTGGTCGCGTATCCGCGCAACGCGGCGACCCAGGGGACCTGGCGGGCCTTCGCCGCGCTCGGCTTGGCGAGTACGTCCGTGAGATTGCCGAACGCCTCGACCAGAGCGTTCTGGGGCAGACCCGTGAACGCTTGGGCGTATTGAGCGCTGGTAATCCCGCCGCCATGGGCGTGGCGGTCAAGGGCAGCGTCGACCACCGTCGAGGTGGCACCGACCACAACAGTCGCGCCGTCGACGGCGAAGGTGGTGGATCCTCCGGCCTGATAGAGCGTCGCGCCGTCGTGCGACCCGGCGCTGTGGAAGCCACCGAGCTTCTTGATCAGGCTGCTCAGCTTGCTTTGGTCCTTGGTCACCCAGACGGCCAGGAACCCGCCGGCGCCGGAGTTCGTGGACAGTCCCGAGTTGGTGAGGCCGAACATGATCGGGTTGCCGAACAGGGGTCGGATGTCGCTCTGGTAGTCGATCCCCTCCTGGCTCAGCTTGGCCATCAGCGCCGATTCACCGAACGAGGCGACCGGGAACCGGTCGACCAGCTGGTGTGCGTCGGTGACGGCCGCCGAGTTCGGATCGGTGACGATGCTCATCACGAACGGCGAGCTGGCCGGGAAATACGAGAGCTCGCTGTTCACCGGGTTCGCCGAACCAGCCGAGCTGGAACCGCACCCCGCCACCGCGAGCGCGCATAGAAGCGCGAAGAGAAGCACGCGACGCATCCCGCAACAGCCTAATGCAGATCTCGCGGTCTGACGAGGTCGACCAGTTCGGCGCTGCCGGCGGACAACTCGCGCCACGGACCGTCGAAGGTCAGCGTGGCCAGCGCCCCGGTCGGGAACTTGCGCTGCAGCTCGTCGAGCATCGCCTGTGCGGCGCCGTCGCCCCTCGGCTTCGACTTTCCGTTGGCGCCGGTTAGCCTCAGGATCAGCACCTGCAGCGCCGGGTTGTGGCCGATCACCATCACCGACGGCGTCGGCTCGGGGACTCGGCGCAGCCGCTCCAGAATATCGTCGCCGCTGGCTCCGTAGAGCTCCTGCTCGAGGTGCAGCTCGCCGGCGGGCGCGACCCCGTCGTAGGTCTCGCGGGTACGGCGGGCCGGGGAACAGAGGACTTGGGCAGGCTCGATGTGGTGCTTGCGCAGATGGTCCGCGAGCAGCTTCACCGCGCGACGTCCCCGGGGGGCGAGCGGCCGCTCACGGTCGTCCAGCCCGGGATCGTCCCAACTCGACTTCGCGTGTCGCAGGACGAGCAGCTGCTTGCGGGCGGACATCAGTTGTCTCGGATTGTTGCGCGCGGGTCGGCGGCGGATGCCGGTTGAACTGCCGGCGCCCTCGCCTGTACCCCCAACTGATGCCTTTTTGTCCCGGAGGGCGGGAGAAAATGGCGTCTGTTGGGGCTTGCGCGCCCGACCTGCCACCGCCCCGCGCCGCCCACCGTTCCTACCTACTTCTTACTCGCCGGCGTGAGGTTCGCCATGCGGCGCGGGTCTTATGGGCATCCAACGAAAGGAGGTCCTCTGGATGAGGCTTCACCGCAGCACGGTCGCCGTCGCGGCCACGGTCCTGTCGCTCGCCGGTGGCACCGGGGTGGCGTGGGCCTGCACCGGCGGGCCCCGGAGATCCGGGCAAGTGGACGACGACCGGCACCACAACCACCGGTTCGACGACCACGACCGGCGCCACCACGACGACCGCCACGACCGACGCGGTCCGTCACGCGACACGCCACGGCCACAAGACCCGGCACAGCCGGCGTCACGCGCGGCGCAGCTGATCCCTAGTGGGTCGATCAGCAACGTCACGCCTTTTAGGCGGAACGTTTCTGGGAGCCCCATCAGATCGAGACTGGGACGGGAGTCCTGCTTGGGCCCCGTCCCAGTCCGGCCGGTCGAGCCGTTCTGAGCCGCTAGCATCGCCGCCGACGGCGAGATAGCTCAGTTGGTAGAGCACACGACTGAAAATCGTGGTGTCCCCAGTTCGAGTCTGGGTCTCGCCACTCCACAAGAACCCTGGGCAATTGGGCGTTTTGGATCAATGGGCTTCTTACGGGCGAGAGCTATTTTGGGCCACTAAATGGCCGAATCGGACGACTTCTGTGGGTATGACCAGCCCCCCAGGCCTCGGCGACCCGGACGAGCCCACGAGCACGACCACACCCACGATCGTCAGCAGGGTCAGCCCGATCGCGCCGTTCACTAGCTTGAGCCGCCGGCTGCGAGCTGTGCCTCGGACGGGATCTGATCCGGAACTGGGATCCCCGCCGCGCTCGCCAGGCCAGACACGCTCGTGATGTCGCCATTCGCCGATGACAGCGACGAGGCGTCCGGCTTCCCGCTCTTCACGCTCGAGCCAATCGACTTGATCTTGTCCGCGAGCGCAGTGACAGGCGCCACCAGCTTCGCCAGCTTCGGACTGGCCTGCGCGTCCTTTACCGCCAGTTTCAGCTCGTGATAGACGAACAGGCCGGCAAGTCCCGCCTTCAAGACCGTCAGCTTGTGCTTGAACAGACCGCCGGAGAAAGCGCCAGCCTTGAACGGCTTGTAGATCCACCGGTGAAACGCGCCGAACGCAAGGCCCGCGTGCAGCACGAACTTCACCGTCGGGAGTCGGCCGACATTCGGCGTGGTCGAGTTAGACGTCGAACCCGACGAACTCGCGCCAGCCGCGCTCGACGAGCTCGAGCTGCCACAGCCCGCGGCGGCGAGCGCCACAATCACGAGGAGCACCGCAACGTACTTGGGGCCCACAACGTTCATATCCGGCCTCCCGGCTGCTCAGTCCTATGATGCTGACCGACATGAGGCTAGCTTGATCTAGCCAACCGTCAAGGCGACGGACCGCGATCCGTCGGCCCGAAGGCGGCCCGGGCATCTTCACCCGGATTACGATGGCTGATCGCCTTGTCATCGACGGACAGGCCGACCATTTTCGGACGCTGATTCCCGCGGAAGTCGTTGACGGATCAATTGGGCCCGAACTGCGATTCACGGGTCCGAAAAGACCTGAAAGATCCGCAAATTCTGGATTCCGTTGGGCCGCGTGCAATTAAGTGATGAGGTCCGTTTACCTCTGTAAATGGGCACCTTTCGGCACCAACGACTACACGACTGAAAATCGTGGTGTCCCCAGTTCGAATCTGGGTCTCACCACTCGCGAAACCGCTTCGCCCTCTGGCCTTTCCGTGTCGCGCCGGGCGGTCTCAATCGGCCGCCGCTGCACGGTTGGGGAGCAGCGGAAAACTGCGGTCGGCTCGTGACGGGAGTATGTAGTTCGCGCGTTTGAGCACGAAGATGAACTCGTTGATGCCGTTGTTGACGGTGTCGGTTATGGCCGGGTTTTGGAGCTGCGCGTAAGCCGCGTTCATCGCATTGCGGGTGGTGATGAAATCCTCGATCGTGCGTTGGATGGAGACAAAGTGAAGGCCGGCCTGACCGCCGTCGACGGTGTTGAAGTCGCGCCGGATGATCAGCGGCTTGCCGTGCTTGCGGGCTCGGGCTGAGGTTTGGGCGTGTCCGATGACGCCGTAGCGGCTGATCGCCTGACCAAGCAGGTTGGGGTCGCTCTCGGCGTCGGTGGTGAAGCCTTTGACCTGGTCGGGTGTGACCTGGGGGGCATACATCCGTGCCACCCGTTCACGGTCGCTGAGATCTCCATACCAACTGTCGAGTCGTAGGCGCATGTAGCTGACCTGCATCGTCGTCCCGCCGGCGAACTCGCCGGCGGGGATCGTGACGGCGTCCTCGCTGGCCTGATTGCGCCGCAGGCCGGATTTGAATCCCATGAACAGCGGTGTATTCCTGCCCACGGGGTCCCCGGGTGGGATTCCGCCGACGTTCTGATGCTGGGCCGGAAGCCCGGCCCCGACGAATCCGGTCCGGGTCTCGCGCCATTGCAACGAGCTGGACAGATCGAGCCATCCGTCGGCCCCTGCCAAGGGGGCGCCGTGGATCAGCGCCGCCTCAACGGCCGCGAGTCGCTGGTCGTCATCGCAGGCGAAGTGCAGGCAGAGGTCGTAGTCGTCGATCGCCGGCAGCTCGAAATCGGAAAGTCCCTTCGCTCGGGGGATCGGCGAGGCGGTCCTCACAGCGCGCTCGAAGTAATCGGGGCTCCATCCGGCGGTGAACAGCAGTCCCGATGGACCCCAGGCGTATGTGCGCTCGAGCGTGCGCAGCGCGGCCTCGAGGACCCGAGCTTGAGCTGGCGTGGGATTCCCCCTTACGTCGAAGAACAGCAGCCGATCGAAGCGGGGGGCGATCGGGTTTCCGTCTGCGTCTCGCGCCAGCGTGGCGACCCACGCGTGCTGGCGAGCCGGTAGGCCTGTGGGCTGGGCGCCGAGCGCGACGAGCGGAACCTTCTCAGCGCTGCTGCTCAACGCGCGCTCGACGCCGATACCAATCGCCGCGCCGCCGGCGGCGACGGCGGTGGCTCCGAGGACGAAGCGGCGCCGCGTCAGCGTTCGTCGGGTCCAGTTCCCGTGCGTGGCGCCACTCATGTGATTGGCTTCCAGTGGAATGTGAAGTTGACCCGATGCGGCTTGAGCCAGACGTTCGCGTACTCGACGTGCCGGGCGGACACCGGAGGGCTGACCAGCAGGCTCAGCTGATAGGTGCCCGCGCCCGGAACGTGGACGTCGTTGCCGTAGTGCGGACCCATGTACCTGGAGATCATCGGCCACTGGCGCTCGTCGTAGACGATCTTGCCCGCCTTGCTGATCGTTGCCCACACGGTCGAGTACGGGATTGCCACCCCGGTCTCGGCGTCGCTCAGCATCACCATCAGGTGAAAGCTGGTGTTGCGTCCTGGCTTGACCATCTGCTCGCTGGTCCCGTTGTAGATCACGAACGGCACGGCAGTGGTCGCCTCGGCGGTGATCTTCATCCCCTGCCACACGGCCGTTGCCAGAACCTGAGTGGGTACGGGCTTGATCCCGTCGACCGAGATGGGCTTTCCGGCAGACGTTGCGCCGCTGCCCATGCTCATACCCGTCATCGAGCTCGATGACGTCGTGGTCGAGCCGGACGCTGCCGCTGTGGTCGAGGCGGTTTTGTCCGCGCTGGCGCACCCGGCGACCAGCGTCGCCAGCACCAGGAAAGACGCGGCCCGCCGCGCCGGCGTTTTGAATCTGTGCTCTCCAAACATGTAATTGCTCCTGTCGGATTTCGTCGGCCGCGGTCGAGAGCCACTTGTCCCTACGTGGGCCCTCGACCGCGTTCTCATTTCTCTGCCGCTCGTCGAGCTAGCCGGGAACGGCAAGCTCCCTGGCCCGGGGACCCTCGGCCGCGGTGCTCCTCGACGGCTGCTCGTAGGGCACCAGCGTGTACAGCGTGTAGGCGAGCAGGATGAACAGCAGGCCGGCGTTGGGGTCGGTCGCGCCTCCCTGAGGGATGCCGCCGAAGCCCTGGCCGACGACCCAGTAGAGGAGATTCAAGCCGATCGCCAGCGCGAGAAACAGCTTCGGCCGCCAGTTGGCGGCGACGGCCACACCGATCGCAGCCGATACCGCTGCGAGCACGACCGCGATCACCACTCCGTCGCCCTTGGCGGCGTTGGCGAACCAATCCTGCACGGTGCTCAGCCAGCTCATCCCTGATGGCGCCGCATTGATCGCGCTGGTGATCCCGTTCGCCCCACCCGCCTCGACCAGCCACAGCCACGCCATCACCAGCCACAGGCCCGCCCACACCGCTCGCGCGCCCCGCACGCCAAACAACCCTCCAGGGCGTCCATTTGGCCATACCATCGCACCGATCAGCGCGTACAGCAGCACCGCTCCGGGCGCGCCCGTCAACGCACTCGCCATCGGGGCGCCGCCCATAGGCGTCGTCGCCATGAACAGCATCCCGAACGCCTCGCCAAACCACCACACGACCAGAACCCATCCGAACGACGCCGCCAGCGCCGGCTTGACCGTCGGGCGATACAGCAGTCCGACTCCGATCGCTATCTGAACCAGCGCGAACGCAGTGTTGAACACGGCCTGGTGACTGTGGAGCGTTGTCGCGCCCCAAGTCACACTGCTCGAGACCCAATGCGGCTGACCCGCCGTCAGGTTCGTGAGGAATTGAATGAAGCCCTTGCCGTACATGAACGACTGAAACTGCAGACCTCCGTCCAGCAGCCAGATCAGCCCCAGCAGGGTCTGGATCGTGCGCTGGCTGTCCGACGCGAAGTACGCGCGGGCGCGCGCGGCGACCCGCACACTGCCGGCACGCCCGAGCGCACCGGCGCCAACATTTGCAGCGCCACTACTCATGTATGTACTCCTCAGATTGGGGACGTACGCCGCCGCCGCCACCAGGAGCCAGATCCGACGGGCTCAGAACCGCGGACATCCCGCCGCGCAATCGCGACGGAGGACTGCCTGCTGCTGTAGACGCGTCGAACTCAGGCTGGAGCGGAGGCGTGCTCGATCAGCGGCGGCGCGATTGCGAACTAGCGTCGGTTCGCGCCGCGGAGCTCACACGGGCGGGCCCCTACCTGACCAGCCGCCAACGAGCGGCGCCAATCTGGGAAGGAAGACCTGAGCCCGACGCGCTCGGGCCGGCTTACGGTGGGCGCGCGGGGCGCGAAGGCAGCCGTAGCGGCGAACCACCTCGCGCAGAACCCACGTTCCGGCGTGGAAAACAGCGGCGAGGACGAGCCCGATGCCCGCCGCCGCCGGGATCGCCCACCAGCCGCCGTAGCCGAACACACCGACGAGCCCCGCCGGATGGCCGGTCGCCAGCAGCCCCTCGAGGAGCTCCTGTCCGGCGTAGATCGCGACGAGCGAGGCGGCACAGATCAGCCACAGTGCGAGAAACGACCCGGCGTAGCGCGGGACTGAGGACTGGCCGGCGAACGCGCGTCCGAGTGCGCGCAGGAACAGGCCGACGGCCAGTGCGATCAGGACGATGATCCACGGGATGATCGAATGCAGGTAGGAGTGGCCCTGCCGCTGGAGCTCGATCCCCGCAGCGCTCCCGTAAGCGAAGAAGTACCGGAGCTGGTGAACGGCAAACGCGGCAGGCGGGAGAAGGGCAACCGGCACCAGCCCGAGAAACTGCCGCTGGCGTCTCATCTAGCCGAGCCCGTAGTTGTAGATGTCCTCATCCAGAGAACCTTGCGAGTCGTACTGGCCCGTGTGTACATAGGCCACCCGTCCGGCGCGGTCGATGAAAATTGTAGTCGGAAGACCCTCGATGACCGCCAGGGAACCGAGGCTGGTGGTGCTGGTCTGATAGCTCGGATAGCTCACCGGGTGCTGGGCCAAAAACGCCCGCGCGTCTCCGCCCGAGTCATCCGTGTTCGCGCCGAGGAAAGCCACATCGCGCCCGTAATGCGCCGAGGCAACGGCGAACAACCCGAATTCGGCCTGGCACGGCGTGCACCACGAAGCCCAGGCGTTGACGACCACGGGGAAGCCACGCAGGGCGCGGATCCGCGCGGCCAGCGCCGGCTCGCTGCCAAGCAGCTGGTCCGCCTGCCGGTGCACCGCGGCCAGCGGTGCCGGCGAGTTGGCAAGCTCCTGCGCCGCGACGGCAGGACTAGCTGGTGCGTTCGGCGCCCGGGCCAGCGCTCCCCGCACGTGCTGAACCAGCGCGCCGCGGCTGAGCCACCCCGACGTCGAGACCTCCCAGTACCAGAGGATCCGACCCGTCGGCGAGGCGAGCACGAACCACGGTTCACCCTGGACCTCGTAACCATCGGCGATCCGACCGGTCTGGTCTATAGCGACTGGATAGGAGAGAGAGTGCGGGAGCCCCGCGAGGAAGCTCGTGACGGCGGAGCGAGACGGTTCCACGCTGCCTTCGTCCACCGCAGTCAGCTTCGGTAAGCCCGCTGTGGCGGCCTGCGATTGATACGCGTCCAGCGCGTCCAACTGTCCGGCAAGACTCGTCACCTCCTGGTCCCAGGTGGCGAAGAACAGGAACAGCCGCGGCGAGCCATCGGGCCCCAGTTGAACCGTCCCGCCGCCGGCCCGCGGCACCGACGTCCGCATGCCTGGGCTGATGCCCGAGATCTGCGCGTAGGACAGGTTCGAGCGCACCAGCGGATGGTTGGGGAGCAGCCTCGACGCCTCCTGCGCCAGGATCTGGCCGAGTTGTCCGATCGCGGCGTAGGACTGTTGGGTCATGTAGACCTTTGCCTCCCTGCCGTCAGGCGCGATCACGAACAGGGCCGGGGTGTGCGAGATCAATCCATGCTCGATGTCGGCCTCGATCGCGTATTCCTTCCACACCCTTTTGAGCTGCCCGAGGGACCCGGTCAGGAACCGCCACTGTCCCATCATCCCGTGGACCTCCGAATAGGAGCGGACGTCCTCCAATGAGATGGCCGCGGGGTTTGCGTCCACCCCTAGTAGCTGCACCTGGCGGCCCGCCGGCCCGAGCATTTGCTTGGCCTGGACCATCGCCGTCGTCGTGAGTGGACAGATCGTCGTGCATTCCGAGTCGTTGAAGGCAAGGATCACCACCTTCCCGCGAAACGAGCGCAGGGACACCTGCTGGCCGAACTGGTCGGTCAGCGCGAAGTCGGGCGCGACGCGGGCAAGAGGGGTGCCCGGGTCAAGGTAGGGATTCGTCGCGAGCGCCTCGCTCGAGGCGGGACCCGATCCGCCGAGCACTGTCAGCGCGACGACCAGCACTCCGATCACGAGGCCGGACAGGAGGGCAAAGCCGGGTAGCGGCCGCGGGAGCGGAAGAGGTCGAGCGCGCGGGTGCAGGCGTGACCCGCGAGCGCCACGCGCCCGGCGCCAGGCGTACCGAAGGCCGACGATGATCGCCACAAGAGCCGCGAGCCCCGCGGTGACGAAGGCCACACGGGCATCGCTTCCATGGCCGGCCGGCTGGGTCGCCGCACCACCAGGCGGCGTGTTCGTGGCGGCTTGGCCGGCTGGGTGATTCGGCGATGTGATCGCCACACCCGACGCCGCGCCAAGCTTTTGCACCCCCGCCATCGCGGCGCTCACCAGGCCGGCGCCGCCGACTCCGATCGGGACCTTGGCCAGCACCCGGTAGGCCGGAACGGTGGAGTGACCCGGCCAGTTGAAGCCGAAACCGTTCGGCATCACGACCAGCAGTCGCTGCCTGTAGGAGAGCGATAGCTCGATCCCCAGGAACCGCGCATACGACTGCGGCTTTCGCCAGAGCGCGGTGACCGAGCCGAGGTCGAATTTGTTTGCGACGATCGCGACTCGGATCGGAAAGCCGGCCTTCGCTGCACTCTCCAAGCGTCCGCCGAGTTCAGCCTGCTGCTTGACCGAAGCGCCTGCATCAGAGCCGACGAACAGGTTCTGGAAGACGAGCACGTCACTTCCTGGGTCGCCGTCGGCGCAGGCTGGCGACGAAAGGCCGCCCGCGGTGACGATCGCCGCCAGCAGGCAGAGAAGAGCCCTTCTGAGGACGACCATGTCAGGCACGCGACACTTGCCTCAGTTCGTCGTCGACGTCACTTGGGCCGTACGGCCATCCGAACAGCGCGCGTACATAACCAGAGCGGTCGATCACGAACGCAACTTCGTCGTGGGTGATGTAGTGGACCGTGGTCCCAGCAATCCGCTTTGTTGTGACCTGCACCCCGATGCTGTAGTCGTTCCACACCGAAGCTAGCTGTCTGGGCCTTCCGACAGCCCAATGCCATTGCGGCACCAGATTCCACTTGTGGAAGTCCTCCATCAGGTCCGCTCGCTTGTCCGCGTAAATGTCGACGCTGACGGCGATGATCACCGGGCGCTCGGCGACGGGGAGGGTCGCGTCGACTTGGTTCAGGACGTGCGCGGCCAGCGGACACAGGTTGCGGCACAGAGGGTCAACGAACGTCAAGATCACGGGGCGGCCCCGGAACGACGCCAGCGTGATCGAGCGGCCGTTCTGATCGGTTAGTCGGAAATTGGGTGCGAGCCGCCGGCCCGGCGCCCACTGGTATGGCGTAGGCACGCCAGTGTCGGCCACGGCCGGGGCTCCGGTGGGATGGCGCAAGAGGAGCAACGCGATGATCGGAACCCCGGTCGCGACACAGACCAGCAGCGCGAAGCCCGGTACCACCCAGCGCAACCGAATCGAAGAGACGGATCGGGCAGGACGCGGCGACGTGCCGGTCGCGGCGCGGCGACGCACACGAGCCGAGCGCCGACGGAGCACAAGTGCCAACGCGACGAGCGTCAAGGCGGCGACCACGACGAGCACGGCAACGGCGGCGCTGCTTGAGCGTCTCGGCTTATGCGCTGGGGCTTGGGCCCGGGGAGTCAGCCTGACGCCCGCACCCGCGGCGAGGGTTCGTACTGCCGTCTCGGCTGCATCCAACAGACCGCCGCGGGCGCGTTGGATCGGGATCTTGGCGAGCTGCCCGTCGGCCGAAGCTGTGGAGTGCCCCTGCCAATCGAAGCCGATCCCGTTCGGCATCACGACAACCAGTCGCTGCCGGTGAACATCGGAGAGCTCGATCCCCAAGAACCGGGCGTAGTCCCGAGGCCTTCCCCACAGGGCGGTCACGGATCCGAGGTCGTAGCTATCCGCGATGATCGCAACCCGAATCGGAAGGCCTGCTCGCTGCGCAGCCCGCAGGACATCCGCCAGCTGCCCCTGCTGCCCGGCGGAGGCGCCGGCGTCCGAAGGCACGAACGACAGCTGGGAGACCAGGACGTCGCTGGCGGGATCACCGTCGGCAAACGCGGTCGAAGCCAGCACCAGAGCCGCGAGAACGCCGGCAAGCAACGCGATCCGGCCATGCCAGGAGCTCAGCCGAAGCTGCGGACAGCGCTCAGATCCGGCATTCGGGGGCTGCATATGGCGAAGACCCAACATTCGACGCATGCCCACACCCGCCGGCGTCACGTTCACGACCGCAGCAACGGCGCACTAGCGAGTCTGGTGCAGGGCGACCGCCGTCCCGAGGTGTCGCCCGGGTGTTGAGCCGCCCAGCGTGAGCGATGAGAATCCGAACGCAACGACGAACAGCGCGATCGTCGTGTTTCGCAGAACTCGCGGGGTCAGCCAGGTGATGCGCTGAGCTTGCAACCACGACCGAGCGCCGCTTGCCCCTGCTGCGGCTGCCATCACACATCCGGCGCACATGGTCTGGAAGGTTAGCGCCACGAGCGCAAGGCGGGAGTCAGTCGCTGCAGTCTTCGCAGGCGCCGTGGAGGACGATTTCGTGTTCGGCGACGCGCATGGGAATGCGGCGGCTGAGTTTCTTGATTGCGGTCTCGAGGTCGGGGTCGGTGAAGGGTGTGACGGTGCCGCAGTTGTCGCAGACGAGGTGGTGGTGGTGGCCTTCGCCGGTGCGGATCGGTTCGTAGCGGGCCATCGCTTGTCCGACCTGGAGTTTCTGGACGAGGTGGAGGCGTTCGAGTTCGTCCAGGATGCGGTAGATGCTGGCGCGGCCGATCGGCCGGTCGCGCTCGCGGAGCGCGTCTTCGATCTCGATGGCTGAGAGGGCGCAGGCTTGGGTGTCGAGCAGTTCGAGGAGCGCTTGGCGGGCGGCGCCGGTGTGGTGTTTGGCTTGGGCGAGGGTGTGTTGTGCGTGCTCAGCCCAGCTCTGGCTGGTCTTCTCGGCCATGGGTCTCAGTCTAGGTCTCGGTTCCGCGGACCGCGGTCAGCAGTCCGCGTGTCCTGGCGTGGCGCAGGTCGCTGGTGGCCAGGAACGCGAGGAGGTAGATGCCGGTGGCGACGGCGATGATCGCCGAGCTCGGGGGTAGGTTCGGGATCTCGTAGCTGATCGTCAGCCCGGCCCAGGTGGAGAGCACGGCGATCGCGGCGGAGAGTCCGAGCGCGTGGTAGGGGTTGGCGGTGAGTCGTTGGGCGGCGCCGGCAGGCGCGGCGAGCAGACCGAGCAGCAGCAGCGCGCCGATCGCTTGGGTCGCTTCGGCGGCGGTGGCGCCGAGGAGCGCCAGGAGGAGCAGCCCGAGGGCGCGGACCGGGACGCCGCGTGCGGCGGCGACGGCAGGGTCGACACTTGCGAACAGCAGCGGCCGGGCGATCGCGAGCAGGACGGCGACGATCACGGCGGCGATCACGGCGGCGATCACGGCGGCGGTGGCGCTGAGTCCGAAGATCGATCCGAACAGGGTGCGGGCTCCCAGCAGGCCGTTGCCGCCACCGGATCCGGAACTGAATAGGGCGAGGAAGTACACGCCGAGGCCGAGGATCGCGGCGAACGTGATTCCGATCGTAACGTCGTCGGGGCGCGAGCGGTCGCCGAGCGCGCCGAGCAACAGCGCGATCGTGATCGTGGCGGCAAACAGCCCGACGCGGATGTCGATCCCGGCCGCGGCGGCGGCGAGGGCGCCGGTGAAGGCGACGTGGCTGAGCGCGTCGCCGGCGAACACCTGGGCGCGGAGCACCACGAAATAACCGACCAGGCCGCTCGCGAGCGCGATCGCCGTGCCGGCCAGCCAGGCGTTGCGGACGAACTCCTGCGCGAACATCACGCAGGCGTCTCGACGGCGCGGGAGCGGCCATGCAGCAGGGTGGGATGATCGATCGCCGCGCGAGCGAGCCGCGCGATCAGGTAAACGGAGAACGCGACCGCGGTGAGGTAGAACCCGACCGGATAGTTGTAGAAGTAGGCCAGCGCAAGCCCGGCCCAGGTGATCGCCATGCCGAGCAGCACCGTCAGGACGAGGCTGGCGCCGACCCGGGGGGTGATCAGCTGCGCGGTCGCGGCCGGTGCGATCAGCAGCGCGAACACCAACAGCGCGCCGGTGATTTGCGCGGTCGCCGCGACGGTGAACCCGAGCGCGAGCATGAACGCGAGCGAGACCCTGCGGACCGGAACACCACTGGCGCGGGCGACCGGCTCGTCGAGCGAGGCGAACAGCAGCGGGCGGCCGACGACCGCGAAGAACCCCAATGTCAGAACGCAAACGATCGCGAGCGTGAGAACCTGCCCGCGCGTGATTCCGAGGAAGTCGCCGAACAGCAGGTTCTCGTAGCCGGCAAGGACTCCCTGGTACAGGCTCAGGAACAGAAACCCGCAGGCCAGCCCGAACGCCTGGACGGCTCCCGTCACCGCGGACTCCTCACCGCGGTGCCGCCGCGTGCCGGCGCCGGCGGACGCGCCGATCACCAGTGCACCTGCGCCACAGAAGGTGTAGTAGCCAACCGCGGCGGACAGCCCGAGCAGCAGCGCGAACGTCGCTCCGGGGAATGCCATCACCGACAGCGAGTGTCCGGCGAAGCTCTCGCGCCTGAGCACCATGAACCAGCCCACCACGCCAGCCATGATCGCGACCACGGTCCCGGCCTCGAGCGCGTTGACCATGAACGGGAATGCGGTCAGCTGGCGGAAATCCGAGATCAGATCGACCGACAGCCCGGCGATGGGCAGGTGGCTAGTCATGATCATGATGCTCGTGGCGGTCGCTGTGACGTGCCGGCGCCTCGGGCAGTCCGACGACCACGAGTCGTCCGTCGGCGGCGTGCAGCACCTCGATCGGCACCCCGTAGAGGCGGCTTAGCGTGTCCGCGGTGATCACCTCGTGCGGCGTGCCGACCGCTGCGCGGCCCGCACCGAAGTAAACGACACGGTCCAGGTAGGTGAGCAGCGGGTTGACGTCATGGGCGACCAGCAGCACGGTCACGCCCTGCTGGCGGCAGATCCGTGACAACAGCGACGCCACGCTGGTCTGGTTGGGGAGGTCCAGGCTGTCCAGCGGCTCGTCCAGGATCAACACTTTGGGGCGGCTGATGAGCGCCTGCGCGATTAGCAGCCGCTGCTGCTCGCCGCCGGAGAGGCGGCCGATGGGGCGGCTTGCGTACTCGCCGGCGCCGACCAGGTCGATCACCTCCTCCACGCGTTCGCGCCAGGAGCGCCGGAGCGGCAGTCCCCAGCGCGCGCCGTCCAACCCGAGCCTCACCAGGTCGATCCCGCGGATCCTGATGGTCGCGTCGAAGTGACGGCGTTGGGGCAGATAGCCGATCTGCCGGCTGACCGCGCCCGGTGCGCGTCCGAGTACCGATGCCGTCCCGGCAGCGAGAGGGAGCTCGCCGAGCAGCACCCGCAACAGAGTCGTCTTTCCTGACCCGTTCGGACCCAGGATCGCGGCGAACTCTCCCTCCGCGATCGCGAAGTCCACATCGCTCCAGACCGCGCGGCCACCGATCCGGGCCTGCGCGCCCTGCAGCCGCACCACCGGCACCGAGGACCCCGGCGAGCCGGACTTCCGGTCGTGGGCGACCCGCGCCGCGTCGATGGTCGGCGGGGAGCTCACCGACCGGTCGCCTGGTGAAGCGCCTGCTGGAGGTTCCGCAGCTCCGCTACTTGCCACTGCTCGAAGGTATCCGAGGCCGGTGAAAGCGTCTCAGTGATCGTCGTGATCGGAATCTCCGCGGCACGCGCGAGCTGGTTGACCTGTTGCACGTCCGGCGTCGCGTTCTGGCTGTTATAGACCCACACCTTGATCAGGTGCTGCTGAGCCTGGGTGTCGACCGTCTGCTTATCGGCCGCGCTCACATCGGTCCCCTCAGCAATCGCCTTAGCGAAGCTGTACGGCGTCAGCAGCTTCAGACCGAGCGCCTGCCCCAACGGCTGGAAGATGCTCTCGCTATAGCCCACCGGCACCCCGGCATAGCGGGCCCGGATCGTGGCGATCATCTTGTTGTACTCGGCGAGGCCTTGGGTCTCGAACCTGGTGCGCTGCTGATCGAAGTACGCGCTGGCCTTGGGATCGAGCTGCTTGTAGTCGGCGACGATCTGATCGATCACCCGGCGCACCGAGGACGGCGAGTACCACTGATGCGGGTTATCGCCCTCCGCCAGCCCGAGCAGGTCCCCGACGTCGAGGACCTTCCGCGAGCTCGACGGATTGGCAGCGAGCAGTTTCGATGCCCACGCGTCGTAACCGATCCCGTTCACGATCGCCATCTGCGACTTCGCCAACGCGACCCCGTCCGACGCCGTCGGCTCATACGAATGCGGATCGGTGTTGGGGTTCACGATGATGCTCTGCACCTCCACCTTGCTCCCGCCCAACTGGGTGGCGATGCTCCCCCAGAAGTTCTCTGCCGCGACGACCTGCAACTTCCCCGAGGAGGGACCGTCCGCCGAACCAGCGCTCCCGCCACCACAAGCCGCGAGCAGAACGGCGCAGCAGACAAGCAGCGGGACAACACGCAGCGGCATCCGAAGCACGATGCTCCCTCCACGGATCTCAAGGTTGACTGGACGAGCAACGCTCTCGCACAACCCACCATACCACGGGAATGAGATTTAGTCTCGTTCCTAGTTATTGGGCCAAGTCGGAGAGACCTTTTCGAGTCAGGCTGGTAACGCACGGGCGCACGGTCAGTGCGCAAACGTGACCCCTCCGCGATCGGCGCGGCGGTTGGTGTGAGGCGAGCCGGCTTCGAAGGCCTCCAAGCAGCTGCTCGAGCAGAAGTAGTAGGTCTCGGCGCCGACTTCCTTGGTTAGCGCCTTACCGCGGTCGACCTTCATCCCGCACACCGGGTCGGTCGCCCCTCGGCGGGCGGTCAGCCAGAACATGACCGCGAAGATCAGTGCCCCAAGGGCGTTCAGCGCCAGCTTGTAGTTCACCTGAATCGAGCTGAAGATGTCGGCGCGGGTCGGCCGCGGTCCGGTTGGGGTCAGCCCGAGCGCGCTGAAGATGCCGGCGACGACCAGCGCGGCGATCACCATCGTCACGAACATCAGCGCGGTGATACGGACCGTGAACCTGATGCCGTAGTACTTGCGGTAGATCAGGAGTATCGGCAGCACGATGAGGTCGGCGAACAGGAACGCGAGCACCCCCGCGAACGAGATCCCGCCCGACCACAGCACCGCGGCGAGCGGGACGTTCCCGACCGAGCAGACGAAGCTGAGCACGGCGATGATCGGTCCGATGATCACGTTCTCGAGCGTCGGCAGAGGCGCCGGCGCTCGGTGGATGAACAGATGCTCGAAGAAGCCGTTGCCGAACTGGGCGATGAACCCGGCGAGCAGGAACCCGGCGGCGATCTCCTTCCACAGCATGTGCCAGTCGCCGCGGAAGTTGTGCGCTACGTCGGACCACGCCCGGACGGAGGTCAGGCGCTCACGCCACGAAAGCTGCCCTCCCGGTCCGCCGTGCCGATGGCCCGTGTCGGCTGAGCGGGCGTGCTCCCGCGCCTGCTCCTCGAGCTGGCGACTCACGAACAGCCGAAGCAGCACTGTCATCAGCACGATCATCACGATCCCGCCGACGTACTCCGCCAGCGTGAACTGCCACCCGATCAGCACCCATAGGACCAGCCCGAGCTCCCACACGAGGTTGGTGGACGCGAACTGGAACGCCAATGCCGAGGCGGCGCTTGCCCCCTTCTGGAACAGGGATTTGGCGATTGCGATCGCGGCGTAGGAGCACGACGAGGACGCAGCGCCCAGTCCGGTGGCCCAGCCGATCGAACGGGCGTTGGAGCCGCTCATCAGTCCCTCGATCCGCTCGCGCGGCACCCACGCCTGCACGATCGCAGAGATCGTGAACCCGAGCACGAGCGCCCACCACACCTCCCATGCCATTAGGAACGAGTCCCTCAGGCCGTGCCAGATCACGTCCAATACACCCATGCCTACACGGTATCAATTACCCCTAGGGGGTAGGGGTAATGCTACTATTCGGCCCATGCCGACAACTTCGCAGCCCGTCAGGGGCTACACAGCCAGCAAACAGCAGCTCCTCGCTCGGCTGCGGCGGATCGAGGGTCAAATTCGCGGGATTGAGGGCATGGTCGAGGACGACCGCTACTGCATCGACATCCTGACCCAGATCAGCGCGGCGCAGGCAGCGCTGGACAAGGTCGCCCTCGGCCTGCTCGACGGGCACGCGCACAGTTGCGTGATCGGCGCCGAGCCACAGCAGCAGGACGCGCGGACGGACGAGATGATGGCCGCCGTCGGACGACTGCTCAGACGCGGCTGACCGGATCAGGCTGGCACGGCGCCAGGGTCGCGGGTGCCGCCGCGAATCCTCGAAGACCTCGCTTGGCCCGGCTTGCGGGCACCAGGACCCTAAGCCGACTCTCCGCAGTCGCGACCCGTGGCTACCCGACGGGCGACTTGATCGACGCCACGTAACCGCGAACGTCCGCCGCGGGCTCGGAGTACGCCTCCCCGAGGCTCGCCTCGATGGCGCTCATGTAGTCCTTGGTCCACTGCGGGAAGTCGTAGTCGATCGCCTGCAAGAACTCGAGCGTCGCGGCCAGCCGGATGTCGGCAATCGAGGGCGAGTCTCCGCCGATGAACTTCTTGTCACCCAGGAAGAAAGTGCGGTACGCCTCGAGGGGTTGGGCGATCGCCGCCGTAGCGTCCTTCTGCGCCTGCGCCTTGGCGGCATTATCCGCGTCCGACGAGCCCACCTCGCCGGCGTATTGCGGGAAGCCGAGCACCGGATACGTGGCCCGCGCGAGGACCGGATACAGCGTGCCGATCAGATAGAACATCGCGCTGTCGACCATCGCCCGCTGGGCCGGGTCGGTGGGGTAGAACTGGTCGAGGCCGTGCTTGTTGCAGAGGTACTGCATGATCGCGCAGCTCTCCCAGAGTGAGCCCTGCGCCAGGCCCTCCTCTTCGAGCAGTGGGGTGAGATCGGCGGGGTCCTTGGCCAGGAACTCCGGCGTCCCCTTCTTGCCCCAGACGTCCACCTCTTCGAACTCGAGCCCGGCGGCTCGCACGAAGATCCGGGCGGTCAGGTTGTTGACGCTCGGCTTCAGGATGCTCAGCGTGTTTGTAGACATCGGATCTCCTCCGGTCCGTTACAGGACCTTTTCGTGCTGATAGGGGTCCTTGGGCGATCGGTCTTCGGAGAGAGACACCCGCGATCGCCCGACGAGCGCCTCGATTGCATCCGCGAGGTGGATCGGGGCGATGTTGTAGTCGCCACGCTCCACGCGAATCTTGTGCGCCTCGAGCAACACCTCCGCGTGCGTGTAGCCGTGCGGCGGTTCGAAACGGTACGACGCGAGCTCGATCAGCAGACCGAGCGGATCCTCGAAGTAGATCGAGTCCATGAAGCCGCGGTCCTTGACGCCGCTGTGGCGGATCCCCCGCTCGTCGAGCCGCAGGGCCGCCTGGTGGAAGGTGGCCTGCGACACGGACAGCGCGATGTGATGGACGCAGCCGGGGTCGGTCGGCGTCCGGCTCGGGTCGCCGACACGGTCCTCATTGGTGAAGATCGTGATCAGCCGGCCGTCGCCCGGATCGAAGTACAGATGGCTCTCCGACGGGTTGTCGAGGTTGGGCTGCTCGAACACGAACGGCATGCCGAGAATGCCCTCCCAGAAATCGATCGAAGTCTGGCGGTCGGCGCCAACGATCGTGATGTGGTGAACGCCCTGACTCTGAAGCTTTCGCACGGCTCGTTACCTCTCGACGAGTTTCGACTTGTATTCACTGCGGCGCAAGCTCCCCCACGGCACCAGATCAACTCGTGTCTGGACGATCAGGCGGCTGCGCAACTTCTCCCGGATCGCCTCGGCAAGCTCGGGATCGGGCCTCGCGCCACGCCCGAGCTCGACGCTGACCGGGAGCGGTGGCTCCTGCTTGACGCCGGGGGCTTGGGGCTTGACGAGAATGTGGCCGCTCACGTCGGGTGTGAACGCGCTGACGACCTCGCGTACGGCCGATGGGAACACGTTCACGCCGCGGACGATCAGCATGTCGTCGCTGCGGCCGATGCACCTGACGCGCGGGCTTGTCCGGCCGCACCGGCATGGGCTCGTCCACACCCGGACGTGATCGCCGGTGCGGAACCGAAGCAGCGGCGCTGCTCGGTGCTGGAGGTGGGTCAGGACGAGCTCGCCGGTGGCGCCATCTTCGAGCGCGACCGAGGCGCCGGTCTCAGGGTCGATCAGCTCGGAGTGGACGAACCCTCGCGCGCCGAGGTGCATCCCCTCCTGCGCTTGACACTCGCCCCAAAGTGAGGGACCGATGTCGCCGATCCCCATCGCCTCGGTGACCTTCGCGCCCCAGCCATCCTCGAGCTGAGCTCGAAACGCCGGTTCACCACCACCGGGTTCGCCGGCCACGAGCACGCGTTCGACACTGGAGCCGCGGAGATCGACGCCACGTTCCGGCGCACGCTCGATCAGGTATGCGGCGTACGACGGCGTCAGCACGGCCGCCTCGGGTTCGAGCCGCTCGATTGCGGTCAGCAGACCCTCAGTGTTGCCGGTGCCCATCGGGATGTGACACAGGCCGATCCGATCGAACGCGGCGAGCGCGGCTCCGGCCACAAACGGCCCGGCGTTGTAGGTCGAGACGATCCGCTGGGCCGGGGCGATGCCCGATGCCGAGTAGCTGCGTGCCGAGCCCGTCACCCAGTTCTCGAGGTCGCCGGCGGTCAACGGGATGTAGCTCGGTATGCCTGTCGTGCCGCTCGTCGAGTGGATCCGGACGATCTCCGACGCCGTCGCGCACAGATGAGCTCCGACCGGATTGTCCGTCGTCACCGTCGCCTTGATCTCGTGCTTGTCGGTTAGCGGCAGCTGAGCGATCTCGGCGAGCCCACCCGCGGCGCGTTCGGACGCGAACCCGGCCACCGCGAGCTTCTCCCGATAGAACGCCGAGCGCTCAAACAGGTACGCGAGCTGGATGCGGTACGACGCGTCGTCGGCGGCCAGCTGCTCCTCCCACGGTCGCGTCTCGATCTCCGCAGCCAGCATCAGCCGCGGCCGTCCTGCTCGGGCCGCTCGTAGACGACCGTCTCCTCGGCACCTCTGGCCATCAAGAACCCCACGGAGTCCTGGTGCTCCTCGGCGAGGTGCGCAAGCAGTCCGGCGGTGCGGGCGAGGATCGGGATCGCCTTCACCGCCGCTGCCTCGAACCCGAGGTCGAGGAGCACGGCGGCGATCGGCATCGATACGTTCATCACGAGCGGCTTGCCGTAGGCCCGGGCTGCGCTGTCGCGCAGACAGCGCGCGAGGAGCACGTGCCCCCCGCTCACGCCGTGCTCGTCGGCGAGCTGCAGGATCCGCTCAGCGCGTGGGTCCACGGGGTGGTGGACGGGGTGTCCGAACCCCGGCAACCGCTCGCCCGACGCCTGAATCGCCCGTGCCGCCTCATCGGCGACGACCGCCGAGTCGCCGCC
>Ga0116216_10000664_pt1 | contig 26264 bp, 26 predicted proteins | sample Sb_taG_11_FD_89696 | JGI IMG/M metagenome (GOLD analysis project Ga0116216, IMG submission 89696) | Peat soil microbial communities from Weissenstadt, Germany - Sb_50d_3_AS metaG | ecosystem: Environmental > Terrestrial > Soil > Wetlands > Peat | place: Germany: Weissenstadt | collected 2010-09-21
ATCGCTCACCACCGCGTGCTGAATGAGCTGCGGCGGCGCAGCCGCAAGCCGCTGCCGGGCGCGGCGGATTCTGATCGCCTCGCCGTGCTCCCAGATCCGGGCCCCGAGCCCTCGGCGGAGGTCTGGCGGGAGTTTCGGCGCTCCGCCGTGCGGGAGGCCCTCGAGCAGCTTCCGCCTCCTCAGCGGCAGGCCCTTGGTCTTGCATTCTTCGAAGACCTGACACACGAGCAGGTCGCGGCCGTGCTGAACTTGCGCCTCGGCACTGCGAAGACACGCATCCGTGCGGGGCTCCAGCGATTGCGCTCCCAGCTCTCGCCCGCTCTCGCGATGCTGGCGCTCTTCCTCGTGGGTACCGTGGCGACGCTCGGCATCCGGGAGATCCGCGGGCGCGCCGCGCTCGAGAGGGACGAGGGTGCCCTCGACCTCGTGACGTCGAGCGACGTGCACCCGCTGCGCCTTGAAGCCGCGCCCGGCACGCCGGCCGAGACCCACGCCAACTGGCGTGCACGTGTGGGAACGAAGCTCGGGGTGCTGTCGCTCTCCCACCTGACCGTGCCGGCCAGCGGCTTTGTGTACCAGGCATGGCTGCTGCACGATGGCGCATGGGTTTCCCTCGGCACCGCTCTGCCTGACGTGGACGGGAAGGCACGCATCGTGGCGCAGGATGGCGCGGTCGCGTTCCTGCCCGAAGCGCTGCGCGTGACCCTCGAGCCGAAGTCGGGAAGCACGGCGCCGCGTGGCCAAACCGTCCTCGAGTGGCCGGCTGGCAAGGCCGCCCCACTTCCCCCCGGCGGCGGGTGAGAAGATGGTTCCAAGGGTCTCCTTCAGCCCCGCACCTGCTCGCGATTCTCGGGACGGCCCTCGTCGTCTTCGGACTGGCGCGCCTTCCCGAGCTCGGCCGGGGCCTTGGCGAGGTCATCCGAGGCTTCAAAGGGCTCCTGTGCTAGATGCGCATTTCCTTCCAGCGCCCGGAGGCGAACCGAGCGGAGAGTAGGGAGGCCTTCGCGGCATAATCCATGAGCAGACAGCACCACACCATGACCACAGACCCGCCGAACACGCGGGAGACCAAGACGGCGCCGCCGAGGCGAAACACAAACAGTCCCGTCAGGATCGAGACCAATGGGAAGCGCGTGTCGCCGGCGCCGCGCAGGGCGCCGCCCAGCGTGAACTCCACTGCCATGAGCGGCTGCGCCGCGCCAAGGATCCAGATGAAGGTGACGGCGAGGTTCACCGTGTTCTCGCCCGCTGCGCCGAAGTAGCCCGCCACAGGTCGAGCGATCGCGATGATCACAGCTCCGACGCATGCCATCACGACCATCGCGCCCGCATTCGCGCGCCAGCCGGAGCGTGCCGCAAGCTCCGGTTCGCGTGCACCGAGATGTTGGCCTACGAGCGTCGCCGCGGCGGTCGAGAAGCCGAGCCCGGGAACGAAGGAAAAGGAGAGAATTCGCACGCCAATCAGATAGGCCGAGATCGGGTCTGTTCCGTACTGTGCGACGATTCGCAAGAAGAGCCAAAGGCCCCCCTGCCAGGCGATTTGCTCGAGCGCCGTGGGTACGCCGATTCGCAAAATGCGCGCGGCCCGCGTTCGGTCGAAGCCGTCGAGCCAGCGTCCCCGGGGCACGACCAACCCATTGCGGATCCAGAGCGTTGCGTAGATCGCGGCACTGACGCAGAGTGCGATCCCGCTGCCAAGCGCGGAGCCATCGGTCCCGAGCTTCGGTGCGCCGAACTTTCCGAACACGAGAATGTAGTTCCCGGCGACATTCACGAGGTTCATCACCACACCGATCAGGAGCGGCGTTCGCACATCCCCAGCGCCGCGTAGGCCGCTGCCGAGCACAAAACCCACCGCGAAGGGCAGGGTGAACGCGAGCAGGATTCGCAGGTAGGAACCGCCGAGCGCAACAACTCCCGGGGCTACGCCGAAAGCGGCGACCACCCGGTCTGCGAAGGGGATCGCGCACATCACGAAGCCGGCGAACACGGCGCCGAGGGCCACCGAGAGCCGGATCACGCGGTCGGCCTCTTGCGCATCGCCGGCGCCCCACGCGCGTGCCACCAGAGCGACCGTGCCCGTCGTTACCGCGGCGAGCACCGCAAAAAGCACATTGAAGAACTGGGACGCCACACCGACCGCGGCCACGGCCTCCGAGCCCAAGGAGCCCACGATGATGAAATCCACCAGGCCGACGAGCGACTGCAGCGCGAACATGGCCATAGAGGGCCAGGCGAGCTGCCAGATGCCAGGGCGCTTGGGTCCGAGCGCCTGGGCGACGGCGAGCGCCGGGGCTTCCTCCTCGAGGCCTTCCAGGGGCGAGGACTGTGCGTTCACGCCGCGAGCTCGGGCCAACGGGCGAGGATGTGGGAGGCCGTGCGGTCTGCCAGCGCCGCGGTCGTAAGCTGGGGCGGGGCACCGAGGGAGGTGGGGAAGACGCTCATGTCCGCGAGGAACAAGCCAGGCACCTCGTGGGATTCGCCCCATGCGTTGACCACCGACGTGCGCGAATCGGCCCCCATCCGGCAAGTCGACTGTGGGTGTGTGGAGGCGAGGCCGATCTCACCCTCCTGAACTCCTCTGCGCTCGAGCACGGAAAGGTCGTCCCCCGGTCCGAGCTCAAGAGGATCGCGCCAGTAGGGAGCAAGCACGCTCTTCGCTCCCCCCGCGAAGAGCACCTTCGCGATGTGCACGAGACTCTCGGAGAGCTGGCGGCGGTCGCCCTCCTCCATGCGATAGGCAATCTTCGGCTTCGCAAGCGAACGGCCGCTCTCGACGCTGCCCGCACTGCGGTCGTGCAACAACGCGAGCAGGCCGACCATCCGCGAGAACTTCGCCATGTACGTGGAGTGCGCGCGTCCAAAACCCGGAAGATTGGCCGCTGTGAGGACCGGGAAACCGGTAATGGGCATGAGGATGTAACCGCGGTGCGGGTCCTTCTCGAGGTTAATGAACTGATCGATGTAGTAGCTCTGTGGGATGCCACGGTAGGCGTGAATCGGCTCCTCCGTGAAGCCGGCGAGCATGACGGAGGGGTGCAGGTGGAGGTTCTTCCCGACCTGGCCACTTCCATTCGCGATCTCGCTCCGCAAAAGGAGAACCGGTGACGCGACTGCCCCCGCCGCCAGTACCACCACTTTGGCCTTCACCTCGACCGAACCGCGCGAGCAACCGTCGTGGTCCACCACGCTGCCAAGCACGCGCCGCACCCGGCCCCCCTCGACCTCGATTCGCTCGGCGCGTGCGTTGGCGTAAATGCGGGCACCCGCGGCCGATGCGCGGGGCACATAGGTGACGAGCATGGACTGCTTGGCGTCGTAGGAGCAGCCGAGGATGCAGTAGCCCGCCCCGATGCACCCTTCGCGATTGTGACGCGCCACGAAACCCGAGTAGCCGAGCTTTTGTGCGCCGGTGCGAATGGCGCGGTTCAGCCCATTGAGCTCGGACTCGAGGATCTGCTTGACCCGAAGATTCCTCTCCACCCGCTCGAACGAGGGTGCCAGCGCCTCCGCCGTGAGCTCCGAGAGCCCGTGCTCCTCGCGCCAGACCCGCAGGATCGGTTCGGGCGCGCGAAAGGCGTAGCAGAGGTTGTGGACCGTCGAGCCGCCGATGTTGCGTCCCTGCAGGATGGTGTAGGCACCATCGGTGGTCTGGCGCATCCCGGCTTCCTCGAACAGCCGGGGCAGCATCTCGTCTTCGCGCTGGCTGAAATCCGCGCGCGTCCAGTGGTGGCCCTGCTCGAGCAGCACCACGCTCCGGCCGCCCACGGCGAGTTCCGCAGCCGCCACGGCGCCGCCCGCCCCCGAACCGATCACGCAGACGTCGGCGCTCTCCACGAGATCGCCGCCCCGCTCGAGAAGCTTCTCGATCACGTGACCGGCCGCGGGGAACGCAGGAGCGGGCCCGCATAACCGATGAGCGGCCAGCTCTCCTCCTGGCTGTAGTAGCCGAGGAAGGAAAGGTTCCGAAGCGCCTGGAAGACCAAGCGCCGGAGTTCAAACCGACTCGTCATCCAGCCGGCCAGGGCGGCGTCCTTCTCGGTGTCGCCAAGCTGTGTAAAACGCCGGAATGTCCAATCAAAGAAGAAGGGGCCGTACTCGACGAGTCGGAGCGCCGTCGGCAAGAGGCTGGTGAGTGCGGGGTCAAGCCCTTGACAGGTCCGATCGATGGTGGCGATCGCGCCGGTCGCGCGCAGGCGCGGGGCCGCGGCTTGTCCCGAGTCGACCATGCGCTCTGCAATCTGGGTCAAGATCTCGGTTTCGATGGGGTTGAAGAACCGCCCGCTCGCCTCCCCGGTGGCGCACGTCGCCAAAGCGGGCAGGGCGCGTAGCTCAGCCAGGGTCGCAAGCGATGCGGAGGCGGTCGCGAGCCGCAAAAAGCCGCGCCGGGTGGTGCGGGGGAAGTCGGTCACGAGGGGGTTCATGGGTGCTCGCGTCGCTTGGTACCACCCCTGCGCCCGCAGCTCAATTCGTTCCCGCGAGAACTCGGCGGATCCAGCGCGGAAGATCTTCTGGAGCGGTGCGGCGCGGTGCACCGAGCGCGAGGTCGACGGCATTGTAGGTATTCCAAAAAAGAATCGGGCCGCCGCCGAGCTCTTCGCGCCGCGCTCGATTCACGATCGCCGCGAGGCATTTTCCGGCGTATGTCAGGTCCAGCGAAAGCCCCGCGCGGAGCGCGAGTTCCACGGCCTCGACCGCAGCCGGGGTGGGTGCGCCGTAGCCTGGGCCGAGCTCGCTCGTGATGAGGGCGAAGTCCGAAGGAACGATCGTGAGCGCGGGCACCGATGGGTCTGCCCGGCGCAGGAGCGTGAGGGTTCGCCGGGCTGCCCGCGCGAGACGGGCGGGAGAGGGAGGCAAAATGTCCGTCACGAGGACGCCGACGGCCCGGGTGTGCAGTTTGGCGAGGCGGAGACCGAGCACAAGCCCGGCAAGCGTCCCGCCGCTGCCCACCGGGACATAGACCTGCTCGGGCTCTGGCAGCGCACCGGCGCGCACCTGCTCGGCCAGCTCCAGCCCGGCGGACACAAAGCCGAGATTCCCCCGTGCCGACGACCCTCCGGTCGGCACGAGGAGCGGCCGATCACCGCGAAGCAGCGAGCCCACGAGCACCCGGAGCGTCTGGATCGCTGCCCCGGGCACATTGCCTCCGTACACCTGTCGTGCCCCGTAGGCGGCCTGGAGGAGGAGCGTCTCCCGCACCGCTTCGGTGACCGGCTGGTGAACGAGCACGAGGATGGTTCTGAGCCCGGCAGCGCGTCCAAGGATCGTGGTTGCGAGCCCATGGTTCGTGCCGAGTCCGCCAGTCGTGACAAGGGTGCGCGCACCACGCTCGAGCGCGTCGCCGATCACAAACTCGAGCTTGCGCGGCTTGTTCCCGCCGTACGCTGGACACGAGCGCTCATCGCGCTTCACGTACAGCCTGGCCCCCGGAAGCCCCCTTTGATCGAGCTCCAGCGCGCCCACCGGGGTGGGCGTCGTCACGAATGGGGCCCTGGGAAGCTTCTCCTGCGCGGCGGGATACGCCCGAAACAGCGCGAGATCCGGATCGGCCACGCCCCCCTATCGCACGACCCCGGCAGGGGACGCAACGCACGAAATCAGGCTTTGACACCTCCCGCGGGGCTCTCGTACCCTCGGCCCCACAGCCCACAGCACCGGAGACCCATTCATGGCCGTGGTCGAGCGCGTCGAGACCGCAGCGAGCGTGTCGGGTGCCCGGCGACGGCTGCGCCTCCGGAATCCCGCGACCCTCGATCTGATCGGTGAGATCGAGGTCCAGACCGAGGAGGACGTGCGTGCGGCCGTGGAGCGCGCGCGCAAAGTCCAGCCAAGCTGGGCCTCACTTCGCTTCGAAGATCGTGCGCGTTACCTGAAGCGCGCGGTGGCCATCTTGCTCGAGCGGCAGGACGATTTCCTCGACGTGATCGTGCGCGAGACGGGCAAGCCGCGCGCGGAGGCTCTTGCGGTCGAAATCTTCGCCGCCTGCGACGCACTTTCTTTTTATGCGAAGCGAGCGAAGCGGATCCTTGCCGACCGCAGCATGCCCGTGCACCTGCTCAAGACGAAGAAGCTGCGGATCTCCTACCGACCGCTCGGCGTCGTGGGCATCATCACCCCCTGGAACTTCCCGTTCATCCTCTCGCTCAATCCCACCGCTCAGGCCCTGATGGCGGGCAACACGGTCGTGCTGAAACCCTCGGAAGTCGCGCCCTTCTCGGGGCGCCTCGTGGAAGAGCTGTTCTCGGCCGCCGGGCTGCCCGAGGGCGTGTTCAACCTGGTGCAAGGGGACGGCGAAACCGGAGCGGCGCTCGTGGAAGCGGGCGTGAACAAGATCTCCTTCACGGGCAGCGTGCGCACCGGAAGGAGAGTTGGGGAAGTGTGCGGCCGAAACCTGCTGCCCGTTACGCTCGAGCTCGGCGGCAAGGACCCGATGATCGTATGCGCCGACGCCGACCTCGAGCGGGCCGCCAACGGTGCCGTCTTTGGTGCGTTTTCGAACGCGGGTCAGGTGTGCGTCTCCACAGAACGGGTGTACGTCGTAGATGCCGTGGCCGACGACTTCGAGCGGAGGGTGGTCGAGAAGACGGCTCGCCTGCGGCAGGGGGCGGAGGGAGAGTTCGACGTAGGGCCGATGATCTTCGCCGATCAGCTGGCGATTGTGGAGCGGCACGTCGAGGACGCGCTACGCAAAGGGGCGAAGGTTCTGGCGGGAGGTCGACGCAATCCCTCGTATCCGGGCCTGTTCTATGAGCCGACGGTGCTCACCAACGTGACCCACGAGATGGAGCTCATGCGGGCTGAGACCTTCGGGCCGGTCCTCCCCATCATGCGGGTGCGTGACGAGGAGGAGGCGCTGAACCTCGCGAACGATTCGCCGTACGGCTTAAACGCGAACGTCTGGACGCGTGACAAGCGCAGGGGCGAACGTCTAGCGAAGGCGCTCCAGTCGGGGTCCGCGGTGGTGAACGACTGTATGCTGACCTACGGCATCGCCGAGTCGCCCTTTGGGGGTGTAAAAGAGAGCGGGATCGGGCAAGTGAACGGAGAGATCGGGCTGCGCAGCTTCTGTCATGCTCAGTCCATCCTGATCGACCGCTTCGGCGCAAAGTCCGAGCTTCTCTGGTATCCCTACACCGCGAAGAAGGTCAACCTGCTGCGGAGGCTGATGCATCTTCTCTGGGGTACGTCGCTTGGTAGACTCCTTTCGTGAGCTCGGTGCACGCGCGGGGACTGCGATGATTGATTCGATTCTTCTCGCAACAGATGGATCAGAGGCGGCGATCTCCGCCGAGCGCTTCGCGGTCGCGCTTGCCTCACGCTTGCCTGCGCGCCTGCGTGCGGTCAGCGTGGTCGAAGAAAAGATTGCGGCGAGCCTGCGGGCCCCGGGGCTCGACATGCCGCCGCTTTCTCCCGTGGAGGGGGTCGAGGCATTCCTCAAGGCCAAGGCGGACGCGGCGTGCCGGCGCTTTGCGGAGCGCGCACGCGCCGCGGGCATCGACGCCGGCGGTGAGAGCGTGCAGGGCGTGGCCGACGACATCATCGTGCAGCGCGGCGGGGAGGCGGCTCTCATCGTGATCGGCCGCGATGGCGAGCACAAGGGGTTGCGCACGGCGCTCATCGGTTCGACCGCGGATGCGGTGATTCGCAAGACCTCACGATCCGTGCTCGTTGTCCCCGAAGGCGCCGAACTCGCGGGAGGCCTGCTGCTCGCCTTCGACGGTTCCGCCGGCTCACGGGTAGCGGTGAGGATCGCGGTGGAGCTCGGCAGCAAGCTGCGCGAGCCCACGCACCTTTTCGTGGACTCGAAGGACAAGGGTCGTTCGGTGGCACGCTTCGACGAGGTTCGGCGACTTCTCGGTCAGCTTCCGGTGCCCGGTCGAGAGACTTCCTCGACGCTCGGACGCCCCGACGTGAAGATCGTCGACACCGCACGGTCTTTGCGGGCGGGTCTCATCGTGATGGGCGCCTATGGGCGCAACCGCATCACGGAGTTCTTCCTCGGCAGCAATGCCGCGGCCGTGGTGCGCACCTCGCCCATCGCGGTTTTGCTCGCCCGCTAGGCCCACGGGATCCTTGCGAAAGCCCCACCCGATGCGGCTGCGCGAGCTGGCCTCCTACCTCGGCCGTGAGTTCGTGGGCGATGGGGAGCTCGTGATCCGAGGCGTTGCACCCCTTGAGCAGGCCGGCGCAGAAGACCTCTCGTTCGTCCGCTCCGAGCGCTGGGCGAAACTTTTGGAGGGCAGCCGGGCTGGCGCCTGCATCGTGCCACTCGGATTCAAGGCCGGTGCGCGTCCTGTGATCCCCTCTCCCCATCCGAGCCTCGATTTTGCGCGCGCCGTGGGCACGCTCCTGCCGTGCGAGAAACCTCCCGCTGGCATTCATCCCACCGCTTTCGTCGACCCGGGGGCCGAGATCCACCCCGAGGCTTCGATCGGTCCCCGCGCGGTGGTGGGGCCGGGTTGCCAGATCGGCGCACGGACCCTCCTGCTCGCGAACGTCACGCTCTACGCCGACGTGACAGTTGGAGAGGACTGCATCCTGCACAGCGGCGTCATCGTCTGTGAAGGCACCCAAATCGCAAACCGCGTCTTGCTGCAACCTGGCGTCGTGCTGGGCGGCGACGGCTTCGGCTACGCCTTCGACGAACAGGGTGCTCTCGAAAAGGTTCCGCAGGTGGGCCGCGTGGTGATCGAAGACGATGTGGAAATCGGTTCCAACACCACTGTGGATCGGGCTGCACTCGGGGAAACGCGAATTCGACGCGGGGCGAAGATCGACAATCTCGTGATGGTTGCCCACAACTGCGATATTGGAGAGGGCGTCGTCATCGTCGGTCAGGCTGGGCTCGCGGGCAGCACGGTGGTCGAACGCGGTGCGATGCTGATGGCACAGATGGGATCGGGGGGCCATTTGCGGATCGGGGAGCGGGCGTTCGTGGGAGCGCGGGCCGGACTTCACAAGGACGTCGCCGCCGGTGCGCGGGTCTGGGGTGCGCCGCAGCTTCCCGAGCGTGCGTTCCATCGCGTCATGGCGGCGCTCACGCGCCTGCCCGACGCCCTGCGTCGTCTGCGCGCAGTCGAAAAGCGCCTTGGTCTCGAGCCCCCTGGAGATTCGGGGGAGGGGGAGTGAGCGCGCGCGGCGAGTCGACGCTTGCCGCCTTGCGTGCGCGGGCGGCGTCGGCGCAAGAAGCCGCGGAGCTTGCGTGTCTGCTTGCTGAGCTCGCGCGCGACCCCCGCTCGGGCGCGCGTGCGTTGGCAGGTGCCCTGCGACGGCGGAGGAGGGCCTTGGCCTTTGAGACACGCCGCTTCGAGAAACTCCTCGCGCGTTCGCGGGACCTGCGTGCGGCGGGCGCCCGCGCCGTCGCGGGCGTGGACGAGGCGGGAATGGGGCCCCTCGCCGGTCCGGTTGTCGCCGCGGCGGTCGTCTTGCCTGAGCACCCAGAGCTAAGCGGTCTCGACGACTCGAAACGCCTTGCTCCAGGCACGCGTGCACGCTTGGCCGAGGCGATCCGTCGGCAGGCCCTTGCCTTTTCCCTGGCCGAGGTATGGCCCGCGGAGATCGATCGAATCAACATCTACCGCGCGGGGCTCGAAGCGATGCGCCGTGTGGTGGCGGGGCTCTTCGCCGCGGCACCGCGCCTGGCCGTCGATCACGTGCTGGTCGACGCGCGCACCATTCCCGGACTCGTGGTGCCGCAGACTCCGCTCGTTCACGGAGACGCCTTGGACGCGTCGATTGCCGCGGCCTCGATCCTTGCCAAGACGCACCGCGATGCGCTGATGGAGGCCCAGGAGAGACTCCATCCCGGCTACGGCTTCGCGCGCCACAAGGGCTACGCGACCGCCCAGCATCTGGCGGCTCTCCAGCGGCTTGGGCCCTGCCCGATTCACCGGCGTTCCTTCGCGCCGGTCGCCGCGGCCGCCCGATGACGCTCTTGGAAAGAGCACGCACGACCTTTGCCATGGGCACGGTCGCCCTCGACACCCTGATCTTCGCTCCCTCTGCGATCCTGGCCTCGCTCGCGCTCGGGCCGACCCACCCCTTGGTGAGCCGCTGCTACCGCGACTTTGCCCGGGTCGCGCTGGCGGGTTGTGGAGCTCGCGTCCGCTCCCGCGGCGAGCCCCGGCTCGACGCGCGCGAGCGTTACGTCTTCGTCTCCAACCACTCGAGTCATCTCGACGCGCTTGCAATCTTGGTCTCCTTGCCGCGTCACGGACTTCGCTTCATCGCGAAGGATGAGCTCGGTCGCGTCCCACTTTTCGGCGCCGCCCTGCGAGCCACCGGAAGCGTCTTCGTGGCGCGCTCAGATACACAGCGCGACGTGCAGGCTCTCGATGCCGTACGGGACGCGCTGCTTCGTCATATTTCTGTGTTATTTTTCGCGGAGGGCCATCGCAGCGAGACGGGGGAACTCGGTCCGTTCAAAAAAGGCGCAGCGATGTTCGCTTTGAAGACAGAGCTCTCGCTCGTACCGATTGGGGTGCAGGGAGCCTTCGAGATCTATTCCCGGGGCTACGAGGTGAAGGGCGGCGGCACGATCGGGGTCTCCATCGGCAAACCGATCGAGGTGAAGGGGCGGGCCATCGAAGAGCGCGACCAGCTGACGGAGGAGCTACGCCACGCGGTGATCGAAGAAATCGGCCGCGCGCGCGAACTGGCGGAACCCTAGCCGTGCCGCGGCTGCGCGCGACACCGGAAGACTTCCGCGTGGAAGAGATTCCCCTCTACGCACCCAGCGGTACGGGCGAACATACATTCGTGTGCGTCGAGAAGCGCGGCCGCACCACGGAAGACGTGGCAAGGGTGCTCTCTGAAATCGCTGGCGTCGCGCGACGTGACGTGGGATATGCCGGTCGAAAGGACCGAGACGCGGTGGCGCGGCAGTGGTTTTCCGTGCCGCGTCTTCCCCCCGAGCGCGCGCTCGAGTTCACGCGAGAGGGGCTGCGCGTACTCGAGGCGATCCCCCACCGGCACAAACTCCGCACCGGTCAACTCGCGGGGAACCGATTCGAAATCGTGGTGCGCGAGGTCGACGAGGGCGCCGCTACGTACTGCGCACAGGTCCTCTCGCGGCTTTGCGCCTCGGGAATGCCGAACCGCTTCGGGCCGCAGCGCTTCGGACGGGACGGCGGGAACGTGGAGCAGGGCCTCAAGATCCTGCGCGGCGCATACGCCGGGATGGATCGACGCAAGGCGCGCTTTCTCGTCTCCGCTCTTCAGGCGGCGGTCTTCAACGAGGTGCTGCGCTTGCGCGAAGCGCCGCTCTCGAGCGTCGAGCGTGGCGAGATCGCGGTGGTCCACGCCACAGGCGGCCTGTTTCGGGTGGAGGACGCCGCGCGGGAGCAGCCCCGCGCGGACCTCTTCGAGATCAGTGCGACAGGCCCGATCTTTGGCGGGCGCACGCTCGATCCCGACGGCTCTGCACGTGAACGCGAGCGCGCAGCGCTGGTCGCCATCGGAATCGACCCCGATCAGCCGCTCCGCCCGCCGCGGGGGATCGAGCTGCGCGGTGCGCGTCGAGCGCTGCGCGTCCGCCCGGAAGAGGTTGCCCTCGAGCCCTTGCCGGAGGCTCTGCGCCTACGCTTCACCCTGCCCCCGGGCAGCTTCGCCACGGTGCTGATCGAGGAAGTCTTCGGCACCGCGCTTGCGTTCGGGTCCGATTCCCGGTGACACTGTCTCGCGCGGCGCTATTCTCGTGTCCGCAGGAGGAAATCCCCCATGAAGATCGCCCGCGACGTGACCGAGCTGATCGGTCGAACTCCCCTCGTACGGTTGAACCGTGTGACGGCTGGCGTTCCCGCTCAAATTGTCGTGAAGCTTGAAAGCCGCAATCCCGCCAACAGCGTCAAGGACCGGATTGGGCTTGCCATGATCGAGGCCGCGGAGCGCGAAGGGGTGATCAAGCCCGGCAAGACGGTGATCGTCGAGCCGACCAGTGGCAACACGGGGATCGCCCTCGCGTTTGTCGCGGCGGTGAAGGGCTATCAGTGCATTCTCACCATGCCGGAGACGATGAGCCTCGAGCGGCGGATCGTGCTGCGCGCATTCGGTGCGAAGCTTGTGCTGACCGAGGGTGCGAAGGGGATGCGCGGAGCGATCGACAAGGCGAACCAGATCCTGGCGGAGTTGCCCGACGCCTATATGCCGCAGCAGTTCCGCAACCCCGCGAACCCCGAGATTCATCGAAAGACGACCGCCGAGGAAATCTGGGCGGACACCGACGGTCAGGTCGACGCGCTGATCGCGGGAGTTGGCACCGGGGGCACGATCACCGGCGTGGCCCAGGTGATCAAGCCGCGCCGCCCGTCTTTCCAGGCGATCGCCGTCGAGCCCGAGACGAGCGCGATTCTCTCGGGCGGCAGTCCGGGACCGCACAAAATTCAAGGAATTGGGGCAGGCTTCGTGCCCGACGTGCTCGATCGCTCCCTCGTGGATGGCGTCATCACCGTGAGCAACGAGGAGTCTTTCGAAATGTCGCGGCGCCTCGCCAAGGAGGAAGGGCTGCTCTGCGGGATCTCGTCGGGGGCGAACGTCGTGGCAGCCATCAAGTACGCGCGCAAGCCCGAGAACGCAAGGAAGCTGATCGTCGCGATCGTTCCCAGCTTCGGCGAGCGCTACCTCGCGACGGACCTGTTCGCCCCGTACCGCTACGAGGGGAGCGACGACGTCGGCGTCTAGCCCGGGACCTCTCGGCGAGAGGGTGTCCACGGGCGTGGCCGGAGCGGCCGCCCTCATTCTGCCATTTGCGGGCGTTTGGCCGCGCATCGACCCGGAGGCCTGGGTGGCGCCCGGGGTCGCGGTCATCGGGGACGTGGAGATTGGTCCCAGCTCGAGTCTGTGGTTCGGCAGCGTGGTGCGCGGAGATGTACACTGCGTCCGCATCGGCGCTCGCACGAACCTGCAGGATCTGTGCGTGGTCCATGTGACACGACACCTCTTCTCCACACACCTCGGTGACGAAATTACGGTGGGTCACCGGGCGGTTGTGCACGGCTGCCGAATCGGCGACGGAGCCCTGATCGGAATCGGCGCAATCATTCTGGACGGGGCGGAGGTGGGCGAGGAAGCACTGATCGGGGCCGGGGCGGTGGTAACGCCCGGGACCAAGATCCCTGCGCGCGTCCTTTCCCTCGGCGCCCCGGCTCGGGTGATTCGCGTGCTCTCCGCGAGCGAGCGAGAGGAGCAGCGGGGTCGGGCCCACCACTACGTTGCGCTGGCACGCGCCCACCGCGAGGGAAGGGCCCTATGAGCGTGGACGCCCCCACCACGCTTCGTCGAGCGGGCGCCGCGAAGGCGCTGCGCCCGCGACGCGCAGAGCACAAGGCACTCTCGCGCGCGCGCATTCTAGAGTCCGCGCGGCTTGTGTTTTTTCGGGACGGCTTCGCGGCGGCGAACCTCGATGAGGTGGCGGAACGCGCCGAGGTGGCGAAGGGCACCCTCTACCGCTACTTCGAGAGCAAGGCCGAACTCTACGTTGCGGTACTCACCCACAATGGGCGCGTGTTCGAAGAGAAGCTCCGCGCGACGGTGTCTCCCGAACTCGAGCCGGTCGAGCAGATCCGCCGCACGGCGCGCTTTTACTTCAACCACTGGACCCAAAACCCGGAGTACTTCGCGATCTTCTGGGCACTCGAGAACCAGGAGCTGATCGGCGAGCTCCCGAAGGGCGTCGTGGAGGAAGTCACAAAGCTGTGGGAGGCCTGCCTGCGGATCCTGGCCGACGTGATCGCGCGGGGGGTGAAGGAAGGGCGCTTCGCGCCCTGCGATCCGTGGGAAGTCGCCAACGTGTTCTGGACCCTCGCCAATGGCCTGCTCCAGACCGACTACGTCGCCACGCGCAAGCGACTGCGCCGTCGCCGGCTCGATCGGGTTTTTGAGCACGCAATCGAGCTTGTGCTGCGCGGCCTCTCAGTGGGCCAAGTACCCCACGCTTGACAGCCCGCCGACGATGATGAATCTTCCTGCGTGGAAAAGTGACCCTGAGTCACTTTTTCGTCACGCAGCCGTGATTGCATTGCCAGAACACGAGTTCGCATGTGACACCAAAGGAGGCCTGAGCCCGATGAATTCGACCGTCCAACATCGGATCCGCGAGATCGTGTGTGAGCAGCTCGGGGTGGACGCTGCGGAGTTGTTACCCGAAGCCAGTATTCTGGACGACCTCGGAGCCGACTCGCTGGACGTGGTCGAGCTTGTGATGGCGCTCGAAGAGGCGTTCGATATCGAAGTGCCGGACTCGGACGTCGAGGCGATGCGCACGCTCGGGGACGTGGAACGCTACGTCGTGGAGCGCACGAGCACGCAGACCGCCTAGGCCGCGCGTTTCAGCGCCGGGGACGCCCGTCCCGCATCCCCGGGAGCGCCCGTGCATAGACCCCGAGACCGGTCGCGACGAGCGCGCCGATGAAGGCGAGCGGGAGCCGTCCCTGGATTGCGTCATGGGCGGCGGACTGGGCGCGTGCCTGCATCTCCTCTGAAGGCGCTCCCTGGCGTGCGACCTGCACCAGCGCAGGGGCCACGATCAACAGGCAAAACAGCAAGAAGAAGCCTGCGAAGTAGGCGAGGGTCAGGCTAAATACTGGACGAAAGGGCGGCGCGCGGCGTCGCGCGGGCGGAGAAGGGCTCACGGGAAGCCGAGGCTACGCGCGTCGCGAGGGGCGGTCAACGCACGCTGCCCGCGCGCAAGCTTGACCCTCCCCGGGGCGCGGCGTAGCGTCGACGGTCGGCCGTGCCGAACCCCTCCCCCGAAGCTCCCAAAGCCCCGCATGCGCGGCTCCTCTTGATCGATGCCGCCAATACGCTTTACCGCGCGTTCTTCGCCGTGCCGCCGCTGCGCAACGCAAAGGGCCTGCCCACGAACGCCATCTACGGCTTCGTGAATATGCTCCAGAAGGTGATCCGCGAGCTCGCTCCCGACCAGCTCGCGATCGTGATGGATGCGCCGGGCAAGAGCTTTCGCCACGCGCTCTACGCCGGCTACAAGGCGACGCGCGACGCGCAGCCTGAGGACCTCACCACGCAGATCCCGTGGCTCCGCGAGATCGCCGAGGCCTACCGCATCCCCGTGATACAGCTGCCCGGAGTCGAGGCGGACGACGTGATCGCGACGCTCGCGCGACGGGCTCCCTCGGACGTGGCCGTCACGATCGTGTCCACGGACAAGGATCTCATGCAGCTGGTGAGCGAGCACGTCGAGCTGCTCGACACCATGAAGGACCGCCACTATGGCCCGGCCGAGGTGGAAGAGCGCTTCGGGGTTCCTCCCTCGGCGTTGCTCGACCTGCGCGCGCTCGTGGGAGACCCGAGCGACAACATTCCGGGCGTGAAGGGAATCGGCGAGAAGGGTGCCGCGCAGCTCCTCCGCGAGTTCGGGAACCTCGAGAGCCTGCTCGCCCGAGCCGGAGAAGTTCAGAACAAACGGGCACGCGAGGCGCTGCTCGCCCAGGCGGACGAGGCACGCCTTTCGAAGCGACTCGCCACGCTTGAAACGGAGCTCGACCTGCCGATCGACCCGGCTGCGCTCGCGCGCCGGGAACCGGACCGCGAGCGGCTGCGCAGCCTGTTCGAGGAGCTTGAGTTCGTTCGCCTGCTGCAGTCCCTGGGCGAGCCGCAGACGCCGCAAAGCGGGGACCCAGGCGCGCGCCCTGCGTCTGCGGGACAAGCGGCGCTCTTCGCCTCTGAAACCCGAGGGACGCCCCCGTCGACGCGCATCCTCGGCAGCGAGGACGAGCTCGCCGCGCTTCCGGCCGAGCTGCGGGCACAGGAGCTCATCCTCCTTCACGTCGTTTCGAGCGGAGAGGGCGGTGCGGTGCGCGAGGAGCCCATCGGGCTCGCGTTCGCGCTCGCGGACGGCCGCGCCGCCTACGTGCCGGTCGGTCATCACACTCTAGTGTCGGGCCCGGGACTCCCCGTCGACCAGGTGCTCGAAACATTGCGCTCCGTCTTGGTGGGCCCGAACGCACGACCCTGGGGCGGATCCGGCACGCAAAGAATCGCGGTCTTGCTGGGCGAGCAAGGCCTCGAACTGCCCGCCCCGGCCTTCGATGTGGAACTTGCTGCGTTCCTGCTCGACCCCGCTGCGCCGCGCGGCACGGTCGCCCTTGCGACACGTCTTCTCGACTCGAAACCCGGCAGTTGGGAGGACCTCGCAGGGCGCGGTGCACGCACTGTTCCCGCGCAGGAGTTGCCGGTTAGAGCCGTCGCTGCTTGGGCGGGGGCGGAGGTCTGTGCCCTTTGCGCGCTCGTGCCGCTCCTTGGGGAGAGGCTCACGCGCGACGGTCTTCGTCCCCTCTTCGAGGAAGTCGAGCTCCCGCTGACCAGCGTTCTCGCAGCGATGGAGCGAACGGGCGTGCGAATCGACGAGTCGGTCCTTGGCGCCCTGTCCCAGGCGTATCAATCCGAGCTCATGCGGATCGAGGGGGAGATCTTTGCGCTCGCCGGGGAGCGTTTTCAAATCGCCTCCCCAAAGCAGCTGCAACACATCCTGTTCGAGAAGCTAAAGCTCCCGGTCGTACGCAAGACGAAGACCGGGTATTCGACGGACGAAGCCGTACTTGAGCAGCTTGCGCCCCATCATGAACTGCCCGCGCGGATCCTCGCACACCGCCGCTTGGCCAAGCTGAAGAGCACCTACCTCGACGCTCTGCCGCCGCTCGTGAATCCCCGGACCGGACGCGTGCACCCCACGTTCGTGCAAACCGGCGCGGCGACGGGGCGCCTCTCGTGCGTAAACCCAAACGTGCAGAACATCCCGATCCGCACGGAAGAGGGGATCCGCATCCGGGAGGCCTTCGTCCCCGCCGAGGGTTGCCTGCTGGTCTCCGCAGACTACTCGCAGGTGGAACTGCGCATCCTCGCGCACTTCTCGGGCGACGAGAGCCTCATCCAAGCTTTTCAAGAGGGCGAAGACATCCATCGCAGGACCTGGGCCGAGGTGACGGGCAAAGCGCCGGGAGAGATCACGGGGGACGAACGCGCCCGGGCCAAGGCGGTCAATTTCGGAATCATCTACGGATCAAGCGCATTCGGTCTGGCAAATCAGCTCGGGATCGCGACCGCAGACGCCCAAGCGACCATCGACGCCTACTTTGCGCGCTACCGCGGGGTGCGCCGCTTTCTGGATGAGACGATCGAGACCGCCCGTCGCTCCGGCTACGTCCGGACGCTCCTCGGACGGCGTCGTTACCTCCCTGACCTCTCCTCCCGCAACCGGGTGCTGCGCAACGCGGCCGAGCGCATGGCCGTGAACACCGTGATCCAAGGCACCGCGGCCGACCTCATCAAGCAGGCCATGGTGCAGCTGGCGAGGGCGCTCCCGGCGGCGGGCCTGCGCTCCCGTATGATCCTCCAAGTGCATGATGAGCTTGTCTTCGAGGCGCCGAAGGACGAGGAGGAAGGGCTCCGGGTCCTCGTCCGGGACCGCATGCAGGCCGTAGGGCCCCTGCGCGTGCCCCTGCGGGTCGAGATCGGCTCGGGACGCAACTGGAGGGAAGCCCATTGAGACCGGCTGCGGGCGGAGGGAGCCGGCCTTCCTTTTGCGAATTGCCTGGATTGGGCGAATAGGCGCGGGATCGATGGCGTCGAACGGTGGGCAATTCGGGCAGGGCCGGGGCGGGGGACAAGCCCCGGGTTTCCAATCTGAAACCCAGCGGGGCGTATCCCGTGCTGCTTCGCCGTCAGATGAAGAAGCGATCTCACGCGCAAAGCGCGGCGACCACGCGGCCTTCCGCGTGCTGGTGGAGCGCTACCAGCAGCGCGTCTACCGGCTTGCGCTGCGCATCCTGCGCGACGAGGAGATGGCTCGGGACGCCGTGCAGGATGCGTTTCTCAAAGTGTATGCGTCCCTCGGAAGGTTCGAAGGTCGCTCTAGTTTCTACACCTGGCTCTACCGCGTGGTGTTGAATCTGTGTCTTGACCTTCGTCGCCGCGATCGCTCCAGTCGGCACGTGGAGTGGGCGGAAGAGCACACACCCCTCTCTGAAGGTGCAGATCCGGACTCCGAAGAGCCGATGGAGGGGGCACCACCGAGCCCCCATCACGTGCTCGAGCGAGCGGAGCTGCGCGAGCGCATGGCGGCGGCAATCGAGGAGCTGCCGGACGCGGCTCGGCGCACGCTCTTGCTGCGAGAGGTGGACGGGCTCAGTTACGAGGAGATCGCGGAGGCGCTCGAGATTCCGAAGGGCACGGTGATGAGCCGGCTCCACTACGCGCGCCGGAGGATGCAGAAGGCCCTGATCGCAGGGGGCCTCGCGTCGGACAAAGAAGTCGCGCCGCGCGGGGAGCTGCACACGCAGGAGACAGGGAAAGGAGGCGATGTGTGAGGGCATGCGAGGACTTTGTGACCGACCTCGAGCTCTTCCACGACGGAGAGCTCGATCCCCCGGCGGTCCACCGGCTCGAAATTCACCTCGGCCACTGCGCACGCTGCCGTGCCGAGCTCGAGGGTCTTTCCGAGCTGCGGCTCGAGCTCGAGCGACACGACGCGGATCATCCGCACCCGGATCTCTGGAGTGCGATTGAGGCGCGCCTTGCGGCCGTCGATGCCGAGCTCCGCCCGCGCCTTCCCTGGTGGCGCCGCCTTGAGTTCGGTCCTTGGATGCTGCGTCCACTCGGGGCCGTGGTGGCGTTCGGCGCGATCGCGGTCGTCGCGGTCGTGGCCCACCCACGGGCGCCGATCGACGTCGTGCGCTCCATCGATACAAGCGGCCGCCCGGTGATCGTCCTGCCCAGTACCGAGGACGCAACCATCATCTGGGTGATGGACGACCCCTCCGAAGACGCTGGGACCGGGGAAACGCCGAGTGGGCTCTAGCCGAGGGCGCTCGATCCTGGCCGGTGTCGCCATGATGGCGATCGCGGCCGGGTCGGGCGGCGCGCAGCAAGCTCCGAAGCCCGCTCCGCCTCCCAAGCCCACGCAGGTGCACGTGTTGGTCGTGGTGCACCATGTCTCCAAGCATCCCGCCCCTCCCGGCCCGGTGGATCCCGCGGCCGCGAAGCTCGAGCACCGGCTCAGCCAGGATTTCAACTACAAGAGCGCACGTGTGATGCAGACGGAACGGATGACGCTTGCGCTGAACCAAACCGGCAGCATGACGCTGCCCACGGGGCGGCTGCTCAAGGTGAAGCCGCGCAAGCTCGGGAAGCGAGGCCTCCTCATGTGGGTGGAGATCGAGGGAACGCTGCGGACCAACCTGAGGGTGCCCAACCACCACCAGGTCGTGATCGGGGCGCAGAACTACCAGGATGGAAAGCTGGTCGTCACTCTGGAGCCGGAATACGAGCTCCCCATCCCCCCGGAAGTCCCTCCGGAGGCGCCCTTGGTCCCGGAGCAAGGAGCGAAAATCCCGAAAAACTCGGTCTCCCCCTGACACTTCTCGTCCTAAACGGCCACTTACACTCGTCAGATAGCCAAATAATCCCCTTCCCAGGGAGGCCCGGTGCTGCCGCAAGGTGGCTCCGGGCCTTATCTTTTTCCGTTCGAAACACCCGGTAGGCCCGCGCTAGAGCGCCAGCCTGCCAGCGCGATGGGTGCCGATCGCTCCTCGCAGCCTGACAACGGGAGGGGGCTCACTCCTGATCGGGGAGCCGCCAGCGCTCGCCGATCGCCATGACGCGCACGCGCTCGGGGTCGCCCTTCTGATCGGCGACCACCTGGGCGAGGACCTTCGGGGGCAAGTCCATGGGCTCATCGGTGAGATCGAAGGTCCCCCAGTGCATGGCGACCATGTACCTCGCGCCGAGATCCCGGAAGGCGCGATAGGCCTCGGCCGGATCCATATGTTGATACCGCATGAACCAGCGAGGCTCGTAGGCACCGATCGGCAGCATGGCGACGTCGATCTTGTAGCGCCGGCCGATTTCCGAAAAGCCGGAGAAGTAGCCCGTGTCACCGGCGAAGAAGTAACGGCGCACGCCCGAATCCACGAGCCAGGAACACCAAAGCGTCGCGTTGCGGCTTTGGTCGAAGCGCGCCGAAGAATGCTGCGCGGGGAGACAGGTAATCGTCCAGCGCCCGTAGCGTGCGCTGTGCCACCAGTCGAGCTCGACCACGTTCTCGCGTCCCCGGCGGTGGAACCAGTCCGCCAGGCCGAGGGGTACGAACCAGGCCATATCCGCCGGAAGGCGATCTACGGTGTAGGCATCGAGATGGTCGTAGTGGTTGTGGGAGACCACTGCGAAAGCACGGGCGGGGACCGACTCGAGGGGAATGCCCGGCGGCGTCTTCCGTGTCGGCAAGAGTGCGCGCGGACCGAAATGGGGATCGGTGAGGAAGACGTCGTCGTCGTCATGCACCGCGAAGGTGGAGTGACCGACCCAGATGAGGGAGCCTGAGTGTTCACGGCCCAAGAGGCTCGCGCCGTCGTTCGGCACGATCGGAACCTCGGGTTTGCGGCTCTTGTCGTAGGGATTGCGCGAGATCTGCCAGCGCAGAAAGTCGAGGAAGCCCACACGGTACGGCGACCACGGGTTGAAGAAGTTTCCGAGCTGGCCGTGGGGGGCAAAGACGAGCGCCGAGTCTTGGACGCTCACCTCGGACAAAACCTCTCGCGGTGGCGCGCACGCGAGGGCGAGCGCAAGTAGAAGAAGGGCGATCCGCACGCTTCAAAAGAAGCCCGCTCTGCGTCCCGAGTCAAACCAGCGCGCGCCTCGATGGGGTCTCGGGGGCAACCGTCCGCTCGCCAACGGGAAGACGCGGAGCCTTCTTTCTAGGCGGGGGAACCCGTCCTCGCCTCTGGGATGAGCGGATGGGACCCGGATCGCTGGCTTGCGAGGCCGCCGCGGCACGACGGAGCACGCGGGCGAGACCGGCGCGCATGGCATGCGGGTTGCACATCTCTATTCACGACAGCCGGGGCGTTTCCCCGGGGGAGGGATCAGAGGGAGCAATGGGGGGTCAAACGCTGATTGGAGTGAAAGAGTACCTTCGGCCCTCACGCCTTGGGGCTACGACATCCGTCCTCGACGAGCCCGGGTTCGAGATCCGCCGCGCGAGAGAGGGGCTTTGCACTCTCCAGCTCTGGGGACGACTGCGACCGAGCTGGAGTGGCAGCCTGGCAGAGGGTCTGGCGGATCTCGGACTCAGCCTGATGAGCGGATTTGCTCGCAAGATCGGCCCCATGCGCTGGCTCGCGGAGTTTGAACTCGACTCCAAGGAGGCAAAGCAAGACCCGCTGGCGATCGACTACCTCGAGCTCGCGGCGCGCACACAGGCTTCGCCCGGACGCACCCCGATCGTGCTCCACTCCTACACCGTCGCGTCGTCGGAGAAGCACGGAGGCTCGCTGTACCTCGAGATTGGCGGCAGCGACCGAGTTGGATTTCTGGGATCGCTGCTCACGGGCTTCGCATTTCTCTCGCTCTTCCCGGAGGAGATGAAGATCGCAACGCAATCGGGTGCTGTGCACGACCGGTTCTTTCTGACCGGGATCGGCCGCACGGCGCCCCCGGCCCAGGCGAGGCAGGGTCTTGAGCGCTGGCTGCGCTCCCTCGTTCGGCAGTAGCCGGGGGGCGGAAAGAGGCGACACTCGCTAGGCCGCCTTATCCCGGAGCGAAACCGACGGCTTTCCCCCGGAGATACCTCCCCAGCGGGCCGCTTTCTTTGGTCGCACGTCCAGGGGTTTCACCGGGCGCCCGGCCATGCGTCCCAAAGGAAGGGCGTTTCCGCGATCACGGAAGGACTTTTCCTCTCTACCTTCCCGCGTCGGCGAGTGCTTTTTGTAACTTCCTGAAATCCCGGGAGAATCGCATCCCAGACCTCTGTCGAAGTACGGGCACAAGGGTTGCAAGCCATCAGACTGGGTTTGCCTGGGAAGGAAACTCCGCGTGTCAGCACGCGTAAAAGGGAGCACTGCCTTGCCGCCGGGCGAGGCGAAAAAAAGGGGGCAGGCGCAATGGATACTCGGTTGTTAAGGACCTTTGTGGTGCTTACGGCTGCCCTCGGACTTGCGCAATCGGCCCGAGCAACCCCGATTACCTACCCCTTCAGCAGTGGCACGGTGACGCTCTCCGCGACCGACGCCAAAGGCTCGGTGTTAAGCGGGTTCGTGGCTTCGCTGACGGGCGTTCAGGTCACCTTTGACAGCGCTGTGCCGCTTCTGAATTCGCTCAATCTGACGGCCGGTCCTGTCGGCGGGATCGTCCTCAGTGGGGACATGACCGGCGAAACCCTGACGCTCAACAGCGCAAGCGTGACCGGCAGCGCGCCTTGGTCGACCAATGTGATCAGTGGCGGGCCCACCACGTGGCCCTTCACCGTCAGCCCGGCGACCGTGGCAGCTAGCGTCTCGGGAACGGGGTTAGTCAGCTTCGGTCCGGACAGCGTCACCAACGCTCAAGCAATCTCCGGGCAGATCACGCTCGACGGTGGCGGAAACCTCACGCTGACCGGGATCACGCTCGGGGTATTTTCGGCGGATGGCTTTGGCGACGTCACAGTTAAGGCGGACGTGGCCTTCATCGGAACACCGGAGCCCGGCACGCTGGTATTGCTTGGCTGCGGATTGGTGGGACTCGGTACCGCGGTGTACCGGCGCGGGCGTTCCTGAGGCGAGTCGTTAGGGGTTTCGAGGCGCACGGCGAAGGCCGGGAAAGGGGGGATCGAGAGATGCGCTCCAAAGGGATAGCGGTGGCTCTGATTGCGCTCGGGTTCGCTTGGTTCTCCACGCCGGCTCCCGCGGCTCTGATCACGGAGAACGTTACCGGCGGGGCCGGGATCGACGTCGGCGATATCTGCCTCAGCTCGAACGGCTGCCCCACGACGCCGAGCTTCACGCTGAGCGCCAGCGTACCGGTGACCGGCACACTGGTCTATGACACCACGGCAAACACCCTGAGCTTCACGTTGACGAACTCGGCCGCCGTGAGCTTCGGACCCTCGCCGTTTCCCGCGCTTGCGGCAGGGCAGGTCTTGAGCGGCAGCGCTCCGGTGCTGTCGCTCCCCCTCGGCGGGGGCGCGGTCAATATCCTGTCGAACGGGCCGGGGAGCGCGACGGCGCCCACCGTGTGGTCGTTCCTCAGCAATGTGACCAACACGCCGACGGTGACATCGGTGAACTGCAGCGTGGGAACGGGCGCGGACCAGTGCGGTTTTGCGCTCGGGCCGGCCGGATGGACGGTCCAAGACCCCACAGGAGCCCTCTACAACGTCTACCTGGTCGTCGACGTGAACACCGTACCTGTGCCGGAGCCGGGCACCGTGGCCCTACTGAGCGCGGGCCTCGTGGGTCTATTCGTCGCCGGGCGACGGCGCCTCGTGTAACGTCAACGCCCCCCTGTCTCACCTGAGCAGCCGCGCGGTGATCCGCGCGGCTGCTCTCGTTTCGGGCAAGGAATGGCCCTCGTCGGGGCGTTTCTCGCTGCCCCCGGTATCTGGGGCCGTGGGGCTCCTTCCGGGCAGCAGAGGACCAAGCGGAAGCCACGTTTCTTGCAGTCCCTTCGCCCGTCCAAGGGCCACAAGGTAGAATCCGGCTTCGCCTCGCGCGCAGGGAGCCCAGCATGCAGAACTACCAGCAAATCAGCGTCGAGAATCGGGGTGCGGTGGCGCTTCTCACCCTGCAGCGGCCCGATCGCCTAAACGCGTGGACTCCGCGCATGGCGGAAGAGCTCATGGAGGCGATCGAGCTTGCCAATGCCGATCCCGGGACCGGGGCCATCGTGCTGACCGGTGCCGGGAGAGGATTTTGTGCTGGCGCGGACGTGCGGGACGCCTTCCAAAGGCACGAGGATTCCCCCTCCGGATCCGGCCGAGGACCCGCCCGGGAAGGCGCCTGGGTGCACCTCGCACGCACGTCGAAGCCCCTCATTGCCGCGGTCAACGGCGTCGCCGTGGGGGTTGGGCTCACGATGATCCTGCCCTTTGATCTCATCGTGGCCTCGGAGCGAGCGCGCTTCGGCATGTTCTTTGTGAAGATGGGCCTCGTCCCCGAGCTCGCGAGCACGTACTACCTCGTGCAGCGCGTGGGCTTTGCGATGGCGAGTGAGATGTGCCTTTCCGGTCGCTTGGTCGAGGCCGAGGAAGCCGCGGCGCACGGGCTCGCCAATCGTGTCGTGCCGGCGGAAAAACTCGTGGATGAGGCGCTCGCGCAGGCGGACACGATTGCCGCCAATCCCGATCGTCAGCTTCGCATGATCAAGGGGCTTTTGACCCGCAACGGAAGCGATCCAGACCTTGACGCGGTGATGAAGCGCGAGTTTGAGCTCTTGCGCGCGTGCTACACGAGCCCCGAGCACAGCGAAGCCATCGCCGCGTTCACCGAGAAACGAACACCCAAGTTCCGATGACTCTCTCCCCAAAGAGCCTCGCAAGGGTCGAGCCAGCGGCGCGCGACCTGCGCATCTGCTTTGTGGGGGATTCCTTCGTGCAGGGAATGGGCGATCCCGAATGCCTCGGTTGGACCGGGCGCGTGTGTGCCCGGGCCGCGCGTGCGGGGGGGAGCATCACCTACTACAACCTCGGGGTGCGTCGTGACACAAGCGCAGAGATTCGTCGCCGCTGCCGGGAAGAGGTGATGCGTCGGCTTCCCCCCGAGGTGGAGGGCCGCGTCGTCCTCTCCTTCGGGACCAATGACACGACCTCTCAGGCCGGCCGCGCGCGGGTCGCGCTCGAGGAATCCCTGAAGCACGCCCGGGCAATTCTCAAAGACGCGGCGCCCTGGCATCCACTCCTTGTGGGCCCCCCGTACCTCTGCGAGCCGGAGCAGGCGGCGCGCCTTCGCGCGCTCTCGGACGGCCTTTCCATCCTGTGCCAGGAGCTCGGCGTGCCTTTTGTCGAGGCCTTCGAGGCCCTCGGTCGCTCGGTCCCGTGGTCTGCGGACATCGCGGCCCATGACGGGATGCATCCCCGCGCGGCGGGCTACGCGGTACTCGCGCAACTCGTCGCAGACTCGCCCGTCTGGCAGGCGTGGGTTGGATAGGGCCATGGAAACGGAACCCTCGAGCGCCACGACCTTTGCGCCCTTCCGCCCACGCGCGCCGTGGTTCGGACCTGACCTTCAGACCGTACGCAATACCCTCCGCCACCGTGCGCCCGCCTTGTCACACTACACCGTCACGCGACTCGCCTTCGAAATGAGCGATCGAAGCGGCGACCGCCTGGTGGGGCATCTCCAGGATCCCGGCCCCGGCTCCGACCTGCGCCCCCTTGTGGTGCTGATCCACGGCCTCGCCGGAAGCGCGCAGAGCGCGTACATGGAGACGAGCGCCGCTCACTGGCTGGCGCAGGGGCACCGCGTGCTCCGGCTGGATTTGCGGGGGGCGGGTGCCTCGCGCCCGCTGTGTCGTCTTCAGTACCACGCCGGCCGCACCTCCGACCTGCGGGACGCGCTGCGCGGGCTGCCCGCCGAGAGCGCACCCTCGGGCCTTCTGATGATTGGCTACTCGCTGGGCGGGAATCTCCTCCTAAAGCTCTTGGCCGAGTATGGGTCGGAAATTCCGGTGCGCGCTGCCGCTGCGGTCTCCGCGCCGATCGATCTCGCCGCGGCATCCCGGAGATTCTTGGCACGCCGCAATCGGATCTACCACGCGAGCCTGCTGCGCGCCATGAAGCGCGAGAGCACGCTGCCCGGAGCAGAGCTCTCTCCTCGCGAGCGCGCGGCGATCTTCGAGGCACGGAGTGTGCTCGAGTTCGACGAGCGCTTCGTGGCGCCGCGCAATGGCTATTCGGGTGCACAGGAGTACTACGAGAAAAACTCCGCCGCGCGCCTTCTGGATCGGATTCGCGTCCCGACGCTTCTGGTTCAGGCCCTCGATGACCCCTGGATCCCCGGCGAGTGCTTCACGAGCTTCCCATGGCAGACGAACGATCACTTGGTGCCGCTCCTCGCGGAGGGCGGCGGTCACGTGGGATTCCACGGCCGCGGGAGCCGCGTCCCCTGGCACGACCTTTCGATCTCCGCGTTCTTCGAGAACGAGCTAAAAGTCGTGCAAGCGCCGTAGCGCAGGCGCGCGGAAGCACTCCTCGGCCACGTGTGCTTTGCGAGACAATCGGGAGAGACTGCCGAGCGGCGTTTTCCGATCCGTAAAGGGCGGTCAGCGTTCGTCGGGGACCGCCGCCCTTGGCGAGCCGAACCGCGCGCGCAGAGCGCGCAGCCGGCGCTCCGCCCACACCTGTGCGTCGTCGACGAGCGTATAAACCACGGGAACGACGAGCAGCGTGAGAAGCGTGGAGCTCGCCATGCCGCCGATGGAGATGAGACCCATGGGTGCGTGAAACTCGGAGCCGTCTCCTTTTCCAAACGCGACAGGCAGCATGCCAAACACCATCGCCG
>Ga0116216_10000666_pt1 | contig 26222 bp, 15 predicted proteins | sample Sb_taG_11_FD_89696 | JGI IMG/M metagenome (GOLD analysis project Ga0116216, IMG submission 89696) | Peat soil microbial communities from Weissenstadt, Germany - Sb_50d_3_AS metaG | ecosystem: Environmental > Terrestrial > Soil > Wetlands > Peat | place: Germany: Weissenstadt | collected 2010-09-21
CCCGCTCGACCATGACCAGACCTACAACGTGACGATGCCGGTATCGCAGCTCACGATCTCGGTACGTGACTCCGGCGGCAACCCGATCACCGGCGGCCAGTTCGAGTTCGGCAACAGCTACGAGAACCAGCTGCCGGGGATTCCCGGCAGCTCCGCCTACGCATTCCAGGGAAGCGGTCCCGCCCGGCTGGACGCCAACGGCAACGCGGCCGTGCTCGTTCCCAACGGCATCACCCTCAGCAACCCGCAGATCCGCCTCGACAACGGGCTCGTCATCCCCTTCACCCTGCACCGGCACGCGCTCATCCTCTTCGACAAGACGACCGGGACGGTCACGGTGGATGACCAGCCTCCGGTGGTCACTGGCACGCCGGACCGCCCGGCCAAAGCCAACGGCTGGTACAACGCGCCGGTGACTATCACCTGGTCCAGCACCGACCCGCAGCCCTCGTCCGGGACGCCCACCACACCAGACCCGACCACGGTCTCCACCGACGGCGCCAGCCAGGTCATCACCTCCGGTAAGTCCTGCGACCCGGCGGGCAACTGCGCGACCGGCAGCTACGCGCTATCGATCGACCAGACGCCGCCGGTCATATCAGCGACCGTTCAGCCCGCAGCCAACGCCAGCGGCTGGTACACCGCTGACCCGGTGATTCACTACACCTGCTCCGACGCTGTCTCGGGCATCGCGACCTGCCCGGCTGACCAGACGGTCTCATCCGATGGCGCCGCCCAGGCAATCACCGGCACCGCCTCGGACAACGCCGGGAACACCGCCAGCGTCACCACCGTCCTCAACGTCGACACCACGCCGCCGTCGGTCTCGGTGACCGGAGTCAGCAACGGCGCCACCTACACCGGCGGCCGCGCTCCCACCCCGGGCTGCTCAGACTCCGACACCGTCTCGGGCATCGCCACCGACGCCACGCTCTCGGTCACCAATACCGGGAACGCCCATACCGCGACCTGCAGCGGGGCGACGGACAACGCCGGGAACACCGCGCCGCCGGTCAGCGCCAGCTACACGGTCCTTCCGGCCGGTTACACCACCGCCAGAGTGACCGATTCCAACGGCAATCCGCTGCCCGGCGTACCCGTCACTTTCCGCTCAGCCAGCGGGGCAGTCACCTCGGTGACCACCGGCCCGGACGGCACCGCCAGCACCGCCCTGCCGACAGGGACGTACAAGGTCACCGCGACCTACGCTAATGGCACCGCAAGCCAGTCGCTGACGGTCACGACCGACGGCCCGAACACGGTGAGCTTCGCCACCGTGGCCGTGACCGTCCAGGTAAACGATCCGGACAGCTCCGATATCGCAGCGGCGGCGGTGGCTCATGCCGGCAGCACCGGCACCTTCGGCCCCAAGATGCCAGTCAGCGCCAGCGGCCAGGTCGTGTTCCAGGCCCTGCCCGGCATCAGCACCTTCACCGCCTACGTCGCCGGCGGGACCCAGACCCAGTCCATCTCCGTCTTGCCCACCGGGACCAATACAGTGACCTTCACCACCGTGCCGGTGACCGTGCAGATCAACGACCCGAACAGCTCCGATATCGCAGCTGCGGCTGTGGCGCACGCCGGCAGCACCGGCACATTCGGCCCCAAGACCGCCGTCAACTCCAGCGGCCAGGTGGTCTTCCAGGCCCTGCCCGGGACCAGCACCTTCACCGCCTACGTCGCCGGCGGGACCCAGACCCAGTCCATCTCCGTCTTGCCCACCGGGGCCAGCACGGTCACGTTCACCACCGTCCCGGTCACCGTGACCGTGGACAAGAACGGCACCCCGCTGACAACAGCCACCGTCAGCCACGCCGGCAACACCGGCAGCTACGGGCCGAAGATCGCCGTCAACTCCAGCGGCCAGGTCATCATCCAGGCCCTGCCCGGAACCAGCTACTTCACCGCCTGGGACGCCAGCGCCTACAACACCGTAACCCTGACCGTCACCAACGCCACCAGCATCACCATCTCCGTCCCATAGCCCATCCCAGCCGACGAGTATCGCTGTCCTGTGCCCGCGTTTTCGGTTGCGGTATTTATCGGTGTTACCAGTCCTGCGCTTACCGTGGTGGAGCCGCCGCCCACGCCATAGACCGTTCTTCCATTCGGCGTGATCGCGATCAAGTCAGCGCTTCCGCCGATAGCGATCGGTCGTCCGGCTCTGTTGGTATACGTATTGACGGGAGTTATGAAACCCGAGTTGACGCTATAGGAACGCGCAGCGCCAGACTTGCCGCTAGCTACTCATTTGCCGTGGCCGCGAGTGTGGTTTCTACCTGCCGCGCGTGTGGTGATCCGATCCGCTGGTAGATGGCCAGTGCCTGGCGCAGCATGGCGCCGCCCTGGTCGGGCTGGCCGTCTTGGAGGTGGGATCGCGCGATTCCTTCCAGTGCGCGTGCTTCTTCGCGCGGTGCGGCGATGCTGGTGGCGATCGCGAGGGCTTTCTCGTGATGGCCGCGCGCTGCGGCGGGCGCACCGGATGCCAGGCTGATCTCTCCCATGCTGTTGAGCGCTTCCGCTTCTCCGGAGCGATCGCCGAGGTCGCGGTACAGGCGGAGCGCCCGGGTGAGGCTGGCGGCCGCTGCGGGATGTTCCCCGTTGAGGTACTGCGCGGTGGCCAGATCGGTGAGGGAGTTGGCTTCCCCGAGCCGGTCACCGAGTCCGCGGTACAGATCCAGCGCCTGCTGCTGGCTGGCGGCTGCTGCCTGATAGTCGCTCGTGAGGTACTGCACAGTGCCCAGGTCGGTGAGGGCGTTGGCTTCCCCGAGCCGGTCACCGAGGCCGCAGTACAGGTCCAGCGCCCGGGTGAGGCTGGCGGCAGCTGCCAGGCAGTCCCCGGTTGCCTGCTGGACGTTGCCGAGGTCGGTGAGGGCGTTGGCTTCCCCGAGCCGGTCACCGAGGCCGCGGTACAGGTCCAGCGCACGGGTGAGGCTGACGGCGGCTGTCAGGCAGTCCCCGGTTGCCTGCTGGACGTTGCCGAGGTTGGTGAGGGCGTTGGCTTCCCCGAGCCGGTCACCGAGGCCGCGGTGCAGGTCCAGCGCCATGGTGAGGCTAGCGGCGGCTGCCGGGTAATCGTCGGTCAGGTACTGCATGTCGCCCAGGTCGGCGAGGGCGCGGGCTTCGGCTAGCTGGCTGCCGGCGTCACGTGCTGCTTCGAGGGCTGCGTGGTGCAGGGTCAGGGCCTGGTCCCAGTGGCCCTGGCTGCGCAGGAATTCGTGCATCGCGGCCGGTATCGCGGCGGCGTGACCGGGCCGGCCGCAGGCGGCGGCGAAGCCGACCACGGCGTGCAGGTTCAGGCGCTCGGCGCCCATCCAGGAGACCGCGTCTGCTCGCCCTGCCATGTCCTCGGCGTGAATCGGCGTGGTCGCAGTAGCGGTGGGTGCCGCAGTCAGCGGGCGGCGGGCCAGGTGCCGGTCAGCGGCGCGGGCGGTGTGCAGGTAGTAGTCGAGCAGCCGGCCGACCGCCGCGTCGCGGTCGGCTGGCGGGTCGTTGGCGGCGAGAATGTGGGCGTGCTCGCGGATGAGGTCATGGAAGCGGTACCGGCCCCGCGCGGTCTCGCTCAGCAGGTACCGGTCATACAGGCCCTCAAGGTTCCCTCTGGCGTCGTCCAGGCTGCTGTCGTCCAGCGCGGCAGCAGTGTAGGCGTCCACGTCGGTGCCCGGGTGCAGGCCCAGGCGGCGGAACAGCCGCTGCTGGTCATGGCTGAGTTCCTGATAGGACAGGTCGAACGCTGCCGCGACCGACAGGTCCTCGGCGCGCATCAGCGCCAGCCGGTTCCGCGCCGCCGCGAGGTCCCCGGCCAGGTCGGCGGCCGTCCAGGCCGGATGATGGTGCAGCTGGCGGGCCAGCAACCCCAGCGCGAGCGGCAGGTAGCCGCACAGCCGGGTGATCTCAGCGACCGCCGGGTCGCCGCTGTCAAGGCCGGGGCGGTCGGCCAGCTGGACCAGCAGCCGGGCCGCGTCCGCAGGTGACAGGGCGTCGAGGCTGATGGCATGGGCGTCTTCCAGCGCGGTCAGGTGCCGCCGGCTGGTGACCAGAACGACGCTGCCCGCGCTGCCGGGCAGCAGCGGCCGGACCTGCTCGCTGTCGGACGCGTCATCCAGGAGCAGCAGCAGCTGCTTGCCAGCAATGTGATCCCGCCACAACGCCATCCGTGCTTCCAGGTCCGGCGGGATCTGCGGCGCGGCGACCCCGATGATCTGCAGCAGGCTGGCGAGCGCATCCGCCGGGTCCACGGGTCGCTGCCCGGGCGTATGCGCGTGCAGCGGCAAGAAGACCTGCCCGTCCGGGAAATGGGGCACCAGCTGATGAGCGGCGTGCACCGCGAACGCGGTCTTGCCGACCCCGGCCATCCCGCCGATCGCATAGATGCCCACCACCCCGCCATCGTGCGCCGCTGCCGCCACTTCCCGCAGCTCCGCCTCCCTGCCGGTGAACGAGGCGATGTCACGGGGCAGCGTCCGCGTCGCCGCCGCGACCCCGCTGGCCGGGACGCGTCCCCGGGCCGCGGCCTCGAACGCCGCCCGGTCCGGGCCGGTCAGGTTCAGTGCCTCGGCCAGCAGCCGGGCAGTTTCCTTGCGCGCCGTATGGTTGATGCCGCGCTCCAGGTCACTGACCGACCGGGTGCTCAAACGAGCCGCCTCCGCCAGCTCCTCCTGGGTCAGCCCGGCGCTGATCCGCGCCTGCCTCAGCAGTTGTCCGAACGACACCATGGGACCGCTCCCGGGCGCCTGCGGCGCCCTTCCCAGCCTATGGCAGCCAGGGCTGCCGCGCCCTCAATGCCCCTGACCATCCGCATCACCGACGCGAACCTCGCAATGCTGCGGCAGCGGGCGAGTTCGTGGGCATCTCCTCTCTCGAGATCACCCGCATCGATCCCGCAGCATGCGATCCGCGTGACGGTCACCTGGACCGCGCCACAGACCGTACGGACTCGGCACCAGAAGGCGCCAGAACCGCATCCCACCCCGGCACGTGCACACCAGACCCGGCCCGACCGCGCCCCTTCGGCCGCGGCCAGTCGCCTGCGGAGTGGAAGTCCACGATGCGCCTCGCGACCGCCTGGACCACGCCTGGGGCAGGCCCGCCAAGCGTCCACTCCGAGTCCTCACGCCTGCTGGTCACACTGACCAGCACGGCCGCCACGATCGGCGCGCTCACCGCGACCGCGGTGATCACGAACAGCGCGATGATCAGCACATCTACCTCCCAGCCAGGCCCTGACGGCCAAGCCGCCCTCCCCGCCGCCCGTCCGGCAGGGACAGTCATGACACTAGGCAAGGCCATCCGGGACGGCCACGAAGGAAGCCCACAGGATGGCCCACATGTTCCCGGCACCGAGGCCGGCAACAATCCATCACAAAGGCAGGAGATGCGGCCCAGGCGCATAGAGCGAGGACGTCACACGTCTCAAGCTCACGCACACGCTGCGGCTGCTGGTCGCCTCCGTGGTGACGTCGGGCGTCAGCCAGGGAACGGTGGTGATCGAGGCGAGCAGCACATCCGGCGCGCGGTCGGTGTCCCGCTCGTCTGTGATCACGTCGTCGACGGCGCGTACGACCGTCTCCGGCCGGGCGGTCGCAGCGGAGGCCACCGCATCGAGCAGGCATCGCGCGGCCGAGTCAATGCTGGTGTGCCGGATGGAGGATTCTGCGGCGGCTTCGTGGGGCCGGCGGGGATCGGGCGACGATGAGCGGTACAGCGGGCTCGGCGTCCAGCTGCCCTGCAGCGGTCAGGAAGGCGCCGAGGAAGGCGCTGACGTGGCCGGCCGCCCAGCGCGGGTCTATGCGAGCTAGGTCGCTGACGAGGTCGGCGGCAGCCGATGACCGCAGGGGACCCGGCAGCCTCTGCGGTCATCCGGTCATCATGACAGCTCACGCGCTCCTTACGCGGCTCCGCTCAGTCACGTCAGCAATTACTGCCATTGTTGCTGACGTAAACATTCACCATTACCTTGGATGAGTTCGTTTTTGCAGCAGTGTTTGGACTGGTGCAGATATTGGCGCCGCTATTATTGTTGTTCTGATGCAGCCATACTCGTACGGCGCAACCGTTGATGACGTAATAGATCGAGTTGGGAAGGACGCCTCCGTGAAAGGTAGTTCCCTCTTCGCACGGGTAAGACCACGACTTGCCGTTGTAGTTAACGAGAGTGACATAATGGGTAACTTGGGGGCTTTGCTGCATCAAGCGAGCCTGCTGGTGCGCCACTGGCACCGCTGCAGTCGTGGCGCGGTGCGCCACGGTGGCGGCGGATGCGGCGGTGGCGCCCAGGCTGGTGAGCGCTATTGCCGAGGCGATCGTGACGGCGGCTAAGGCTAGCTTGAGGATCTTGCCTTTCAGCATTCTGCTCTCCCGATGGTTGAGTTCGGTGTCCCGGTCGCTGGCTATCCCGCGGCGCCGCGAGTGGCCTGCCACCCCGTCGTTCTCGCGTGCAGATGAGAACTAACGGGATGCACTTGTTCTGCGTGCCGCGGTTTGCGCTGCGCCCGGCACTGTACGGGGCCTAGTCTCGGAATAGAATGTTGAAGTTCTGTTGCACTTGCGTGGCAACCGGCACGGCGGGGTACCAGAGGTGATCTCCTGTCCAGGAGACAGGATCTGGTTCGCGATCTTGGCCATTGCTGGTCCTTGGCCGAGAAACGCCCGGCTCGACGTGCCAAAGGGCAGCGTTGTGCTGCTCGCGGCCGTACGACTGTGAGCCGGAAAGCCGGTTGCGGCCGATGCGATCGCTGAGGGTGTCCTGACTGGTTAGGTTCCCTGCCTCGGCGGTTGCGCCCGGCGGTATGCAGTGCCTAGCGTTGAGACAGGGCGTTGAAATCCTCTTGCAACTCACGCGGCAGCAAACTTCTCGTCTTGGGGGTGAGGTGAGCCAGGCCCGGCAACGAACGGTGTCCGAGGTGGACAGGATCTGGTTCGGGGTCTTGGGGCCGCTGCTGGTCCGCGACGGGGAAACGGCGGTCGAAATGCCGAAGGGGCGGCAGCGCGTGCTCCTCGCGGCGTTGCTGGTGCATGCGGGAAGACCGGTACCAGCGGACACCCTCGCTGAGGTGGTGTGGGACGGGGCGCCACCCTCCGGGGCGCTGGTAACGCTCCGCTCCCATGTGCTGCGGCTCCGCCGGGTGTTAGGGCCGCGCGTCGGCGCCCGGCTGGTGACACGATACCCCGGATACCTGCTGCAGGCAGCTGAGGAGGAAGTCGACCTGCTGCGGTTCCGCAGCTTGTGCCGGGAGGCCAGTGCCGCGATGCGAGCGGGCGTTTGGGCTCAGGCGGAGGGAGTACTCGGTGAGGCGCTGGACTTGTGGCGCGGCACGCCCTTTGCCGACGTCCCGTCCGAAGTGCTGAACCTGGATGAGGTGCCGGGGCTGGCGGAACTGCACCTGCAAGCCGAGGAATGGCGGATAGAGGCCAGGCTGCATTTGGGCCGCCACGCCGAAGTGCTCAGCGAGTTGCGGCGGCTGACCGGTGCCTATCCGCTGCGCGAGCGGCTGCACGGCCTGTTAATGCTCGCTCTTTACCGAGACGGGCGCCAGGCCGAGGCCCTCGCCGCATACCAGAACGTCCGCCAAGTCCTAGTCGACGAACTCGGCGCAGAGCCAGGCACCGAACTGCAGAGTCTGCATCAGCGGATGCTCGCCGGGGACGCTGCCGAAGCTGAACCACCGGCTGCGCGAGGGCCGGGTCCGACGGTACCGCGCCAGCTGCCCGCCGCGGTGCCCGACTTCTTCGGGCGCGCCGCGGAGCTAGCGGCACTGACCGGATTGCTGGACCAGGTCGGCGCTGGGGCGCCGGGAACGGTGGTGATCTCGGCGATCGGCGGAACGGCCGGGGTGGGCAAGACCGCGCTGGCAGTGCACTGGGCGCACCAGGTCGCCAGCCGGTTCGGCGACGGGCAGCTGTACGTGAACCTGCGTGGCTTCGACCCCTCAGGTGTCCCGGCCACGGCCGCCGGGGCCATCCGGGGGTTCCTCGACGCCCTCGCCGTGGCGCCGGAGCATGTACCGCCCTTTCCGGACGCACAGGCAGGCATGTACCGCAGCCTGCTAGCCGACAGGCGGATGCTGATAGTCCTCGACAACGCCCGCGACGAGCAGCAGGTCCGCCCGCTGTTGCCGGCCAGCCCTGGCAGCTTAGTCATCATCACCAGCCGTAACCCGCTGGCCGGGCTTGCCGCCGCCGACGGCGCCCGGCTGCTCACCCTCGATGTCCTTACGCACGCCGAGGCCGTACAGTTGCTCACCGCCCGCCTCGGCGGCCATCGGGCCGCCGAGGAACCCGCCGTAGTCGGTGAGATCGCGATTCTTTGCGCCTGTCTGCCGCTGGCGCTGGCTGTCACCGCGGCCCGCGCCGCCGCGCGGCCCGGCTTCCCTCTCGCCATCCCGGCCGCTGAACTCCGCGACGCCGCCAGCCGCCTAGACGCCCTCGACAGCGGCGATCCGGCGGCTAGCGTCCGGGCTGTCCTCTCCTGGTCCTACTGCCAGCTCAGCACCGAGGCAGCACGGCTGTTCCGGCTGATGGGCCTGCATCCGGGCCCTGATATCACTGCGCCCGCCGCGGCCAGCCTGGCCGGAATAGCTGAGCCTGAAGCCCGCACCCTCCTGCGCGAGCTCACCAAGGAGAGCCTGATCGCAGAGCACCTCCCCAGCCGGTACGCCTTCCATGACCTGCTCCGCGCCTACGCCGCCGAGCAAGCCCTCACGCACGACAGCGAGCCCGAGCGTGCCAGCGCCGTCGGCCGGATCCTCGACCACTACGTGCACACCGCACGCCACGGTAGCCTCCTGCTGCACCCATCACGCGAGCCGGTCCCCCTCGCCCAGCCAGCGCCCGGCGCCGCTCCGGAGCGGCTCGCCGATTACCAGCAGGCGCTGGCCTGGTTCGAGGCCGAACACAACGTCCTGCTCGCAGCCGTCACGCTCGCCGCCGAGTCTAGGTTCGACATCCACGCGTGGCAGATCCCGTGGGCCATGACTGCTTTCCTGTCAATACGTGGCTACTACCAGGAGTGGGCCGCCACCCAGCGGACGGCGCTCGCCGCCGCCACACGCCTTGGTGACATCGCCGGACAGGCCCTGACCAGTCGTCTGTTGGCAAGCGCATACGGCACAGTGGGTGACCACGATCGGGCCGTCGGCCATTATGCGAACAGCCTCGAGCTGTACCGACAGCTCGGCAACCGCCTCGGCGAGGCCAAGGTCTACCAAGGCCTCGCCCTCGCGGCCGAGCTCCAGGGCCGTTACGCCGACGCCCTCGGCCACGCCAAGCAGGCCCTCAGCCTGTACCAGGAGATTGGCGACAAGGAGGCAGAGGCGGAAATCCTCAACTCCGCGGGCTGGTACCACGGCCTCGTCGGCGAGTACCAGCGGGCCCGCACTCTCTGCCGGCGATCACTCACGCTCAACACCGAAGTCGGTAACCGCCTGCTCGAGGGAAACATCTGGGACAGCCTCGGCTACGCCGAACACCATCTCGGCAACCTCCCCGAAGCAGCTGCCTGCTACCAGCGCGCACTCAGCATCGCCCAGGAATTCGGCGACCGCCCCGGCGAAGCGCAGGCGCTCACCCATCTCGGTGACATCCAGCACGCCTTCGGCGACCTGCCCCAGGCCTTGACGGCCTGGCACCAGGCACTCGCGATCCTAGATGACCTGCGCCATCCCGACGCCGACACGGTTCGCGCCAAGCTGGCCGGCATGGCGGGAGCCTCCGGCCCGGTACACGCGGACAGGGCATACATCAAGAGGTAATCGACCTCGTGAGCGGCCACGATCCCCCCAGATCATCACTCACCCAGGCAGGCTCTCTCCGCGGTCGCTAGGGAGCAGCTCCTAGCGTCGCTGGGCCGTTGCTGGAGATCTCTGAACCCGCTGACCGAATCGAACGCCCGCAGGACATGAACGCCAAGGGTCGCGCGTTGCACCCCTGAGTATCCCTCGCACGGATCAGACAGCGCGTCGGCGAGCTGCGTCTTTAGATGCCGTCCTTGTTCTACCGCTGCGCGGCGCTCCACGGGGCGGACTCAGTCTGGGCGGGCTCAGTAAGAGGCGGGCTCAGTCTGGGCGGACTCAGTTTGGGCGGGAGTCACGGCGTTGGTGCGGTGCATCGAGTACCAGATTCCTTCGAAGACGAGGCCGATGGCCAAGATCCCCAGGAACACAAGCTGCTCGTCTCCGCCGATTAGGCTGTGGCCGAGCCCGGCCTCGGCGACGGCGAACAGGGCTAGGAGCAACCAGCCCGAGCCGGTGAGCAGGCAGTGAGCCTGCCGGCAGCGCCAGAAATTCAGCGCGCACCAACTCCCGGCGGCCAGAAATGCGACCGCGTCGACCCCGAGGTAGGCGGGCGCGGGAAAGATCTGGGCGAGACCGAGCAGGCCGATCACGGCGGCGAAGTAGGCGACCGCGGGCAATCCACCGCCCGGCAGGAGGTGGTCCACGCGGCGCTTGGCCGGGGTGTCGGCGGGGAGCACCGGCAGGGACCAGGCTCGCCGCGCGCGCGGGACGCAGCAGGTTGTGCCGCAGCCTGACTCATGTGCTGTTTCGGTGCCAGCGCCGTGCGAGTCTTCGGTCGGCGGGCGGCCGCCGGCGCTGGTGTTGAGGATGGTCATGGTCTGGCGTCCCGTTGGTCCTGGTCATCTCCAGTCACGAGGTTACGGTCTCCCCCCGGAGGGAGAGTCAAGGATCGGTGGCCCGAAAGTGCGGGTCCAAGGCGCGGAAGTCGGCGCGGCCAGCGAGCTGATCCGCGAACTGCGACTGGTAATCGTCGATCCGCCGCAGCACCTCATGCAGCTCGGCGATCCGGTTCTCGGTGCGGACCCGCACTGCGTCCAGCACCTCCGCCAGTCCGGGGCCGATCGGCTCGCCGGACCGCTGCAGGTAGCTGGCGGCGAGGTCCGCGATCTCGGCCACGGTCATGCCGAGCCCTCTCAGGGTGGCGATCACACCGACGCACCACAGCGCCTCCTCGTCGAATAGCCGGTAGTTCCCCGCGCTCCGCCCGACCGTGTAGATCAGGCCGAGGCCCTCGTACTCCCGCAGCGCCTTGACCGGCACCCCGGTCCGGCGGGACAGGGTGCCAATCGTCATAGCCGTGGAATGCCGGCTGCTCGGTGTCATCGGCGGGCCTCAGCAATCACCGTTCCATTTTGGCTCGCCATACCATTCCTCCGCAGTCCGCGTGGCTGCTTCAGCTCGCCCGGTGCCGCCGATGATAAGCCTCGCCGGATAGCCGACCAGGGCACAGATGAGTGAACAGCGCCGGGAACCAACCGGAGCATTGCGCCAGGCCCTGATCGCTAATCAGCGGACCGCCACCCCGGGCACTCCGGTCTGTGATCTCAGCGTCACGCTGAGGTGACGTCGTCATAGCCTCACCGCTCATGAAGCGAACACGGCACGGGCACAGATCAGGGAATTCGGAGCGCACTTGCCAGCTCGCAAGCTGGCGGCTCGACAGGTACAGACTCGCCGTCTGTCGCCGTGCTAGCGCTCAGGGGCCACCGCCGGACTCACCCTGACTCGTGGATGGGTTATGCATCGGATGATCTTCTCCGGTAGATCGCGAGGCTGCGGACATATCGGCAAGCCATGTCCGATTCTGGGAGCGGATTGATAGCAGCCACGCGCTGGCACGTGCGGTCAGACGCAGTGACCGTGGCCGCGGCGAGCATCTGAACTGCGAGAACAACGGATAGCTGCGGCTTCGTCGCGTAGTGCGCTCAGCTCGCATCGAGGGGGTCACGGGGTTTCACATGCCCTCAGCTCCACCCAGTTCTCCCCAGTTCAGAGGCTTGAAGCGGTTCCTTGGCTGTGAGCGCGGAAGCCAAGCCGGGAGTCAAAGTGGCAGCGTCAAGACTATTGGTCGGCTGCCGAATCAGTGGAAATGTTGATAAATCTAGCGACAGCTCCCAGCACACCTTTACAAATACCTCCAGCTCTGCGGCCGCCATCGGTCGGTTAAGTGCGTCGGCGTAGCTGCACAAGCGCCTTGGTTACCTGAGGCATTTCCAGCGCGGTAGCGGCAGTTCATGGGGCCTTTCCGACTTCCCAATATGTCGCCGTTTACTTGTCACTATCGACCGGTACCTTACGGTTTTGGCGTATGTTAGACAAGCTGTAGGTTGATGTAAGAGAATCGGCGCATGCTAGCGGCAGCGCTCGTCGCATGGTTGGTGGCCGCACTGGGCGACCGCGCAGTGCGGGGCGCCACCTTGTCTGTACTTGGGACGCGCGACGAACGTGCGCTGATCACGGCAATGGACGTCGCCATTGCCGCAGTGCTTAGCGACATTCCCGAGGAGTCTCGTGTCGCGCTGCGTAGTGCCCTGCAGGAACGCTTTAGCGCGCCGCCCACGATTGTGCTCGATGGCAGGACGAGCGTCCGGGTCGGCCTGATGCGCGCAGTCAAGGAGCAGCTCGCTCCGCTCGCTGATGACAGCATTGCCCCTGACGGAAAGTCCTTCCTGGCGAGTATCGAGGTCGATTCGTCACAATTCGGTCACGAGCTGACAGGCATTCTGATCCGCGCAATTGAGCAGGTCGCCGCAGGAGTTCCTGAGCTGACGCCGCTGATGGTCCAGCTCAACGCAGATGCTGTGCTTGAGAAGCTCGACGAGATGCAGCGCTGGTCGCAGAAGGATAAGGTCCTGTCCCGCGATAGCAGCATGTTAGCCAGGCAGCTCGGCCGCCCAGCTTCGCATGACGGTTTCGCTCAGCCACTCGATCTGGCCCAGCGTCTAGTCGACGGCATGCTGGCGGTCCCCGCCGTGGCTGACGATGAGTCCCGGCGAGAGGTGCTTCACCTGCTGCGCAGTGGAATGCGGGACGCTATACCGCGCAGTCCGAGACCGCGGCTGCAAGTGCTGATGATGCTGCGCACCTGCCAAGCATATGAGAACGGTATCCCTGAGCTGATTCAGGCAATCCGCTTCATCGAGGGCGACACCTTGCCAATGCGGCAGCTTGACCAGCTCATTGTCTCGCTCGATCCGACGAGAGCCGCCCACCAGCTTTCGCCTAGCCCAGTTGCGGGACCGCACGACGATGAGTAGCTCAGGCTCGCAGGCCGCTGCCGCGCTCTCACGGCTCTTTAATGAAGTCCCGCTAATGGAGACATACGAGTACCGTACTGCCGTATTGCATGAGCTTACTAATAGCGGATTCGAGCTTTCGCCAGAGCGTAGTCGAGTCGACAAAATTGACTGCCTGCAGATTATCCGTGCATGCCTTGGCCGGCGTGGCGCTCTGCACTGCGTTGCCGACTTTCTTCTCAGCTTCGACGGATCTGACCTGGCTATGGAGTTCAGCCAGGCAGCTAGCAATTTCCTGCCAAGCGAGATATTTAGCTTGCCTGAGCGTGACGATTACCTTCGCACAATGAGCACCTACGTTCACCAGTCTGAACTGGCGGGCTATTACCGAATAGCTGCGGGCGAAGTCGCGCCCCGTACGTTCCGTGACCTAGAGGACCTGGTCCGCAAACTGGAGCTGATGAGTTCTGGCCGCGCTGGGCATCCGCTCGTGCTCTTCACTGAGAACGTCGTGCAGCGCGCATGCGCGAATGGCCTGGAGCCTCCAGCGACTGACTGGTCAGAGCGGATCGCCCGCAATCTAGACGCGCAGCGCAGCGACCCGGCTCACGACGAAGAACGTGCGAAGCTTGCTGCTCGGCGGGCGGCGAAAAACGGGCCCACAAGCGCAGATTCTGAACGGGCGGCGCTGATCCTGCAGCTTGAACCGTCTGGTCCGCGCCCAGATCGGTACCTACTCAGTGCCTGGCTGTACCTAGGGCAGTCTTTTGTAGACAAGATTTACGGCAGCGACGACGCGGTCACGCTCGACCAAGTCCGGGCCACTGTCGGGGACCTCATCGATCAGGCAGTGGTGCGCCTGGGCACGGTAGATAGCGACACAACTGAACTCGATCTCGAGTTTATTGTGCCGCGCAATCTACTCGATCACCCGTTCGAAGAATGGACCAATAAAGCAGAAGACTATATGTCACTTGATGTCCAGTTCGTCGTCGTGGTGCGAGACCTCGTGCGCCAACGTGATCCCACGTTGCATTTCCGGTGCCGCGGTCGGTGGAAACACATGACGAACGGCGTCCAGACCGATGACGCGCAGATCTCGCGCTGGGTTACGTGCCAGGAACGATCGGGGAGCCGGGGGGCGCTGTTCCGACAACTGCTCGCCGATGAGTGCGTGGCGCTCGGACTCACGTTTCCGCCAGTCGGCGAGTTCTCTGAATCTGAGCTAGCCAAAGCCCTAGATGCTGGCACGCCTATCGCGATCTGGCCGAGGGCGCGATGTGAGCACCGGAGCCATGCCCCGCCGCTGGGAGTGGGCGAGAGCTGCGCCGGGGTTCGGTTCAAAGACCAATTCTGCGAGAGGCTCGGCGCAAGGCGCCTAGCTGATCTGCCACGGTTCGTGCTTGAGCTGCGCCAGACAGCGGGCGGGCAAGACGATTCCATCGGTCATGTCACGTTGCTCTGGGACGATCCGAACCGTCGCCCTGAGGCCGACTTTGTTTTGCATGTACCGCCATTGATGGAAGGCCCGTCATGACCGAATGGCTCATATACTGTGGCGCAGGCGATCCACACGACGATGTGACCGAGCGGCTTCCCGCGCCGCCGGGCTGGCGGACATTTGACGGAGCTCCGCTGGTCGAGCCGACGTTCGGATCGCAGCCAGGCTCCGCGCGGCGACTCGGGGAACTGGCCAGCGCAGTCACCTACCGTGCCAGCGACGAGGAAGTCCAGCTGGTGAACGCCGCACTTTACCTTCGGCGCCCACTGCTAGTCACTGGCAAGCCCGGCACAGGCAAGTCGACACTCGCGCACAGTGTCGCCAGGGAACTGCGGCTCGGCCCAGTTCTTAGCTGGCCGATCACGAGCCGGTCGAACCGACAGGAAGGTCTGTACCAGTACGACGCACTGGCTCGGCTGCAAGATGCGAGCCTGCGGCAGCAAGGCGGCGACGGCCGGGCGCCGGACATCGGGCGATACATCAAGCTCGGCCCGCTCGGCACCGCATTGCTGCCTTATCGCAAGCCACGCGTCCTGCTCATTGACGAGCTGGACAAGAGCGACATTGACTTGCCCAATGATCTGCTCACGCTCTTTGAAGACGGGGAGTACGAGATCCCTGAGTTGTCGAGGATTGCTAGCGAGCAGCCAGACGCGAACGTCCTCATACATGACGGAACCGATCATGTTGTCATCAATAGCGGCAAGGTCAGGTGTCATGAGTTCCCGCTCGTCATCATTACGAGTAATGAGGAACGCGACTTTCCGCCACCATTTCTTCGGCGCTGCCTGCGATTGAAGATCGATCCGCCAGGCCCAGAGCGACTGGCCGCGATCGTGCGTGCACACCTGGGCGCGGATGTGTCGAAGGACCACGAGGATCTCATCGAAATCTTCGACAGACGGCGCAACGACGGTGACTTGGCGACCGACCAGTTGCTTAATGCCATCTACTTGACCTGCAATCACGCCTGGCCCGGTGACAAGGACAGGCTTATTAAGGTCGTTCTCCAGCATTTGGATTCAGGGGTCTGAATGACTGTTGAGCGATTGGCGGGAATTCTCCGAGACCTCAACCTAGAGCCCACGGAGCTGGACATACTCGACACGTTATGGCTGGCCAGATACATCGATGCGCCTGCCGGAGCGGCCACGCCCCAGCAGGCTGTGGACGCCACCGTCGTGACTAAGTCAGGGTATCGGCCCCCGTCGCCGCAGGTGCTCCAGGGTGATGCCGGTGCGGCTGGCACTGATGAGTTCAGCCTAGACACCGCCCCACGTGCGGCAGGGCCCGAGCACTCGCTGCACTTGCGCCCCGCCGCGGATTGGCCGGGCGCAAGAGGGCAGCGGGCAGTCGAGATCCGGGCGCCTGCGGTGCCAGCGCTTCCCGGTCACCTAGACCTGGCTCGGGCCTTGCGTCCGTTCAAGCGGCGGGTGCCCTCGCACCATGAGGTTGTCGTCGATGAGCAGGCGACTGCCGCGCGCATCGCTGATGCGGGATTGTGGGTCCCTTCGCTCCGGCCTGCCTCAGCTCGCTGGCTTGAGCTTGCCCTGGTAATCGACGGTTATGAGTCCATGTCGATCTGGCGTGAGCTGGTCAATGAACTGCGCGGGCTGCTGGAGCGACTCGGCGGATTCAGGGACGTACGATCGTGGATACTCGACCATCCTAAGGACGATCCAGGCCGCATTGCCCTGCGAAAGCGGCCTGACTCGCCGCTGCGCAGCGCTCGTGAGCTCATTGACCCTGGCGGTCGCCGAGTCGTCATCGTAGTGAGCGATTGCCTGGGCCCGATCTGGCGGACGCAGGCCGCGCAACGAGTTCTTACAGACTGGGCGACGCGCGGGCCGGTCGCGATCGTGCAGCCGCTTCCCCAAAGACTGTGGAGTCATTCACACGCCAGGCCGACGCCAGTGCGCTTGCATGCCGCCCAGTCAGGGTCCGCCAACGCGGCGCTGACCTGGAAGCCTACTGACAGTTTCGCTTCCGGCCGGAGCGCGAGGGCGGTGCCGATACCAGTCCTGCAACTCGATCCGGTGTGGCTGGCCTCGTGGGGCAAGCTGATAGCGGCCACGGGCACAGTCGGCATGGAGGCCATGGCGATATTCGCAGGTGACGCCGCCGCATCGGCCGAACCCCAGTTGGTCGGTGACACTCCGGTGCGGCCGCATGAGCGAGTGCAGCGATTCAGGGCAACCGCGTCGCCTCAGGCCGTCCGCCTCGCGGAGTGTCTTGCGGCAGCACCGATCACCTTGCGGATCATCCGGCTGGTACAGGAAGCCATGCTCGGCACGACAAAGCAGTCGCATCTAGCCGAAGTCTTCCTCGGCGGGCTGCTTTACCGGATCGGCCCAGATAGCGATCTCGATGCTGAGGATGTGCAATACGACTTCCTGCCCGAAGTACGTGATATCTTGCTGCGACGACTGGACAGAACAGATGCTGTCCGGATACTTTACGAAGTGTCCAACTACATTGGCGTGCACTTCGGTCAGGCACGCGATTTCAAGGCGCTTCTGACCGGAGCAGATATCAGCGGTGACTACCTCGTCCAGGCCAGCAGCAGGCCGTTCGCCGTTGTCGCCGAGCACGTGCTGCGATCGCTGGGCGGCCGGTATGCGGATTCTGCCGACCGGCTAGCGACCGTATTGGCGAACGTCCATACCGAGCTTGTGGCTGAGCAGGAGCCACGAGACGCTGCCACGCGGGAAGCAATGCCGCCAGTGGACGGCGAGCAATCGGCAACTCCCGCAACCCAGCCGGTCATCGGCACATGGTCAAGCGTGCGCAGCCGCCGCCAGCCGCTCGTCTGTCCTTATTGCTACAGCGCCTTCCACGAACGAGACATTCTCTTCCGGTGCGAAGGACGCACGGGAGTGTCAGGTACGCCTTGCCGGCGTGTGGTGGACCAAGTCCTGGAACAGACGATGCACCAGAGTGCTCAGATGTTTCCCGTGTTTGCCGCTAGAGGCCGTTCGAACAGCGCAGTGTGCCCGAATTGTCATTCGCCGAGCCGGACTCAAGTTTGCCCGGGATGCCACAGTCGGCTGCCCGCCACGTTCCGCACGGTTCAAGGCCGCTTGATCGCGCTGGTAGGGCCGAGCCAGGCCGGCAAGACCATGTTCATGACGGTCATGGTTCACGAGCTGAGGCACCGGGTCGGCGAACAACTCAACTCGTCCACTGGCGGAGCCGACGACCGCTCCGAGGAGCGCTTTGCACGCGATTACGAGGCGCCACTGTACAGTCAGCGCGAACTGTTGCCGCCCACGACCACAGCGGGCCAGGTGTACGTCGCACCGCTCGTATTCCGCTTTACGATGCCGCCGAGCAGACTCCGACAGCAGCCGCAGCAACTGCTCCTCTCCTTTGCGGACAGCGCGGGAGAGGACCTAGCGACGCCCGGGAAGACCGACCAGATGATCCGGTATCTGTCAGCAGCCGACGGTGTGATCGTGCTGGTCGATCCGCTGCAGCTGCCGGCAGTGCGCCACCTCATGCATCGTGGCGCGACGCTCCCAGTGCCACAGTACGGGGACGCAGAGCCGGTGGGTGCCGTGGCTAAGATCACGAAATTGTTCCTCGAAGGCGATCGGCGGAGTGGGCTGATAGGCAAGCCGGTCGCTGTCGTCATGACGAAGCTAGACATGCTCTGGGACCTGCTGCCCGCCGACAGTCCGCTGCGCAGCCCTGAGCCTCAGGGCGGACTGCGGGACGGCTCCGACAGCACCGCCGTTGACGCGCAGGTGCAGCAGTTGCTTGACGGTTGGGGCGCCGGCGAACTCAATCGCCTTATTCGGTACAACTATTCACAAACATCTTTTTTCGGGGTGTCCGCACTGGGCGCTGCACCCACTCCCGACAATCGAATCTCGCATGTTGGCGTCCAGCCATACCGGGTCATGGACCCCTTTCTCTGGTTGCTTACGAAGTTTAACTTCATCCGAAGATAGGGGGATTAGGAATGCCCCTTCGACAGCTGTACTATACCTCCTGCGAGGCCGGGGTCACTGGACACTCTGGATTTCAATTCTGTGCCATGACCCCGGGCGTTCCAAAAGAGGTAATGCGCGAAGTCGAGCGGTTGACGTTCTATGAATTGCCCCGCAATACTGCTGATGCGTATGATGCCGAGACGGTCGATCCGACGAAGCTAGTGTACGCGTACGCCGAGAATCGCAATATGGCGATAATTGCCCAAGTCAAGTCTGCTGGAATAGATTTCTCAGGTCGCCCGGGCAATTATTTTGCCCATAGCCTCGTTACCGATCGACCGCGATCAGACTTGTCGTCGGCCCTGCCAATAGAATTCTGGAAGGCGCCATTCTGGATATCGCAAACGAACCACGGTACCGATCTTCCTGAATTGCCGGCACCGCTTGAGCCAGGCCATATCACCCGCGATCTAATCAGCTCGTTTCTGCTGGATCAGCCGGAGAGTCAAGAAAGCCTGGCAATTCTGCTATCCGCGGTCGAGCGTGCCATGCATGACGGGCTGCAGGTGCGAATCATGGCGCCGAGCGCAGAAATAGTGTGCTTCTGGATTGCCGCTGCCTCGTACCTCCTGGGAAATGACATCGCCAGGAAGCTGACATTCTGCACCTATACTCATGATCCTTACCGCAGTCTCCTGCATATCGTCGGAGGAATCTCCAGATCTCGATCGCAGATTGCCGACACTTTTAGCATTGGCGCGTCGACCTTCGAGCTCTTTGACGCGGTAAGTCATCAAGCCCAGAATAGGCCGCCGATCCCGGTGGCTCGGCTGCTCTCGCGGATTGGCGTCGCAGGTTCCGCGGAACTTTGGGACCTGGCGACGGCTCTTGGCACTCCTGTCGAGGCGTCACTCGCCGGCTGGTATCCGATTCTCGCCAACGCTGCGATACTCATGCGACGGCAGCTCACGCCAGCGGAACTGGCCGAGGCGACTGGCTGGCTGACAGCGAACGCGGATGTAACTGAGCGCGGACGGATTACCGCCGTTATCGAGTGCTCACTGGAGCAGCCTGTAGAACGGCTCCCCGCGCGGAGTCAGACCGAGCTGATTGACCTGGCGTTCCGGGTGGCTGCGGGACAGCTGGCGAGCAAGATTGAATGCGCGGTCGTCAGCGACATCGTCAGGCAGTTCGCGGCGGGGACACCGGTCGCCCATTCGATCGTGCTGAGAACGGAGCAGGCCCGTGCTCTCGCCTCGGATGGCTGCAGCCGACTGCTGCCGATTGCGAGGGCAGGATTGGCGATCGAGTTGCTGGCCTGGGCGACCACTGCGGAGGTGACCCTGCCGGACGATGTGGTCGCTGTGGTCGGGATGACCGCCATTGGCGCCCTTGCGCACCATGACAGAGTGCTCGGGATCGACAAAGCTGCATGTGACTGGCCTGCCTTGCGTACCGGCATGGTCCGCGCGCTCGCGGCCTTGCCCGCAGCCTCGCGCCAGCTGGTCCTGGAAAGCTCCGCTGCGCAGGTCCTCGGCCCTGACGACTTCCTCGGCGAGCCCGGACTGGGCGAGGAGTGGTTTTTGACCGGCGCTCGGCTCGGCCAGATCGCGAGGATGGCCGCACTCGACGAGATCGCCAGGCTGCGCCGCTCAGTCGGTCGACTGCCGTCGGTAGATGCGGATCTCGTCGCCTGCCTGTGGAATGGCGCTGCCTGGACCCTATCCGAGGGACGCGACGCTATCGCGCGGCTGCAGCCGCCCGACCTGGGCAGCGAGCCGGTCTGCTGCGAGCTCACGGGGATCATGCGTAATACGCGGACGCATCTTCATGCCGAAGAATGGATGATATTTGTGACCGTCCTGGCCGATGTGCCACCCGGTGTCTTCCCACCTGCTCTTGCCTTCGAAGCCAGCATGTGGAACCGCCTAATTGGACCCATACGCGAGGCGACCGAGAACGACGCCCTAGTTGAATCTGCCGTACAGGAGCTTATTGCGGCCTACAGTTCCAGCGAGCCCGGCATGCAACGGTTCCTCGATGCGCAGCTACCACATCTTCTCCTGCGCCATCCTCGCGCAGGACGAGTGCTCAGCAAGTGCCCACAGCCGATCTTTAACGCGTTCTGCCGGCAGGCAGCTACCTGGATGAGCGTCCAGAAGCGGGACGTGCCCCTTGCGGCCACATTGTTTCTCATCTTCAAGCAACTGGAGAAGACTAAGGAGCTTAATAGGGCCAAGCAAATGAACCAACTCGTACTAGCACCAGTTTTGCCAAAATGGAATCGACGCCAAATCAGATCACTACGTCGACAGGCGGAAGCGCTAATGTATCATGGAAGCTTCTACGTGGGCGACTGGTACAGCGAAGAACGCCGACGACGAACCAGGCGGCTAATACGTCGTATCAGGCGCTTTGGCAGACCGTGAGCTTGGTCAAAAGCCAATGATTCAACTCGTCGGCCTTGTCCTAGTTGTCGTCGGAATTATCATCATGACCGCAATAGGAATCGCGGGTGCCCTATTGATTGGCGTGATAAGCTTCACCGTCTACCTGGCGACACTTCCAGCATACTATATTCAAACCATGCTAGCGACGCTGCGCATTGACTCGCGGGAAGCATTCCCGCTTGCAGAAGATCGGCCCACTTCTCTAATGATACTGAAAGGTCACATCGATGAGAATTTGGCACTGCCGAGCTATTATTTTGGGCCAATATTTGACGATCTCAAAGAAGTTACGCAAGTAACCAGTAGGCGCTGTCTCGACTTTTTGAAAAGCGGTGCAGACTACGCGAACGGCCTCCTATCGATGAGCGCGCCATTGATAGGCATAGTAGCCTGGAGTGGAATTTGGCTAGGTATCATTGCTGGCGGTGCGGTGGGATTGGCGGGGTCAGTCGTCGTTGCGTTGATTCACCTCCTCGTAGCAGTTATCCTTTTGCTAGTCGCTCAATGTGTCGCCTTGCTACTTCGCTTTCTTGATAGCATCCGGCTATTCTTAAGCGGTGTTCGTATGACATGTCCAAACTGTGCGGAGACCGTGGCCCCGTATCCAGTCTATATCTGTCCGAGATGCAGTGAATTGCATAAGGACATTAGGTCTGGCCCATATGGTATCGGACGCCGCACCTGCAAGTGTGGGCAGCGACTGCCCACACTTCTCCTAATCGGAGCCAGCAGGCTGACTGCGATCTGCCCGATTTGCGGCGCGCCACTGCCTCCCAAATTTGGCGTCGCTCCGGAGATAGTTCTGCCATTCATAGGCGGCGTCAACGCGGGCAAGACGCGGCTCATGTATTCGATTGTCTTGGCGTTGGGTGAACTGGTGACTGAACTCGGCGGTGTGATGAAGCCCGTCGGTGATACCGAGGGGCGAATTGGTCGAATTAATACTCAGCTCTCGACAACAGGCAGCTCAAGCAAGACCATTGCAAGCGCGCCGAAAGCATACGTGCTGCACGTGACACTGGGTGCCAATCAGCGCCTAGTGTATCTCTTCGATGCGGCAGGTGAACTGCACTATGGCGTCGACAGGCTCGAAGATCTGAGGTACTTGGATAAGGCGACAACCTTCATTTTCGTTGTTGACCCGCTGGCGTGGGACAGCATCTGGCTGCAATTGCCTAGCGAGCGGCGGCGGGAGCTTGGCACAGTTCGATCTGACGCCGGCTCGGCGGAGCTTGCCTATCATCAGACTCGTGAGCAGATGAGAAAACTTGGACGCGACGGAAACTCAGCGCGCATGGCATTTGTCATCAGCAAATATGACCTGCTCGCTGGGACAGACGCGTACGTTGAAAGGTCGCATGCAGCGGCGCGGCAACTGCTGTGGGACGCTTGTCGCCTCGATATGGGCGACGTGGCGCGCGAGGCAAGTCAAAGTTTCAGCGCAATTGAGTTCTTCCAGACCACGTCGGTACCCGACCAGGATGGTGCGCCAGACGACAGCGTCCGAGACCTAGCTAAGTGGCTGATGCAGTCTGAGGGGGTAGTATTTGGTAAATGATAGCGGCCGGCGCGACTTAAATCCTTACTGGCGCTCCCGCCTACTAATCGTGATACTCGTGTTCTGCGCTCTCGGCTTGGCGTTCGGGTTCGTGCTGTTCAAGCTCATCTGATTGAGTACAGGTGCCCGGTCATCCGAGCGAGATGGACACGGGTGGTCAGCGTGTCAGGATGCTCGGTGCCGAGCACGCGAATATAGGCTGGGAACAGGTCGGCGAACTGATCGCGAGCCGCTGCCGGATCGCCGGCCAGCCCGGCCATGTAGGCCAGGTTGGCGCGGGCGGTCAGCGTATTAGGGTGCTCTGCGCCTAGCACTCGCTCGCGGATCGCCAGCAATTCGGCGAACTGATCGCGTGCCCCGGTAGATGAGCAGTAGCGCCACTGAGGCAAGCACTGCCGCGCCGCCGAGCAGGGTGATGAGGGCGGGGCGCTCGCCGAGAAGCAGGGCGCCGAGCGCGACGGCGACGACGGAGTTGACATAGGCGTAGGTGCACACAGTCGCTGTCGGCAGCCGGCGCAGCGCCGCAGCATCTGCACGAGCCGGTCAGCGTGGCCGATCTCGCCGCGCGCGCACACATGTCACCCCGGACCTTCGCCCGCCAGTTCGCGGCCCGCACCGGGACCACTCCCCGTCAGTGGCTGATCAGCCAGCGCCTGATGAGAGCCCAGGAGCTGCTCGAGCACGCTAACAGCAGCGTCCAGCAGATCGCCGCTGAATGCGGGCTGACCCCGCTGATGCTGCGCCGCCACTTCACCCGCAGGTGCGGGACCACGCCCCAGGCCTACCGCCGCACCTTCAGCCAGACCGGGTAAGCCGTCGCCCACGAGTCGAAGTCAGGGGCCACGCCTGCGCCGCCGTCACCATGAACCGATCGCCAAGCCCGCCGGTCAGCCGGGTGGCTGGCGCGTGAGTGGAGCCATCCATGAAGCGCAGAGATGGCCATCTAAGCGTCCGCAGCCCGCTACCAACGCGCACGCGCACAGGGCAGTTACCGACAAGGCTCCGGGCTATGACATTCTCTGCTTTGACCCACACGGACGCGGGAGCTGCATCGAGGTCAAGACCACAGAGCGACTGGAACTTGAGTGCCGCGAGTTGTACGTGGGCATGACTCGCGCCAGCGACGGGCGATGACTGGTTATGCGAACCGGGTTTGTCCTCGAATGTGAATCTCTCGGCGGTGCAGGCGGCGTAGGTGTCCGCCGACCCGTAGGCCGATTGGGGAGCCATGATGCCCGACGGTGACTCGCCATTCCTGGCGGTCCCGGCTTCGGAGTGGCTCGCAGCGAACCATTCCGCGTTTGTCATTGCCGATCGTTTCCCGGTCAGCCCGGGACATGCCCTCGTGGTCCCGCGACGCATGATCGCTACCTGGTGGGAAGCTACTGAGGATGAGCGGGCGGACATCCTCGCCCTCGTGGACGAGGTGAAGCGTCGGCTCGACGGTGAGCTGCAGCCCGACGGCTATAACGTGGGCTTCAACGCCGGCGCTGCCGCCGGGCAGACTGTCGGACACCTGCATGTCCACGTCATCCCGCGTTACCGCGGTGATGTGCCGGACCCTCGCGGCGGTGTGCGGCATGTCATACCGGGCAAGGGCAATTACCTGGCGCCCGTGCCGGAACCATATGCACTGGTCGACGGGCAGGATCGGTTGCTGCGCGATGACCTGCTGAGGTGCCTGCGCGATCCGCGGTTCGACCGCGTGGATTTGCTGGTCAGCTTCGTCATGAAGTCCGGGCTCGAACAGGTCCACGGTGGCCTGCTGGATGCCCTGGACCGGGGTGCCAGGGTCAGGGTGCTGACCACGGACTACCTCACCGTCACCGACGCCGATGCCCTGGCTCGGTTGCTCGACCTGGCCGAGGTGCGGCCGGAGGCAGTCGCCACACGGGTGTTCCACGATCCGGCGACCAGTTTCCACCCAAAGGCATACCTCTTCTCGTCAACCGACGGCGCGGTCGCGGCGACGTTCGTGGGCAGCAACAACCTCAGCGCATCGGGTATCGCAGGCGGCATCGAGTGGGCCATCGGCGCCGACCAGGCCGCGCCCCTGCTGATCGCCTTCGAGCGACTCTGGTCCGACCCGCGCAGCCAGCCGCTCACCCACGAGCTGCTTGCGGACTACCGCAGACGCTGGCAGCCGACCGCGCACACCACAGGTGTGGTGCCCGAACCGCCGGCCATGCCCCCCGCCCCGCGCCCCGTGCAGCGAAAGGCACTAGCGGCCTTGGAGCAGACCCGGCTGCAGGGCTTTCGCCGCGGCCTGGTCGTGATGGCAACTGGCCTGGGCAAGACGTGGCTCGCCGCGTTCGACGCCGCCCGGCCGCAGTTCCGTCGGGTGCTGTTCGTCGCCCACCGCGAGGAGATTCTGCGCCAGTCCCTCGACGTATTCCGTTGCGTCCAGCCAGATGCGGACCTCGGCCTGTACTACGGCGGGGAGAAGCAGCCGGACGCCCGCGTGCTGTTCGCCAGCGTCCAGACGCTCGCCGGCAATCTGCACCGGTTTTCGCCCGACCGGTTTGACTACGTCGTAGTCGACGAGTTCCATCACGCCGCCGCCCGCAGTTACCGGCGAGTGATCGACCACTTTCAGCCGGGATTCCTCCTCGGACTTACCGCGACCCCCAACCGCATGGACGGCGCGGACCTGCTGGCGCTGTGCTCGGACAACCTGGTTTACGAGTGCCCGCTCACCGAGGGCATCGAGCGCGGCGACCTTAGCCCGTTTCGCTACTTCGGGATCGCCGACGACGTCGACTACGCGCCCATCCCCTGGCGCGGCGGCCGGTTCGACCTGGCGGTGCTGACTGAGGCCGTCGAGACGCAGGAACGTGCCCAGCACGCTCTCGACGTCTGGCGCGACAAGGGCGGCGGTCGCACCATCGCGTTCTGCGTCACGGTCACCCACGCCGACTTCACGGCCGAGTTCTTCCGGCGCAACGGGGTCGCGGCAGTTGCGGTGCATAGCGGCCCCGCGAGCGCCCCCCGCGTCGGCTCGGTGGAGCGGCTACGCGCCGGTGAGCTGCAGGTCATCTGCACGGTCGACGTGTTCAACGAAGGCCTTGACGTTCCGGAGGTCGACACGGTGCTGATGCTGCGCCCGACCGAGTCGCCGGTCGTGTTCCTCCAGCAGCTGGGCCGGGGCCTGCGCCGCAGTCACACTAAGGAAGCCCTGACGGCGATCGACTTCATCGGCAACCACCGCAGCTTCCTCATCAAACCACGGACCCTGCTCGCCCTCGGCACGGGACGCCAGGCCGGCACCGACAAGGTGCTGCGGGCCATGCGGACCGGCGACTTCGGCCTGCCACCGGGCTGTTCCGCCACCTATGACGTCGCGCTCGTCGACGTCCTGCGCGCGGTCACGCGAGTTGGTGCGCGGTCAGCCCTTGAGGATTACTGCAGGTCCTACGCAGACGAGCGCGGCCACCGGCCCAGCGCCGTCCAAGCCTACGAAGCCGGGTATAACCCCTCATCGGCCCGTGCCAAGCACGGTCACTGGTTCGCCTTCCTTGACGATGCAGACCTCCTGGCCGAGCAGGAGCGCGAGGTGGTACTACGCCACGCGGACGTGCTCGCCACCATCGAAAAGGAGCCGATCACCAAGTCGTACAAACTCGTGACCCTCCAGGCACTACTCGAGATAGACGCGCTGCGCAGCGGCGCGGACGTCGCCGAGATCGCCTGGACCGCGCACCGGATTGTCACCGGCGACCCACGCCTGCTGGCAGACACCCGTTCGGCGGAG
>Ga0116216_10000669_pt1 | contig 26177 bp, 20 predicted proteins | sample Sb_taG_11_FD_89696 | JGI IMG/M metagenome (GOLD analysis project Ga0116216, IMG submission 89696) | Peat soil microbial communities from Weissenstadt, Germany - Sb_50d_3_AS metaG | ecosystem: Environmental > Terrestrial > Soil > Wetlands > Peat | place: Germany: Weissenstadt | collected 2010-09-21
ACCCGGCAGCAGCGGTTCGATGTAGGTCCGGGTGGCGACGTCGGGGTCGGTCATGATCGTCGCGGGGTTGGAGTTGACGAGCACGACCTCGTACCCCTCCTCGATCAGCACCTTGCACGCCTGTGTGCCCGAGTAATCGAACTCGGCCGCCTGCCCGATCACGATCGGCCCCGAGCCGATCAGCAGGATCTTGTGGATGTCGTCCCTACGCGGCATTTCGAGAGTCGGTAACGACACCACGGGGCGCCCGCAGGGCGCCCTCTAAAAATCGGTCGAACAGGTACAGCGAGTCATGGGGACCGGGGCCCGCCTCGGGGTGGTACTGGACCGTGGCCCCCGGCACGTCGCGGAGGGTGAGCCCCTCGACGGTGCGGTCGTAGAGGTTGATGTGGGTCAGCTCGGCGGCTCCGAAGTGCGTCTCCCAGCGGACGGGCTCATCGTCGTCGATCGTCTTGGCGCCGTTCGGCCCGAGCACGGCGAAGCCGTGGTTCTGGCTGGTGATCTCGGTCCGGCCCGTGGTCAGGTCCTTGACGGGGTGGTTGGCGCCGTGGTGGCCGAACGGGAGCTTGTAGGTCTCGAGGCCGACCGCCCGGCACAGCAGCTGGTGCCCGAGGCAGATGCCGTACACGGGCCGCTTGCCGACCAGCTCGCGGACCGTGTCGACGACGTAGCCGAGCGCGGCCGGATCCCCAGGGCCGTTGGCCAGGAACACCGCATCGGGGTTGTTCTCGAGGAGTTGCTCGGCGGTCGCTGTGCACGGGTGCAGCTCGACGGTGGCGCCCCGCTGGCGGAGGTTGCGGATGATCGAAAGCTTCACCCCGGTGTCGATCATCGCGATCCGGAGCCCGCCGTCGGATTCGAGGACCACCGGCTCGGCCGGGGTCACGTCCTTGGCCAGGTCGCGGCCGGTCATCGGCGGCTCGGCCTCGATCAGCTCGCGGGCGCGCACGGTCGGGATCGACGCCGGGAACACGCCCCCGCGCATCGCACCCTCATCGCGGATGTGGCGGACGAGCGCGCGCGTGTCGAGCTCGGTGATCGCCGGGATGCCGCAGTCGGTCAGCCACGACAGCCACCCCCGCTCGGCGCTCGGCGCGTCCTCGCGGTCCACCGCGGCGCGCATGATCGCGGCGCCGGCGTGGATCCGGTCGGACTCCATCGCGGCCTCGGAGACCCCGTAGTTGCCGATCTGGGGAAAGGTGAAGATGATCAGCTGGCCGGCGTAGCTGGGATCGGTCATCGCCTCCTGGTAGCCGGACATGGAGGTCGTGAACACGATCTCACCGGTCGCGTGGGCGTCGGCCCCACAGGCGACGCCGTCGAACCGGGTCCCGTCCTCGAGCAGGACGTAGGCGCCGGTGCTCATGTGGCGCTGAGCGCTCCCGCCTCCGTGAGCATCCGCTCCCGGAAGACGACCGCCCCGCCCGCGATCGTGAGCACGACCCGGCTGTGCAGGGAGCGGCCGTGGAAGCAGCAGTTCGAGGAGCGGCTGACGTACCCGCCGGCGCCGACCTCCCATGCGGCCTCGAGATCGACGAGGCACAGGTTCGCGGGCTCATCGACCGCGATCAGCGGCGTCGGCAGGTCGTAGAGGCCCGCCCCGGCGCTCATCCGCTCGACGAGGATCGCCAGGTCGAGCTCGCCGCTCATCACGAGCTCGGTGTAGACCGCGGAGAACGAGGTCTCCAGGCCGGTGGTGCCCATCGCCGCCTGCTCGAAGGGGACCTCCTTCTCGTGGCTGGCGTGCGGGGCGTGGTCGGTGGCGATGCAGTCGATCAGGCCGGACCTGATCCCGTCGACGAGCGCCTTGCGATCGCGCCTGCCGCGCAGCGGCGGGTTCATCTTGAACCGGCTGTCGAGCGTGCGGACCAGATCATCGGTGAGCGTCAGATGGTGAGGGGTCGCCTCGGCGCTGACCTTCGCGCCGAGTTCCTTGGCGGCCTGCAGCGCCGCGACGGACTCGACGCACGAGAGGTGCTGGAAGTTCACGCGCGCGTCCTCGTAGTAGGCGAGCGCGCCGTCGCGGGCGATCATCGTCGACTCCGAGATCGACGGGATGCCCGCCATGCCGAGCCGGGCCGAGACCGCTCCTTCGTGCATCACGCCGTCGGCGGACAGCGCCGGATCCTCTTCGTGCAGGGCGACGACGCCGCCGCACAGCCGCTGGTACTGGAGCGCCTTGCGCAGCATCCCGGCCGAGACCACCGGCTTGCCGTCGTCGGTGAAGCCGAGCGCGCCGGCGTCGCGGAGCTCGGCCATCTCGGTCAGCTCCTCGCCGTTTAGCCCGCGCGTGATCGAGGCCAGCACTCCGACGGGAACGCGCGCCTGGCGCTTGGCTGCTTCGATCAGCGAGCCGAGGATCGCGGCCTGGTCGAGCACCGGGTCGGTGTTGGGCATCGCGATCACCCCGCAGAACCCGCCCGCCGCGGCCGCCGAGGTGGCGCTCTCGAGGTCCTCCTTGTACTCCTGGCCGGGGGTCCGCAGGTGGACGTGCGGGTCGAAGAAGGCCGGGAATGCGTGCTTGCCGGTCGCGTCGATCAGCTCCCCATCGGGCGGCTGCGGGAGTGAGCCCGGCGCGCCGAGCTCGGCGATCTTGCCTTCGCGGATCACGATGTCGGTCGGCTCGTCGATGGTGGTCCGCGGGTCGAGCACGTGGGCGCCCTGGATCAAGATCTCGGCGGGCGGTCGCTCGCGGGCGTAGAGGCGGTGCTCGCTCATGCCACCGCCGCCAGGATCGGCGAGCCGACCAGCAGCTCGTAGAGGACCGCCATTCGCACCGCCACACCCGCCTTTACCTGTTCGCCGATCATTGCCTGGGGAGAGTCGATCGCCTCGGCGGACAGCTCGACGCCCCGGTTCACCGGGCCGGGATGCATCAGCAGCTGGCGCCGCGACAGCCGCGCCGGGTTGATCTGATAGCGGGCCGCGTACTCGCGCAGCGACGGCACGAACGACTCGCGCATCCGCTCCTGCTGCATCCGCAGGACGTAGACGACATCCGCGGCCTCGAGGCGGTCGAGCGTGGCGCTGGAGTCGCAGCCCAGCGCTTCGATGTCGCGGGGGATCAACGTAGGCGGCCCAGCGACGGTCACGATGGCACCCATGCGCGTGAACGCGAGGATGTTCGAGCGCGCCACCCGGGAATGGAGGACATCGCCCACGATCCAGATGTTCGCGCCGTCGAGCGAGCCGAGCCTGCGGCGCAATGTGAACACATCGAGCAGCGCCTGGGTCGGATGCTCGTGCTTACCGTCGCCGGCGTTGACCACGCTCGCCTCGGTCCAGCCGGCGACGAGCTGGGCGGCGCCGGCGTGGGGCGAGCGGATCACGATCGCGGCCGGGTCGTACGCCGACAGCGTCTGGACCGTGTCCTTCAGCGACTCGCCCTTGTCGACGCTGGAACCGGCCGAGCGGATGCTGACGACGTCGGCGCTCAGCCGCTTGGCCGCGAGCTCGAAGCTCGAGCTCGTGCGGGTGCTCGCCTCGTAGAAGAGGTTGACGACGGTGCGGCCCCGGAGGGCCGGGACCTTCTTGATCTCGCGGCCGGAGACCTCGGCGAACGACTCTGCGCGGTCGAGGATCCGCTCGATCCCGGCGCGATCGAGATCGTCGATCGAGATCAGGTGGCGGCCGATGCGGCCTCCGTTGGCGTTCATGCCGCCTCCGCTCGCCGCGGCGGCTCGGTCGCCGGGGTGATCGTCACCTCGTCGTGGCCGTCGATCTCCTCGACCCGGACGTTGACGCGCTGGTGCTGGGAGGTGGGGATGTTCTTGCCGACGTAGTCGGGCCTGATCGGCAGCTCCCGGTGGCCCCGGTCGACCAGCGTCGCCAGCTGCACCCGGGACGGGCGGCCGTAGTCGAAGATCTCATCGATCGCGGCCCGGACCGTACGGCCCGTGTAGAGGACGTCGTCGACGATCACGATCGTGCGGCCCTCGAGGGGGAAGTCGAGGTGCGTGGCGTGGACGATCGGGGCGCTGGGGCGAATCGCGAGATCGTCGCGGTAGAAGGAGATGTCGACGAACCCAAGCGGGACCGCGGGCTCGAGCAGCTCGCCGGTCAGAGCGTGGAGGCGCTGCGCCAGATGCGCTCCGCGCCTCTGGATGCCAACGAGGGCGACGTTTCCGTCCGGATTCTTCTCGACGATCTCGTGAGCGATCCGCACGAGTGTGCGGCGCATGTCATCGCGATCGAGTACGACAGTAGAGCCTGGCAACGTGCTCCTTCCTGGCCTCACGGGACCTGGTTAAAGGGGCCGACTGGAGGGAGCCTAGCAGTGGCGGCGGCGGGATTATGGATCCTTGGGGCGGCGCCAGGGCCGTTTGTCCGAGCGCGGTTGCCGGACTGTCGGCCCGCTGGCGCTGCGCTTCCCCGCGGCTTTGCCTGGCGATCGGCTCGGTAAACGGCAGCAGGAAAGGAGGGTGGGTGAGGGGGGTTGCAGATCGCCAGAGCCCGTGGTCGACCTCGCAGGTCTTCGTGGCGTGGTCGATCTCGCAGGTCTTCGTGGCGTGGTCGACCTCGCAGGTCTTCGTGGCGACTTTGTGACAGGAGCGTGTCGAGAGTGTCACGGGCATCCTGCATAGCGCGTCAACACCGGCGCCGGCGCCGAGCCCTGTCGTATTAAGCATGCTCTTCATGCACAGCACGGCAGGGCTCGGGTTTTCGCGCGGGGTTGTCGTGCTGTGCAGCTTCTGGACGGGTGCGATCGCGCCCGATCCCCCTCCCCTTCCCCAGCGCCGTTTACCGAGCCGATCGCTCGCAACGGCCCAGCGCTACCGCACCCTGAACGCCACCGCGTCCCAACGGTTCTCGAGCTCGACCCGACCCGCCGCATCGCTGGCGACCGCCACCGCCCGCCACCGCCCGACTGGCAGCGGCCGCCGGAGCCGGAGCGTGAAGCTCGAGCGACGGCCGGCTCTCGCCCGCCGCAGAACCGACGTCACGAACAATGGCGAGCTGCAACTGCGCGGGCGTGTCAGCCTCCCGTTCGCCTGCAGGAACTGGCAGCGCGTGTGCCTGGCTCTCGACACGCTCACCCGCACCCGCTCGATCGGCGCCCCGCCGCAGGAGCGGTCGGTGGCGTAGCCGGTCAGAAGCGCCTGACCGTGGGGAACGAGGAGCAGCCCGAGGGTGCTGGTCGGGCCGAGTGCCGCGCATGCAGCGGCCGGGCGCGCGTGCTTACGGATCCCGCGAGTGTCGATCACGGCCGGAAGGCCGAGGTTCCCCTGCTCGTCGACGGCCCGGATCGCGACATACCGACGCGACGCGCCGCCAAGCGCAACCCGCTGGACCGCCCCGGCCGCCGTCGGCGCCGGCGCGTGGCCCAGCGACCTGGCGCGGGCGAAGTTCGCGGCCGTGATCGGGTTGGGCGAAGTGACGACCTGGTAGCTCGTGGCGCGGCCGCATTCGCCGTCGCCCCCCGGCGCCGTGAAGCTCAGGACCCGGTGCGACAGGGTCAGGCTCGCGGGAACGCCCGGCGGGATCGCATCGCGCGTGTAGTCGCCGGAGTTGGCGATGTCGTGGTGCCAGTTTGGCCACGACGAGGGAGAACAGGCGCGCGCCGGCGTCGTGTACACCGACAGCGTCCCCGAGCGAGTGATCGTGACGACGTCCTTGCCAGCGCCGGGCCGGTAGTCGAGCGTCCCGAACGAGCCGAGCACCGGCGTCGCCGCGAGCCAGTCCCCGCTCAGCTTCGGCCACGCCGAGCTCGCCGGCTGACCGAGCGAGTTGAACGCCTGGACGTCGAGCGAGGAAGTGCCGCCGACGACCTCCTGCTCCGGCGCGTGGCCGGTGACGTCGCCCACGACCTCGCCGGTGAGGAAGCCCAGGTCGTTGTCGACCGCCGGCCAGCCTGGATCGAACTGGCCGGTGGCGGTGTTCCAGCCGAGGATGAAGTCCTGGCCGCCCTTGTGCTCGCCGGTGACGGCGATGCTGAGGGATCGGATCAGTCCCGCCCCCGGGTTGAACATCGAGATCGCGCTCCCGTCGAGCGTGCCGAACGCCGGAGAGCCGACCGCCGGGACCGCCGGCTGGTCGAGCTTCTGCCCGTTGCCCGACGCCCCGTCGATCGCGAGCGTGTTGTCCTGGCCGTTCACCGATCCGTAGCACGAGGTGCCGTCGGGGTTGAGGATGTACGCCGGGCCGGCGTCGGGCGAGACGCCGATCTTCATGCCCGTCCCGCCGTCGGGGCAGGTCAGGGGCGCCACCACCGGCGAGCCGTTGATTCCCTCTCCGACGTCCGGCAGCAGACCCTCGTCGACGATCCCGATCTTCACCGGCCAACCCGGTTCGAACGCCGATGAGCTGCACTGGCCGCCGGCGCAGGTCATGGTCCCGCCCGTCGCCTTGATCGCATAGACCCGCCCGTTGGCGAACTTGGCCCCGACTGCGCCCAGGGCGGACGTGCTCACGCCCGTGGCGTTGATCGGCCCCTCGTCGCCGGTGTCGGTCGTGTACTCCTCGTTGGTGCCGACGGAGATCACGGGCGGTCTGTCGGGCCCGTCGAGGTACGCCACCGCGGGCGTATCGATGATCTTGCCCTGGTCCTCGCTGATCCCGGGCTTCGACTCGGCCCTGGTCGTGCTGAACGTCGGCTCGTTGGTGGCCGGGTCGACCGCGGTCAGCTTGTCGGGGTCCTCGACGAGCACCGGGAATCCGGGAACCGGTCGTCCGTTCGGCTGCCACGCGTAGAGGTGACGGTCCTCGCCGGCGGCGATGATGTCGAGCGGGCCGGGGCCGCCTTTGAGGTTGGCGAGCACCGGAGAGCCGAGGAAGCCGCCCTCGGTGCGGTCGCGGACCCCCTGGCGTACGGTGTCGAGCGCGCCCTTCGGGTTGCGGGGGTAATCCAGCGGCGCGCCGGAGTAGGCGGGATTGGCGCGGGCGTGGAAGACCAGCTGGCCCTGGCCGTTCCAGGCGTAAACGTTGCCGCCTAGGTCGTCGGCGACGACGTCGATCTCGCCGTCGTGGAACAGATCGCCAGCCGCGAGCCCGCCGAGCACCGCCTCGTAGTGGCCGGTCCCGACCGCACCGCGCCGGTAGGCCGCCTCGCGGGCATGCAGCGGCAGGCGGTCGGTGTGGACGGGCCAGCCAGGCGCCTCCGAGCCGTTCAGCCGATAGGCGTGGATCCACCCGTCGGAGGTCGCCACGATCAGGTCATTGCGGTCATCGCCTTCGATGTCGGCGAGGATCGGGCTCGAGTCCCCATCGCTCTGAAGCTGCTTGGGCCAACCGGCCATCATGTCCTGGTCGCGGTGCAGGAACAGCTGGCGGCGGTCCTCCCCGGTCATCGCCAATCCTCTCGCCGTGGTCACGACCACGCGCACGGTGAAGCCGTACGGCTGCGTGTTTGGCCGCCCGAATTCGGATTGCGAGATGCCGCCGTCCTCGTTGCCGGTGAACGAGCGCGGATTGCCCGGCGGGAACAGGGACTTGAGGTAGGCGATGTTGACAGCAGCGAGCAATCCGTCGTGGGCGCCGGAGTGGACGGTCTTGGCGTCGCAGTACGAAGAGCGGATCGTGTGGAAGTCGCCGGGCGGATTCGCGCTCGCAAGCGCGTTGTTGGGCTCGACGCCGGGCGCGACGTCGACTCGGCACGTGTAGGGCACGCGCGCGCCCACGTAACCGTCGAGGTCGAAGCTTCGCTGGGCGGGATTGACCTGCGTGAACCAGTCCGGCGAGGTGATATCGGCCTCCGGCGGGATCTCGCCGGCGTACGCCGCCGCGACCGCTTTGTAGGCATTCAGACGGCCGTAGCCGTAGAACTCGTCGAACCCCTTGCGGGCGGGGTACTGGAAGGTGTCGGGGAGTGGGCCGAGTACCCCTCCGGCCATGTCCGGCGCGAACGTCGTGTTGAGGTTGGGGTCGGTGCAGGTCGGGATGTTGTGCTGGACGCACGAGCTCTCCGGCTGCAGGGCGAAGTTGATGTCGTCCGCCTGGCCGCCGTCGCCTTCGTCGGCGGGGGCAGTGCCGGCGCTGGCCGTCGGCTGACCGACGGTGGCGTCCCCCGCGATGTCGCCCGAGGCCAACAGCTGTCGGACCTCGTTCGGCGTGATGATGCACGGCGTCCCGTCGATGCGCCGGCAGTGATCGCTGGGTGAGATCCGGTGCGCGGCCAGCGCGTCCTCGGCGGCGCTGTAGATCAGGCCGGTGACGCCCGAGCTCTTGCCGGTCGACTCCGAGGAGCACGAGGAGCCCTCGACCGCGAGGTCGATGCGCGGTCCCCAGTTCGTGCACCCGTTGAGCTGGAGGTAGGACGGCGGTACGCCGGTCAGTCCCGAGTCGGGCTCGTTGACCGAGTTGACGACGATCGTGTCGGGCAGTGAGCCGGGTTCGTTGTGGTGCTCGGCGGCCTCGTCGGCAGCCGAGGCGATCACGGTCGTGCCGTGGTCGTAGGCGTACTCGATCGCCTGGCGGGCGAAGTACGGCGCGTTGTACGTGCCGAGCGCCTCCTGGATGACATCGGCACCCTTGTCGGTGGCGTACAGCGCCGCCTGGGCGAACCGGTTGGCGTCGGCCACGAACGACTCGCCGACTCGCAGGGGCATGATCATGCAGTTGGGGCAGGCACCGACGGTCCCGCCGGTGTCGGCCTCGGCCGTCGAGTCCTGCGCCTCGCCGCTGCCGTGGCCGTACTGGACGTCGTCGTAAGGATCGTTGTTGTTATCGACGTAGTTCCAGCCGGCGATGTCGTTGGCGTACCCATCGTGGTCGTGGTCCTTGCCGTCACTGAAGGCGAGAATCAGCGCCTCGGGGGTCAGCACCAGCTCACCGCCGACAACCGGCCCGTGGTAGTTGGGGGCGGGCTTGCACGCGCTCGAGCCTGGACACGTGAGGCCGGGGTTCAGTGCGGCCGGGTACAGCGCGCTGGCGACGCGCGAGTCGCACGCCCAGTCGAGCACGCTGACGGTGCCGTCGCCGAGGATGTCGTAGTCGCCGCCGACTTCTCCGCCGTGGCCGTTTGGCCAGTAGTTGCCGAGGCGGTTGTAGTCGCCGCTGCGCGCGTTCGCAAGGCTCTGGCACGTCCGCCCGCCCGGCAGCGGCGCCAGCGGCGTGTTCAGGTCGTGCCTCGGCGCCGGCAGCTCCCCGGTGTTGAGCCAGACCTTGTCGGCCTCGTTGGCCATCACGCTCGGGTCGTTCCACTCGATGCCCGAGTCGAGCACGGCGATGTGAACGTCCGGGTTGCCGGTCGTGACCTCGAACGCGGTCTTGACCGGCTGGCCGGCGGCGCATCCGGTCGGTTGGACCGTGTCGGCGTCCACCAGGCTGATCCCTCGCACCCCGCACAGCTGGTCGGCCTGCCTGTCGACCGTCGACTCGCTCGTGGCGCTCGTATCGGGCGTCGCGGACAGCTCCCAATCGCCGGTCTCGGAGAAGTTCGACGGAGTCACTCCCGGCGCGAGCCGGTAGCTCGAAGATTCGGGCTTTTCGACCCCGCCGGGATAAGGGAACTGCGCGAACGCCGCCGGCGCCCCCAGGGCGAACATCGCGGCGATCAGGAGCGCGAGGCCCGCGCGCGTGATCAAGGGAGGGTCACGTCGGGAAACACGTTCAGCCAGACGCGCCGGCCCCGGGCGTTGAAGTAGCCACGGGTGTCCCGGTCCGGGTACGCCTGGGGCAGGCCGCTCAGGGACATCCACGCCAGCGGGTGGACGATCCGGCCGCCGGCGAGCTCGACGCCGATCGCCGGGCCGTCGGGAGTGAACACCTCATCCGTGTTGCACTTCAGCGAATCCGGCCCCCCGAGCGGGTCGCGCGACTGCGTCCCGTCGGGCAACACATAGCGGCCCGTCTCCTCCGTCTCGGGCTTCCTGCCGTGGGCGTCGAGCAGCGACACGAGCGCGTTGCCGATGATCTCGCCGGTGTCGGCTCCTGTCGACTCCGAGTCGTCTGAGTGGTTACAGCCGAATCGGTCGGTGTCGCCGGCGTTGGGGTTCTCCGACGTGGGGATCCCGACCGCGTTGCCCTCGGGGAAGATGTAGCCGAGCATGTCCTCCGCGAGTCCGTCGAAGAACCGGAACGGCGTGTGCAGGTGGGGCATCAGCATCGGCGTCATCGGGTCGCCCGGCGTGGGCATGTCGTCCGGCCCCAGGAAGCTGCCGAGGTAGGTGAACGGGAACGCCTCGCCCGGCACGGAGATGAACTGTCCGTCGCCGATCTGGAAGCTGGCCACCTGGGAGAGCAGGCTCGTCCCCTGTGTCGCCCCGTCCGGAGCGACCGGGAACTGCGTGGTGCAGTCGCTGTTGTAGCCCGGGCGGTGCGCGAACACGCCGAGCGCCGCGCCGAACTGAAAGAGGACGTTCCCGAGCGGGATGCACACGTCCTTGCGCATGCCCCAGATGACATCGCTCGTCGACGTGTAGACCTGATGCGAGCGCAACGCCGAGATCACCGAGGAGGCGATGTCGTCGCCGAACGCCTCGGTCTCGCCCGTGTACCCGAGCGGCACGTGGCCGGTTCCGGCCACGTCGGGGCCGTTCGGGCTGTCGAACTCGGTGCGGCAGCCGGCTGGGTGGTCGGCGTCGATCTCGCGCTGCGGGGTGCGGGAGATGGGGCCGCCGTAGACCTCCGGGCTCTCATTGCTTCCGACCGAGCCGGCCATCTCGATCGCCACGCCCCCGAACCGCTGCTGGACCGACTGGCGGAAGAAGTTGACCCAGTCGGAGGAGACCCAGTCCTGCTCGGCGTCGAGCTGGGGGGTGCCGCTGTTGAAGCCGAGCGTCTCGTCGTGCTGGCTGACGCTTGCGAGCGTGACGATCGCCTTGCCGTTGCGGGCGACCGCCTGGAGGATCGGGATGTGCTGGTCGTCGACGAATGGGTACGAGGACCAGCACTGGCGGACGTTGCGCGGCTCGAGCGCCTCCGTGTAGCGGATCGTCGCCGGGCGCATGGCGTGGTAGGCACGCTCGATCGCCTGCGCGCTGCGGGCGACCATGTACTGCACCCAGTAGTCGTTGACGCCCGAGGTCGTCTCGTCGATGCCCCCGAGGCCGAGCGAGTCGGGGGCCGACTCGTCGTGGGTGGCCGAGATGAAGATGTTGTTCAGGTGGACCCCGTCGGCGGCAACGCGCGCCCGGATCTCCTGCTGGTAGACGTTGAACAGGCCCTCCTGGTCGACCACCTCGACGGCGATCGTCTGCCTGCCGTTGGAGACCACAAACGCGCGCGCCGTGACCGGATCCGCCACCTTGGTGAAGTACCGCGGGGTCGACGCTCCGCCCCCGAGCAGGTTGCCGTCCCAGCGGCCGTTCCCGTTGCAGTCGAGGTACGGGTCGCCGGCCGTGTAGTGGCCGACGTGCCCGACATCGATGTAGGGCTCGATGTAGGCGAACGGGCGCGGTCCGGTATAGGCGCCGGTCTTGTCGCAATCGGTTCCGTCGCCGGGCCCTTGTCCGGCCGCCGGAGGACTGAAGTCGGCGACCGCGGCGCCGACCTTGAACCGTGCGGCCCGGCCGAAGGACCGTCCCCGGGCGCCGGCGGGGAAGTCGCCGCCGGGGGTCCTGACCAGCCGCGCGAGCTCGGTCCGCTCCGCTCTGCACACCGAGGTCCGCAGGGGGAGCCGCCGCCCAACCCGGTCGTTCAGAGTGATCGAGGCCACGAGCCGGTCACACCGCGCGAGCGCTGCCCGGATCCGGTCCCGAGCGCCGTCGGTCAGTGCGAACGTGGCCGACGCTCGCCCGGCTGCCGACAGCGTGACCATCGCCGGCGCAAGGGCGGCGCTCCCCTCGGTGCGCCGCCCGTGCGTTGTCTCGATCAGCTCGAGACTGACCTGGACGCTCGCGCCGGACGGGCCGTGCAGCCCGAGCCGGATTACGCCGAGGCGCAGCTCGGCGGCGGCTCGACCGCCCAGCACGACCACGCGGACCCCGCGCGAGCGGTGGGCCGGAGCGTGCAGCGGGCGCGAGGACGCGCTGGCGACGACGATTGCGCCGGAGACGAGCAGCGCACAGGCGCATGCCGCCAGCGCGCCCGCGACGCACGCCGGCGCACGCTCGAGCACCCCGGCCCACAGGCGGGCACGGCCGTGCCTACCGCAGCTTCGCATCCTCTGCTCCAACAGCGCGGCACCCTACTGCAACGTGGGCGGCTGCGCGCGGGTTCGGTTCAGCTCGCCGTCGCGGGCTCCTCGGCCTCCTCGGAGGCCTTGCGCGCGGCTTCCTCGGCCTCGCTCCAGCGGACGAGCTGGGGCTGGCCGCGCTCGGCGAACGGGATCTCGATCGTGTCGAAGTCCCGGGGCAGAACGGTCGGGGCGAAGATCGCGCGCGCCTCGTCGCGCAGCATCCCGACCGGGTAGCGGGTGGAGAAGTGCGTCAGCGCGAGCATCGTGACCCCCGCGTCCCTGGCGATGGTCGCGGCCTGCTCGGCGGTCGAGTGACCGGTCTCCGCTGCGCGTTCGCGCTCGTCGTGCGCGAACGTCGCCTCGTGCACGAGCACGTCGGCGCGGTCGGCGGCGACGCGCACGGTCTCGCACGGCATCGTGTCTCCCGACATGACGATCTTCCGCCCCGGCCGCGGGGGACCCAGCACCTGGTCGGGTGTCACGCCGTTCACCGTCTCACCGCGCTGGAGTCGCCCAAACTCGGGTCCCGGGGTAAGCCCCAGTCGCTGCGCCGCCTCCGGGTCAAACGCGCCCGGCCGGACGTCCTCGAAGATCACGTATCCGAACGCCGAACCACGGTGGGAGACCGGAACCGGCGCGATTTTGTAGCCGTCGCGCTCGAGCACGTCGCCGGTCGCGAGCTCGACCAGCTCGAGCTCGAACCGGACGCGACCGAAGGCGCGCAGCGCGAACACGAGCACGTCGCGCAACCCGGGCGGTCCGTGGATCGCCAGCGGCCGGTCGCGGCCGCGCAGGTCGAACGTCTTGAGCATCCCCGGCAGCCCCAGCCAGTGATCGGTGTGGAAATGGGTGAGGAAGATCTCGGTCACGTCGGCGAGGCCGACCGAGCTGACGAGCTGGCGCTGCGTCCCCTCGCCGCAGTCGAACAGGATCCGGTCGCCGCCGCGACGGACCAGCACCGCGGGAAGGCCGCGGCGCGCCGTCGGGATCGAGCCGGCCGTGCCGGCGAAGAAGATCGAGAGGTCCATCGGCGAGGCAGTCTGTCAGCCGAGCCCGATCAGCTCGAACGTGACGGCCCCCTCGCCCACCGAGCCGACCCCATCGTATGACGCGGCCCACACCGGCGGACGGGGGCCCCCAATTCGACCGGTAAGCTCTGGTCCCCCACCGCAGAGCGCCCGTAGCTCAGGGGATAGAGCGTTCGCCTCCGGAGCGAAAGGTCGCAGGTTCAAATCCTGCCGGGCGCGCTACAAAGGCCCTTCTGTGTAAACGGTCGGCGTCCCTCTGCACTGGTTTCTGAGCGATGTGGTCCTCGGTGTGTGTCATCCCGTTGGGGTGATGTGGGCCCGGGCCCGAGGTCCTAGCGTCCTGGGTGGGGGAATGGCCGCGTGCTGAGCTAAACAACCAGATTGGGAGTAGAAACGCATGGTTATCGCTACGTCGTACCCGTTCCTGGGCGTCCTGTGGTCGATGCTCATTTTCTTCGCATGGGTGATCTTCATCTGGATCGCGATCACCGTGCTGATCGACGTCTTTCGCCGCCACGACATCTCGGGTTGGGGCAAGGCCGGCTGGACGATCTTCGTCGTGATCCTGCCGTGGCTCGGCGTGCTGGTCTATCTGATCGCAAATCACTCGGGGATGGCCGAGCGGAGGAACAAAGACGTCCAGGCCTCCCAAGCGCAATTCGACGACTACGTCCGCAAAGCAGCCGGCACGGGCACTGCGGCCGACCAGATCGAGAAGGCCAAGCAGTTGCTTGACAGCGGCGCGATCGATCAGGCCGAGTTCGACTCGCTGAAGGCCAAGGCGCTGGCGTAACTCGCCGGAGCGAGATGCGCGAAGACCCCCGCGATCGACTGCGGGGGCCTTCGCCTACCGTATATGTACGCCCGGGCTCGGGGAACGGAGAGCAGCCCCTTCCGTGGGGCATCAGCCTGGGCGGAACCGGGTCAACCACCACGCACATGTCTTGGGGGGCGATGATCGACCGAGGGCATCATACCTCATCAAGTCAATTGTCTTTATGAGGTTGCCGTATCACGGTCAGTCCGGGCGCGTTCAGCAGGCCGCCGACCTCCGCCATCCCGCGCCTATAGATGGATGGTGGCCCCCATTGCCGCAGCGCCCCACACAGCAGAGAGTTTCGCCACTCGCCCTCGCGGTTGCGCCTGTTTATCAGCGTGTCTGGGGACTGCGAGGACGGCTCACCACCCGCGCGCCTTTGGCCGACAACCCCACAGGTGCGTATCCGGCCCCCCGTTGGTACCGATACCGACGGGGGGCCAACCTCAATCCGGCTACCGCCGCGGGCGCTTCACGCACGCCGGCGGCATCGGCGGCAGCGACCCCGGCGCCACGCGGCCGAGGTCGATCAACGCGGCTCGCAGGAACTTCTCGGCCTGGACGTTGACCGTGCAGCGGATCTGGCGGAAGCCGTCAACCAGGCCGCCGAAGCCGTCGGTGCCGAGGGCAAACACGCGGCCGCCAGCGGGGGTCTGGAGCACGGTCGCGTCCGCCGGGTAGGGGCCGGTGTATTGCAGGAGGATCGTCGGCGCCGGCGTCAAACAGCCCGGCACGACCGCGTCCCACTCGTCGCGGACGGCGTGTGGCAGGACATCGCCGGGTTTGAGACCGGCGGCGGTAAGCCACGGGTTGCCGCTGGCAACGACCGTGTAGGAGTTCAGCAGCGGCGGATAGATCCCGCCGGACTGGAACTCCACCCCCTCGAGCTGGCATTCCGGTCGCGGCGGGTCGAGGCTTCGGAACGCGTCCGTCTTGTCCCACGCGATGGGTTCAGGGTCGAGCGTGCTCGAGCGGTACTCGACGATCGTGCGGTGCGAGTCCTCGTAGCGGATCTGCCAGTAGCCGGTGTCGGCGCCGAGGATCGCCAGGTTCTTGCCGGCGGCGCGAGCTGCGTCCCACGCGTCGCGGATCCCCTGCGACCAGTACTCGCCATGGCCGAGGGCGATCGTGAGCGGGTGCTGGAGCAGCAGCTGCGGGTGCTCGTCGATGTCGACGTCGGTGGCGTACTCGAGCGGGAATCCGTTGCGTTCCATGAACTGCAACAGGCTGTACTCGAAGCCGACCGGGAACGTGAGGTTCGGGTCGCCGTACGCCCACGGGCGGTTGAACGAGACCTTGACGGCCGCCACGCCGTGCGAGCTGTTGTAGTCGTAGAGGCTCTTGCCGCCCCAGTCGTTGTACGCCTCCCACGTGTCGACGGGGACCTCGACAAGGATCGAGTTGGGATCGGGGTGGGCAGGGCGCACGACGAACGGGATCCAGCGGGCCAGGCCGCGGTTGCGCCCGCGCGCGATCACGAGCTGGGCGAGGTACTCGCCGCTCACCCAGTCGCGGTGCGTCCGGATCCGGTCCGTAACGGGCCAGCTCGCCGCGAGCTCGCCCGTGGTCGGGTCCATCGGCGGCGTCCGCCGCGGCCGGCCCTGCCGGTTCTTGCCGTGGCGCTTGCCGGGACAGGTCGGCTCACAGGCGACGAGCCGTGCGCCCGCGCCGCCGTACCAGCCGAGGCGATAGACCCCGACCCGATACGGGGCCGCGGGATCCGTCCGGACGTGGAGCTCGACGGTCTGTCCGGCGACGACGCTGAGCTGGGAGCCGTAGCCCTCGATGGCGCCGTTCGGGGCCGCCGGGGCAAGCCACCGCCAGTTCCCGAGCTTCTGGTTCTCACGCCAGATCACGGAACGGCGGCCAGCTGCAGATCGCGACCGCCCCGCTGCGGCTCCGGGTCGATACGCGAGCGCGGACACGCTCGTCGCTGCGATCGCGACTGCCCCCGTCGCCACCAGTGCCCCCCGGCGGATGGTCATCTCATCTTGATACCGACAAGCCAACCGGCAGCGTGCCTACGACCCCCGATCGGAATCTGCCAGAACACTCGGAGCTTGTGGAAACGGTACCAGTGGTGCGGGCGGGCGACCTTGCCCAGCCGGCAGTCGGCCTTGGCCAGCGCGCTCTTCGCCTGCGGGAAGGTCACGTGGGTGAGCCTGGGCACGACGCACGGCACGGTGCGGAACGGGGCGAGGCCGGCGTCGGCAACCGCCACCACGCCGGCCCGAGCGCCACTGAACATGCGGCGTCCGCGCGCGAACGTCCAGTACTTGCGAGAGGGCAGCCCCTCGACGACGGTCCCGTTCGCCGGCACCGGTTCCAGGTGCGTGATCGGGTTGCCGAGGTTGGCGAGATCCCACTCGTCGATCGCGACGTAGGGCTGCATGCCGCCGAACACGTCCCAGTTGGGGATATTGATTGGTGCTCCGCCCGCCACTCGGTACACGGCACCGGTCGAGGTCATCAAGAACGTCCCGTTCACCGGGACCGCACACAGCGACTGAAACTGTTGCGAGGTCAGGAGGGCCACGGGCTGCGGGCCGCCGACGGCACTCCAGTCGCTCACGAACAGCGGTGCTCCGCCGGCCACCCGGTAGACCGCTCCGGTGCCGGTGACGGACACGAACGTCCCGTCAGGGACCTGGCCGTAGCAGCTCCCACCGGCGGTCGCGCCGTCGAGGTAATTGCTGTCGATGTTCATCGTGTAGCCGCCGTAGGTGGTGTTGTGACCACCCGCGTATTGATGGATTCGCTGATGGTTGACCCAGTCGGTGCTCGGAACGACCGGGTCGCTGGTGTTCTGCTCATCGTTCCACCGAGCGATCCAGATGTCGTCCGGTTCGATGAACGACGTTCCCTCGGCGTTGGCAAGGTCGCGGATCCCGGAATCGCCAGAGCTGTAGACGCCGGATTGATATCCCAGCGTGTGCAGCTCCTGCGTCCAGGCGGAGAGGAACTTGAGTACGACAGGCGTCGTCGAGGAGCCGGTCGCGTAGCCCTCCATGTCGTAGTAGATCGGGTTGCCGGGGGCGATCCCGAGCGCGCCCGCCTGCGTCACCGCGTCGCTGGCGGCGGCCGAGCCTTCCGACGCCGCGCTTTTCGGGTTGATCGTCGCGCAGCCGCCGCAGGCATTACCGGCCTGAAGGCCGACGTACGTGGGGATCAGGTGCCATCCGGCCGCCGTCTCCTCGCTCACCCATTCCGCGCTCAGGTTGGGCTGCGAGCAGGCAACGTTGGTGCCGCCGATGTAGATGCCAACCGCGTGGTAGGGCGAGGATGCCCATGCCGACATCGCCGCGGCGCTCGGCGCCGAGCAGGAGTCGAAGCCCAGACCGGCGTAGGTCCCAGCGGTGGTGGCCCTCGCCCGGGCAACGTGAGCGCCGGGAGTCCTGACGGAATCCGCTCGCAGCGCGCCCAGCGAGCGCAGCCCGAGGGCCCGCTGGATCACCCCGGGGTCCTTCGCCCAGGTGCCGAGGACGATCACGCGCTGGCCGGGCACCGAGATCTCGGCGGCCGCTCGCTGGGCACCTGGAAGGACCGATGGATGCCGTCCCGCTCGCGACGGTTCGACGAGGATCGCCTCTGTCCGCCCCGCCGCTGCTCCCGGACACTGTTGCTGGCTGCCTGGCAGGCCCAGGTAGACGGCGTGGCGGTTGAAGCGAACGCACGTTGTCGGCCTCGCTGCGAGTCCGAACACCGGCCAAGCCGAGGGGACCGTGAGCTTGTAGCCGTGGTAGCGCACGACCTTGGTCGAACCGTGTGCCTGCGCCGCTGAGACGACGGCGAGCGAGGTCGCGAGCACCACCAGGAGGCCCACCGCCCTGGCACCGTGTGAGCGCCGCCCCGCGCCCACCTTGCTTGGTTCCAGACCCAGCAACGCCGGTGATCGTAGCCGATCGACCGGTCTTTTCAACCCGAGACCGTCGATCCGCCGGTGGGCGGCGTCAGTCCTCGAACTCGAACGCTTCGGCCGTCTTGGTCAGCTCAAGGACCCGCTGGACCTGCCTCGGTCCGCGCCGCAACGCGAGCTCGTGACCGTCTGACTGGGAGTGCTCGCGGGCGAGCAGAAGTGCGCGCAGCCCCGTGCTGTCCATGAACTCGAGCCCGCTCAGGTCAATCACGACTCGACGCGGACCGGTCGACTCCGCGGCGCGCAGTTCCCGCTCGAAGACGGGCGCCGAAGTCAGATCGAGCTCGCCTCGGAGAGACAGCACGATCGTGTCCGCGCGCGACGTGCTCTCGATCTCGAGCTGGCCCGGAATCGGCGTATCGGGGGCGCCGGGCTCAGTCAAGCCGACCACCAACGTCGCCCAACGTTGCCGGCGCGTGCGAGTTCACGTAGCGAATCAAGGGACACCCTGTGTTTGGATGGCGTGCGGTCGGTCCGGAAGCGACCCTCGAGGCCGTCCGTCCCGTGTGGATGACGCGCTCGCGTACCCTTTCGGAGCCGCGAACTCGGACGGAAATCTAGCAACGGCTGACAGTTGGTCGTGTTGTCGAGTGGGCGGCCGAGAACTACGAGAACAACCGCGGATCGGCCGTGACGATGCCATGCACGCCGAGCGCACGGAGCCCGTCGATCGCCCGGCGTTCGTTGACGGTCCACGCGCACAGCCGTCCGTTGCGGGCAACGACGTCCTCGAGCAACGCCACGTCGACCAATCGGTGCTGGGCCATCACCGCCTGCCACCGCCGCGCGGCCAGACCCGCCAGCACCTGCAAGCGCCAGTCTCGCCAGCGCCGGCTCAGCCGCGCGACGCGTCCCCCGATCGAGATCCCCGTCTGAGTCGCCGGCTCGAGCGCCCGAACCCGGTCCAGCACGCCAGACACCTGGCATGAAACCAGCGTCCGGTGCAGCACGCCGGCGCCACGTAGAGCATCCAGCACAGCAGGCTCGCAGCCGAGTCGCTTGAGGTCGACGTTCAACTCGACGTCGCGAAATCTCCGGCTCGAGAGATGTTGGAGCGCCTGACGCAACGTCGGGTTGCGATCTTGCCGGGCATCGAGGATCGTGTGCGCAAGGACCAGCTCACCGCGCCAGGCACGAACGTCGAACTCAACCATGTCCACGCCGATCTCCAGCGCCGCATCGAACGACTCCAGCGTGTTGGCGGGCGCCAGCGCGCTCGCCCCTCCGTGCCCGATCCGCTGGCATGGGGTCGCGTTCACTTGGCAGACGATCGCAGTTTTGACGGCGGGACGGGCCAACAGCAGTGCGACAGTTACCGACTCGCCGGTCCGGGAAGGATCACCGTAGTCCAGAAGGAGAGAGACGCATGACCGATACCTCATCCACGCAAACGCCGACCGTATCGATCGTTTCGGCGCTCCCGGCCTCCGCCGCCGATCGGTTCGGCGACCGCAACGCGGTGCGCTACAAGCAGGGCGGCGAGTGGCAGGAGCTCACCTACGGGGAGGCCGTGGAGGCGATTCTGGAGCTGGCGCTGGGCCTCGTGGATCTCGGTATCGACGTCGGCGACCGGGTGTCGGTCCTCGCCGAGACGCGCTGGGAATGGACACTGGCGAGCTACGCGATCTCGGCGGCCGGCGGCGTGGTCGTTCCGGTCTATCCGACAAACGCCCCGAACGAGTGGAAGTGGGTGCTCGGCAATTCCGGCGCCCGAGCCGTGATCTGCGAGGACGAAGGCCAGAGGGCGAAGATCGACGAGGTCCGGGGCGGGCTCGACGGGCTCGAGCACGTGATCGGGATCGAAGCGGGCGGTGGCGAGCCGATGATCGACGAGCTCCGGGAACGCGGCCGTGCCCGCGACCCGCAGGAACTGACCGCCCGTCAGGAATCGGTCGACGCGAACGATCCGTACACGATCGTCTACACGTCGGGGACGACGGGTCCGCCGAAGGGCGTCGTGCTCACGCACGGGAACGCGATGTCGGTTTGCAAGATGGTCGAGGAGCTCGAGTTCGTCCAGCCCGGGGAGAAGACGTACCTGTACCTGCCGCTGGCGCACGTGTTCGCCCTGACCGCGCAGCTGGCTTCGTACGACCAGGGCACTTCGATCATCTACTTCGGAGGCAACACCCGGGAGATTCTCCTCGAGCTGATTGAGACCAAGCCGACGTACCTACCCTCGGTGCCGCGGATCTTCGAGAAGCTCTACGCGGCGGCGATGGGGATGAGGGAAGCGGCCAGCGACGAGGACAAGCAGCGACTCGATCGGGCGATCAAGCTCGGGGTCGAGGTACGCCGGCGCCGGCAGCGGGGCGAGGAGGTGCCCGATGATCTACTACAGCCGTTCGAGCAGGCTGACAAGGACGTGTTCGAGCGGGTCCGCCAGCTGTTTGGCGGCGAGGTCCGGCAGGCCGTGAGCGGCGCCGCCCCGATCGCGCCTGAGATTCTGGAGTTCTTCTACGCGGCCGGGGTGCCGGTCCTCGAGGGCTGGGGAATGACGGAGACCTCGGCGGTGGGCACGGTGGGCACGCTCGATCACTTCAAGTTCGGCACGGTGGGACGCCCGATGCCCGGGGTCGAGCTGCGGACCGAGGATGACGGGGAAATCCTGATGCGCGGCCCGAACGTGTTCCACGAGTACTGGAAGAACTTGGAGGCGACGGAGGAGACGCTGATCGACGGTTGGGTTCACACCGGCGACCTTGGGTCCATCGACGACGAGGGCTACCTCAAGATCACCGGCCGCAAGAAGGACATCATCATCACGGCCGGGGGCAAGAACCTGACCCCTTCGAACATCGAAAACGATCTCAAGCAGTCGCGGTTCATCTCGCAGGCGGTGATGTACGGCGATCGCAAGCCGTACCCGGTGGCGCTGATCACGCTCGACGAAGAGGAGATCGGCCCCTGGGCCAAGGATCAAGGTCTCCCCGAGGACGTCGCTGTGCTGGCCAAGAGCGACGAGGTGCGAGCGCTCGTCCAGAAGGAACTGGACCGCGCCAACTCCAACTACGCCCAGGTCGAGCAGATCAAGAAGTTCTTGATCCTCGACCACGACCTGTCGATCGATTCAGGCGAGTTGACGCCAACCCTCAAGGTCAAGCGCAACGTCATAAGCGACAACTACCAGGACCTGTTCGAGTCGATGTACTCGAAGTAGGCCCTGGTCAGATCGACGGCGGATTCCTCATCGCTAGCGGTTTCGCTACCCGGCGGCCCCGTGTAGCAACCACTAGGCGCCGGTAACTCAAGCGCGAGATGAAGCTGCTCGTGGTCACCAGCGAACCGATCTCCGCTGGACGAGGACGAGATCCGGGAGCGGTTCGGCCTCCCGGTCGACCGCGCGCTGCGCTCAGCCTGAATCCAGCCGCGCCCGCAGGTCGAGCGCGTTGGTCGGTGCGAATCCGTTCCAGTCGTTGTTGAAGTACGCGTACACGTCCGTGCGCCGGCGCCACTGGGCGATCCGGCGGGCCCACTGCTCGAGCTCCGTCGCCGAATAGTTCCCGCCGCGCCCGCGGGCGCCGTAGTGGAAGCGCACGAACCGCCACGGCGCGGTCGCGTCATCCGACTGAAACGGCCGCTTCGGGTGATCGCCGATCGTCAGCGCGACCTCGTGGGCGCGTAGCGCCGCGAACACCTCCGGCACGAACCAGCTCTCGTGCCGGAACTCGATCGTGTGCATCCCCTCCGGCAGCGCCCGGAGCCAGTCCTGCAGCCGCTGGTCGTCGCGATGGAAGTTCTCCGGGAGCTGCCACAGCACGGGCCCGAGCCTGCCCGCATCGATCAGGGGCTCGAGCGGCTCATAGAAGCGCCGGATCCCGTCGCCGAGCCCGGCCAGCCGTCTGATGTGCGTCAGGTAGCGGCTCGCCTTGACCGCGAACAGAAACGCCGGCGGGGTCTGTCTCACCCACCCGGCCACGGCCTCACGGCGGGCCAGCCGGTAGAACGTCGAGTTGACCTCGACAGTGTCGAAGCGCTCGGCGTACAGCTCGAGCCACCGCCGTTTCGGCTCGCGCTCCGGGTACAGGCGGCCACGCCAGTCGTCGTACATCCATCCCGAACAGCCGATGCGTATCCGTTTCATCGCAGGGGTAAGAGTCTCACTGCCCGATGAGCTCGCTCGCCAAGCAACCAACCCGACCGGCGCCACCGCTCCCCACACGTCCTACGCCCGCGAACATGCGCGAGGCGATCCAGGGGTGCCGCGCCTGTGACCTGTGGGAGGGCGCCACACAGGCGGTGATGGGCGAGGGCGCCCGGCACGCGCCGTTGATGCTGGTCGGCGAGCAGCCTGGGGACCGCGAGGACATCGAGGGCCATCCGTTCGTGGGCCCGGCGGGCAAGGTGCTCGACCGGGGGCTCGAGGAGGCCGGGATCGCCACCGACCAGGTCTACATCACGAACGTCGTCAAGCATTTCCGCTACAAGGCCCGTGGCAAGCGCCGGATCCATCAGAAACCCGACCGGTGGCAGGTTTCCGCCTGCCTGCCCTGGCTTCAGGCCGAGATCGCGATGGTCAGTCCGACGGCGCTGGTCTGCCTCGGCGCCACCGCGGCCCAGGCGCTCCTCGGCTCCCACGTGCGGGTCGGGCGCGACCGCGGCCAGCCGATGGAGTCGGCGCTGGCCGAGCTCGTCACGCTGACCGCGCATCCGTCCTCGATCCTGCGCTCCCGGACCGATGCCGAGCGCGACGCGGCGATGGCCGAGCTGGTCGCCGACCTGGAGAAAGTGGCCAAATGGCTCAGCGCGAGGTAGCCGTCGTCACCGGGGCGTCCACGTTCGGGGCGGTGCTCAGTACCCGCAATTGCGGGGTTCACGACCACGTAAGAGGTCCGACCTGCCCGTTTGCTCGATCTAACGCCGGGTAGCGCTCTCAGTGCAAACAACCTGAGAGGACTGACAGTGGGCATCACCGACAAAGTCACCGGACGTGTCAAGAAGGCAGCCGGCGACCTCACGGACGACGCGTCGCTGCGCCGTGAGGGCCGCCAGGAAGAGCGCAAGGGCGAGGCCAAGGAAGAGCTCGCCGAGACTCAGGAGCGGGCCGACGAGAAGGCCGACGAGGTCGCGAACCTCGAGCGCAAGACCTCGTAGCTACCGGATCCGTTTGGGACATCTCGGCGGTGTCACAGCCGCCGAGATGCTCCACGGGCGGCGGGCTTCAGCGGGTGAAACCGACCGCGTCGCCCCTCACCAGCGGGAGCTCGGGGTCGCGGCTGATCTGAACTCCGTTGAGCGTGGCGACGACGTGATCGCCGAGCACCAGGCCGATCTTGTCGGCTAGCTCCCCGAGGCTCCAGGCGACTGCCGTGTCGGGCCGCGGGCCGTCGTTGGCCGGCAGCGTGCCGAGGCGCTGCACCTCGATCTCGGGCGCCGGCAGCGCGTGCGCTCGCTGAAAGTCGGCCGGCTCGTTGAGATTGCTCACCGAGGCGAGATCGGGGTCGAGCCGCGATAGGGCGGGGTCGCTGAGCATCTCCGCCTCGTTCAGCCGCAGGACCCGGCAGCGCTCGAACAGAAAGCCGGGTCGCAGCCGATCTGACCCGATCAGCTCCTCGATCGTGTCGAGCAGCGCGAGCCTGTACGCGGCCGCCAGCGGCTGGCGATAGCCACCGATCTCGGGGAGGACGACATCGACGCCGTCTGTGAACGCCCCCACGACGCGCCGCACGAACGCCGGGTGCAGAAGCGGGACGTCGGTCGAGGAAACGTACGCGACATCGGCGCGGTCTCCGATCACGCTCATGCCGGCCGCGATCCCCTGCATCGGCCCTCGCCCCTCTCGCGCATCGCTCGCGAGCTCCACGGCCGGGCCAAGTGGCGGCAGGTGTTGCCCGGGCGCGCCCACCGCGACCACCGGTCCGTCGACAGCCCTGCCGAGCAGACCGGTGACCCGCCGAAGCAACGTCGACCCATGCCACTCGAGCTCCGCCTTCGGCGAACCCATGCGAGAGGACCGCCCGCCGGCCAGAACGATCGCCGCTGCCTTGAGCATCGGCCGATGGTAATGGTCGTCACAGCAGCTCTAGAGAGCCGCTGGCGGCTCGCCACCACGACGCCAACCGTGCGACCAGGTAATCCTGAGCACGCCGTAATCGCGATTACCTTGCAATAGCGAGCGCCTCGACATAGCGTCGAGCCCGTGGCGATACCAGGCGGGATCGTCGCCCGCTCAAAGCGCGCCAGGGCCTCGCTGGACGCCGGCCAGTGGCGGACGGTGGCGCTGATGGCGGCGGTCGTGCTCGGGCTGCATGCGATCGGGTTCTTCCTGCTGATCGCGGTGGTGGCGCCACATCACTACCGCCTGGGCGCGTCCGGGGCGTTTGCCGTCGGCACTGGGATCACGGCGTACACGCTCGGGCTGCGACATGCCTTCGACGCCGATCACATCTCGGCGATCGACAACACGACGCGGAAGCTGATGGCCGAGGGCCGGCGGCCGATGAGCGTCGGCTTCTTCTTCTCGCTCGGCCACTCGACGATCGTGTTCCTGCTGGCGTTCCTGTTCGCGATCGGGATCAGGGCGCTCGGCGGCCAGGTGACCGATGACGGCTCGACGCTTCACAGCGCGACCAACTGGATCGGAACCGGCGTGTCGGGCACGTTCCTGTATCTGATTGCGGCGCTCAATCTGGTGATCCTGTGGGGGATCGTCAGGGTATTCCTCGAGATGCGCCAGGGACGCTACGACGAGCAGGAGCTCGAGCGCCAACTGGACTCGCGAGGGCTGATGAACCGCTTCCTGGGACGGTTCTCGCGTGCGGTGAGCAAGCCCTGGCAGATGTATCCGGTCGGGGTGCTGTTCGGGCTCGGGTTCGACACCGCGACCGAGGTGGCGCTGCTGTTCCTGGCCGCCGGCGCGGCCGGTGCCGGCCTGCCCTTCTACGCGATCCTGTGCCTGCCGATCCTGTTCGCGGCCGGGATGTCGCTGCTGGACACGATCGACGGGTCGTTCATGAACTTCGCGTACGGCTGGGCGTTCTCAAAGCCGGTGCGGAAGGTGTTCTACAACCTCACGATCACCGGCCTGTCGGTGGCGGTGGCGCTGGTGATCGGGACGATCGAGATCGTCGGGCTGCTGGCGCAGGAGGCCGGCGCGCAGGGGTCGTTCTGGGCGTGGTGGGAGAACATCGACGTCAACACGCTCGGCTTCATCATCGTCGGCATGTTCATCGCCACGTGGGCGATCGCGCTCGGGGTCTGGCGGTTCGGACGGATCGAGGAACGGTGGGGCGCCCACGTCGCGGAGACGAACCGATGACCGTCGCCCCGGACGCTCCGCCGGTCGCGTTCGCCGATCTCGAGCAGGCGGTCAGCGCCCTGCGCGGCCGCGGGCTGCGGCTTTCGAGCGCGCGCCGGCTTGTGCTCGAGGCGCTGTTCGCGGCTGACCGCCCGCTCTCCGCCGAGCGGATCGCCGCCAGCTCGGAGCTCGATCTGGCGTCGACGTACCGCAACCTCGAGACGCTCGAGCGCCACGGCCTCGTCCGCCACGTCCATTTCGGGCATGGCCCGGGGCTGTACGTCCTGGTGGGGCGGGGCGAGCGGGAGTACCTGTTCTGCGAGCACTGCCGCGAGGTGCAGGCGCTGGCGCCCGAGCGGCTCGATCCGGTCCGTGAGCGGATCGGCGAGCTGTTCGGCTACGAGGCCCGGTTCACGCATTTCGCGATCGTGGGGACCTGCCCGCGCTGCGCGGAGCGCCGCGCGCGACAATGACGGAATGCCGGTCAAGGTCGTGTTCACGTGCGACGTGTGCGGCGCGCATCCGGACCCGGAGACGCAGCTCGCGCTCGAGCACCAGCTGCTCGACCTGCGCCACGGCGAGTACGTCGACGCCGATCCGGGCAACTGGCTGACCTGGCACGGCCGGGGCGTATATGGCCCGCACCGGTACGCGTGCGGGCACCATCGGGGCGAGCTCAAGGCGCTGCTGCGCGAGCACTACGGCAGCCTGGGCTGGCACCCGTGGGCCAAGGGCCCGCACCCGTGGGCCGGCCGGCGCGGGACCGACCGGGCGAGGCGCTTCACCCGCTCGCTGCGCTCGACATTCGGCGCCCCTGGAGGCTAATGCCCCGAGTCATAAATTGGGCGGCACCGAATTGATGACTCGCGACACTAGTGCCCCGATTCATAAATTCGACGCCATTCGAGCCGCCCCTGGCGGCGTCTGGCTTCGTCCTCGTCGGCTCGCGCAGCGCTGCTGCGCATCGCCTCCTGCGTCCTCGCCATCCATCCGCCAGTGACGTCTCTCGGTGGTCGGGGAATTATGAATAAAAAAACTAGGAGCTCTACAGCAGGGTCCCGCCGGGCGGCACCACCCACAGCCGCGGCGCGAACTAGAGCACGACTTACGGATCAAGGTCGGAG
>Ga0116216_10000670_pt1 | contig 26122 bp, 25 predicted proteins | sample Sb_taG_11_FD_89696 | JGI IMG/M metagenome (GOLD analysis project Ga0116216, IMG submission 89696) | Peat soil microbial communities from Weissenstadt, Germany - Sb_50d_3_AS metaG | ecosystem: Environmental > Terrestrial > Soil > Wetlands > Peat | place: Germany: Weissenstadt | collected 2010-09-21
GGCGTCCATCGAGGCCCTCCCGAGGGTCGGCGCTGGTTATTGAGCACCGCCGACTTCGACCTGCGCTGTTATGTCCCCTTCAAAGCCACGACCCCGCCACAGGCCGTGGCACTACTCATCTAGACCAAGCCCCGACCTGCGCACGGGGTAGCACGCGACCCCCCGCCGGGGAGACCCACCCGCCCAAACGTCAGGTAATGATCGGAATGATGAGTAGCGCCACGATGTTGGCGACTTTGATCATCGGGTTGATCGCCGGCCCCGCGGTGTCCTTGTAAGGATCGCCAACCGTGTCACCGGTGACCGCGGCGGCATGAGCCTCCGACCCCTTGCCGCCGTACGCGCCATCCTCGATCAGCTTCTTCGCGTTGTCCCACGCGCCACCGCCAGATGTCATCGAGATCGCCATGAACAGCCCCACGACGATCACCCCAATCAACAGCCCGCCGAGCGCCTCGACGCTGATCAGGCCGACGATGAGCGGGATCACGATCGGGATCAGCGCCGGCAGGATCATCTCCCGCTGCGCGGCCCGAGTGACGAGCGCGACGGCTGCCCCGTACTCGGGCTGCTCGGTCCCCTCCATAATCCCCGGCTTCTCGCGGAACTGCCGGCGGACCTCCTCGACGACGGCGCCGCCGGCACGGCCGACGGCCTCCATCGCAAGCGACGCGAACAGATACACCATCATGCCCCCGAGCAGCAATCCGATCAGGACAGCCGGATTGCCGATCGAGAAATTGGCGATCGTGCCGCGGTCGGCCAGCTCTCGCTCGAACGCGTTGAAAAGCACGAGCGCGGCGAGCGCCGCCGATCCAATCGCGTACCCCTTCGTGACCGCCTTGGTCGTGTTGCCGACTGCGTCGAGCGGATCGGTGACGTTCCGGACCTCCTCGGGCAGGTCGGCCATCTCCGCGATCCCGCCGGCGTTGTCGGTGATCGGTCCGAACGCATCGAGCGCGACGATCAGACCCGTCAACGAGAGCTGCGCCATCACGGCCACGCCGATCCCGTAGATCCCCTCGCTCCCGCCGCCCGCGAGCTTCCAGGCGCCGAGGATCCCGAGCGCGATCACGATCGCTGGCGGCGCGGTCGACTGAAAGCCCTGGGCGAGGCCCTGGATGATGTTCGTCGCGTGCCCGGTCTGGGACGCCCGCGCGGTGCTCTTCACCGGCGCGAAGCGCGTCGAGGTGAAGTAGTCGGTGATCACGAACAGGCAGGCTGTGACGCCGATCCCGATCAGCGCACAGAGGTAGAACTTCCACCAGTGCGGCGTCGAGGCGTGGGTCAGGACGCTCGCCTTGAAGGTGACGTCGTGCATCATCCAGTAGGTGATCGGGAGGAACGCGAGCGCCGCCAGTGCACCGGAGGTGATCAGCCCCTGGTACAGGGCGCGCTCGACGTTTCCAGCGCGGGAGCGCACCGCGAACGTGCCGATGATCGACGCGATGATCGAGACGGCCCCGAGGACCAGTGGGAACAGCGCGACGGCGGACTGCTGGTCGAACAGCAGCACGCCGAGCAGCATCACAGCCACCGCGGTGACCGCATAGGTCTCGAACAGGTCGGCCGCCATGCCGGCGCAGTCGCCCACGTTGTCGCCGACGTTGTCGGCGATCACCGCCGGGTTCCGGGGGTCGTCCTCGGGGATGCCGGCCTCGATCTTGCCCACGAGGTCGGCGCCCACGTCGGCCGCCTTCGTGAAGATTCCGCCCCCGAGGCGCGCGAACACCGAGATCAGCGAGCCGCCGAAGCCGAGGCCGATCAGCGCGTTGACCGCGTTCGCCTGGCTCTCACCGGCGATCCACGTGAGGATGCCGTAGTAGCCGGCGACGCCGATCAGCGCCAGGCCGACGACCAAAAGACCGGTGACGGCGCCGCCCCGGAAGGCGACCGCCAGCGCCGGCGAGATGCCGCCGCGCGCGGATTCCGCAACGCGCGCGTTGGCCCGCACCGAGACATTCATTCCGATGTAGCCAGCCGAGGCCGACAGCAGGCCGCCGATTGCGAAACCGATCGCGACCCGGATGTTCTGGATCGGGATCAGCACGATGAACAGGATCACGCCGACTCCAGCGATGGTCGTGTACTGGCGGTTGAGGTACGCGCGCGCGCCTTCCTGCACGGCCGCTGAGATCGCGCGCATCCGCTCGTTGCCGGGCGACAGCGCCAACAGGGCGCGCGACGTTACCGCGCCATAAACGAGCGCTGCGGTAGCGCACACAAGCGCGACAAGGACGCCGTGTTGCGTCAAGAAGCTAGTCAAGAAGGTCCTCCGGAGAGCTCTAAGTTCGGGAGAGGCGCGCGCTGAAGCGCAGCCAGACAACTACAAAAGGGCCACCACCCCAATGTGCGAGCGGAGGCCCGGAAAATAAGCCCGCCGCAGTCTAGCGGGTGCCGGTGTCAGATGTTCCCCCGTTAGGCGGCTACTGACCGGGAACCCAGAGCCGGCCGCTTTTCTGGGCCGGGCCGGGTTCTCCGGGCTTTGGCGGCGCCGGTGCGGGCTCGCCAGCCGCCCCGGGCCCGGCCTCAGACCCGGCGGCCGCCCCCGCCGGCGGAGCGCCCGCCTCCCCTTCAGGTGTCTGATCGGGCGCCGGCGGCTGCCCCCCGATCCTTACGTACGCCAGCTGGAGTTGGGAGAGCGCTTCCCGGATCGCCCCGCCCTGAGAGGGCGCCACCTGTTCGACCAACGGCAGGAGCGCGCGCACGGCCTCGATCGACACGCGGACCTGTGCCGGGTCGCGTTCATCCTCAGTGCCAGGCGCCAGCCCCGTCCGCCGCATCCCGAGATTGACGAGGGTCACGACGTTCTCGAGCAACATCTGCTCGACACGGATCCGCTTGATCTCGGCCTCGTACGCCGCCCGCAGCTCCTCCTCGGTCGGCTGCCCGCTGGTCGGGTCTGTGGTCATCGGCTCATCTCCGCTGTGCTTCCGAGCGCCCCAGCATACGTGTCGCGGGTCTGGGCGACCACCGTGCGCAGCACCTCCCTGAGGCTCATACCCGATTCGAGCAGCGCGCGCTGGCGCTGGGCGCCGTTCATCGCCGGCAATGAGACCTCGATCCCGAGCTCAGCGCGGACGGGGGCCGACCAGTCGAGCAGCCGCTCGAGCGCCTCGGCGGCCGGATACGGCTCGCCCCGCTCCAGATCGAGCAGCTCGCCATCGAGGCCGTAGCGCAGCGCCCGCCACAGGTTCTCCTCGATCAGCCACCCGGCAAGGTTCTGGAACGGGACGCCGGCGTCGATGTCCCTGGCGGCCTGGGCCACGCACGCGACGATCAGCGCGGCCAGCCCCTCGGATTCGGCCGCCGTGGACTGTGCGTCGCAGATCCGCACCTCGACGGTCCCGAACGAGAAATGCGGACGGATCGACCACCACACCTGGGTGTACTCGACGATCGAACGCGTCCGGATCAGGAACTCGATGTAGGCGACGAACGCATCCCAGCTACCGAACGAGTCCGGAACTCCACACCGCGGAAAGCTCCTGGTGAAGATCTGCGTCCGCGCGCTGTGGAGACCCGAGTCCTGCCCGTCCAGGAACGGTGAATTCGCCGAGATCGCCAGCAGTAGTGGCAGCACCGGGCGCAGCCGATCGCAGATGAGCACGGCCCGATCGGGGCCGCGGATGCCGACGTGCACGTGGAGCGAGAAGGTGTTGTTCCTCCAGGCGACGTACTTGAGCCCATCCTCGACCCGGCGGTAGTGCTCGGTGTCGATGATCTTCTGGTCGCGGTAATCGGACCAGGGGTGGGTGCCGGTTGCGCCGAGGGCGACGCCATGCTCGGCTGCGAGCGCGAACAGCCGGCGCCGGCGATCGCGCTGCGCGGCCGTGGCCGCCGCCAGGTCCTCGCCCCGCCCAGACCGAATCTCGATCTCGGAGCGGATCAGCTCGCCGGCGATTGACTCCGCCAGCAGGGGATCCGCAGCGCCGGCCTCCTTGAGCTCTTCGAAGCGCGGGACGAGCCCGAGCTCGCGCTGATCGAGCAGTGCGAACTCCTCTTCGAGCCCGACCGTGAAGTCGGTAGATGCTTCGAAGGCCGCGCGAGCGGAGTCGAGGTCGATATTCACGTCCGGAAAGGGGCGCGGGTCAGGTGAGATAGAAGTACAGCGCGTAGAGCAGATCGACGGCTGGGCTCGACGTGTGCACGGTGACCTCCGGCGGCACCTGGAGCAACGCGTCGGAATAGTTGAAGATGATCTTCACCCCTGCATCGACGAGCTCGTCGGCGACCCTCTGCGCCGCCGGCGAGGGAACCGCCAGCACCGCCACGACGATCTCCTCATCGTCGATGACCGTGGTCATCTCCGAGTTGTTGCGGACCGTCAGCGTGCCGATCTCGGTGCCGACCTTGTCGTCGTCGATGTCGAACACGGCGACGACGCGGAAACCGTGGTCGGCGAAGATGTCGGAGGTGGCGATCGCCGTGCCGAGATGGCCCGCCCCGAACAGCGCGATGTTGTGCTGACCCGAGGTGCGCAGGATCTTGCGGATCTGGGTGACTAGGGACTCGACGTTGTAGCCCACGCCGCGCTTGCCGAATTTCCCGAATCCCGAGAGATCGCGCCGGATCTGGGTCGAGTTGACGTGCGTGTAGTCGGCGAGCTCCTGCGAGGAGATCGTCTCCTTGCCCATCTTGCGCGCCTGCGTCAGGACCTGGAGATAACGCGACAGACGCGCCGCCACGCCGAGCGAGAGTTTCTCCCCGGGCCGTTCGCCATTCGCAACTTCCTCCGGGATTTCGGTGCCTCGCCCGACCGTGTAACTCATCCCTACTCCACTCTACTAGGGGTCACTCGGCGGCCGCGCGTCAGTTAGCCGACGCTCCAGCTCGTCGCCGTCGACGAACAACTCAAATGCCTCCCGCCCGTCGATCGTGACTACCGGAATCCGCTCGAGGTAGGCCCGCAGAAGCGCTTCGTCCGCCTCGATGTCCCGCTCCTCGAAGGCAAACGGATGCTTGGCGCGGACCCGGAGGACGACCTCACGGGCCTCGTCGCACAGGCAGCAGCCGTCTCGGCCGAACAGGACGACGGTCGGCGTCACGCGGCGAGCCCTCGCTCCCCGGTCGCATACACGTCGAGCTCGAGGTAGTCGGGATATGGCACCGGCTCAACGAACCGGGCGGCGCTGGCGATCATCGCCGCGTTGTCGGTGCACAGCTCGCGCGGCGGCACGTCCAGCTCCACGCCGAGCGCCGACAGCCGTTCGCGGAGCGGGCCGTTGGCGGCGACGCCGCCGCCCACCGCCAACCGGCCGAGCCCCGTCTGCAAGAGCCCGCGCTCGACACGGAACACCAGCGCCTCAACGATCGCTTCCTGATAGGAGGCGGCGAGGTCGGCCCGGCACCGATCCGTCTCCGCCTCGCCCAGTTCCCTGACTCGGTACAGCAGCGCCGTCTTTAGCCCCGCAAACGAGAAATCCAGCCCCGGGACCTTGCGCGCCACCGGGAAGTCGAACGCTGAGGGATCGCCGTCCACGGCCAGCCGTTCGAGCGCGGCACCACCGGGATAGCCCAGCCCGAGCAGCCGCGCGCCCTTGTCGAATGCCTCCCCGGCCGCGTCATCGAGCGTCTGTCCGATCACCTGAAATCGTGGCCCACAGTCAGTCACACGCGCGAGGAGCGTGTGGCCGCCGCTCGCGATCAGGCCCAGGAACGGCGGCTCGAACGGATCGGGGGCCAGCAGGCCGGCCGCGATGTGGCCGTGGAGGTGGTCGACCGGGGCAAGCGGGAGCTGGTGCGCCGCGGCGAGCGCCTTCGCCGTGCTCACGCCGACAAGCAGCGCCCCCACCAAGCCGGGACCGCACGTGACCGCCACCAGTTCGGCGTCGCTCAGCTCGCACCCGGCGGTCCTCAACGCGTCCTCGACCACGGCGCCGATCAGCTCGAGGTGGTGACGTGAGGCGACCTCCGGCACCACGCCGCCGTAGCGGCCGTGCACGCCCTGGGAGGAGATCACGTTCGCCCTGATCGCCCCGTCCGGGGTGATGAGCGCCGCGCACGTGTCGTCGCAGCTGGTCTCCAGCGCGAGGATCACCCTGCGGCGCCGGTGCCGGAGGGCTCGTGCGCGGCCCGCCACATGATCACGGCGTCCTCACCCGTGTCGTGGTAGTAGCGCGGCCGCGTCCCCGATGAGCGAAACCCAAACCGCTCGTACAGCGCGATCGCGGGCGTGTTCGAGGTCCGCACCTCGAGCGTGAACGGCTGATCCGGGCCCGCGCGCTCGAGCATCTCCTCGAGCAGGGCGCGGGCATATCCGTGGCGCCGGTGCGACGAATCCACGGCGATGTTCATCAGGTGCCAGACGTCGGCGTAACGGGAGCAGATCAGGTAGCCGACGATCTCCCGGTCGTCGCCGGGCCCGATCGCCGCGAGGCACACGCCGGACGGCTTCGAGAGCTCGAGCACGAACATCGCCAACGACCAGGGCGTCGGGAACGCACGCCGTTCGATCGCGATCACCTGGGGCAGATCGGAATAGGTGAGGCGGCGGATGGTGGCGGGGTCTGCGTTCATCTGTTGCGTGCGGGGCGACTGATCTCGGCGTCGGGGAGGCGCAGGTACTCGGGCCGGATCTCATCAGGAGCGCTCGCGCGCCGATTGCGGGCGAGCCGGCAATGGTTGAACGCGGTGACCCTGTGGAGGTCCGAGCCATCCTCCGGGATCGACGCCCCCGAGCGCTCGAGAACCTCCCTGAATTTTACTGCCCCCTCCCCTACGGCCAGCGTTCGCGCACCGGCCACCGCGACCAGCGCGCCGAGCGCCTCGGGGCTGAGCGCTCGTGGTTCCGCAGCCGGCGGCGGGTCCGCCTCATCCAGGCTCCGAGGCAACCAGCCCGCCGCAAACGCCTCGCCACGCCGGGCATCGATCACGGCGAGGACCGCATCGAACCCGGCGGCGTCAGCTCGGGCCCCGAACGCGAGCGACTGCAGCGTCGAGATCCCGACGAGAGGGATGCCGCGCGCCTGGCCGAGCGCGCGCGCGGTGGCGATCCCGATCCGCAAGCCGGTGAACGTGCCTGGACCGAGGCCCACCGCGATCAGGTCGATCTCGCTCCACGTCGTCGACCCACGGCCGAGCACCGCCGCGATCAGCGGCATCAGCTTCGTGGTGTGCCTCGGGCGGGCATTGGGAGGCGGGTCGTCGCGAGCCTCGAGCTCGATGCCGGCGGCGTCATCGATCAGCGCGACCGCGGTCGCCGACGTGGCCGTGTCGAAACCGAGAACCCTCATGGCTAGTCGATCACCACAACCCGGGCGTCGCCGCCGGCGTGCTCGATGCGGATCCGAGCCGCGATCCGGCCCAGCGCAGCGATCGCGGGCTCCTCGCCTTCGGGCCACTCGACGAACGTGATCGTGTCGGGGCCGAAATAGTCGGCCAGCAGGTCGGGATCCTCATCGGCCAGGTCGCGCACCCTGAACAGATCGAGATGGGCGATCGGCGTCGGGCCCGGGTAGCGCTGGCCGATCGTGAACGTCGGGCTCGTGACGACGCCGGTCACGCCCAGCGCGCGGGATGCGCCTCTGACGAACGTTGTCTTGCCGGCGCCGAGTTCGCCTTCGACCAGCACCACATCGCCGGGCGTGAGCGTTGCGGCGAGCGCGGCGCCGAGGCCCTCTGTCTCAGCGGCGCTGCTCGTCTGCCGGCAACGGGACACGCGCGCGAAACTGTAAACGGGCGACCCTGAAGGCGCTGGCTGACGGCCGCCATTGCTACCTTGATCGGCAATGTCCGCACCGATGGAACCGTCGGCGAGTCGTCGGCTGGCGGGCCTGCGCGCACGCTATGCGCCGGCGTACACCGAGTTCAAGGGCTCGGATACCGCCAAGGCTGCCGGACTCGCGATCGCGATGATCGTGAACAACCTCATCGCGCTCGGCTCGACCGTCGTCTTCGCCCGCCTGCTGTCCGACTATGGCTCGCTGGCGGCCCTGATCAGCTACTTCCTGATCCTCTCGGTCGTAGGCCAGGCGATGCAGGTGGGGACCGCCCGCGAGGGCGTGCTGGGCCACCTCGGCGTGGGCGCCGGCCTGGTCGCAACGCTCAAGCGCTGGACCAGGACGATGGCGTGGTTCCTGGTCGGGATCACGATCATCTCGGTGTTGCTGCGCGACCCGATCGCCCAGGCCGTGGGCGTGCCCAACGACCAGTGGGCCGCTGCGATCGGGCTTCCCGCCGGAGTCCTCTGGCTCGAGCTCTCGATTCTGCGCGGCGCGCTTCAGGGCGTCGGCGACTACAAGAGCGTCGGGATCAGCCTCGTCGGGGAGCAGGCGAGCCGCCTGGTAGTCGGCGCCGCGCTCGCCGCCGCCGGGCTGGGCGTGACCGGCGCCTACCTCGGCACGCCGTTCTCGTTCATCGCGATGAGCATCTACTGCGCGATCGAGCTGCGGCGCTACGTGGCCCGTGCGGCGGTGTCGGTGCCCTCGGGGACCCCGGTGGCCGATGCCGCGCTCGAGCTGTGGACGCACATGAAGAAGGCGTGGGCGCCGATCGGCGGGCTGATCGTGATCGCCGTGCTGCAGAACATCGACATCATCGCGGCCAAGCACCGATTCAGCGGGACCAAGGATCTGGCCAGCTCGTACGCGGCCACCGCCGTCGCCGCCAAGGTGCTCGTGTGGGTGGCGATCGGCGCCGGCTTCTATCTCGTACCTGAGGTCTCGCGTCGTCGCGCCGTCGGCGAGGACACGCGACCCGTGCTCGCCGTCGCGCTCGGCATCATCCTCGTCTGCGCGGTGCCGGTGCTCCTGATCTTCGGCTTCGCGGCTGAGCCACTGCTACGAATAGCGTTCGGCCCCAAGCGTCTGCTGGCGGCCAACTCGCTGTTCGTGCTCGGTGTGGCGTTCACGGTCCTCGCCGGGACTTACCTCGCGATCCAGTACATGCTCGCGCTCAAGCGAACGTGGTTCCTGGTTGTGCTTGGCCTGGTCGCGATCGCCGAGCCCGTGCTCCTCCTGCAGGCGTCGCGTAAGCCCCAGGGATTCGCCGTCGTGGTGCTCGGGGTCCAGGCGGTCGGAGCGATCCTCGCCTTCGGGTTCGCGCTCCGGCGGGACAGCGCTCCACCGGCCACGACGCGCGACCGGCCGCCCACGCTGCGAAGACGCTTCAGTGCCCGGCCAGAAACTCCGCGAGCCGCCCCACCGCAGCCCGCAGCCGCCGGAAGTAAGCCGCCCGACTGAGCGACAGATCGATGGCCGCCTGCTCGTGGCTGGGCGCCGGCTCCAGGTAGCCGTGGGTCAGCACCCGGCACCCCCCAGGATAGGCTCGCCTCACGTGAACCCAACCCACTGGAGGTGAGATGGCGGTCACCAAGATCATCGAGCTCGTGGGCAGCTCCTCCAGCAGTTCGGACGACGCCGTCAAGGCCGCGCTCGGGGAAGCGCAGCAAACGCTGCGCAACATCAAGGCGGTCGATGTCGTGTCGGTCGGTCTGCGGGGCGAGTACCTCGACGAGTGGCGCGCGCACGTCCGCGTGGCGTTCCTGATCGAGCGCGTCAGCGAGTAGCCGCGCCGCTTAGAAGAGCCCGAGTTGCGCCGCCGGCTCGCCGACCAGCTCCGGCGGCTGCTCGGGGACGAGCACTGGCTCTTCAATCTCCGGGACTGGCTCGAAGATCACCGGCTGCTCGGGCGGCCCGAGCGCCAGCAGATCCGGGATCCGATGAAAGTCGCCGCGCAGCGTCTCGAGCGTGGATGGCGTGTACAGGGCTGCGGCTGGGTGATAGAGCGGATACAGCCGGACGGCCCGGGAGCCGATCACCCGGATCTCCTCGTGTCCGTGCAGGCGCGAGATCCCGGTGGTGTCGGCGCGCAGCAGCTTCGTCGAGAAGTTCCCCAGGGTGCAGATCACGATCGGCTCGATCAGATCGACCTGTCGCCGGAGGTAGTCCTGGCAAGCCTCGATCTCGTTCGGATGGGGATCGCGGTTGTCGGGAGGACGGCACTTCAGCGTGTTCGCGATGAACACGTCCCCGCGCTCCATCCCGATCTCCGCGAGCAGCTTGTCCAGCAGCTTTCCCGCCTGGCCGACGAACGGAAGCCCCATCCGATCCTCGTTGGCGCCGGGCGCCTCGCCGATGAACATCACGTCGGCGTCGGCGTTACCGGCGCCGAACACCACGGTCGTCCGCGTCTGGTGCAGCGGACATCGGATGCATCCCCGGGCTTCCTCGTAGACGGCCTTCAGCTGCTCCCGACGCTCGGCGACGCTCGTCACAGGAAGCCATGGTAGACACGGAAGCCGAGATCCTGTCGAGCCCGAGACGCTCCGGAGCGAGGTCTCCCCGCAAGCTGCGGCAAGTAATTCTTGGTCGAGTCTCGCGTCGCCGAGACTCGATGGCACTCGGCTCGCTCCACCTTAACCGCAAGCGATGATCAAGACGGCCGGCTGCTAGCCAAACCCTACTCCTGGTCCGGCTCGCCGGACTGTTCCTCGCTTGCCGGGTCAGCCCCAGCCCCTGCAGCTGCCAGACGGTTGGTGATCGCCCGAATGGTTCCGTGAGTGACATTTGCGGCGGCAGCAATTTCACGCGTGGACAGTCCGAGCCGCACCGCGCGAGCGATCGCGCGATGATGCTCCAACTGGGCCTCACGCGCTTGGCGCCCGCTGCGTTCGACTCGTCTCAGCGCATCGCCGCTGAGCGCATGTTTGACCTCGTCTTTTCCACCCGCCTCCGCCCTGGCAATCTCGGTCAGCGAGTAACCGGCTCCCATGGCTGCGGTCGCCGCATCCACCAGTGCCCGCGACGCGCGTCCGATGGCTTCGATCGCGGCGGCGAACTCGCGGATCGCGGGGACTTCGCCGGCGCGGAGGAGGCCTACCGTCATGCCGCCGACGGAGGCCACGGCTACGCGGCCTCGAACCTCGGCGTGCTGCTCGAACAGCGTGGCGATGACGCGGGTGCAGCATCCGCGTACCGACAGGCCGACGAGAATGGACATGCCGTGGGCGCGTTCAATCTGGGCAGCTTGCTCGAGGAGCGGGGTGACCTCAGCGGCGCCGAGGAGGCCTACCTGCGGGCGGGCCAACGCGGCGACGTCGACGTCGCGGAGGCGGCCCTGGAGGCGCTACAGCATCTCCGTGACGGCCCGAAGTCCGAGTCCCCCGCGAGGTAACCGAGTGCCTGGACGGGGTATATTCATGACGAGGCCGTCACCGTTCGCGCGGGACGGACCTCGGGCTCAAAACTCTGTCAACGCCGACCGGTATCTCAGATGCGGGAACTGGAACGGGATCGCTCCGACACGACTGGCTGTAGCCGGCTCGCGGTCGTGGGCCGTGGGCGACTCGGCACGGCCCTGGCAGCGGCGCTGGGCGATGCCGGCTACGAGGTCCACGGCCCCCTGGGGCGCGGCGCCGATGGTTCCGGCGCGGACGCCGTCCTGCTCTGCGTCCCCGACGCCGAGATCGCAGGCGCCGCGGCGAGCATCGTTCCGAGCCGGCTCGTCGGCCACTGCTCGGGGGCCACCGGGCTCGCTCCCCTCGCACCGCACGAGGCGTTCTCGTTTCATCCCCTTATGACCGTGACCACGGACGGGGCTCGCTTCGCCGGCGCCGGCGCCGCGATCGCCGGAGCCACCCCGCGAGCGCTGAGCTTTGCCGCTGATCTGGCCTCAGCGCTGGAGATGAACGCCGTCGCGATTGACGACGGCGACCGTGCCGCCTACCATGCCGCGGCCTCAATCGCCTCGAACTTCCTGGTCACCCTGGAGGCGGCCGCGGAACGTCTCGCCGCGGCTGCCGGGGCCGATCGGGAGATGCTCGTGCCGCTCGTCCGCGCGACCGTCGAGAACTGGGCGAAGCTCGGGCCGGGCCGGGCGCTGACTGGTCCCGTGGCGCGCGGCGACGAGGCAACCGTCGCTCGGCAGCGCGCTGCCATCGCCGAGCGGGCTCCGGATCTCCTGGCGCTGTTCGACGCGCTCGTCGACGCCACCAGAGCCCTCGCCCAGGCCGAGCGGGCGACCGCGCACGCGCACAGGGAGGCCGTCCTCACATGAGAACGATCCGGGCGGTCGCCGACCTGCACGCGGCGCTCGCGCAGCCGCGGCGTAGGGGCCTGTGGGTCGGCTTGGTGCCGACGATGGGAGCCTTTCACGAGGGTCATCTCTCGCTGATCCGCAGGGCGCGGGCCGAGTGCGACGTGGTCGTCGTCTCGCTGTTCGTCAACCCGAAGCAGTTCAACGATCCCGGCGACCTCCGCGCCTATCCGCGCGAAGAGTCGCGCGACACCGCGCTGGCCGTCGACCTCGGCGTCGACTACCTGTTCAGACCCTCCCAGCAGGAGGTCTATCCCCACGGCTTCGCGACGTGCGTCTCGGTCGCCGGCATCACCGAGCGGTTGGAGGGAGCGCACCGCGGGCGAGCGCACTTCGACGGGGTGACCACGGTCGTCACCAAGCTGTTCAACATGGTCGCGCCCGATGTGGCGTACTTCGGACAGAAGGACGCCCAGCAAGCGGCCGTGATCAAGCGTCTCGTGCGGGATCTCGACCTCCCGGTGCAGATCCAGATCTGCCCGACGATCCGCGAGCCCGACGGACTGGCGATGTCCAGCCGCAACGTCCACCTCTCGCCCGCGGACCGTCAGCGAGCTTTGGCGCTTCAGCGCGCGCTGCACGCGGTGCAGCAGTCGATCGCCGCCGGGGAGCGAGATCCGGCCACGGCGATCGCCGCGGGACTCGCCGAACTGAGCGCTTCAGAAATCGAGCCCGACTACCTGGAGCTCGTGACGACCGACACCCTGGCGCCCGTGGAGCGCATCGAAGGCGACGTCCTCGCCCTCGTGGCGGCCCGCGTCGGCGCCACCCGACTGATCGACAACCAGACGATCGAACTGGAGATCATCAACCCCAAGCACGAGGTGGCGACCCCGCTCGGGGCGCCAACCACGTAAGGAGACGATCGGAATGTCTCAAATCCCCCACGTGCCAGTCCCCCAGAACCTCCACGACCCGTTGCCGATGACGCTGCCGCGACTTGCGGAGAAGAAGCGCCTGGCGGAGCCGATCGTGATGGTGACCGCTTATGACTATCCCTCGGCGCAGGTCGCGCAGGCGGCGGGCGTCGACGTCGTCCTCGTCGGCGACTCCGGCGCGATGACCGTGCTCGGCTACCCCTCGACCGTCCCGGTCTCGACCGACGAGATGCTGATGCTCGCCTCGGCCGTGCGGCGTGGCCTGCAGACGCCGCTGCTCGTCGGCGACCTGCCGTTCGGCTCCTACGAGGCCTCCGACGAGCAGGCGATCGCCACCGCGCAGCGGTTCATCAAGGAGGCGGGCTGTGACGCGGTCAAGCTCGAGCGTGGCGGCACCAGCGTCCAGCGCGCCCTGGCGATCGTCGACTCCGGGATCCCCGTCATGGGCCACGTCGGGCTGACGCCGCAGACGGCCACCGCACTCGGCGGCTACCGAGCGCAGGGCAGGACGGCGTCGCGGGCTCTGCAGGTCGCCCACGACGCGATCGCGCTCCAGGAGGCGGGGTGCTTCTCGATCGTCTTCGAGGCGATCCCGGCTGCGGTTTCAGAGGTGTTGATGGAGCGGCTCGAGGTGCCGGTGATCGGAATCGGCGCCGGGCCCGCCACCGACGGTCAGGTGCTCGTGTTCCACGATCTGCTCGGCATCTACGACGGCCACGCGCCGAGGTTCGCCAAGCGGTTCGGTGAGCTCAAGGCGCTGATGGTCGCCGGCGTCGCGCAGTACGCCGACGAGGTCCGCCGCGGGGCGTTTCCCGCTCCCGAGCACACGTATTCGATCGACGACGACGAACTCGCCGCGTTCCGCGCCGACCTAGAAGCCACCACGTAGCGAAAGAAAACCGCGCCCGGTCGGCACAGCCGTGTGGATCCCCGGCTAGGATCCCTGGAGATGGCGCGGCTGGCTCAAGTGTTCACTCCGCGGGACCGGGTTTACTTCGAGTTGTTCGAGGAGGCCGGTCAGAACATCCTGACCGCCGCGGACTTGCTCGATCAGATGCTGTCGAACTTCCCCGACAGCAAGGACCTGGCCCGAGAGATCCTCGACTGCGAGCACGAAGGCGACCGGATCATCCACGACATCATCGATCGGTTGAACCACACGTTTGTGACGCCGATCGACCGCGAGGACATCCTCGCGCTGGCCTCGGCCCTCGACGACGTCGTCGACTACACCGAGGAGGTCGCCGACTATCTGGGCCTCTACAAGATCGAGGCGCCGATGGATCAGTCGATCACTCTGGCGCGGGTGCTGCGTTCCGCCGCCAAGCAGATCGCGGACGCGATCACACAGCTGCGCGACTTCCGCGACATCTCTCGCTACACGGTCGAGATCCATCGGCTCGAGAACGAGGGTGATCGGATCACGCGGGAGAGCATCGCCGCGCTGTTCGATGCCGGCATCGACCCGATGGTGGTGATCCGCTGGAAGGATCTCTACGAGCGGCTCGAGGCGGCGATCGACGCCACCGAGCGGGTGGCGAACATCATGGAAGGGATCGTCATCAAGAACTCGTAGGCTGGGCTGCCCGGGCAAGTTCGCACGCCCGAGCTACACGTCAAGTGCCCCGGAGCGAGGGGTACTCGATCCTCCGCAGCACGCGGGCCGGGGCGCCGGCGGCGATTGAGAACGGCGGGATGTCCTGGGTGACGACCGAGTTCGCGCCGATCACGCACCGCTCGCCGATCGTGACCCCGCTGGTCACGACCACGTGAGCGCCGCACCACACGTTGTCGCCGATCCGGGTCGGGCCTTTGGTGGTGAATCCCTGCCACGGAATCGGCACGCGCGGGTCGTCGAACCGATGGGCGGCATCGCTGACGAAGCAGCCGTTGGCGAACATGCAGTGCGCCCCGATCTCGACGAGCTCGGCTGAAGCGACCATCACGCCGAGGTTCAGAAACGTACCGGCACCGATCCGCACCCGAGCCGATCCTGGGGCGGTGATCCAGACGCCGGGCTCGAACAGGACCTGGGGCCCGATCTCCAGTCGTCCTTCGCGCAGCGCCTCGAGCACGTTGCCGTGGACGGGCCAGCGCACGAACGCCTCGCGGCGCATGAACTCCCAGTGGATCCGCACGCGGTTCCACGGCAGCGAGTTGACCTCATACCAGGCCCACTTCTGCGCCCATAGCTTGAGCCGGGCGACGGTCGGGTCCATGGTTTCAGTGAGCGGCGGCCGTGGCCTTCCGACGCGGGCGCGAGGGCCGCCCCGAGCCGTTCGTGCTGGGCGTCTTCGGCGCCGGGCCGTTCGTGCTGGCCTTCGCCCGCGCCGCGCCGCGGCGTCCGCGGCTGGGCAGGATCCCGGCGAGGAACCCACCCGTGTACGAGTCCTTGACTCTCGCCACCTCCTCGGGGGTGCCGGTCGCGATCACGTTGCCGCCCTCATCGCCACCCTCCGGGCCGAGGTCGATGATCCGGTCCGCCAGCTTGATCACGTCGAGGTTGTGCTCGATCACCACGACCGAGTTGCCCGCATCGACCAGCCGCGCGAGCACCTCGAGCAACCGCTGGATGTCGGCGAAGTGGAGACCCGTCGTCGGCTCGTCGAGGATGTAGATCGTCCGGCCCGTCGCCACCTTGGACAGCTCGGCGGCCAGCTTCACCCGCTGCGCCTCACCCCCGGACAGCGTCGTCGCCGGCTGCCCGAGGCGCATATACCCCAAGCCGACATCGCTCAGCGCCTCGACCCGACGGCGGATCTTCGGGATGTGGGCGAAGAAATCGAGCGCCTCCTCAATCGGCATCTCGAGCACGTCGGCGATCGTCTTGCCCTTGAAGCGGACCTCGAGCGTCTCGCGGTTGTAACGCTTGCCGTGGCACTGCTCGCAGGGCACGTACACGTCCGGGAGGAAGTGCATCTCGATCTTGATCTGGCCGTCGCCCCGGCACACCTCGCAGCGGCCGCCCTTGACGTTGAACGAGAACCGCCCCGGCTTGTAACCCCGCGCCCGCGCCTCCTGCGTCTTCGAGAACAGCTCGCGAATCTGGTCGAACAGGCCGATGTAGGTGGCCGGATTCGACCGCGGGGTGCGTCCTATCGGCGACTGATCGACGGAGATGATCTTGTCGAGCTGCTCGAGCCCGCTGATCCGCCGGTGGACCCCGGCGCGCTGCCGGGTGCGGTGCAGCCGGTTGGCGACCGCCTTGAACAGCACCTCGTTGACGAGCGTCGACTTCCCCGAGCCAGACACGCCGGTCACGCAGCACAACACCCCGAGCGGGATCTTCACGTCGATCTCCTTGAGGTTGTGCTGGCTGGCCCCTTCGATCGCGATGTACCCGGACGGCTTGCGCCGCCGGCGCGGGACCTCGATCACCCGCGTCCCAGCGAGGAACTGCCCGGTCAGGGATTCGGGGACCTTCGCCACCTCTTCGGCGGTCCCCTCGGCCACGACGTAGCCGCCATGCTCGCCCGCCCCGGGCCCCATGTCGACCAGATGGTCAGCGGCCCACATCGTCCCCTCGTCGTGCTCGACCACCAGCACCGTGTTGCCGAGTCCGCGGAGCCGATCGAGCGTCGCGATCAGCTTCTCGTTGTCGCGCTGGTGAAGGCCGATCGACGGCTCGTCGAGGATGTAGAGGACGCCCACGAGCGATGAGCCGATCTGGGTGGCCAACCGGATTCGCTGCGCCTCGCCGCCGGACAGCGTCGCCGCGGCCCGCTCCATCGACAGATACCCGACGCCGACGTTCTCGAGGAACTCGAGCCGCTCTTCGATCTCTCTGAGCACCAGCCTCGCGATCCGGCGGTCGTGCTCGCTCAGCTCGAGCCCCTTGATCCACGCCAGCGCCAGCTGCGCCGACAGCGCCACGAACTCATGGATCGGGGTCCCCGCGACAAGGACCGCCCGAGACTCGGGCCGCAGCCGCGCGCCCTTGCACTCCGGACATGGCCGGAGCGTCATGTACTCCTCGATCTTCTCCCGCGAGAACTCCGACTCCGTCTCGCGATACCGGCGCTCGAGGTTGGGGACGATCCCCTCGAACTGGGTGGAGTAGGAGCGCTTGCGACCGAACCGGTTGCGGTAGGAGACCTGCACGCGATCGCCATTGGTGCCGAACAGGAAGAAGTCGCGGGACTCCTCCGGCAGGTCCTGCCATGGCGTCTCGAGATCGACGTCGTAACGTTCGGCGATCGCCTGGGTCAGCTGGTCGTAGTAGTCCGAGGCGCTGACCGCCCACGGGGCGATCGCGCCCTCGCCGATCGACAGGGTCGGATCGGGCACCACCAGCTCGGGGTCGATCTCCATCTGCGAGCCGAGCCCCGTGCACCGGGGACAGGCTCCGTGGGGGGAGTTGAAGCTGAAGATGCGGGGCTCGAGCTCGACCAGGCTGGGCCCGTGGACCGGGCACGCGAACTTCTCGCTGAACGTCAGCGTTCGCGCGCGCCTGCGGCCGGCTCGGCCTCCGGCCTCGCTTGAATTGGCCGGGCGCGCGTCATCCGGCTCGTCGACCATCTCGATCTCGACCAGCCCGTCCGCCAGCGAGACCGCGGTCTCGATCGAATCGGCGAGTCGCTTTCGCAGCTCGTCCTTCATCACCAGGCGGTCGACGACCACCGCGATGTCATGCTTGAACTTCTTTTCGAGGACGATCTCGTCGTCGAGGCGCCGCAGCTCCCCGTCGACTTTAACCCGGCTGAACCCCTCGCCGCGGAGCTCCTCGAGCTGCTTGCCGTACTCGCCCTTGCGACCGCGGACGATCGGCGCCAGCACCATGAACCGCGTTCCCTCGGGGAGCTCCATCACCTGGTCGATGATCTGCTCGGCCGACTGGCCGCTGATCGGCCGCCCGCAGATGTGGCAGTGGGGATATCCGATCCGCGCCCACAGCAGCCGGAGGTAGTCGTAGATCTCGGTCACCGTGCCGACCGTCGACCGCGGATTGCGCGACGTCGTTTTCTGGTCGATCGAGATCGCCGGCGACAGCCCCTCGATCGAGTCCACGTCCGGCTTGTCCATTTGACCGAGGAACTGGCGGGCGTATGCAGACAGCGACTCGACGTACCGCCGCTGCCCCTCGGCGTAGATCGTGTCGAACGCGAGCGACGATTTTCCCGACCCCGAAAGGCCCGTGATCACGGTCAGCGACCCCCGCGGGATCACGACCGTGATGTCCTTGAGGTTGTGCTCCCGGGCGCCCGAGACGACCAGCTGATTCACATAAATCAGTCTAGTTGATCGAACAGACGTTCCCCTGGCGGGTTTCCCGCCCGCAGCGGGAAAATCCGCGTGGGCAACGGGGAAATCCGAGCGCCGGCGCGAGAATCAGCCTCCGACGCTGGCGTACACCTCGTCGAGCAGCGCCGAGCGGTCGCGGAGCTCGAAGTTCTCCGCCAGATAGCGGTCGGTCTCCTCCCGCGGGGTGCCGTTCAGGGCCATGTTCAGCGCGATCAGCCGGGCGCCCTCGGTGTCGTCGGCGCCGTCGGCAGGACCGCCCACCGCGGTGGCCGCGGGCTCGGGCTCGGCCACCAGCTCGAACTCTTCGACCTCGACCTCGATCCGCTCCTCGATCTCCCCGGGACCCCCGGCGGCGGGCTCAAGCTCGGCCGCCGGCCTGGCCGGGGCGCTCTCGGCCTCGAACGTGCTTCGCGGCGAGACCGACTGGCGCACGTCCTCGAGGTTGGTGCCGAGCAGCTGCAGGTCGGCGCTGATCCGGCCCCCCCCGGTCCGCAGCGACTGGATCAGCGTGCTCAGCTCGCTCTCGATCGCATCGAGCCGCTCGAGCATCGTCGCCGTGGCCTCTGAGACGTTGCCGACATATTCGCGTGCCTGGGCGGTGGCGTGCTCGCGTGTGGCCTGGGCGTCGCGATTCGCCTCGGCCCGGAGCTCGCTCGCCTCCTCGTCGGCCTGGCGCTCGATCTCGGCGGCACTCGACTCGGCCGCCTCGACAATCGAGCGCACCTGGTCGCTGGCCGTCGTCGCCACCGTCTCGGTGCGCTGGCGCGACGAGCGCTTCAACTCCTCGACCTCGTCCGCGAGCGCGCTCAGGTGGGCATCGACCGCGTCCGGGTCATACCCCCGGCGGCCGATTGGGAAGTCCTTCTTCTCGATGCGCTGTCTTTCCAGGGCCACGCGAACCAACCTCCGGGTCAATGATCTGCGAGCGGAAGCGCAGCGTATCGGACAGGCCCCGAGCCACGACCCGGCCAGCCGCGCCTCACCAGATCGTCGCCCGTCCTCGCGCCAGCTGCGTGCTCGGCATCCCGCCTCGCCTAAATGCGCGGCGCGCCAGTCATCCTGCTGCTATGGCGTGATCGAGCTGGCGCTTGAGATCCCGGATCTCGTCGCGGAGCTTGGCCGCGTACTCGAATCGCAGCTCCTCGGCGGCGGCGAGCATCTCCTCCTCGAGCGCGACGATCGTCTTCTCGAGCTCCGCCGGCGGCATCGAGGCGGCGTCGCGCGTGCGCCGTCGCCTGGAGCGCGGAACCTTCGACTCGGACTGCAGGAACTCGGCGATGTCCGAGATCCCCTTGACGATCGTCTCCGGCGTGATCCCGTGCTCCGTGTTGTACTCGCGCTGGATCGCTCGGCGACGGTCGGTCTCCCCGATCGCCGCCCGCATCGCGGCGGTCTCCTTGTCGGCGTACATCAGCACCGTGCCGTCGACGTTGCGCGCGGCCCGGCCGATTGTCTGGATCAGCGAGGTTTCCCCGCGGAGGAATCCCTCCTTGTCGGCATCGAGGATCGCGACGAGCGCGACCTCCGGCAGGTCCAGTCCCTCGCGCAGGAGGTTGACCCCGACGAGGACGTCGAACTCCCCAAGCCGCAGCTCGCGGATGATCTGGATCCGCTCGAGCGTGTCGACCTCCGAGTGCAGGTAGCGGACGCGGAAGCCCATCTCCAGCAGGTAGTCGGTGAGGTCCTCGGCCATCTTCTTGGTCAGCGTCGTCACCAGCGTGCGCTGCTCGCGCTCGACGCGCTCGCGGATCTCGTTCATCAGGTCGTCGATCTGGTTGCGCGTCTCCCGTACCTCCACCTCGGGGTCGATGATCCCCGTAGGCCGCACGATCTGCTCGACGATCCGCTCGGAATGGCTGCGCTCGTACTCGCCGGGCGTGGCCGACACGAACACCACCTGCGGGGTGATCGAGAGGAACTCCTGGAACGTCTGGGGACGGTTGTCGAGCGCGCTGGGGAGGCGGAAGCCGTAGTCCACGAGCGTCTGCTTGCGCGAGCGGTCGCCCTCGTACATGCCGCCGATCTGGGGCACGGTCTGGTGGGACTCGTCGATGAAGCAGATGAAATCGTCGGGGAAGTAGTCGAGCAGGCAGTAGGGACGGTCGCCCGGCCGGCGGCCGTCGAGGATCCGCGAGTAGTTCTCGATCCCCGAGCAAAACCCGAGCTCGCGGAGCATCTCCATGTCGTACTGAGTCCGCTGGCGCAGCCGGTGTGACTCGAGCAGCTTGCCCTGCGCCTCGAGCTCGGTGCAGCGCTCGTTCAGCTCGCGGCCAATCTCCGCCACCGCGTCCTCGATCATCCCCTCGCGCACGTTGTAGTGCGAGGCGGGCCAGATCCCGACGTGCTCCAGGTCGTCCTCGATCACCTCGCCGGTGAGCGGGTCGAAGTGCTGCAGATGCTCGACCTCGTCGCCGAACAGCACGATCCGGTAGGCCGTCTCCGCATAGGCGGGGAAGATCTCGAGCGTCTCGCCGCGGACCCGGAACGTCCCTCGGGAGAGCGCTGTGTCGTTACGCGTGTACTGGATCGAGACCAGCTTGCGCAGCAGCTTGTCGCGATCGATGAACTCGCCCTTGCTGAGCGTCTGCAGGTTCTCGTCGTAGGTCTGCGGCGAGCCCAGGCCGTAGATGCACGACACGCTCGCGACGATCAGCACATCGCGACGGGCGAACAGCGCCGCCGTCGCCGAGTGCCGCAGCCGATCGATCTCCTGGTTGATCGCCGAGTCCTTCTCGATGTACAGGTCCTTGCTGGGGACGTAGGCCTCGGGCTGGTAGTAGTCGTAGTAGGAGACGAAGTACTCGACCGCGTTCCGCGGGAAGTAGGTGCGGAACTCGTTGCACAGCTGGGCCGCGAGCGTCTTGTTGTGGGCGATCACCAGCGCCGGCTTCTGGACTCGCTCGACGACCCCGGCCATCGTCATCGTCTTGCCGGTGCCGGTGGCGCCGAGCACCGTCAGGAACCGCTCACCGGAGTCGATCCCGGCGGCCAGCGAGTCGATCGCCGCCGGCTGATCGGCGGTCGGGCTATACGCGGAATCGAGCTCGAACTTCGGCATCTCGGAGGGACCTTTGAGCGTAGCGGGACGGCCGGACGGAATCGCCTCAGCGAACCGGCGTCACCCGAGGACGTCAGCCGCGGCCGTCGGCGGCGAGCAGGTAGTCGGGGATGCGCTCACCGCAGCGCTCGTCCGGCACCGGCGCCCCCGCGACCAGGCTCAGGGGCACTTCGCCCGCCCACACGCTCAGCTCATAGTCCTCGGCATCGTCAACCGGCGGGCCGGTCCGGATCTTGGCCGAGGCCTCGTCGATCGTGATCGCGACGACCTCGGTCGCCTTCAGCTCCTTGTCGCTCGGCCCCCGAGCGTCATCGGAGCGGCCCGGGATCACATGGTCGACGATCATCCGCAGCGCGTCAAGCTTCTCGCCTCGGTCGCTGATCTCGCGGCCCTGGCCGAGGACCACGACCGAGCGGTAGTTCATCGAGTGATGGAAGGCGGACCGCGCCAGTACCAACCCGTCGAGCAAGGTCACGGTCAGGCACATCGGGGCCCCGGTGGCCAGGTTCTTGACCAGTCGGCTCAGCGGCGAGCCGTGGAGGTAGATCGTGTCCCCACTACGGGCGTACAGCACCGGGATCACGAACGGCTGGCCGTCGGTGGCGATGCCGACGTGGGCGAACTTCCCCTCGTCGAGGATCGCGTCGATCGTCGCCCGGTCGTACTTGCCGCGCCCCGCTCGGCGGCGGACCGTCACACGCCGAGTTTTGTTATAGTACGAACTCATTCCTGATGTAGAACAATATCAGGCGATCGTCGGCGGGACCGCGCGAGAGATAGCCGCCAGCGCCGAGACATCGATCCGCCACGGCGCGCTCGAAACCGGACAGGCCCTGCCGACGGTTCGCTCGCTCGCGACGTCGCTCGGGACCAGCCCCGCGACCGTCCACGCCGCGTACCGGATCCTCCGCCAGCGGGGACTGGTCGTCGCCGAGGGCCGGCGCGGCACCCGCGTGGCGCCCCGCCCGGCGGTGCGGACGCCCCAGCCGGCGAGCCCGGCCAGGGAACTCCGACCGCACGTCCGCGACCTCTCGATCGGGCTGCCCGACCCCGCCCTGTTGCCGCCGCTCGGCGCGGCGATGCTGCAGGTCGACGTCGATGCAAGGCTTCGCCTGAACGGCTTGGAGTCCGCCGATCCCAAGTTGCTCGAGATCGCGGCCGCGTCGTTCGGCGCCGACGGCATACCGACCGCCGCCGTCGGGGTGGCGGCCGGCGCTTTCGACGCCATCGAGCGGGTGCTGCAGGCCCATCTGCGCCCCGGCGACCGAGTGATCATCGAGGATCCGGTCTACGCCTCGATCCGGGATCTGCTGCTGGCACTCGGGCTCGTTCCCGTGCCGGTGGCGGTCGACGAGCTCGGCTTGCGTCCGGAGCCGTTCGAGGCGAGCCTGGCCAGAGGCGCGGAGGCGGTGATCCTCGTCCCCCGCGCGCAGAATCCGCTCGGCGCCGCGCTCGACGCCGAGCGCGAGTCACTGCTGCGAAACTTGCTCGAGCCCCACGGCGGCGTGCTGCTGATCGAGGACGATCACGCCAGCATCGTGTCGGGGGTGCCGTGCCGGACACTGGTCACACCCGCTTCACAGCGCTGGGCGGTGATCCGCTCGGTCTCCAAGGTCTTGCATCCCGACCTTCGCGTCGCGCTGATGGCGGGCGACGAGACCACGATCGCGCGGGTCGAGGGGCGCCAGGCGCTGGGCCCGAGGTGGGTGAGCCACGTGCTCCAGGCGCTGGTCGCCGAGTTGCTGAGCGACCCGCTGTTCGAGGACACCGCCGCGCGGGCATGCGACACCTACGCTGGCCGCAGGCAGGCGCTGCTCGCAGCGCTCGCCGAACGGGGGATCGCCGCCTACGGCCGCTCAGGCCTGAACGTGTGGGTGCCCGTGCGCGAGGAGGCTCCCGTCGTCGCCGCCCTGTTCGAACGCGGCTGGCTCGTCCTGGCCGGCGAGCGATTCAGGATCGCCGCGCCACCGGGCGTCCGGATCACGACCGCCACCCTTGATCCTGACGACGCCACGGAGATCGCCGAGGTCGTCGCCACGGTGGAACAGGCGGGTCGGCTGCGGCGCGAGTATTGAGATTCAGAAACTAAAACCCGGCTGGTTCAAACCTCCTCTGGACAGACGTTCTAGGGGCTCCACCCTAAAGCTGGTCATTCCGTTGACCGATAACCGGCGTACCGAACCCGGGACTTCCGGGAAGGGGGCCGCCCCAGGTGTTTGACCCAAATCGCATCGGCGCGGCGTGGACCAAAAACACGTGGGACGAGCTGACGCTTTCGCACCTTCGAACGGGGCCGCGGCAGTGTCAGTTCCGCGTTCCCTAGGAGGCAACAAGATGAACCGCAGGTCAAAGAAGAAGGTTCTCGCCGGCGTCCTCGGAGTGCTGCTGGCGCTGTCTGCCGTCACCGCCGCGGTGGCGTACTTCACCGGCGCTTCCGGTAGTGGCACCAGCGCGGGTACGGTCGGCTCGTCGAGCGCGTGGACCGTCGCGATGGGTAGCCCGTCGTTCCAGGGCAGCTTCACCGCCCTGTACCCCGGTGCGACCAACAACGCCGAGTATCTCCCCTTCACTGTCACCAACAACGGCAAGGGCTACCAGCAGATCGGCACGATCGCCGTCACCATTCCCACCGAGGCCAACGGGGATGCGGAGACGGCCGGCGGCGCCGACATCACGGGCTGCAAGGCTGCCTGGTTCACGGCCGTCGCCGATTCCGGCAACCCGACGGTGCCGGCCGACGTCGCCCCCTCCGGCACGTACGTCGGCAAGGTCGACCTGACCATGCAGGACAGCGGGACCAACCAGAACGCCTGCCAGGGCGTCTCGCCGGCTGTCACCGTCACCGCTTCGTAATCAACCAACCCACCAACGCTCGCGCTGGGACGGCCCTTCGGACGCCGTCCCAGCGCGGCTTGCGTTGCGGATGCAAGGCACCGTGGACATAAAAACCCTCCTCACCACCGCCCCGAAGATCGTCCGCCGGACCATTCCGGCGACCGCGGTCGTGGCACTCGCAGCGCTGTCGCTCGGCGCGTACACCGGCTACGCGCACAATTCCGCCAGGCGGCACCACAAGCCGACCTTCAAGATCACGGCGACGCCGGCCAAGGACACGATCACCGCCGGTTCGACGGCCGGCTACCGACTTTTTGTTCACCGCCACCGGTTCCCGTGGGCGATCAGATTCAGCCTGCGGACCAAGCTGCCGCACGGCGCCAGAGCTCGCTTCACCGTGCGCCGCACGTTCAAGTCGCGCTCCACGCTCACGATCAGGACCAGGGCCTGGACTCCTCCGGGCGTGTATCAACTGACGCTCCGGGCCAAGCACGGCAAGGTGGTCAAGCGGATGACGCTGACGCTCACCATCGCCAACCCATCATCGCCCGGCGGTGACACGGCCCCCGTCTCGATCCCGCAATTCACGATCTCCGGCAGCCCCGCCGCCCCGCTGTGGCCGGGCGTTCCGCAGGGGCTCGATCTCCAGATCACCAACCCCAACCCGGAGCCCGTGGTCATCTCGAGCCTCAGCGCGACCGTGCAATCGGTGAGCGCGCCCAGGGCGACGGCCTCGCTCCCGTGCACGCTCGCCGACTTCGCGATGCAGCCGTACGCCGGCTCCCTGCCCCTGACCGTCCCCGCGTCGAGCACCACGACCCTGGCGCAGCTCGGCGTTCCGTCCGCAGAGTGGCCGCAGGTCTCGATCATCGATCGCTCCTCTGACCAGGACGGCTGCCAGGGAGCGACGGTCACGCTCGCCTACAGCGGGGCCGCGACGCTTGGATGAGACCGCTTCGCCGCTCTCTGCCTCGCCGCGTTCTGCTGCTGCTGGCGTGCATGCTCGCCGGCGTGGGCGGCGCGCTGGCCTACTTCATCAGCACGGGCGCCGGGACCGCGGGCGCGACCGTAGGCGCACTGAGCGCGCCGACGATCACGGCGGCGACTCCGGGCGCCGGCACCGTCTCGCTTAGCTGGAGCACGGTCACCGCGCCGGCCAGCCCTGCCGTGACCTATTACGTCTCGCGCGCGGGTGGCACTGTGGGCGGCAACTGCCCGAGCTCGCCGGCGACCGCGACCACGAGCACGAGCTGCACCGACTCGGGGCTGACCAAGGGCACCTACACGTACACAGTCACGGCGGTGTGGCAGTCATGGACCGCGACCAGCGCCAGCAGCCAGGCCACCCTGGCCTCGGGCGCAATCAGCCAATTCGTCGTGACCGTGCCCGGCAGCGCAGCGGCGGGGACGTCGTTCACCGCCACCGTCACCGCGGAGGACGCACAGGGCAACGTGGTCACGAGCTACAGCGGTAGCCAGACGATCGCGTTCTCGGGACCGGCGAACGGCCCAAACGGCACCGCGCCCAGCTACCCGGCGAACGTTACCTTCACGAACGGAGTGGGCTCGGCCTCGATCACGCTCTATGACGCCCAGACGACCACGCTGACGGCCACCCTGGGCAGCGTCAGCGGCACGTCGGGCAAGGTCACCGTCAGCCCCGGCGCCAATCACCAGATCGGGGCGAGCGCGGCCAGCCCCCAGACCGCGGGCACCGCATTCAACGTGACGCTGACCGCCCAGGACGCCTGGGGCAACCCGACCGGCACCCTGACGGGCACCAAGAACATGACCTTCTCCGGACCGTCCAAGTCACCCAACAACACCGCCCCGACCTATCCGGCCACGGCCACGTTCACCGCTGGCGTGGCCACCGCATCGGTCACGCTCGTCGACGTGCAGACCACGACGATCACCGCCAACGACACCACCGACACCTACAACGGCACCCCCAGCAACAACATCACCGTGGGCGCAGGCAGCGCGAGCAGCTTCACCGTCTCCGCACCCACCACCGCCACCGCAGGGACGCCGTTCACCGACACGATCACCGCGCTCGACGCCTACGGCAACA
>Ga0116216_10000671_pt1 | contig 26080 bp, 22 predicted proteins | sample Sb_taG_11_FD_89696 | JGI IMG/M metagenome (GOLD analysis project Ga0116216, IMG submission 89696) | Peat soil microbial communities from Weissenstadt, Germany - Sb_50d_3_AS metaG | ecosystem: Environmental > Terrestrial > Soil > Wetlands > Peat | place: Germany: Weissenstadt | collected 2010-09-21
CCCGGGGCGTGACGTGCTACCCATGCTCTTCATGGGCAGCGCGTCAGGGCCCGCCCCTTCCGGGTGCGATTGTCGCGTTACCCAGGTTCGACAGGGTGCGGGTGGCGCCGATCCCGCCCTCATCGATGCCCTCACCGAGCCGCCCGTCAGTCAGGGCCGCGGGCGCAAAGCGCCCGCAAGCTCTGAGTCGACAGCCACCGAGCCGTGCCCCGCCGGCGCCCGCCACCGCCCCGCCCCAATCCACCACAAATCTGACCCGCCACCGGTGACGCCTTTCTGGCGCCGGGTGCCAAAAGGCCGCAAATAGCGCCAGCCCACGCCCCGCCACGGACCAGCGCTCACGCGCCCCCAACTACAGTTTGAGGGGGCACATGGCGAAGGACACCGAAAAGCTGATCCGTCAGCTGTCACTGATTTCTTACCTGATGGCGGAGCGGCGCCCGGTTACCGCGCAGGAGATCCGGCGCGATGTCGAGGGCTACAGCGTGATGAACGAGGATGCGTTCGCGCGCCGGTTCTACGCCGACCGGTCCGAGCTCGAGGCGCTCGGGATCGTGCTCGCCGTCGAGAAGCCCGTCGACGGCCTGGTCGAGCAGGAGAACTACTCGCTGCCGTCGGAGAACTTTCACCTGCCGCCGATCGAGTTCACCGATCAGGAGCTGGCGGCCCTCCACACGGCGCTGCAGCTGCTCGACGGGGAGTTCGCCTATGCCGAGCCGCTGCGACTCGCCCTCCAGCAGATCTCCTGGGGCCGACCGAGTCCGCTGACCGCGCCCGAGCAGCACACGGTCGCGCTCGGGATCACAGGCGCCGCCGGCGGGCACGAGATCTCCCAGCGCCTGGCCAAGATTGAGACCGCGATCTTCCGCCGCAAGATGATCCTGTTCGACTACTACACGATGGCCCGGGGCGAGGTGGGGACCCGGCGCGTCGATCCCTACCAGCTCCTGTATCAGGGTGGACAGTTCTATTTGGTCGGAAAGTCTCATGAGCGCGGGGCGATCCGGGTGTTCCGCCTGTCCCGGATCCGCGGCAAGGTCGGCTACGCGACCAAGGCCGAGCACGACTTCCAGCGCCCAGCCGATTTTGATCCCCGCGTGTACGCGAACCGGATCGACTGGCAGTTCGGAGCGCCGATCGGCGTCGCCGAGGTGTGGATCGGCAGTCGGATCGCATGGCAGATCGAACGGCATTTCGGGCCCTACGGCGAGATGCGATCCGCCGGCGAGGATGGGGACCGCGTGTTCGTCACCAGCTACGCCGACGCCCGGCAGTTGATCGCCTGGGTGCTCGGTCTGGGCGAGCATGCCCGGATCATCAGTCCGTCGGAGCTCGTCACCGAGCTGCTCGACCGCGTCAACCTGCTGATCGACCGCCACACCGGCGACCCCGGGCTGGCGCCTTCCAAACCGCCGGAGGCGAGTCCTCCGGCGCCGGCAGAACCGGCCGAACCCGACAGCGGCAACGGCCACAACCCGGAAGCGGCGATCCGGCCCGAGCGGTTCGCTCGGCTGGTGACGCTGGCGAGCATCCTGATCGAGGCCGGCCGTGGCGGACGCCGGCTCACCGCCGGTGACGTGTGCCGCTCGCTCAAGATCTCCGAACAGGAGCTGAAGGAGGACATCTCGGTCCTGAACGTCGTCAACTTCGGCGCCGGCACCTACGTTCTGTACGCGGAGATCGTCGCCGACGGCATGATCGAGGTCGACCCCGAGCCCTACGGCGACTCGTTCGCCCGCCCAGCGCGCCTGCTCCCCGTCGAGGCGAAGGCATTGATCGCGGCGATCGACCTGATCGGCGAGCACATCCCGGAGGGGTCGCTGGCGTCGGTGCGCAAGAAGGTCGTCGCGGCGCTGGGCGAGGACCCGGTCCATGAAGGTCTTCAGGTCGCGTCCCCGTCAGGCGACGACACCGAGATCGCCGCCGTCGTCTCACACGCGATCGCCAACCACCGGCTGCTCTCGTTCGAGTACTACAAGGAGAACGAGGACGAGTTCTCGACGCGCGTGGTCGAGCCCTACGCGCTGATCAACGGCCGCGAGGGCTGGTACGTCGCCACGTTTGATCCGGCGCGTGACGACGTCCGCCATTTCCGCCTCGACCGGATCAAGTCGGCGACGGTCACCGACCAGGTGTTCGAGCCCCGTCCCGATGTCGACCCCGCCGCCGACGTCGACGGCTGGCCGCGCACGGGCGAGGTGCCCGCCTCGCGGCGCGCGCGGGTGTGGATCTCACCGGAGCGGGCGCGGTGGGCCCGTGAGGAGCGCCGGGTGATCAGCGAGCTGCAGGACGGCTCGGTGATCGTCGAGCGCGGCTTCGCCGGACTGCGCTACCTCGTGCGCGACGTACTCAAGGAGGCAGGCGACGCCGTCGTGCTCGAGCCCGAGGACGCGCGCGACGCCGTCCGCACCGCGGCCGAGGCGATCGCCGCGGCCGCCGGGTCGATCGCCCGTTGAGCCGGCGCAATCAGATCCGCATGAGCCCCGAGGAGGTCGATGCCTTCCTCGATCACGAACGGGTCGTGATCTGCGCGACCAACGGCCGCGACGGCTGGCCGCACCTGATGCCGCTGTGGTATCTGATGCGCGGAGGCGAGATCTGGTCGTGGACGTACGCCAAGTCGCAGAAGGTCCGCAACATCGAACGGGACCCGAGGGCGACGCTGCAGGTTGAGGACGGCGAGCAGTACCACGAGCTCCGCGGCGTGATGATCGAGGCGCGGACCGTGATCCACAGGGAGACGGACGCCGTAGCCGAGTTCGGCGCGCAGCTGTTCCAGCGCTATGGCGGCGACGCCGGCGGCGGCCCCGAGTTCAAACAGGCGATCCGCGCCCAGGCCGCCAAGCGCGTGGCGCTCCAGTTCGTGCCCGAGCGCGTGGCCAGCTGGGACCACAGCAAGCTGGGCGGTGCGTACTAGGTACGCTCAACCCGCGATGGAAGAGCTCAAGGGCCTGATCCTCTCCGGCGGCAAGGGCACGCGGCTGCGCCCGATCACCCACACCAGCGCCAAGCAGCTCGTGCCGGTCGCCAACAAGCCGGTGCTGTTCTACGGGATCGAGGCGATGGCCAAGGCGGGCATCGCGGAGGTCGGCATCATCATCGCGCCGGAGACGGGCGACGAGATCCGGGCGGCCGCCGGCGACGGCTCGCGCTTCGGCGTCAACCTCACCTACATAGTCCAGGACGCGCCGCTCGGGCTGGCCCATGCGGTGCTGACCGCGGAGCCATACCTCGGGGAGTCGCCGTTCGTGATGTACCTCGGCGACAACCTGCTCCAGGGCGGCATCGAGGATCTCGTCGCCTCCTTCCGCCAGCAGGGACCGGACGCGCTGATCCTGCTGACGCCGGTGCCCGATCCTCAGCACTACGGCGTCGCCGAGCTCAGCGACGGCAAGGTGACGCGCCTGATCGAGAAGCCGCCGGATCCGAAGACGGATCTGGCGCTCGTCGGCGTCTACATGTTCACCCCGTGCGTGCATGACGCGGCGAAGGCGATCCAGCCGTCGCCCCGCGGCGAGCTCGAGATCACCGATGCGATCCAGCGCCTCGTCGACCAGGGCAACCGGGTCGAGCCGCACATCGTCCGCGGCTGGTGGAAGGACACCGGCCGCCTGGAGGACATGCTCGCCGCCAACCGGCTCGTGCTCGACACGATCCAGCGACGGCTCGAGGGCGATCTGATCGACTCACAGGTCGACGGTCGCGTCGTGATCGAGAAGGGCGCGCGGCTCGAACGCTGCGCCGTACGCGGTCCGGCGATCATCGGCACGGGCGCGCGACTGACCGACTGCTACATCGGCCCCTACACGGCGATCGGCGAGAGATGCACGATCCAGAACGCCGAGGTGGAGCACTCGATCCTGCTCGCCGGCGCGGCCGTCCACGACCTCGACGGACGGATGGAGTCCTCGCTGCTCGGCCGCAACGTCAAGATCGGTCGCGACCGGCACCAGCCCCGGGCCTACCGGTTCCTCGTCGGCGACAACTCCGAGATCGGGATCCTGTAGTCGGATCAGAGCGGCTTCTCGCCCCAGAAGACCGCCACCGAGTTGTCGGATCAGAGCGGCTTCTCGCCCCAGAAGACGGCCACCGGATTGTCGTTGAAGTCCTACACGACCGCGATCTCGTCACGCATCGCCTGGGCGAGCTCGGCGCCAGGTCCCTCCTCGATGCTCGCGTCGCGGAATGTGACAGTTCGCTTACTCATCGCGGCACTCAAGGCAAGGCTACCGGCGACGGATTACGCTCTGACCCTGCATGACAGAGGCCCCGGATGAGGTTCGCGATCGTCTGCTCAAGGCCTGGAACGGCGAGATCATCGCCGGGGGTGTCTACGACCTGATCGCCCGGCGGATGCCGGATCGGGAGGCGGACATCCTGCGGCGGATGGCGCACGCCGAGAGCGGCCACCGCCAGCGGCTCGAGGGACGGATGCGCGAGTTGAACATCGACGTGCCCGATGCCGCGTCGGTGCGCGTTCCCCTGTGGCTCCGTCTTCAGGCCCGGATCGCCCCGGTCGACCGGCTGCTGGCCGCACGCGAGGCCGCGGAGGACGAGGAGGTCGACGACGTCTATAAGCGCTCGACCGGAGATCCGGTCACCGACCGGCTCCTTCGAGATATCCGCAAGGACGAGCGATCGCACTCGCTCGCGGTTCAGGACATGCGCTCCGGCTCGGTGGACGGAGCCGAGCATCTGAGCGCGGAGCCGATGAACCCGGCGACCCCGCTCGCGGTGCCCGGCGCGAGGACCAGGCTCGACCGGATCCTCGGCCGCGAGAAGTGGCACACGACCGGCGGCAGCTGGATCTCCGGCGCGATCTACGGTGCCAACGACGGCCTCGCTGCCGTGTTCGGGATCGTCGCCGGCGTCTCGGGCGCTACCGGGGGATCGAGCGCGGTGCTCACCGCCGGCCTCGCCGGCGCGATCGCCTCAGCGCTGTCGATGGCCACCGGAGCGTTCCTCGCCGAACGGTCCGAGGCCGAGGTCGCGGCGGCCAACGTCGAGCGCGAGCGCCAGGAGATCGCCGATCATCCCGAGGAGGAGAAGGAAGAGCTCTCGCTCTTCTACCAGTTGAAGGGAATCGACGAGAAGACCGCCGACGAGCTCGCCGAGCGGATGTCCAAGCACCCCGACGCGATGCTCCAGACGCTGTCCGCCGAGGAGTTCGGCGGCTCCGCCACCGATGGCGGCAACCCGGTTCAGGCCGCGACCGCCGCCGGCATCTCCACCGGCGTCGGCGCGATCATCCCGGTGATCCCGTTCATGATCACGACCGGGACGGCGGCGATCGTCGCCGCCGCGATCGTGTCGCTGATGGCGCACTTCCTGGTCGGCGCGGCGAAGTCACTCGTCACGCTCCGCAGCTGGTGGTCGGCGGGGCTGGAGATGACGCTCGCCGGCGTGATCGTCGGTGGCGCGACCTACCTGATCGGGCTCGCGCTCCCGACCTAACGTGATCGGCGCAAAGACCGGTCAGCCGTCTCGAAGCGCCGCGAGCTCGGCCCGCAGACTCGCCACGGCGGCCTCGAGGGCCTCGACCCGGGCGGCAAGCTCGCCATCGCTCCGCGCCTCCGTGGCGACCGGGGGGCCGGCAGGGGTCCCGGTGGGAACGGCGGCCGGCGCCGGCTGCTCGAAGTCGGCGCCGCCAGCGCCACCGAGCAACTGCTCGAAGCGGTCCTCCTTCTGGCCGGGACGGCGCTCCAGGCGCCTGGCGTAGCCGCGCTCGATCAGGACCCCCAGCACGCCGTCGACCGCGGACAGCGACTCGATCCGCGCCATTCGCTCGGTCCGGCCCTTGAGCTCGCCGGGCGTCTGCGGGCCGCGCAGTAGCAATACCGCCAGCACCGCCAGCTCCTCGCGACCGAGACCGAGCGCCTCCTCGGCGAGATGGCGGTACTTGATCGCGCGGCTTCCGTGGCCGCTGGCCAGCCGAGCGAGTCCGTACCGGAACAGTCGTTGCGCCGCCTCGCGAACGGTGGACTCGTCGTAGTCGGTGACCGGATCGCGGTTCGTCGACTGGTTGCACGCCAGACGGAGCGCGTTGAGCGACAGCGGGTACTGATCCGGCGTCGTCCACCGCTTCTCGATCAGGCACCCGAGTACGCGTTGCTCGGGGGGCGTCAGCTCGGCGAGGTGCACAGGCCCGAGCATAACCAGGCCCGGCGTGCCCTCGCCGAAACGATCACAGCCGCCGGTAGCGCGCCTCGATCAGCGAGAACGCGGCGAACGTGGAGGGCTACCCGGAGACCGCGAAGCCCGAACCGACGCCCGCGGATGGGGGCTTTACGGCGCCAGCCGCTCGAGCACCCACTCCCCACCCCGGCGCGTATACACGAGCCGGTCGTGGAGACGATCCTCGCGGTGCTGCCAGAACTCGAAGCTCTCCGGCGCCACGCGGAACCCGCCCCACCCCTCGGGCACGGGCAGCTCCTGTCCCTCGTAGCGGGCGGCGAGCTCCGCGACGCGCGCCTCCAGCGCCTCGCGGCTGGCGATCGGCCGGCTCTGGGGAGAGGCCAGCGCGCTCAATTGACTCCCCCGTGGCCGGCTGCGCACGTAGGCCGCCGACTCCTCGGCGCTCAAGCGCTGCGCGGGCCCCTCGATCCTGACCTGCCGCCCGAGCGGATCCCAGTAGAACAGCAGTGCGGCGCGTGGATTCGCCGCCAGCTCGAGCGCCTTGCGGCTCTCGTAGTTGGTGAAGATCACGAACCCATGCGCGTCGTACTGCTTGAGCAGCACCATCCGGGCCGAGGGCGCACCCTCACACGACGCCGTGGCGAGCACGACCGCCTCCGGCGCCCGAATCCCCGCCTCGCCGGCAGCCTCGAACCACAGAGCGAACTGCCGCAGGGGATCGGGGTCGACGTCTCCTTCTCGCAGCGGCTGGGTGAAGTCGGACACGGGCTACTCGAGCAGCTCCGAGTCGTACTCCTCGAAGATCTGCGCGTAGTCGGTGCGGCCGCCGGCGTGGAGCGCCTCGATTAGACGATGGATCCGTGGTGCCATCACGAGCAGGTACCGCGCGGGCTCGCCCGCCGGGTTCCAGAAGGAATGGGGCGTGCCTCGCTCCACGAGGATTGACTCACCCGCGTCCACCGAGCGCACCTCGTCCCCGACCCGGAACTCGAGCCGCCCCTCCAGCACGAACCAGGCCTCGTCATCGGAGCGGTGTAGATGCAGGCCGGCGATCGGCCGCCCCGGATGGGTGCCGGGGTCGGTCCAATCGGCGACCACGAACGACTCGCTGACGATCACCAGGACGAGCCTACGCGTCCGGCCCGCGGACCTCAAACGTCACGTCGCGCTCCGGCGACGCCCACCACGAACCCCGGTGCCATGCGATCCGGGTCCCGTCGGCGAGGCGGGCGACGGCCCGACCGCACGACGGGCGGCCCCACAGCGTCGCCACCAGTGGCCGCTCTGACTCGGGCACGTCGCCGAGACCGCGCTCGACATGCGCGGCGGGATACGTGATCAGGATCGACCCGGACCTCACCCACACCGGGATTCGCTCCAGCGGCGCGGGCACCACGACCTCCCCCCCGCCGCGGACACAAACCCCCGACCACGTCTCGATCCAGTCGCCGTCCGGCAGCGCCACTTCCCGTTCCCGGACCCTCTCGTGGAGGACCGGCGCCACCCACAGTGCCGGTCCGTAACCGTAGGCGTCGGAAACGGACCAGCCTCGCGGGTCGCCGGGATCGAGCAGGCACAGGGGCCGGATGATCGGCAGGCCGGTCCGCGCCGCGCTCGCGGCCGCCGCCCGCACGTAGGGGACGAGTTGCTCGTGGAGCAGCACGTAGCCGCGGTAGCACTCGAGCACCCGCTCGCCGTACTTCCAGGGCTCCTGCGGCATCCGGCCGTGCGCGTGCATCAGCGGCGTGAAGCAGCCGAACTGAAGCCAGCGCACCATCAACTCGGGTGGGCATCGCTCGACCAGCCGGTGGCCGAGATAGCCGCCGATGTCATGCGACCAGTTCGAGATGCCACTGCAGGCGGCCGCCAGCGTCGCCACGACCAGCGTCCGCAGCGACCAGAAGTCCGACGCCTGATCTCCGGCCCAGGTCAGTCCGATCGCGTGCTGGGAGGTCCAGCCGCTGCGGCCGAACAGCACGCCGCTGCCGGGATGGACGTCCTCGAGCGCCCGCTGCAGGCATTCGCGATGAAGGCCGCCGAGCGCCCACGCGGCCTCGGCCCCCGTGCGGCCGTCGGCCAGACGGACGTGGTCGGGGATGTAGTAGCCCTCCCCGTCGTCCGCCTTGATCCCCTCGACACCGAGCTCGAGCACGCGCTTGGCCTGCTCGCGCCACCAGCGGTCGGCCGCCGCGCTGGTCAGATCCAAGGGCGACCCCGTCCCCATCCACCATTGGGTGACGAACGGCTCGCCGGACGGCTCGCGGACGAAGTGGCCGGCCGCGGCCGCGGGCGCGTAGTTGGGTGCCGGCCTCTGATGCAGCCGCTCGGATTCGGATTGCGGCGGAATCTGGCCGTCCCGGGAGTCGATGTTGATCCACGGCGTGACCCACACCACCGTCCGGACTCCGTCGGAGCGGAGCGTCGCGATCATCCCCTCAGCGTCTGGGAACTGGTGGGGGTTGAACTCCCAGGTGTTGTACTGGGTCGCCCACGGCGAGTCGATCACGATCGCGTCGAGCGCGATCCCGTTCTCGCGAAAGCCGTGAAAGTCATCGAGCACGTCGTCCTGGTGCTCGTGGACGTCGCGGCTCTTCCAGAAGCCGTAACCCCATTCGGGCAGGACCATCGGGAACCCGGTCAACCGGCAGAGCGCCCGCAGCCGCGCCGCCGGTGTCGGATCACACAGCAGCTCCACCCACAGCGGCCCGGCCTTCGCCCGGGTCGACACCGAGACGCGCTCGCCGCCCAGCTCGAACCGGGTTCCGTTGGCATCCGTCCTCACCCACACCGCGTAGCCCCGGCTCGACAGCAACCATGGCACGGGGGCGCAGTCCCCCTGCGGGATCCCGCCCTGGGCGAGCATCTCGGGCGGGCAGTCGGGTCCGGTGTACCGGCGATCGGCACCGAGCTGGACCGACCGGCCGGTCTGCTCGAACTGGGTGCAGTGGCGGGCGCCGAGGCCGACGAACCGCTCCTCCGATCGCCGGTCCCAGTCGAGCGCCAGGCGAAGCGGCTCGTCGTCGGCGTGGAGCTCGAGCGCAATCCGGCGATCGTCGACCACGGTCACGCGCAGCGTCGCGGCCCGACCACCCTGGAGCCCCACTCCGAGCACGATCCAGTCGGCCCCGCGCGCCACCACGTCACCCCGCACGGCCCGTTCGGTCGGCGAGAGCTCCTCGGCCGCCAGAACCCCCTCGGTGAACTGCACGAAGTGATCGTGGACCGTCCCGTCGGCGACCCACAGCCCGCATGAGCGGATCAGTCGCCGGCCGCCGCGCCTGACGGTCAGCGAGAACGGACGCAGGACCAGCTCCACGCGCAGCGCCCCGCGTTCCAGGAGCACCTTCTCACCGCCCACGGACGTCGCCATGGCCGCATGATTCTCGACTTCGGGCCCAGCACATGCCCCGGTCACCAAATGGTCACAACACGTGCGCTCGTTCTTCACGATTGCCCCTTTTTTGCAGGTCAATCCTTTAGGGCATGAACGAGACAAGCCGTGCCGACCTGCACGTCCACTCGACGGCCTCCGAGCTGTCGAAGCTTGGCATCCAGCGCTCACTGCACCTGCCTGAGTGCGCGACACCCCCCGAAGAGGTGTACGAACTGGCCAAGCGCCGAGGAATGGACTACGTAACGATCACCGACCACGACACGATCGCCGGCGCCCTGCTGATCGAACATCTGCCGGACACCTTCATCTCCGAAGAGCTGACCGCGTGGTTCAAGGGCGAACCGCAGGCCGTACATGTGCTCTGCTACGGCCACACCCCGGACGACCACGACTGGCTGCAAGCCCACAGCGGTGATGTCGAGGCCTGCGCGGAGTACCTGCACTCGCAGGAGATCGCCGCGGCACTGGCCCACCCCTTCTACGCCGTCGAGGCGCCGCTGACGGCGCGCCACCGGCGGCGACTGGCGCAGCTGTTCCCGATCTGGGAGACCCGGAACGGCTCGCGCGCCAAGGAGCTCAACCTGCCGGCGTTCGTCTACATCGAGACCCACGGGGGAACCGCGATCGGGGGCTCGGACGACCACGCCGGAATCGATATCGGGCGCACGTTCACCGAGACCCCGCGAGCCGACACGCCCGAGCAGTTCCTCGCCCACGTGCGCGCCGGCCGCGCCGAGGCGCACGGAGCCCAGGGAAGCGCGGCAAAGTGGACCCACGCCGCAATGGCGCTCGCGATCAGGTCACTCGGCAGCGGCGAGGGCGCGGCGCGCCCCGACCCTACCGCCGTGCTGAAGATCGTCGAACGGGTGATGTGCGAGGGCGACGTCCGGCACGGGACCGTCGGCGGTGACCTCGGGCCGGAGGACGCGCTGGCGCTGCTCCGGGCGTGGCTCGTCGCGATGGACTTCGAGGTCAGCGAGGTCGGGCTGCTCGGCCTGCTCCAGGAGGGCGAGCTGACCCACGCCGACCTCTACCGTCGCGCCCGGCGGATCCACGAGCGCAAGCTGGCGGCGGCGGTGGCCGAGGTCGTCGAGATGGCTCGGCCCGACCGCGAGCTCAACATCCCCCGGGCGGCGCTCACGCTGTTCGACTCCTGCATCCCGGCGATTCCGTACGCCGCCGCCACCGCCTTCCTCGGACGCGAGAAGGCGAAGCTGACCCGCACCGACGCCGACCGGCCGCGCGTCGCCCTGATCGCGGACGGAGTCGGGGGCATGCACGGCGTCACCCACACGCTGCACCAGATCCGCGACCGGGGGGTGCCCGGCTTCGATGTCGAGGTGATCGGCACCGACGCCGACGTCGACCGGCGGCTGAGCGCGGTGGCCGAGCTCGACATCCCCTTCTACCAGGGCCTCCAGATCGGCGTTCCCAGCCTGCCGGCGATCGTCGACACGCTGTCCGACGGCCGGTACGACCTCGTCCACCTGTGCGCCCCGGGGCCGGCCGGGATCGAGGCATGGCTGCTGGGTCGGGTGCTCGAGCTACCGCTGGTCGGCAGCTACCACACCGAGCTGGCGGCCTACGCGGGCCTCCGCACCGGCCGCGATGAGCTGCAGGCGCTGGCGGGCATGGTCCTGGGGGCGTTCTACGGCGCCTGCGACGTTGTGCTCTCGCCGAGCCCGGCCAGCGACGAGCGGCTCACTCAGCTCGGCATCGTCCCCGACCGGATCGCCCGCTGGGATCGCGGCGTCGACCTGCGGCGATTCGACCCCGCTCTCCGCGCGCCCGGGCTGCTCCCCGGCGAAATCACCGTCATGTATGCGGGCCGGCTGACCAAGGAGAAGGGAGTCGAACTGCTGGCCGACGCCTTCCTGCGCGCCCGCTGGCGCGACCCGCGGCTGCATCTCGTACTGGCCGGTGGCGGGCCCGAGGAGGAGGCGCTGCGCGAACGGCTGGGCGACGCGGCGACGTTCCTCGGATGGCTCGACGTGGACGAGCTCGCCCGAGCCTACGCCAGTGCCGACCTGTTCCTGTTCGCCAGCCAGACCGACACGTTCGGCCAGGTGATCCTCGAGGCCCAGGCGAGCGGCCTGCCGGTCCTCGCGGTTGCCGAGGGCGGCCCGACATCGCTGATCGACCACGGCGAAACCGGTCTGCTCATCTCCGCTGAGCCAGATGCCCTCGCCGAAGCGGTGGTAGGCCTGGTCCAGCGGCCGGTGCTCCGCGAGCGTCTGATCCACGCCGCGCTGAACATCGTCCGGACCAAGACCTGGGAGGCCGCGCTCGAGCGGCTCGCCGTCGGCTACCGGCTGGCGCTGAGCACATCCCGGTCGGCATCTGACCGCAGGGTCGCGTAGCGTCCAGCGCGTGGCGATAACGGATGCGGTGGTCCCCGTTGGGGGCTTGGGCACGCGGCTGTTGCCCGCGACCCGCTCGCAGCCAAAGGAGATGCTGCCGGTCGTCGACAAGCCCGTCGTCCAGTACGTCGTCGAGGAGCTCGTCCGGGCCGGGATCGCCCGGCTGCTGCTCGTGACCGGGCGGCGCAAGCGCGCGATCGAGGATCACTTCGACGCCGACCCGGAGCTCGACGTCGAGCCGCTGATCGATCCCCGCACCGGCCTGCAGGTGTTCTACACGCGCCAGGCGCGGCCCGCCGGCCTCGGCGACGCGGTTCGCTACGGCCAGGCGTTCGCTTCCGGGGCAGGAACCGTTGTCGCGCTGGGTGACGCGATCATCGACACCCCGCCGGCGGCCGCGCCGGGGATCGTGCCGCGGCTGATCGAGGCGTACGAGCGTAACGGCGCGGCGGCCGCGCTCGCGGTCGAGGAGGTCCCAGACGAGGCGGTCTCGCGCTACGGGATCGCGATCGGCGAGCGCGGCCCGGGACGCGAGCCGTTCGCGCTCGAGGCCGTCGTCGAGAAGCCCGACCCGGCCGCCGTCGCCAGCCGCACCGCGATCATGGGCCGTTACGTGCTCGGACCCGCCGTCTTCGAAGCCCTGCGGGAGACGCGTCCCGATCAGACCGGCGAGGTCCAGCTCACCTCAGCGCTCCAGAGCGTGCTCGACGCGGGCGGTCGTCTGATCGCCGTGCCCCTGGGCGACGGCGAGCGCCGCCACGACGTGGGCTCGATCGAGAGTTACTGTGCGACGTTCCTCGAGCACGCGCTCGTTCACCCGCGGCTCGGTCCCGGCCTGAGGGCTCGCGCCGCCCGGCTGCTCGATGAGTCCCAGCGGTAGGCCCGCGGGCCACGGCTCCGCGTCGGCGCGCGCGGCGCTGGCGGGCAACCCCTCCGACGGCTACGGCGGCGCGGTGCTCGCGGTCACGGTCGGCGAGCTCCGGGCGGAGGCGATCGCCGCGCCGGCGGCGACGAGCTCGGTCGACCCGCCGAGCGAGCTGGTCTCGGCGACCGTGGCCCGGCTCGGGCGCGACGTCCTGGCCGACCGCCCGCCGTCGGCCGTGCGATGGACCACGTCGATCCCGCGGGCGATGGGCCTGGGCGGATCGAGCGCGATCGTGATCGCCACGATCCGCGCCGTCTGCGACCTACACGGCCTGTCAATGCCCCGCGACGCGCTCGCCACGCTCGCGCTCGCCGTCGAGACCGAGGAGCTGGGGATCGCGGCCGGACCGCAGGACCGCTTCGCCCAGGCGTATGGCGGGCTGACGTTCATGGACTTCAGCGCCAGTGGCCGCTACGAGCCGCTGGACCCGGCCCTGCTGCCGCCGCTGGTCGTGGTGTGGCGAGCTGATACCGGGGCGGAGTCCGGCCACGTTCACTCGGATCTCCGCGAGCGCTACACGCGGGGCGACGCCGCGGTGGTCGATGCGCTCGCTCAGGCCGCCACGGCGGCCCACGATGCGCGCGCGGCGCTGCTCGCCGGCGATCACGACCGCTTCTGCGTCTGCGTCGACGCGACGTTCGACGCTCGGCAGCGGATGATGTCGCTCGATCCGCGCCACGTGGAGATGGTCTCGGTGGCCCGGGCCGCCGGCGCGGCCGCGAACTACACCGGCTCAGGCGGGGCGATCATCGCCGTCTGCCGGGATGAGGCCCATCGCACAGCGGTTGCCGGGCTGCTGGGATCCGCGGTGTGCGGTGTGGCGATGATGCAAGGAGCCGCCGCCGTCCCGCCGAATCCCGTGGCGTGAGCACGAACCGGCTCGAAGCGTTCTCCGACGGCGTCCTCGCGGTGGCGATCACGCTGCTCGTGCTCGACATCGGCGTGCCTCCTGTCACGGAGCACCAGACGCTGTTCCACGCGCTCGTGCATCAGTGGCCGCACTACGCCGCGTACGTGACGTCCTTCATCACGATCGGGATCATCTGGATCAACCACCACGCAATGATCGGACGGCTACGGATCACCGATCACGCGATCCTCGGGCTCAACCTGCTGCTGCTGTTGAGCATCGCGGTCCTGCCGTTCGCGACCGCGCTGATGGCCGCGTACCTGAAGGAGAGCAAAGGCCAGCACCTCGCCGCCGGGGTCTACGCCGGCGCCTTTTTGGTGATGTCGATCTTCTTCACGATCCTCCAGCGACACATCCTGCTGCGCAAGCCGCACATGCTCACCGCCGAGATGCCGGAAGAGCGCCGCCGGCTGATCCTGAACCGCTCGATCCGGGGCCTCGGACCGTACGTGGTCGCCACGGCCGTCGCGATCCTCTCCGCCTACGTGTCGCTGGCGATCTGCCTGGCGATCGCGATCTACTACGCGCTGCCCATCGCCAGCGGTGGGGCCGTCGGCGGCACTGACTTCTAGTGCTGGTAGCGCCACACGGTGGCGACCTCTAGGGCGAGGATCAAACCGAGCAGGTAAACGGAGGTGCCCCAGGCGATGAAGGCCCGGCGCGCCCGCGGATACAAGCGGCTCTCCGGGCTCAGGCTCGTGGACGCGGCGACCGGGACCAGGAACGCCACACCCGTCGCCAACAGCAACCACGGGCTGAGCTCGCCGACCATGTACATGAAGTTCCAGGTGAACGAGCGGAGGATGCTCGACAGCACACTGTGCCAGAGCGCGAGCGGAGCGGCCGCCAGTGCCACGAGCCACCCGAACGCCACCGCCGTCGCCACCTGAGCCCCGCTAGCGCGCCTGCCCGCCGCGCGTGCCGGACAGCGCCCGTTCGGAGGCGCGCGCCGCCGCCCCCACCGAGCGCCGCACATCCGACTGCTCGCCGGCGAGGCTCTCCTGCAGAAGCGCCTTGAGGATCTGCAGTTCGCGCTCGGTCGCCGCCCGCGGACGGTGCGCCCGCCCGAAGGAGTCCCAGGCGCGCGGGAACGTCCCGACCTGCGAGCGGCCACCGCGCCGATGAGCTGCCAGCATCGGGCACATCCGGCCGCTGCGGTCCGTGTAGGCGCCGACGATCAACTCGTCCATCTCGGTGGCCTCGAGCATGGCCCGGCGAGTCCCCGGAGGCAGGTCTCGGATCGCGCGGCCCAGCGCCTGCGCGCGGCGCCGGTCACGCCTGTCAGCGATCCTCGTCCACACGCGCAGATCGTACCCCTCGCGGCCGCTGCCGAACACGACACGGTCGATCGACAACGGCTCGGTGATCGCTTACGGTACGCGCATGTGCCGCCTGTTCGGAATGAGCGCCGGAAGCCAGCGCGTGACCGCCACGTTCTGGCTGTTGCAGGCGCCGGACTCGTTGCGCACCCAAAGCCACCGCGAGCCCGACGGCACCGGAATCGGCTACTTCGACGCCAAGGGCCGGCCCCACGTCGACAAGCAGCCGATGGCGGCTTTCGAGGATCGGGCATTCGCGAGGGAGGCGCGCACGATCGAGTCCGCCACGTTCGTCGCCCATGTCCGCTTCGCCTCGACCGGCGCGCTCGAGCGGCGCAACACCCATCCGTTCGAGCAGAAGGGCCGCCTGTTCGCCCACAACGGCGTCGTCCAGGACCTGCCGTCGCTCGAGCAGCGAGTCGGCAAGGGCATGGACCTCGTCCACGGCGACACCGACTCCGAGCGGCTGTTCGCGCTGATCTCCACGGAGATCGACAACCACGACGGCGACGTCGAGGCCGGGATCGCCGCCGCGATCCAGTGGGTCGCCGCGAACCTCCCGATCCTGTCGGTCAACTTCGTGATGATCGCGCCGAACGAGCTGTGGGCGCTGCGGTACCCCGACGTCCACGAGCTCCACGTGCTCGAGCGGCCGGCAGGCGCTCCGTTGCATCAGGTCTCGAGCCACGGGACGAAGATCCACTCCGACCACGCCGCGCACCACGACACCGTCGTGGTCGCCACGGAGCTGCTCGATGACGACCCCGGCTGGAGGGCGCTCAGCTCAGGCGAGCTCATTCATGTGACGCCGGCGCTGGAGGTCGTCTCCCGCACCGTCGTCGATGGGCCGCCGGCGCACCTCCTGAGTCTCGAGGATCTCGAGGCGCGGGCGCGGGCGTCGCAGGGGTAGGCGTTTTCGCCGGCGGCGGCCGTCGCGCGAGTGCTTTTGCTGGGGAAGGGGTCGGGTGGGGGCGGTTGGGCGGTTCGATCGCCAGATCCGGTCCCCCGATGATGCACAGCACGCCAACTCCGCACCGAAACCCGAGGCGCGGCGTGCTGTGCACGAGGAGTGTGCTTAACACGCCACGGCTCGCCCCCGGCGCCGGTATTGGCGTGCTGTGCACCATCGAAACACTGCGATGGCGCCGATCCCGCCCCCTCGCTGCCAAACACCGAGCCCGCCCGCCACGGCGGCGCCTACAGAACGACCGCCGCCCCCCACCGCGCCTCGATCTCGCCCGCCGGCGCCGGCACGCCGAGGTGGAAGCCCTGCGCCATCTGGCAACCGAGGCGGAGCAGCTCGTGCTCCTGGCCCTCGTTCTCGACGCCCTCGACGATCACGCCCATCCCGAGCGCACCCCCGAGCGTGATGATCCCTTCCAGCAGCTCCTCCGCCGCCGAGTCGCCGGGGATCCCGTTCATGAAGCTGCGGTCGGTCTTCAGCAGCGTGAACGGCATCGAGCGCAGGCGCGCCAGCGAGCTGTACCCGGTGCCGAAATCGTCGAGTGAGAGGACGAATCCGGCCGCGCGCAGCGCACCCAGCGTCGGCGTCACCTCCTCCAGCGAGATCGGGCTGGTCTCGGTGATCTCGGCGATCATCCGCGTCAGATCGGTGCCGTACCGGCCGGCGGTCCCGATCACGAACTCGGTGAAGTCCGAGCGCTGCAGCTGGCGGGCGGCGATGTTGAAGCTGATTCGCGGCGCGAACCCACGGCTGCTCCACTCCGCCGTCTGCCGGCAGATCTCGGTGAACACCCACTCGGCGATCTCCACCACCAGCGAGGTCCCCTCGACGAACGGGAGAAACGCCCCCGGGAGCATCAGCCCCCGGTCCGGGTCGCGCCACCGGAGCAGCGCCTCGAGCGCGCACAGCCGATGACCGTCGGCGATGTCCACGACCGGCTGGTAGAACAGCTCGAACTCGCCCTTCGTCAGCGCCCGCCGCGTCCGCAGCGTCGACTCGAGCTCGAGGATCGAGTGGTTCTCGGGCTGGTCGAACACCGCCAGCTGGCACCGGCCGCGTCGTTTGGCCAGATACATCGCCTGGTCGGCGTGGTCGACGAGCTCGTGATGGCTGGCGGCGTCGAGCGGGAAGATGCTGGCGCCGATCGACGCGCCGATCTCAAACGAGCACCGATCCACGGTGAACGGCTCCTGCAGGACCGCCAGCACCCGCCGTCCGATCTCCTCGGTCGCCAGCTTCGCGCGCGCGGGATCGTGGGGAAGGTCGTCGACGAGCAGCAGGAACTCATCGCCGCCGTGGCGGCCCGCATCGACGTGGGCCTGGCCGAGCGAGCGCAGACGGCTGGCCACGAGCGTGAGCAACTCGTCGCCGGCGGCGTGCCCGAGTGTGTTGTTGACCCGCTTGAACGAGTCGATGTCGATCACGAGCAGCGCCGTGCTGCTGGCCTCGCGCCGGCTGCGCGCGACGGCCGCCTCGATCCGATCGGCCATCGCGATCCGGTTCGGCATCCCGGTTAGGTGGTCACGGTAGGCCAAGCGGCGCAGCTCCAGCTCGGTGCGGGCGTCCACGTCCTTGTCTCTCCCCGTTGCGTCGGTCATTGGCCGACGGAGAAAGATGACGGCTCAAATCCCTGCGTCTATCAATGCACTAATTTTGCAGACTTTCTACAAGTCGACCGTAAGCTTCTGGTCGCCGAGTGCGCAGGAACGGAAACAACTCAAGCCAATCTCGCCGCTGATCGAGGTCGAGATCGGCCACGAGCACGGCCGGCCGATCTCGCGGCGCCTCGACAAGGATCCGCCCATACGGGTCGGAGATGAAGCTCGACCCGTAGAACGTCAGGGGGTCCTCGAAGCCGATGCGGTTGATCGCGATCATGAACGTCCCATTCGCGATCCCGTTGGCGACGATCACCTGCTGCCACAGCGGCTCGGTGTCGAAATCGGGATGGTCGGGCTCTGAGCCGATCGCCGTCGGGTAGACCAGCACCTCGGCGCCGGCGAGCGAGTAGCCGCGGGCGAGCTCCGGGAACCATTGGTCCCAGCACGTCGGACAGCCGAGCAGGGCTTCGCCGTCGTCGGTGTCGACCACGGTCAGCGGGAACGGGTCTCCTTCGGCGGGGCCGGGCCGGAAGTAGCGGTCCTCGTAGTAGCCGGCGGTGACGGGAATGTGGAGCTTGCGCGTCCGCGACACGAGCCGCCCGTCGGGCGCCACCACGATCGCCGTGTTGTAGCCGAGCCCGTCGGGGCCATCGGCACGCTCGTACAACGAGGCGTGCACGTATACCCCCAGCTCGCCGGCGAGCCGCCCGGCGAACATGAACGTCCGGCCCGTCTCGAGGTCCTCGGGTGCCGCGCCGGCTGCCGTGGGGCCATTGGGCGTGACGGCGAAGTACGGCGACAGCGTCAGCTCCTGCAGGCACACAATCCGCGCGCCCTCGGCGGCCGCCATCCGGATCCCCGCGGCGAGCGCCGCCTCGTGCTCGTCGGGGTCGGGGTGCCAGCGCTCCTGTACGAGCCCGGCCCGGAGCGGCGGTCGCGAGGCGGGCTGCGTCCGGGCCGGGGACAGCGGTGGCGGGTACGCGGTGAGCAGTCGTGGTGATTCAGGCATCTCGGATCGGGACTTGTTGGGTTATGCAGTGGGGGCCGCCGCCGCCATATGCCAGCACCGATCCCGGCACCGATACGACCTCCCGGTCAGGGTAGGCGCGATCGATGATCGCCAGCGCCTCGGGGTCGGTCGGCGCGCCGCTGACCGGCGCGACCACGGCGCCGTTGCACAGGTAGAAGTTCAGGTAGCTGGCGGCGATCGTCTCGCCGGCGACGGTGTCGTAGGGCAGGTACGGGAGCGCGACCACGTCGATCCCGGCCGCCTGCAGCCGGGCGCGATTCTCCTCGCAGTTCTCGTAGTTCGGATTGCCAGGATCGACGGTCTGCAAGAGCACCTGGCCGGGGCGGACGAACGAGGCGATCAGATCGACGTGGCCGTCGGTGTCGCGGTCCTCGACGAGGCCCTGCCCGAGCCACACGATCCGCTCAACGCCCAGGTGGGCCCGGAGCGCCCGCTCGATCTCCTCGCGCGACAGCGAGGGATTGCGGTTCGGGTTCAGCAGGCACTGCTCGGTCGTGAGCAGCGTGCCGGCGCCGTCGGTCAGGATCGAGCCGCCCTCGAGCACGATCGGGGCCGGCCGCACCTCGTCACCGAGCCGCTCCGCGATCAGGCCCCCGACCGCCGCGTCGCGGTCCCACGGCGGGAACTTCCCACCCCACGCGTTGAAGCGGAAGTGGACGGCGACGCGCCGGTTATCGTCGCCGTACACGTAGATCGGCCCGCAGTCCCGCAGCCACGAGTCGTTGAGCGGCAGCTCCACGATCTCGACGCCCTTGCCACAGGCGGCGCGCGCCCGCGCCGGGTCCTCGCCCGGATTGGCGATCATCGTCACCGGCTCGAACGCGGCGATCGCGTTGGCGACGGCGGCGTAGTCCGCCCGCGCCTGCTCGATCGTCTCGCCCCACAGCTCGAGCCGGCACGGCCACCCCATCACCGTCCGCTCGTGCGGTTCCCATTCGGCCGGGGTGCGCATTTGCGTCCGAGCCTACATGCTGTTCGGGTGGGCGCATGCGCCCACCCGCCGACCGGTGCATGCACCGGTCGGGCCGGCGGCGCATGCGCCGCCGGCTACCTACTGAGGTGCATCCGGTGCGCCACCGCCGCCGCCTGGGTGCGGCTGTGCACGCCGAGCTTCGAAAGGATGCGAGAGACGTGGACGCTGGCGGTCTTCTCGGCCATGAACAGCGTCGTGCCGATCTGGCGGTTGGTCGCGCCCTCGGCGACCAGGGCGAGCACTTGGCGCTCACGCGCGGTGAGCCCGAACGGATCCGATTGCGGCGCGTCCCCGTTCGAAGGCTCAGCGCCATCGGACTCCGCCGCGAGCTCGAGCCGCGCCCGATCCCGCAGCGCCGTCACCTCCTCGAGGAGCCATGTCGCCCCCACCCACTGGGCCGTCTCGAGCGCCACGCGAGCGGGCTCCGCCGCTGCGGCGCGGTCGCCCGCTTCGACGTAGGCCTCCGCCTCGCGCCAGCGCACGAGCGCCGCCAGATAGGAGCGGTCGATCGCCTCCCACTCGCGGGCCGCCTTGGCCCACAGCTTCGGGTCGCTGCGCCCGCGGGCCCGCGCCAGCTCGGCCGCGGCGACCGCGTTCCAGGCGCGCTCGACGGGGCCGCCCTCCTGGGCGATCGCGCGCAGCCGCTGGACGTGGATCCGCGCTCTGGCGAGCGCGTCGCGCTCGTCTCGCTTCTCGTGGAGGTCACGGGCCCGCTGCGCGAAGTCCGCTTCCACGCGCGCGCCGACGGCGGTCACACGGGCGATTCGCATGACGTCGTCGGTGCACAGCTCGATCCGGTCGAGCGCGTGCTGGACCGCTGCGCGCGCGGCGACCAGATCGCCCTGGCGCCGGCGGAGCTCACCGAGCAGGGAGCCCAGCGAGCCGATCCACTGTGGCTCGGATGAGCGCGCGACCAGTGGCTCCGCCTGCTCCAGGAGGCGACTTGCCCGCTCGTCATCGCCATCCCCGAGCGCCAGCTCAGCTTCACGCAGCAACCGGAAGATCAGCACGATGCCGGTGAGCTGCGGGGGCGGCATTCCCAGGTTCGCGCGTGCCCCGTCCCAGTCTCCCGCCTCGACTTGCAGCTCGGAGAGGGTCAGGAGCATCCACTGCCGGCTGATCGGCAGCCGGCGCGGTACCGCCGCCAGGCCCTCCTTCATCGTCTCGATCGCTTCGCGAGTGCGGCCCCTCAGGTTGAGCATGTCGGCGAGGTTCGAATAGGCGAAGGCGAGTCCATCGACGTTGTCGATCTCGCGGGCCATCTCGATCGCCCGGCGCAGGCGGGCAACGCCTTCCTCGACCTCGCCGAGGGCGATCTGGGTCATCCCGAGCGTGTTCAGGACATCTATCTCGGCGTCGCGGTCGCCGACGGCGACGGCCAGCACCAGCGCCTTCTCGCCATCGGTCTCGGCGTCGCGGAAGCGCCCGCGGAGGAACCGCGTCCTCGCCAGCCAGCCCAGGACCGAGGCCCGCTCCTCGCTCTCGCCGTCGGGAAGCAGATCCAGTGCCCGCTGCGCCGTCTCGACGCCTTCGAGTCCGCGGTTGAGCTGCCACTGCGTGTCGGCCAGGCGGGCGAGCACGGAGGCGTAGCGTCGAGGATCGCGTTCGGGATCTAGCTCCTCGAGCGCGCTCTCGAACAACACCTCCGTGCGCGCACGATCGTCGGCGACGCAGTGCGCGCCGGCCGCAAGCAACAGAAGACCGACGTGGTCGAGGTCGAAGGTCTTCTCCTTGTCGGGGACACGCGGCCACAGCTCGAGCGCACGTTCGGCGAGGTCGGCGGCCTCGCCGTAAGCGTGTACCTTGCGGGCCGCCAGCGCCGCGCGAACCGTCCCCCGGAGCGCCGCGGGCTGGTCGCCGGCGGACGCGTAGTGGCTGGCGACCATCGTCGCCCGTTCGACCTCCCGCTCATCGCTCGCCGGCTCGCCCTGCTCGAGCAGCCGCGCCAGGGCCAGGTGGAGGTCGACCCGCTCTCCTGGGAGCAGGTCGTCGTACACGGCTTCGCGCAGCAGCGCATGACGGAACGCGAAGGCGCCGCCGGCGACCGTCACCAGGATCTGCTCCGCGACCGCCTCGCGCAGCGCCTCGTGCAAGGCGCCGAGCTCGATCCCGGTGACCTCGTGGAGCATCGTCTCGTCGAGCCGCCGGCCAACCGCGATTGCCCGCGCCGCCCGTTTGGCGTCGGCGGGAAGCCGCTCGATCCGCAGTAGGAACGCGTCGCGCAGGCTCTGCGGCGCGGCCCCGCGCCCATCGAGCCCGGCCGCCAGCAGCTCCTCCGTGTACAGAGGGTTGCCCTCGCTGCGGGAGAACAGCCGGTCGACAAGGTCCTGGCTCGGCTGGTCGCCGAGGATGTCGGCGAGCGCCTCGGCCAGCTCCGGGCGATCGAACGGCGCCAGCTCGATCCGCCGCGCGCGCTCGAGCCGCTCGAGCTCGCTCAGCAGCGGCCGCAGGGCGTGACGGCGATACAGCTCGTCGGTGCGGTAGGTCAGCAGCACCATGACGCGCTCCTGGCGCAGGCTCCGGGCGAGGAACGAGACGAACGTGCGCGTCGAGCGGTCGGCCCAGTGCATGTCCTCGAGGATCAGGACCAACGGGCTCGACTCGCTCAGCAGGTCGAGCAGCTCGAGGAGGGCCTCGAACAGCCTCAGCTGGGCCGACGGGTCGTCCCGCTCGGCCACCGGGCCGCCGTCGTCGAGGCCGGGCAGGAGGCCCGCGAGCTGAGCTCGGGAGCCGGCGCTCAGCTCCTGGAGGGCCGGGTGTCGCTCGCGCACCAGTGGTCGGAGCGCTCCCAGCACCGGCGCGTACGGCAGCTCGCCGTCGCCCTGCTCGACGGAGTCGCCTCGCAGGACCAGCGCGGTGTCGTCCATTCGCCGTTCCAGCTCGCTGACCACCCGGGTCTTGCCGACGCCGGACTCGCCGCCGAGCAGGACGAGGACCGGTCGGCTACCGGCCGCCTCCCGCGATGCCAGCTCCAGTTCCGCGAGCTCGCCTACGCGACCAACGAAGTGAGTGCTGGTGAGCCTCGCCCGCATGTCCAAAGTATCGCGAGAAGACGACGCGTGATCGACGCCGCCGGCGCGTGTGACTCGCTCGCTGCTCGATCTCGCCACTGCGGCGGAGCTCCTGCGCACGCGCCGCCGCGATTGCGCTGCTGATGTTCGGGTGCATTCTGTGCTCCTCTCGGTGAAATCCAACCGCGACGAGGATGGCCTGAGAGGCGCGATCGCACATCGGGAGAATGGAGCCGATCGGGGTACGCGATGCCTTAGTTGGGTTGGGTCGACCCCTTACGTGGCGGGGCCTGTGGCGGGGGGCTTTGGCGGGCCGGCTCGGTGGCTGGCGACTCGCACCGGCCCGGCCACCAAAAGACCGCCTCTAGTTCGTGAAATCGGGCGTCGTGTCGCCCGCGCTGTGCGGGCTCGACTCCGAGCGCTTACCCGCCGCCACCTCTTCCGCGGTCACGTTCTGGGGGTGGTGACAGGCCGCCATGTGTCCCCCGGCGTACTCGGTGAGCTGCGGCTCGACCTGGCGGCAGATGTCGGTCGCCCGTGGGCACCGGGTGTGGAAGCGGCAGCCGGAGGGGGGGCGGATCGGGTTGGGCGGCTCGCCACCGATCACGTGGCGGGTGCGGGAGCGGTTCTCGACCGGGTCCGGGATCGGGATTGCGCTCAGCAGCGCGGACGTGTACGGATGGATCGGCTTCGTGTAGAGCTCCTCCGCCGGCGAGACCTCCATCAGCTTGCCGAGGTACATGACCACGATCCGGTCCGAGACGTGGCGCACGACGCTGAGGTCGTGGGCGACGAACACGTAGGACAGGTGGAACTCGTCCTGGAGCTCGTCGAGCAGGTTGATCACCTGCGCCTGGATCGAGACGTCGAGCGCGGACACGGGCTCGTCGAGCAGCATCAGCTGCGGATTCATGGCCAGCGCCCTCGCGATCCCGATCCGCTGGCGCTGGCCGCCGGAGAACTCGTGCGGAAAGCGGCCCAGGTGCTCGGGATGCAGCCCGACGCGCTCGAGCAGCTGACGGCTCTCGGTTTCGATTTGGCCCTTGCCCACGCCCCTGATCCGCAGCGGCGTCGCCAGGATCTGGGCGACCCGCTTGCGTGGATTCAACGATGCCTGCGGGTCCTGGAAGACCATCTGCATCTCGCGCCGGATCGGCTCCAGCTCCTTCCTGCCCGCTTTCGTGATGTCGTTGCCGCGGAAGCGGATGCCTCCGCCGGTCGAGTCGATCAGCCTCACCAGCGTCCGGATCAGCGTCGTCTTGCCACACCCAGACTCGCCGACGATCCCGAGCGTCTCTCCTTTGCGGAGCCCGAAGGTGACGTCGTCGACGGCGTGCACCTGCCCGATCTTGCGGTCGATGATCAGCCCCGACTTGATCGGGAACAGCACCTGCAGGTGGTCGACCTCGAGCAGCTCGGAGCCGTTCCTCCGCTCCTCGGTCTCCGCCCCCGGGGACGTCTCGGCCGGGTCCTCGACGCTCACGAGGCCACCGTCTCGCTGGCCGCCAGGCCGATCTGATCGCCGACCTGCCGCAGTCGCCGCTTCTGCTCGACCTCGAGCCAGCAGCGATCGAGGTGCTCGGGCGCCTCTGCGAGCCGGGCGGCGAGCTCGGGAACCTCGCCGCAGCGATCGAACTCATGCGGGCAGCGGGGCCGGAAATGGCAGCCCGTGGGCGGCTTCAACAGCGACGGTGGCATCCCCGCGATCGCCGGCAGGCGCTGCCCGCGATCGCGATCGACGCGGGTGATCGAGCCCAGCAGGCCCCACGTGTACGGATGCTGCGGGTCATAGAAGATCTCATCCAGCGTGCCCTGCTCGACGACGCGGCCGGCGTACATCACGACGACCCGGTCGGCGATGTCCGCGACGACGCCGAGGTCGTGGGTGACGAGGATGATTCCCGCCCCCGTCTCGGATCGAAGTTGCCGCAGCTCGTCCAGGATCTGCGCCTGGATCGTGACGTCGAGCGCAGTCGTCGGCTCGTCGGCGATCAGCAGCTTCGGCGAGCACGACAGCGCCATCGCGATCATCACGCGCTGGCGCATCCCCCCGGAGAACTCGTGCGGGTATGAGCGCAAGCGCTCGGCCGCGCGCGGGACCCCGACCCGCTCCATCAGCTCGACGGCGCGGTCCATCGCCGCGGTCTTGGAGATCTCGTGGTCGTGGACTCGGATCTGCTCGACGATTTGCTTGCCGATCCGGTACACGGGATTGAGTGAGCTCATCGGGTCCTGGAAGACCATCGCGATCCCGGCCCCGCGGACGTGTTGAAGGTCGTCCTCAGGCGCGGTGATCAGCTCGTAGCCGTCGAACGTCGCCGAGCCCTCGAACTTCGCGTTGGGGCCCCGGGTCAGTCCCATCAGCGTCATCGCGGTGACCGACTTCCCCGATCCGGACTCGCCGACGATCGCCACGACCTCGCCGCGATCGACGCTGAAGGAAACGCCATCCACGGCCTGGACCACGCCGTCCTCGGTCGCGAACGAGACGCGCAGGCCTTGGACTTCGAGCAGGGCTCCGTCCCGCGCTCCGTCGGTCATGCCAAGCGGATCCGGGGATCCAGGAACGCGTACAGGATGTCGATCAGTGCGGCCAGGAACACGACGGCGAACGCTGTCAGCATCACGATCACGAGGATCGGGATGATGTCGAGCCGGCCGATCGAGTCGCGGGCGAGCTGTCCGACGCCGTGGAGGTTATAGACCGACTCGGTCAGGATCGCGCCGCCGCCGATCACCGCCGCCATGTCGAGTCCCCACAGCGAGATGATCGGGATCAGGCTGTTGCGCAGGACATGGCGGAGGAGTACCTGTCGCTCGGAGAGCCCCTTGGCCTTGGCCGTGCGTACGTAGTCCTCGTTGATCGTGTCGAGGATCGTCGAGCGCAGGACGCGGGAGTAGAAGCCGATGAACAGCACCGACAGCGTGAACCACGGCGCGATCAGGTGCGTGAACCACTGGGTCGGGCTTTGCGTGAACGGCACGTAGCCGCCGAGCGGAATGATGTTCGCCTTGTAGCCGAGGTAGTAGATCAGCACCGCCGCCAGGAAGAACGGCGGGAGCGAGACCCCCACCATCGACACGACGGTGAGTAATCGGTCCGTGTACTGACCCGCCTTGATCGCGGCTATGGTGCCGAACAGGATCGACACGAGCAGCCAGATGATGCCGGCCCCGAACGCCAGCGACAGCGTCGCCGGCAGGCCCGCCTTGATCTCGTCGAGCACGTTGAAGCCCTGGGTGTACGAGTACGCCTGGCCGGTGAAGATGTTCTTCATCGTCTTCACGTACTGGACGTAGATCGGCTGGTTGAAGCCGTACTTCCGCTCGATCTGGTTGATTTCGAGCTGTGTGGCCGAGCGGCCAGCGAGCCGCAGGGCCGGATTGCCGTTCGGGATCGCCTCGAACAGCAGGAATGTCAGCAGCGAGATCACGAACATCACCAGCAGCATCGAGAA
>Ga0116216_10000673_pt1 | contig 26043 bp, 24 predicted proteins | sample Sb_taG_11_FD_89696 | JGI IMG/M metagenome (GOLD analysis project Ga0116216, IMG submission 89696) | Peat soil microbial communities from Weissenstadt, Germany - Sb_50d_3_AS metaG | ecosystem: Environmental > Terrestrial > Soil > Wetlands > Peat | place: Germany: Weissenstadt | collected 2010-09-21
GAGGCCGGCTGAAGGATGATCGAGAGCGAGCTCGGAGGGCAGTGGATCGCTGTCGCGCCCTGCCTCCCATGCGTAGCGGTACAAGAGGGTGTGGACGTGGTCCCGCTCGGCGAACATTCGCCCGGCAGCGTGTAGCGCCTTCACCTGGTCGACCGCCCAGCGGTTCCAGGTGTCGTGATAACCGTCGAGCACCCAGTACACCGCCAGGTAGCTGCCGCGCTCAGGAGACCCCGTGACGGGGGAAGGGTCGGGGTCGCGCAGCGCCTTCAGGTCGGACGTGGCGACGAAGCGCTTTCCCGCGAAGTTGTAAGGGCCGATCATGCACCCGGCGTAGAAGTGGTCGCGCTCGTACCAGCGGTTGTACGCGACTTCGTGCCCCCGGTGAGGTTCCACCAACGTGAAGAGCATCGAGCCGAGCTTGATCGGCTCGGCCCCGGCGACGATCGGATGCTGTCGTGGGGGACGCTTCGCGCCTTCGTCGCCAGAGGGCGTCATAGAGGCGCCGATGGTAGGGGCGAGAGCCGCCGTCAGGCCAATGCGGTCGAGGAGCCATGATGATCGCGTGAACCCTCTAGTCGTCCGACCCCTCGATCCCCGAGAGCACCCAGAAGCAGCCGCGGTGGCCGCTCGTGCACTTCGTGACGCCCCGACCACCATCGCCTCTCACGGCGACGATCTCCTGGCGAGGATGGCGCGTACTCACCGAACCTTCGTGAACCTCTTCGAGCAATTGACCGAGCCGCAGATGGGCGCTCTGTGCGGGTCGTGCCCCGTCGGCATCGCGGCGGCGACACCTCCGGGCGCTTGTGTGGGTGCGCTGTTCGGCCCGTACGCGAGCGCCACGCTGGCTCGGCCGGTTCCCGCGTTCGGTGAGCCTGAGCGCGAGCAGATCTTCTGGGCGAGATGGGCGCTACACGACCTCGACGAGGCGCACTGGCACATCGGCCCGGTCGGGGTCGAGCCGGGGTTCCAGGGCCGGGGGATCGGCGGGGCGATCATGCGCGAGCTGTGCGCCGTGCTCGACCAGCGAGGAGCCGTCGGTTGGTTGGAGACGGACAAGGAGATCAACGTGCGGTTCTACGCAGGTCTCGGGTTCGAAGTCGTCGACCACGAGGAGATCCTCGAAGTCCCGACGTGGTACATGCGCCGCGATCCGACCTGACAGGGAGGAATCGGCGCTTGCTGGGTCTCGTGGTCGTGCTCTTGGGCGGCATCTCCGTGATCGTCGGACTGAACGCGCTCGGGACGAGGCCGAACCCCAGGAGCAGACCAGGGGGGGAGGGCGAGCCGTCGCCGTCGCTGCGTGGGAGGCGGATCGCCGGCATGTTCTGGCTCGTCTGGGGGTGCGGATTCATGGCGGCGGCCTTTCTCCATCTCGTGCCTTGACTCGGCTCCGTTCTGCGCCCGCGCGTGCCTAAGGTGTGCGCAGGCGTCACAGGCTTTTCCCAGTAGTTCATCAAGAAACCGAAAATTCTCACTATGAATTTGGTTGCGGTGGACATACGATTGCCTGGTCCGAGCCGGACTCGACCCGTCGCGAAACGCCGCAAGGAGAGACACGATGAGTGACCAGTCATGGGACCCGACTGGGGACGCGCGCGAAGCGCTCCGTCGGATCGTCGCCGACTACGGGGCGCCTGGCCTGTCCAGCCCTCAGATCATGGAGAACGGGCTCGACGACCAGCTCCCCAACGCTCCGGAGCGTCAGAAGACGATCCTCGTCGCCGCCTCGAAGGCAGGCGTGGCGTCCAGCCTCCAAGAGCACGTCTCACAGGGCATGGACCCCGATCACGCTGTGCGCCTGACGGCTTCGCGTCTCGCGGAGAAGGTACCTTTCGAGCCCGGCGCCTGCGGGTGGGTGACAAGTGAGTTCGCGCGCGCCCTCGGCTACCAGGTGACCGACGCCGCACTCGAGGTCACCGCCCCGCCGGCCGGCGCGGCACCTGCGGCCCCAGCGCAGGCGACCCCGCAGGCCCCCCCGCAACCGGTGGCCGCTGCAGAGTCGCCAACCCCTGCGGGTGCTCCGCCGACTGCATATGCGGCAGCTCAAGGTGAGACGCTTCCTCCGCAGGCGGCCCCGTTCCAGCCCCAGGCGCCGGGACAGGTTCCGCCGGCCCAGGTGCCCCCGGGCTACCTGGGCGAGCCTCCGGCTGGGACCCCGACTCCCAGTGGTGGCGGCGGTGGCGGCTTTCCCGGAGGTACCGGCGGGATAGTTGCAGCCGTCGTGGTCGTCGTGGTCGCGGTGTACTTCATCGCCGCTGCAGCCGGGCACTTCGTCCCGTTCTCCAAGAGCGCGGCGCACCCGACCACCACCACCACGTCTCCCAGCTCGAGCGGCCCTATGGACCTGCAGAGCAACATACCCGCCTACATCAAGAGCAACTCGAACGACTCGTGCACGAACCTGGGTAGCAGCTCCTTCACGACCACGCAGGCCTCGGAGGAGACGCTTTGCGATCTCACCGGCAACACTTCTGCCGCCGAGGACTTCGTCCTGTACACACAGTTCCAGTCGCAGAGCGACGAGAAGAGCTACTACCAGTCGATCCTGACCGGCAACGGACTACAGACGAGCCAGGGAGACTGCACGACCCTTGGAACCGTCACTGCCGCAGGTGACGTCGGCCAGTACTGCGAGGAGGGGTACTCGGGTGCGCTGGCGAAAGGCGAGTTCTTCATTTTCGACGGGGACCCCGGCTTTGCCTTCGGGAACCAGAACGACGTGACCTCTGTCTGCAACACGAATCCGTCAGCTGCGGCGGTGGTCGGGTGGGCAGACGACAACAACTTCGTCGTCGGGTTCGCGTTCGCGTGCGACGACGCCAACAGCCAGGCCAAGAACATCAACCACGACTTCACTGCAGGCCTCCTGGACGTCGGCTCGACGCAGACGGGATGATCGAAAGCTGACCGCTAAATGACCATTCCGGAAGGCTCACGCACGTTGATGCCTGGGGGTGGCGTTGCTCGCCGTCCCCTCCACTTCATCATCATGGCCGACTGTTCTGGCGGAATGGCCGGCGAGAAGATGCAGGCGCTCAACTACGCCATCGCCGCGATGATCCCCCATCTGGTCGAGTGGGAAGGGGAGCAACTCCAGGCTCAGGTGATGGTGCGTGTCCTGGCGTTCGCGACCGAGCCGGTATGGCACGTCGCCGATCCCGTGCCCGTCTCGGACCTTCGCTGGAAGCCACTTCGGGCAGTCGAGCGCGGATGGACCAACATGGGCCCTGCGTTTCGAAAGGTCGCAGAGGTGCTAGGGCCGGACAAGATCGAGAGCCGCGCGCTCAGACCCGCCATACTCCTCGTAACCGACGGCCTTCCCACCGACAAGCCCGGTGAATTCGAAGCCGGGCTCGAGGCGCTGTTGTCCGTGCCGGCGGGTCGCTCCTCTCTTCGGCTGGCCATCGCCATCGGCCGCGGAGCGGAATCGGAGTTCCTGAACCGATTCATCGGAGACGCGGAGGTCCCCGTCCTCGTCGCGGACAACACGGACGAGATTGCCGACCGGCTCGTAGCGGCATCCATCGCGGTGTCGCGCATGTCGGAAGGAGGAGCGGACCGAGAAAGCCTCGCTGACCAACTACTCAGACCCGACGGCGGTCCTGGTCCGGGCAAGTTGGACGAAGAGACGATCGTTTGACGTCGATGCAGGTTCCGTCGAACCCGAAGGCGGAGCACTCCCTCGTCAGCACATGGCGAGCCCTCGCCGCTTCCGCGAAGGGGGCCTCTCACGAGGCATCCAGGATGCCGAACCAGGATGCCGAGCAGTCGGCCAGTCTCGAGCGATTGGGCCAAGGTGCCCTGGTGGCGGCGGTTTCCGACGGTCACGGCAACCAGAGGCACTTCCGCAGCGAGAGGGGATCGAAGTTCGCCGTCGACATCGCTTGCGAGTGCTCGGCGGACCTAGCGGACCGGCTCGAAGCGTTCGTCGACGCAAAGGGGATCGAAAGGTTCGCGTTGACGACTCTCGTCCCCACGATCCTCGGTCGCTGGATCTCGGCCGTGGACGCAGATGTCGAGCGAGACCCGATCGTGAGTGGAGCGGAGTCCGATCAGCAGACCTCGTCGGACTTGCCGGTGGTCGCCTACGGGTCGACGTTGCTCGTGGCCGTCGCATGGCAGCAGTGGGTGCTCCTCGCCCAGATCGGTGACGGGGACATCCTCGCCCTGTACGTCGATGGCAAGGTCGGCTCTCCGGTGCCCGATGACCCCAGGCTGGACGGCCTGAGGACGACGAGCTTGTGCCAGCCCAACGCACTCGACTCGTTCAGGGTGGCCGTCGTCGACCGGTCGCTCGTCGACCTCGCCGGCATCCTTCTTGCCACCGACGGCTTTGGGAACGCGCAAGCTGCGGATCCTTGGGAGCCCGCAGTGGGAGGTGATCTCGTCGAGATGATTCGAAGCCGGGGGGTCCACTGGGTGGAGGAGCAGCTTCCGGAGTGGGTGACGCGTTGTGCCTCCTCGGACGGAAGCGCCGACGACACGACCGTCGCGCTGCTGGTGACAGGGGACGCACCATGAGCGATCTACCGAACCTCGGTGACACCTTCTGGCTCTCGAGGGTCGGGGCGACCCTCACGGTCGGCGCGCGCATCGGGGAGGGGGGTCAGGGCGTCGTCCACGAAGCCGCAGTCGGGGACCACCTCTTCGCGTTGAAGTGGTTGCGGCCTTCGCCTCGTACAGCCGGCCTCATGAGGTCCATCGCCGGCCTCGTCGAGCGGCCGTCGCCGCACCGAGCTTTCATCTGGCCCATCGACCTCGTAACCAGCGAGCACGTCGAAGGCTTCGGGTACGTGATGGCTCTGAAGGAGAAACGCTTCATCTCGTTCGCTCAGATGTTGAACCACGACCCGCCCCCGTTCAGGACCATCATCGCCATAGGCCGTGAGGTGGTCGACGCGTTCTCCGCCCTCCACGCATCGGGACTCTGCTACCGCGACATCAACTTCGGGAACCTCTGGGTGGACCCGGTCCGCGCAGATGTCGCGATCCTCGACAACGACAACGTGGGCCTGGACAGCGGTGAGGCCTTCGTCAAGGGGAGCCATCAATTCATGGCTCCGGAGGTGGTGCGGGACGAGGAGCTTCCCTCCACTGTGACGGACCTCTATTCCCTCGGCGTCTTCCTCTTCTATCTGTTCATACACGGTCACCCTCTCGAAGGCATCCGCACGATCTCCTCGTACTCGTGGGCCGAATCCGAGCACGTCACCGAGACCGAGTTGATGCTCCGCAACTTCGGCCGCGAGCCGCTCTTCGTCTTCGATCCAGAGGACGGATCCAATTGCCCTCCGCCGGGGAGCCCGATGCTGGTCTGGTGGTCGATCTACCCGGCGTTCTTCCGCCAGCTGTTCGTAAAGTCGTTCACCACGGGCCTGACCGATGCGTCTCTCACGGGCAGGGTCACGGAGGGAGTATGGCGGCGCGCACTTCTGCGGCTCTCGGACTGCACTTCGGAGTGCCAATGCCGTGCATCTGTCTTCTTCGACGCTGAGGATCCCGGCCACCGGTGCTGGAATTGCAACCAGGTCCCCGAACCCCTTCCGATGCTCAAGCTTCGAGGTCACTCCGTCGTGATTTGCGAAGGCATGACGATCACCTCCCACCATCTGAGACGGGATCGTGCTCACGACGACCCAATGGCCACCGTGGAGGTTCGGCCGAATCGGAGCGGCCATCGATTCCTCTTGAGGAACGTGAGCAACGAGACTTGGACGGTCACGCCGGAAGGCGAGGAGCCGAAGAAGGTCGAGCCTTCACAACTGCTCGGAGTCCGGACCATGACCATCGACTTCGGGCCGGCTCAGGGAACCATCGAGGTGTCCGGGAGTCAGAGCTCAGGCGAAACGCTCGTCACCAGGCAATGACGACCGGAGGATCGCCGCGATTGCCCGGCTGCGAAATGAGACGGACGAGGTCGTCCACTGCACTGCGGGAGGCAAGAAGATGAGCGAGATAAGGGTCACCTTCGCCGGCTGGAATTACGACTTTCAGCCGGGCACGGCCGTCACGATCGGGCGCAGCGCTGCGAGCGACGTCGTCGTCGACGACCCCACCGTCTCCCGCCAGCACGCGCAATTGACCTGGGACGGGACGGTCTGGGTGCTGACCGACGTGGGGCGCGGCAGGACCTTCGTCGGAGGTAGCCCGATCACAGGCCACGTCGCAGTGATTCAGCCGATGGAGATCCGGCTTGCCTCTCCTCAGGGCCCGGCGCTCCATGTCGCACCCCTGGTGGTGGCGGCGCAAGGCGCTCCTGCGACCGTTCCCCCTCAACAGGTCGCCGCTCAACCGCAACCCGCGGTGCCACCAGCTCCGGTTGCAGGAAGCGGAGCGATCATGCCCGGAGCAGGTGTGATCGGGGGGAACGGCGGGGCGGGGGTCGAGGCAGAGCTCGCCTCTGCCCTCCACATATTGCTCCCGATCAGGAGCTGGTTGAAGAACCCAGGCTGGCGCCAGGGATTCCGGCTTCTCGTCGTCGCGTACGCACTGTTGCCGGTGGTGTTCCTCGCTCTTTTCGACGGTTCGGGGAACCTGACCACTCCAGGATGGTCCTACAGCCTCTACGTCGCCCCTCTTTGGGCGATCGCCTTCTGGTTCCTGATCCGCCCCGGGAGGATCACGGTGCAGATCGTCGTGGCGTGCATCGGCATCACAGTGTGGGACCTCATATGGATGCAGCTGATAACCATCACGATCAACGATCACATCGGCGGAAGCGGGGCCCTCTCCTTCCCAGATGCGCTCGGAGTGGGGTTCAACGAGGAGAGCACGAAGGCGATCCCGGTGCTCCTGCTGGCACTGCTCGTCCTGAAGGCGTGGAAGACGAAGTGGGACGTGCGGATGTGGATGTGGCTAGGCACGTTCTCGGGGCTGGTGTTCGGGGTCAGAGAAGCGTCCACGTACACGGCCGAGGCCATAGTGCATATCGGCAACGCGTCACAGACCCAGGATCCGAACTTGGTGGCGGTGGTGAACACCCTCTCGTTCGCCGAGCGCGTCTTCGTCGACGGCTTTCAACATGCCATCTGGGCCGGGATCGCGGGCTTCTTCATCGGGATCGCGATCAACTACCCGAGGCGAAGGATTCCGTTGATCGTGCTGGGCATCGCAATACCTGCGGTGCTCCATGCCACGAACGACTGGATCCTCGGCGCGAGCACGAGCCTCTGGCCCTGGATCGGTGTGCAGGCCTTCTCGGTGTTCCTGTTCCTCGGCTACACGATGTCCGCGCACTCGATCGAGCGCAGGGTCCGACGTTCCCCGGTGTTCCGGGGTCAATCGATCCTGGCGGACAGCTTCTCGGAGTCGAGCGAGGTGTCCGGGGCGACCTGATCCTCGGGCTCCTCGGGCGCTTAGAGGACCAGCTCGGCCATCATCCTGAGGGTCTCGGGTCCTCCCGAGACACTCAGAGTCGTGGCGATCGACTCGTGCCACTGCTGTAGGTCGTCGCGGATCTTCTCCTTGGGCCCGACGAGCGCGATCTTCTCGACCATTGCGGTGGGGACCATCGCGGCGGCCTCGTCCTTGCGGCCGTCGAGGTACAGGTCCTGGATCTTGTGCGCCTCGGCTTCGAACCCCATGCGCACGAAGACGTCGAAGTGGAAGTTCATCTCGCGCGCTCCCATGCCTCCGATGTAGAGCGCGAGCATCGGCCTCATGCTGTCGGCGGCGCGCTCGACGTCGTCGTCGAGCAGGACGGGGCAGAACGCGATGACCTCGAAGTCCTGAGCGCTCCTGCGCGCACCGGGCCGGGCGAATCCTTCGGCCAACGAAGCGCTGAACTCTCCCATGTGCATGGGTGAGAAGAAGATCGGGAACCACCCGTCTGCGATCTCGGCGGCGAGAGCGACGTTCTTCGGTCCCTCGGCACCGAGGACGATCGGGATCTCCGGGCGAAGCGGGTGGACGATCGGCTTGAGCGGCTTCCCGAGACCGGTGCCGCCCCGGTACGGGAGCGGGTAGTGGGGGCCCTCGTTCTCGACGGGCCCTTCGCGCGCGAGAACGCGACGGACGATCGACACGTACTCACGAGTCCGCGCGAGCGGCTTCTCGAAGGACTGTCCGTACCAGCCCTCGACCACCTGGGGCCCGGATACTCCGAGCCCGAGGACGAAGCGACCCCCTGTGAGGTGGTCCATGGTGAGAGCGGCCATCGCCATCGCAGTCGGGGTGCGTGCGGAGAGCTGGCACAGGGCCGTGCCGAGCCTGACGCGAGAGGTTCGCGATCCCCACCACGCGAGCGGGGTGAGCGCGTCCGACCCGTAGGCTTCTGCGGTCCAGATCGAGTCGAACCCGAGCCGCTCGGCTTCGACCACGAGCTCCGCCGTCCCCACGGGCGGCCCTGAACCCCAGTAACCGAGCTGGAGACCGAGCTTCAAGTTCTTCATCGACTCTCCTTCCGGGGCGGCGCGGCCCCCTGGACCCTCAGGCGGTGCGTGCTTTCTCGAGCACCTCTTCTGCGAAACGGGCCGAGGCCTCGATCCGCGATTCCAACTGGCGCTCAGGGGGGTCGGCCTTGTCGACGCGGGCGACCATCGCCGGCGCGCACAGGAAGTCGGTGACCCCGTACTCCTCCTCGAAGCTCCGGTACAAGTCCAGGTCCGGAATGCTCCAGAGCGAGAGGAAGATGGCGAACGGATCGTTCTCCCGCCCGGCCTTGCGGCGCTCGGCGTGCAGCTGGGAGAGGTACGAGCGGGCCTCTTCGGGGCTGTATGCACCGGCCGCCACCCAACCGTCGCAGAGAGTCGCCGCGCGCCGCAGAGCCGGGGAGCTGTGCCCGCCTCCCAGGATCGGGATGGGACCCGGCGGGGAGGGCTCCATGCGCATCTCCGGGACGTCGTAGTGAGTCCCGTGGTACTCCACCCAACCGCCGCTCCAAATGGCGCGCAGCGCGGGGATCATGTCGTCGAGCCTCCGGCCCCTCGTGTGGAAGTCTTGTCCGGTCGCGTCGAATTCCTCTTGGCTCCAGCCGACGCCCACGCCGAGGTTCACTCTCCCGCCCGACACCACAGCGGCCGTCGAGACCTGCTTCGCGACAGTGATCAGGTCACGCGCCGGTGCGATGTACACACCTGTGGTGAAGTGCAGCTTCTTTGTGCTCGCTGCCATCGCGGAGATGAAGCACCACACGTCGGGCCAATCGGTGTCCGGGTCCCAATGGTCCCCGAACCCCGGGGCGCCGTCTTCGGTCTTCGAGTACGTGTAGCGCGACCTGCGCTCGCGGGGGAAGAACATGTGATCGGACACGTACACACCGTCGTATCCCTGCGCGTCGGCCGCCTTAGCGACCTCTAGAGCTTGAAGCATCGGCAGGAACGTGAGGGCTTGGTGAAAGCGCACTCGGTTAAGCCTCTGCGATCCTGATATCCGGTCCGAGCTACCGGGCTCGGCTCAGCGCCGCACGGGTGCGCCGGGAGTGAAGGCGACGGGCAGGTGCTTCACGCCGTTGATGAACGCCGACTGCAGCCGTTGTACGTCACCGTCCTGGTGGATGTCCGGAACTCGGTCGAGAAGGTGCTGGTACATGACCCGGATCTCCATCCGTGCGAGGTTGGCTCCCAGGCAGAAGTGCGGCCCTCCCGCCCCGAAGGCCATGTGAGGGTTGGGCGACCGCGTGATGTCGAAGGAATCGGGGTTCTCGAAGACTTCCTCGTCCCGGTTGGCCGAGCAGTGGAAGAAGACCACCTTCTGGTCCTCGTCGATCTTCTGCCCGCGCAGCTCGACCGGTCCCGTCGTCTGGCGACGGAAGTTCATGACCGGCGTCACGAAGCGCAGCATCTCCTCGATCGCGCTCGGAAGGAGCGAGCGGTCCGCGCGCAGCTTCTGCCATTGGTCGGGATTCTGGAAGAAGGCGTGCATTGCGCCCGACATGAGGTTGCGTGTCGTCTCGTTGCCGGCGACCGTGAGAAGGAGGAAGAAGAGCTCGAGCTCGAGCTCCGACAGCTTCTCGCCTTCGACCTCGACCTCTGTGAGCACACTCATGAGGTCCTCGTGTGGATTCGCCTTCTTCTCGGCGAAAAGCCCGGCGGCATAGGCGTAGAGCTCCATCGCCGACTCCTGTGCTATCTCGGCGGTGATCTGAAACTCGGGATCCTCCTGCCCGATCATCCGGTTGGACCAGTCGAACATGTTGTGGCGATCTGCCTGTGGAACGCCGAGCAGATCGGCGATCACCACCAACGGCAGCTCGGCTGAGATGTCGGTGACGAAGTCGCACTCGCCTTTCTCGATGACCGAGTCGATGATGTCGTCGGCGGTCTCGTGGATCTTCTCCTCGAGCTGCGCGACCATCCGCGGCGTGAAGCCCTTGTTGACGAGGCGCCTGTAGCGGGTGTGAAGCGGAGGATCCATGTTCAGCATCATGAGCCTCTGCTGCTCGATGGCTTCCTCGGGCAGCTCCCAGATGAAAGTGCCTCGCTGCGCCGAGGAGAAATGCTCGTGGTCCCGGTTCACAGCGACGCATTCGTCGTACTTCGTGACGCACCAGAAGCCCGGCCCCTCGGTCTCCTCGTGCCACCACACGGGAGCGTTCTTGCGAAGGTAGGCGAACTGCTCGTGGGGCACATCCGCGACGAAATTCTTCGAGTCGGTGAGGTCGATGTCGCTGAGCTGCATGCCGGACTCCTTCGTGCCTAGACTAGAACAAGTTACAACTTGAGGCCGGGACCGGTGAAACCGGCCCGGACCAGCACGGGAAGGCGAGCATGTTCTTCGAGGAGACCGCCGAGCAGCTTGCGTTGCGCCGCGAGCTGAGGGCCTACTACGCGGACTTGCTGACCGTGGAAGTGCGAGAGGGCATCGGCGACGTGGGCGAGGGCGGAGCGCTCTGGCGCCAGGTGGTCCGCCGGATCGGAAAGGACGGGTGGCTGGGTATCGGCTGGCCGACCGAGTACGGCGGGCAGGGGCGACCGGCGACCGACCAGTTCATCTTCTTCGACGAGACCAGACGCGCCAACGCGCCGTTCCCGTTCGTGACGGTCAACACCGTCGGCCCCACCATCATGCGGTTCGGCAGCGAGGAGCAGAAGTCGTTCTTCCTGCCGGGGATCCTGTCGGGAGAGATCAACTTCGCCATCGGCTACACCGAGCCCGAGGCAGGGACCGACCTGGCCTCACTGCGGACGCGCGCGGTTCGCGACGGGGACGAGTACGTGGTGAACGGAGCGAAGATCTTCACCAGCGGAGCCGAGCTCGCCGACTATGTGTGGCTGGCGGTGCGCACCGACCCTGAAGCCCCGAAGCACAAGGGGATCTCGATCCTGTGCGTCCCCACGGACGCCCCTGGGTTCTCCTACAGCCCGATCACGACCGTGGCGGGGGCGAAGACGTCTGCCACCTACTACAGCGACGTGCGCGCTCCTGTGTCCAACCGCGTCGGGGCGGAGAACGAGGGATGGCGGATGATCACCACGCAGCTGAATCACGAGCGGGTGGGCCTCGCCGCCTGGAGCGGCTTCGCCTCTGCACTGTTCGACGAGGTTGCCGACTGGGCGGCGACGACGCCGCTTGCTGTCTCCGAAGAGCCCGAGGGCCCCACAGTGATAGATCTGCCCTGGGTGCAAGCCGACCTGGCACGTTGTAGGGCAGAGCTCGACGCCATGTACCTCCTCAACTGGCGCATGGCGACCGCCGTGGCGTCGGATCAGCTGAACCCGGCCGATTCGTCCGCGGTGAAGGTGTTCGGCGTGGAGACGAGCATCGGGATCTACAGGCGGCTCCTCGGGATCGTCGGCGCCGCCGGCTACTTCGCACCGGGCTCCCCGGGCGCAGCCCTCGAGGGACGGCTCGAACGCACCGCCCGACACGCGCAGATCAACACGTTCGGAGGGGGCGTGAACGAGATCCAGCGCGAGATCGTCGCCATGGCGGGCCTCGGGATGAAGCGAGGTGCAAGGTGACCGAACCCGCTGCGAAGGAGGCGTCCGCGGCTGGTGCCAACTCCAAGGCCGGCGCATCGGGTTCGGACCTGTACGAGCTCCTCGCGGAATTCGAAGGACAGCCTTCGGGTCCGCCAACGGTTGCGCCCGACGCAGTGAACCTGCCGATGATCAGGCACTGGGTCGAGGCGATGGGGGACGAGAACCCTGTGTACCTAGACGCAGAGGCGGCTCGCGGGAACGGATTCGCCGGAGTCGTCGCGCCGGCGACGATGTTGCAGGCCTGAATCATGCGCGGTTATCGGGTGAGCATGCAGGCAGAGGCGGCTCGCGCTGCGGGTGGGGTGGCTCGAACCGAGAGAGCCGCCCCTCAGGACCGCCTGTTCGAGTTGCTGGACGAGGCGGGTTTCACCTCAGTCGTGGCGACCAACTGCGAGCAGTCCTACCGCCGGCCCCTCGAGCTCGGGGACCAGCTCACAGTCCGGTCGGTGATCGAGTCGGTGTCGCCGCAGAAGGCCACGGCCCTCGGCGACGGCCATTTCGTCACGACGCGCCTGGACTTCACCGACCAGAACGGCGACGAGGTCGCCACGCAGCGATTTCGGATCCTGCGGTTCCGCCCCCGCTCCGGCGACGCGTCGAAGAGCGCGGGGAAGACCGATTCGGGTGGACCTGAGTCACAGCCGGCACCGAAGCGGCCCCGTCCGGCGATCACCCAGGACAACGCCTTCTTCTTCGAAGGAGCGCGTGCGGGGAAGCTCTTGGTCCAGAGGTGCTCGAAGTGCGCGAAGTTGCGCCATCCTCCTCGCCCGTCGTGTCCGAATTGCCATTCGCTCGAGTGGGACACGGTCGAGTCGTCCGGGCTCGGAAACGTGTACAGCTACGTGGTCGTGCACCACCCCCAGGTGCCGGCGTTCGAGTACCCGCTGCCGATCGCCGTGGTCGAGCTCTCGGAGGGGACACGGCTCGTCGCCGATCTCGTCCACGTGGCGCCCGAGGACGTCCAGATCGGGATGGCCGTCGAATGCGAGTTCGTAGAGGTGGACGACGAGCTCACGCTTCCTATGTTCCACCCGGTGTCGGACGAGGCCGCCGACACCACCGGAGGAGAGCTCTGATGGAGTTCTCGTTCTCCGAAGAGCAGGAGGCAGTTGCCGAAGCGGCATCCTCGGTGTTCAACGGTTCGGCAGGCTCCGAGCGCGTCGCAGAGATAGAACGCACCGACGATCGCTTCGACGCCGATCTGTGGTCCGCACTAGCACGCTCGAATCTCCTCGGCCTCGCAGTACCCGTCGAGCACGGGGGCTCCGGGCTCGGGCTCGTCGAGGTCTGCGAGGTTCTCGAAGCCCAAGGACGCGCCGTGGCCCCGGTGCCTGTATGGGCGACTTTGGTCCTCGGCGCGATGCCGATCGCAAGCTTCGGCACGCCCGAGCAGAAGGCCCGGTGGCTTCCCGGTGTCGCGACCGGCGAGGTATGTCTGAGTGCCGCCCTCACAGAGGTCGGGTCGAGCTCACGGGGCAACATGGTGCCGAGTGTGCAAGCCCGGCTCGACGCAGGTGTATGGCGGCTCGACGGCGTAGCTCACGGGGTCCCGCAGGCTCACCTGGCATCGCAGATCGTCGTACCGGTCGTCGCGCAAGGCGCGCCAGGCGCGCAAGGCGCGCAGAGTTCGCTCGCAGTGATGCTGGTCGACCCCCTGGCGCCGGGTGTCACCCTCGAACGCGCTGTCACGACGGATCGCCAGGTTCACCCCCACCTCCACCTCGAGGGCGTGCAGGTCCCCGACGGACAGGTGCTCGTCGGGCCGGGGGAGGGCGAGAACGCCGTGTCCTGGATGCTCGAGCGCGCCCGTGTGGGGCTGTGTGCGATGGCTCTCGGTGTCTGCGAGGAGGCGGTGGGCCGTGCGGCGTCCTACCTGAACGAGCGGCAGCAGTTCGGCCGCCCGCTGTCAACCTTCCAGGGGACGATGCTCCGCGCTGCAGACGCGTACATCGACACCGAGGCGATAAGGGTCACCCTGTGGGACGCGGCATGGCGCATCGACACAGCGAGGCCCGCGGCCGAGGCGGTGGCAGCGGCCAAATGGTGGGCGGCCGAAGCGGGCCAGCGCGTGGTGCACGCCACCCAGCACCTCCACGGGGGCATGGGCGCCGACATCGAGTACCCGATCCACCGCTACTTCCTGTGGGGCAAGCAGATCGAACTGATGCTCGGCGCTCCGAGCGCGGAGCTCGCCCGGCTCGGGGCGATGCTCGCGAAGCGCATTAAGGAGTCCGTCGCATGACCCCTGTTCGAACGACCACTCTGCACGCGGACGAGATATCGGTCGGCGACAGCCTGCCGGAGCTCGAGATCCCGCTTACCCGCACCTTGATCGTGGCGACGGCCATCGCGTCTCGCGACTACCAGGACGTGCACCACGACCCGGGGCTCGCGCACGAGCGCGGCTCGCCCGACATCTTCATGAACATCCTCACGACGAACGGCTTTGTCGGCCGCTTCGTGACCGACTGGGCCGGGCCCGGCGCGGTGTTGACCAGCGTGTCGATTCGTCTGGGTGTCCCCAACTACCCGGGCGACACGATGGTGCTGTCGGGAAAGGTGGAGTCGGTGGGCGACCCGGGCGCCGAAGCCCCGGAGGGCCAATCTGGCAGGTTGCCGGTGCGGGTCTCGGTCCGTGGCTCCAACAGCCGAGGGGACCACGTGACCGGGACGGTGGGGCTGCTTCTTCCCGTCGGCGAAGACGGCGCAGGCACACTCACCGGAGCCGGGTCGTGAGCGCGAGGTCCACCAAGTCACACAGCTTCGCAGGGACCACCGCAATCTGCGGCATCGGCGCCACGGAGTTCTCGAAGGACTCGGGACGAAGCGAGCTGCGACTGGCGGTCGAGGCGGTCGGTGCAGCCATCGAGGACGCAGGCCTCGCGCCGAGCGACATCGACGGCGTCGCCACCTTCTCTGCCGACACGAACCCGGAGATCGAGGTCGCCCGCTCGCTCGGCATGGGCGAGCTGACCTTCTTCAGCCGCATCCACTACGGGGGTGGTGCCGCCTGCGCCATCGTCCAGCAGGCGGCGATGGCGGTCGCGAGTGGCGTGGCGGATGCAGTCGTCTGCTACCGAGCGTTCAACGAGCGTTCGGGTCACCGCTTCGGGACCGGAGTGCAGGGCCGAGCGCCCGTCGCCAACGCCGAGAACGCACAGTTCTCCTGGTACGCGCCCAACGGTCTGCTCACCCCGGCCTCCTGGGTCGCCATGTTCGCCCAGCGCTATCTGCACGCGACCGGGGCCACCACCGAGGACTTCGGAAGGGTTGCGGTGGCCGACCGCGCGCACGCCGCGACCAACCCTGCCGCTTGGTTCTACGACAAGCCCATCACGCTCGCCGACCACCAGTCGTCGCGCTGGATCGTCGAGCCGCTGCGCCTTCTGGACTGCTGCCAGGAGTCCGACGGCGCTCAGGCACTGGTCGTCACGAGCCTCGAGCGCGCCCGGGACCTGAAGGGCGCGCCCGCCGTGATCCGGGCCGCGGCGCAGGGATCGGGCGATCAGCAGGACATGATGACGTCCTACTACCGCGACGACATGACGCGTCTTCCCGAGATGGGTGTGGTCGCCCGTCAGCTATGGGAGACCTCGGGGCTCGGACCCGGTGACGTCCAGAGTGCCGTCCTCTACGACCATTTCACCCCGTTCGTCCTCTACCAATTGGAGGAGCTCGGGTTCTGCGAGTTCGGAGAGGCGAAGGAGTTCGTGCGGGAGGACAACCTGCTCCTAGGTGGCCGGCTCCCGACCAACACTCATGGCGGCCAGTTGGGCGAGGCGTACATACACGGCGTGAACGGCATCGCAGAAGGCGTCCGTCAGGTCAGGGGCACCGCCGTCAACCAGGTTCCCGGACTGGAGAACATCGTGGTGACGGCGGGAACCGGGGTGCCGACGAGCGGGCTCGTCCTCGGCGTCGACCGCTAGCGCCTGCCAACCGGCTACCGGGCCCGTCGCCGGTCGCGAACGAACAGGGCTGCCACGCCCGAGACGCCGGCCCCCGCCAATATCAGCGCTGCGATTGCGAGCGCAGTGGCGGTGTCCGATCCCGAGCCGTCCGTGCGAGGCCCCGCTCGACCGGATGCCGGTGCCGGGGTGAGCGTGAGGATCGGAGCGGGCGAGTCTGGTTCGGGTCGGCCGGCTACAGGCACCTCGATCCAACGGACGATCTCCCCCGACGAGTAGGTCTGCAGGGCTTTGAAGACCACCTGGCCCGGGCGCCCGGGCATGGCTCCCACCGAGACGGGGAAGTCCTCGTACTGGCCCTGGGAGATCCCGCCTGCGGTGGCATTCCACGTCACATCCGATACGACGTCGCTCACGGGCCCGTCGTCGGTCTGCACGGGTCTGGAGAGCTTGACGGTGTGCACCGTGGAGCTCCATCCGGGGACGGGCAGCACGTCGACTGTGAGGAGGGGAAGGTTGGTGGGGAAGAAGACCTGAAGCTCGACCGTGTTGGCGTCGTCGCGCTCGTTCGGGACCCGAAACACGAGCTCGACGTCCTGCGAGCCTGCCGGGAGGCTCGTCGGGTGCACCGTCACGTGCGCCCAGGCGGGTATCGCTGCTCCGAGAACCGCTGCTGCGCACACCGTCGCGGCGGCGACGAGGGCGAAGGAGCCCGGGTGTCGCCCGGTCGTCCTGAGTCGGGCTGCAGTGTCGATGGAGGTCAAGCTAATGGACCGGAACCGTCGCAAAGACCTCCTGCTCGTCGATCGGACTCGTTCTGACAGTGAGCTTCAGCTGCCAGTTGCCCGCGATCGGAAGGTCGACGTTCGTGTCTAGGTAGTGCCCCGGACCGCCGAGCACCAACGGGATCTCGATCGGTCCGATGCCTTCGGAGGCCAGGCTGACGGACGCGTCGAGCTCGGGGATCCCGACCGGTTGGCCCAGTCGGCCAAGTACGTAGAAGTGGAATTGGTTGCCCGGCCCGACATGTGCAGGAGAGACGAGGGCGTTCACCTGCACCCCGAGGACGGAGAAGCTCTGTGAGAAGGGTTGGGCTGCGGCCTGCTTGGCGGGGGCGGCGTTCACGAGGAGCGAAGTGACGCCGAGGACGCAGAACGCGATGGCGATCTCGGCCAAGACGGTGCGCCGGAGGCGCTTCGGCCTGTCCGAGCCCTCCCAGGTCGGGAGCTGACGCCGCCGCCTCCACGGCAGCCACCTCGCCCCCAGGACGATCGAGCGGCTCAACGCGCCGACGACCACGAGGAGGAACACGAGCCCGATCTTCACCAACAAGGTTCTGCCGTAGACGGTGTTCGTCAGCGCGTAGAAGCTGCCGACCTGTCCTATCGACTGAACGACGCCAGTCGCGACAACAGCTGCGACCGCGCCGAACATATAGGCCGACGTGGACAGAGAGACCGATGCCACTTCCCGAGGCTCGGCTGCGCGCGGTCCCGGCAAAAGCAGGCACACGAGAACGGCGAGTCCTCCGAGCCACACGGCGGCGGCGCCCAGGTGGACGACATCGAGCGCCATCGTGAGCGTTATGTCATCCCCGGTGGCGGCGTGACCGGACAGCCCGGGAGTGAAGAGCAACCCGACTGCCGCGACCGCGCCGACGCGGATCGACCATCTGACGAAGCGCGACGCGGCGGACCTCCCGGCCCCGAAGACCAGCAGCACCGGCAGGACGGCGGCGAGAAGGATCAGTCTGAGCAGCTCGACCTCGCCGAACCGGGTGTGCAGGACCTCGTTCCAAAGCGTCGGCCTCAGGATGTCGGTTAACGGAAGTTCGGCCGCGTACACGCCCTGACAGGCGATGCCGAGCGCGGTCGCGAAGAAGAGCACCCACCACGACGTCCACAGCAGTCTCCTCACGCGCTTGGAACCTCGCCCCGCCGGCCAGACGAGCGCGACCATCGCCGCCGTGCCGACGAGAAGAAGCAGCCCGACGAAGGCTCCGAAGCGGATGAACCAGAAGAGCGCGCCGACGACCTTGCTACCTGAGGACTTGTTCAGCCGGGCGACTTCGGAGCTCGCCTTGCCGACGCCGGTGGCAGCTCCGACGCTGAAGACAAAGGCTCCGTGCACGGGATGTGAGTCGGCCGATATCACCCGCCAGGAGACGACGTACGTCCCGCGGGGCAGGGATCCGGGAAGCGATATCACGACCGAGCTCGTGTCGTTCCCCGGATGCCGGGCTCCGCCTTCGTCGACGCGCTGGCCGCTCGGTCCGATCACCTCGACAGACCCGAAGTCGATTTCGACAGGTTCGTCGAAATGGAGGTCCACCTGTCTGGGCGAGACGAGGAGCACCGAAGACGGCACGGGCTCACTCGACTCCAGATATGCATGAGCCCCAGCGGGAACGGCGAGCCCGACAATGGCAAACAGCGCGATGCCGGTTGCGCTCAGCGGCTTCAGCAGACGCATCACAGGGCGGCTCCGGAGCGGACACGGAAGCCCCCTCCCACGTGCCAGACGCTAGTCCCTACCTGCTGCGTAGATCTGCTTCGGATGCAGGCCTTCGCGGGGTGTCTGCAACTGCTGCCGGGCCTGCCAGGGGGCTCCTCGACGTGGCCGCCAGTCGCCGACAGGTGTCCGTGGCTATGCTCACCGCGATGAAGCGGGGGCGGTTCATGTTGGCGCGCGTCGGGGCATGTGCGGCCTTCTTCAGCGCCTTGGGGGGGCTGGCGGGCTGTTCGTCCTCCTCGTCGGCGCCGTCGCTGTCGTCGTCATCGACCAGGACGACGACGATCACGCTCAGTCAGTCGACTCCCTACACGCCGCATGCGCCGGCAGGGGCTACCGACGACTACCACTGCACACTGATCGATCCCCATCTGACGTCCAACTCGTTCATTGTGGCGAGCCAGTTCTTTCCCGGGACCGGTGCGGCGGCCGAGGAGGTCCATCACGCCATCCTCTTCGTCGTCCCCCAGGACCTGGCTGCTGCGGCGAATGCTGCCAACGCCGGGGGCAAGGGTTGGTCGTGCTTCGGGGAGACCCCCATCCCGAACACCGGCCTGGCGGACATCTCCAACACACCTTGGCTGAGCGCGTGGGCGCCCGGCCACGGGAAGGACGTGCTGCCCGCTGGCACGGGTCAACCGGTGGCGAAGGGCAGCCTCGTCGTCATGCAGGTCCACTACAACCTCCTGATCGGTGACAAGCCGGTCCAGAGCAAGCTTCAGCTCACGCTGGTCCCCGGAACGACCCCCCTGAAGCCTCTGAAGCTGGACCTGATGCCTGCCCCGCCCGACATCCCGTGCCCGACGGGAGTCACGGGTCCGCTCTGCGATCGCGCAGCCTCTTTGCAGAACCTGGGACAGAGGTTCGGGCAGTCCCAGGTCAGCTTCGTCAACGTCTTGGAGACGGTCTGCGGTCGCAATACGGTGAACCCCCCCGCTGGTGACACGACCTCATGCACATGGCCCGTGCCCGGTGCCGGCATCGTCGTCCGGCTGGGGGCGCACATGCACCTGCTCGGAAGGACGCTGACGATCACCCTCGACCCTGGCACACCCAATCAGAAGACCCTGCTCGACGTTACGAACTTCAACTTCCACTATCAGCGGAGCTACAACCTCGCGCATCCCGTGGCCGTCGTACCCGGGGATTCGATCCAGGTCACCTGCAGCTACGACCCGACGTTGCGCCAGGAGCTTCCGAGTCTCAGGAATCAGCCGGCGCGCTTCGTCACCTGGGGGGACGGGTCGTCGGACGAGATGTGCCTGGGACTGGTCGCCCTCGTTCCACCAAACGGCGCTTCGGACAAGGTCGACTGGAGCGCTGTCTGACAGTTCGCCTGTGCGGCGGGGAGGCTCGTCAGTCGCCTGCCCAACAAGCGAGTATGACGTCGGCGACCGTATACGCCACGTCGGAGGGACTGGTCGGCGGGTTGCCGAACTCGTTCGGAAGGCCCCCGATGTCCACGAGGAGCACCTTCCAATCCTTTCGCACGACGACGTCGCCGTTGTCGGTCCGGAACGCGCCCTGCCCTAGATCTGCGAGCGATTCCGTGTTCCCGAGCTGCTCACCCAGGCCGCGAAAATAGGCGAAGGTCTCGTTCCAGCTCGAAAGCTCCTGCACCGAGAGGCCGATCTTCCCGTCGGCGTACACGTAGCTGCAGGAGTAGCGGTGCGCGATCCACGTACGGCCCTCCACAGTTGCTTGGACGCCAAGGGCTTGTGCCAGCTCCTGCTGCGCCTCTCGAGCGCAGACCATCTGCGAGATGGACGAGGGGAGCCGCCCGGCGGGCTGTGGCTTACGGGATTGCGAGGAGGTCGACGAAGAGCGGGCTGGACCGCAAGCGCTTGCCAGCGCGCACACGACCAGTGCGATCAGCAGAGAACGGAACCGCACGGAGCGGACCATAACAAGGCATCCCTGATCCGAGGCATCACTGCGCCGCAGGGCGCTACAGCCCGGTCACAAAGGGCGCTACGGCCCGGTCACAAAGCAGCTACACGCTTCCCTCGGGCTCCGCGGGCGAGCCGATCGCCGAAGCGACGGCGTCGAGCAGCCTCCGGGGGTGAAAAGGCTTCATCAGCTGCACGAAGATCTTCGCGTCCACCGTCGCCTGCTGCTCCTCGTCCAGCACGAAGGCTGACATCAAGATGACCGGCGGCGGGTCTTCGAGGGCCTCGAGCACCGCCATCCCCCCACCCCCAGGCATCCGGAGGTCGAGCACCAGAGCGCCGACGTTGGTGCTGCGCAGGACCTCGAGGGCCGACTGGGCGTCGGAGGCCTCGGCCACGGTGTAGCCGGCGCTCCTGAGCAGCTCGGCGGCGGAGCTCCGAATGGCCTCGTTGTCGTCGACCACGAGGACCTCGGCGCCATCCACGAGGCCGAGCGTACATCCAGGCCAAAGTCGGCTCGTTGTCGCACCTATTTAGGGCTGTTGATCGCAGAGGATCGGCAGAAAATGGAACGCGTTGCATTTTTGTGGGCGAGGTGGTACCTTCGGCGAATGGAGTTCGGGATCTTCAACAGCGTCTGCATGCCCCCCAAGTTCCGTAACGCTCACGGTGCGGGGGCCGAGCACCGGCGGATCATGGACGAGGTCGCCCACGTGAAGGCGGCGGACGCCGCCGGGTTCAAGTACACGTGGACGACCGAGCACCACTTCCTCGAGGAGTACTCGCACCTATCCGCGAACGAGTCGTTCCTCGCCTTCGTCGCGGCCCAGACGACCAACATCCATCTGGGCTCGGGGATCTTCAACATCACGCCGCCGGTGAACCACCCCGCACGCATCGCCGAGCGGGTGGCGATGCTCGACCACCTCTCCGAAGGACGCTTCGAGTTCGGCACCGGGCGGGGGTCCTCCACCACCGAGCAAAAGGGCTTCGGCATCGACGACGCCGAGCTCACGCGCGAGATGGTCGCCGAGACCCTTCCCCAGATCGTGCGCATGTGGAAGGAGACCGACTTCTCCTACGACGGCAGGTTCTTCTCGATGCCCAGCCGCAACGTGCTTCCCAAGCCCTACACGAACCCGCACCCGCCGCTGTGGGTCGCCGCGGGCAGCCCGAGCACGTTCGAGCTCGCGGCTCGACAGGGCCTGGGTGTGCTGTGCTTCGCCTTCGGAAAGCCCGAGAGCTTCATCCCGCTGATCGAGCAGTACAAGAAGGACATCGAGAAGGCTGAGCCCGTCGGCGACTACGTGAACAACAACGTGATGATCACCACGCAGATGCTCTGCCTCGAGGACGCCGCAAGGGCGCGCAAGGTCTTCTGCGACATGGACGTCGGCTACTACCTGAGCCTCGTGTTCCGGTACCTCGACACCTTCCCCAGACCCCCCGGCATCCCCGAGTGGCCGCAGATCATCCCGGACCAGACACCCGAGCAGGTCGACGCGCAGATCGCGGCGGGCCAGATCGCGGTCGGCGACCCCGAAGAGGTCACCAAGACGATCCAGCGCTTCGCCGACACGGGAGCGGACCAGTTGAGCTTCGGCATGCTGTCCTCGTCGATGCCCATCGAGGTCTGCACCGAGGCGATCGAAACATTCGGCAAGCACGTGATCCCGCGGTTCGACAAGGACCCCGTGCACTCGACCACTCGTCAGCGCGAGGCGCAGATCGGCTCCTGACTCTTCGGCTGCGTGGGGCAGAATCTCCGGCGATGCCGAAGGTCTCCCATACAGCAGCAGCTCGCGAGCTCGCCGGCCGCGACCCGGTGATACGCGAGCTCGTCGACACCGCAGGCCCCCCGCGCTTTCGGCCACCCCAGGACAGTCACTTCGGAGCGCTGGTCCGCTCCGTCGTCTACCAGCAGCTCGCGGGCAAGGCCGCCGCCGCCATCCACGGAAGGCTCGTGGCCGCCCTCGACGAGAAGGTCACTCCCGACGCGTTGCTCGCACTCGATCCCGGGGTGCTTCGCGGTGCGGGGTTGTCCGGCAGCAAGGCCGCCTCGCTCGTGGACCTCGCGACGAAAGTCCTCGACGGGACCGTCGTGCTCGAACCGAGCGGCATCGCACGCGAGAGCGACGAGGAGGTCATAACGAGGCTCTCGGCTGTGCGGGGCATAGGGCGCTGGACCGCCCAGATGTTCCTCATGTTCCAACTGCGCCGCCTCGACGTCTGGCCCACGGGCGACCTTGGGGTGAGGCGCGGCTTCGGGCTGGCCTGGGGTATCCCCATGCCGGCACCAAAGGAGCTCGAATCCCTGGGCGAGCCCTTCTCGCCCTACCGGTCGATCGCGGCCTGGTACTGCTGGCGCGCCTGCGAGATCTACGCGGGAGCCGCAGACAGCGACCTCACGCGCTGAGATCAGGACGCCGAGGTCAGGGCTCGGAGAGGTTCGAGATGATCTCGTCGACGTTCGCCAGGAGCGCGACGAGCGGCACCGTCTGAGAGAGCACGTCCTTCGCGTACTCGGGGGGGACACCCGCGACAGCGTCGGTCGCAACCACCACCCGGTACCCGAGGTTGACCGCTTCGACCGCGAGCCCGACGATCCCGAGGTTGAGCGAGACACCTGCCGCCACGACGGTCGAGACGCCGAGCGCGCGAAGCGTCGGGTCCAAGGTCGTTCCTATGAACGGCGATACGCCGTGGCGGCGGTGCGAGACGAGATCGTCCTCCGATGCCCCGAGCTCCGGGACGACCTCGACGGCGGCGGTCCCCTCGAGGAGGTGCTCTGGGCGACGAAGAAGCGCGCCTATGAGCGGCGCGTTCGAAGGCGTCCCGAGCCGGTCCGCGCGAAAGCCGGCTGTGCAATGGACGACCGGCACGCCCGACGCGCGGGCGGCCGAGCACAAGCGCGCCGCGTTCTCGACGACCCGGGCGTCTCGCACAGCCTCGGCGAGCTCGGGGAAGCTCGAGAGGTCTCCGACCACCCCCCGTTGGATCTCCATGGTGACCACGGCGGCGCGGCGGCCACCGACCAGCTCACCGAGCTTCGTCGTCAACTCGGCGCCGGCGTGGAGCTCAACGCGGGTCGGTGCCCGGCGGCGGAGCGGCGCCCACGACGGAGTTTGCCCACGGGTAGTCAGGCTTTCCGCTCGGGGAGCGCTCGATCTTCTCGACGGTGTGAAGCTGGCGAGGGATCTTGTAACCCGCGACGTGCTCGCGGCAGTGTTCCTGGATCTGCTCGAGTGTGGGCGTCTGGCGCCCGGGGCGGGGCTCCACGATCGCCGCGACGCGCTGACCGAAGCGCTCATCGGGGGCGCCGACGACGATCGCGTCCATGACGTCGGGATGAGAGCGGACGATCGCCTCGACCTCCTCGGGGAAGATCTTCTCCCCACCCGAGTTGATGCAGATCGAGCCGCGGCCGAGGAGCGTCACCGAACCATCAGACTCGACCGTTGCGAAGTCGCCCGGCATCACGTAACGCTTGCCGTCGACCGTGACGAAGACCTCTGCGGTCTTGACGGGGTCGTTGTAGTACCCGATCGGGATGTTCCCGGCGCGCGCGATCTTCCCCACCACTCCCGAGCCCGGCTTCACGATCTCCAGGTTCTCGTCGAAGACGACGGTCTCACCTAGGGACGTCACCGTCGGCCCGCTTCGCATCCCCGTGGCGCCAGGACGGATCATCGTGATTCCGTTGTTACCGCCCTCCGAGGAGCCGATGGCGTCGGTCATGACGAGGTTCGGGAAGCGCCGGAAGAACTCGTCCTTCACCGTGGGCGAGAAGAGCGCCGCAGTCGAGGTGAAACCGATCAGCGACGAAAGGTCGTAGGAGACCCCCGGCTCGTCGAGTGCCTCGATGAGGGGCCTTCCCATTGCGTCGCCCGTGATCATCACCATGTTGACCCGCTCGCGCTCGACGGTCTGCCATAGCTCGTGAGGGTCGAACCTCTCGAGGAGCACTATCCGGTTGCCGGTGAAGCTCTGACCCATCACCGCCCACTGCGACGCACCGTGCATGAGGGGCGCGGCCGGCAGGAAGATGATCTGTCCTCCTGCGGCTCGGCCTTTCTCGACCATCTGCTCGGGTCGCTGCATCCTGGTGCCCGTGAGCGCGTCGATACCTCCCCCGAGCGCATAGAACACGTCTTCGTGGCGCCACACGACGCCCTTCGGGAGCCCGGTCGTGCCCCCGGTGTAGAGGATGTAGAGATCGCCACCCGATCGAGGCGGAAAGTCGCGTTCGGGCGATCCGCCCGCCAGCGCCTCTTCGAAGTCGACCGCATCGTGGGTCGGATCGGGCTCCTGGCTGTCGTCGTCGATGACGATGACGTGGCGGATGCTCGGAAGCTCGGGCAGCAAAGCGGCGACATGTGGTGAGAACTGCCGCTGATGCACCAGCGCCACCAGGTCGGCGTTCGAGAACAGGTAGCGAAGCTCGTCGTGGACGTAGCGGTAGTTGATGTTGATCCAAACCGCGCGCAGCTTGAACACAGCCCACGCGGTCTCCACCCACTCCGGGCCGTTCAGGGCGTAGATGCCGACGTGGTCCCCGGGGCCGACTCCCTGCGCCTCCAAGTGGTGGGCCAGGCGGTTGGCCCGCTCGTCCATCTGGGCGTAGGTGAGCTTCCGGCCTCCTGAGACCAGGTACTCCCGGTCACCGAAGGCGTCGACGGCGGCCTCGAAGAGGTCGACAAGGTTGAACTCCACCTGGGACAAACTAGAACAAGTTCCCGTCTACTGGGAAGCGAACTCGAGTTCGAATTCGAGTGCTCTCTAGTCTCAGGTGGTCTCGAGACGCTCGCGTTCGGTTGCCAGAGCCTCGATCACCGATTCGGCGATGCCGGGACCGTCCAGACCCAGCTCCGCGAGGATCAGGTCGGGCTTCCCTTGTGGGATGAACGTGCGTGGGATGCCGAGGATCCGAACCGGAGAGCGCTTCAACTCGTGCGAGCGCAGCTCGCGCATCGAGTCGACGAGGAAGTGCCCTGCTCCGCCGACGCGGATGCCGTCCTCCACGGTGAGGACGAGGGCGTGTTCCGCCGCGTCCGCGAGCATCTCGGGATCGGGGGGAGACACCACCCGCACGTCCCATACGGTCGCCTCGATCCCCTCGGCCCTCAGCTTGTCGGCAGCCTCCTCGGCTGCCTCGACGAGCTTGCCCACGGCGAGAAGGCACACCGATCCGTCACCGCGGTGAACGAGGCGAGCGGACAGGCCGCTTCCTATGCAGTCGGGGCCGACGTTTCGCGCAGGTGTCTTCGGCATCCTTATCGCAGACGGTCCGTCGAGCGACAACGCCGTATCGAGCATCGCCTCCACCTCCTGCGCGGAGGACGGGGCGAAGACCGTCATGCCCGGAATGGACAGGGCCTGCGCCAGATCGAGCACACCGTGGTGGCTCGGCCCGTCGTCTCCTGTGATCCCCGCCCGGTCGAGGACGAAGACCACGGGCAGTCCGTGAAGGCCTACGTCGAGGTTTGCTTGGTCGAAAGCTCGCGAGAAGAAGGTGGAGTAGACGGCGACCACGGGACGCAGACCCGCCATCGCCATGCCGGCGGCCGCAGTGACAGCGTGTTGCTCTGCGATGCCGACATCGAAGAAGCGGCCGGGAAAAGCGGACTCGAACGGAAGCAGGCCCGTGGGACCCGGCATGGCGGCAGTGATGGCGACGACCTCAGGACGCCGCTCTGCCTGTTTCAGGAGCGCCTTCGTGAAGGACTCGGTATAGGAGGAGGGGAGAGCGGTTAGCGCCCCGTCGCGTGACGTTCCGTCCCCCGCCGCCCCGTTCCCGCCCGAAGGTCTCGC
>Ga0116216_10000676_pt1 | contig 25999 bp, 29 predicted proteins | sample Sb_taG_11_FD_89696 | JGI IMG/M metagenome (GOLD analysis project Ga0116216, IMG submission 89696) | Peat soil microbial communities from Weissenstadt, Germany - Sb_50d_3_AS metaG | ecosystem: Environmental > Terrestrial > Soil > Wetlands > Peat | place: Germany: Weissenstadt | collected 2010-09-21
CACTTCACGGCCAGCTTCGGGGCGTAGGCAGCGCCGATCGTGGTGTCGGGCGACACCCCATCGTGGAGCGCGTCGCCGTGAAACATGGTCCAATCACCGGGTGCCGATGCCGCGGCCGAGCCGGGCACCGATACCAGGAAGCCACCCGCGCAGCAGACAGCTGCTACCGCAATCCGTCGTTGCATTTCGTCATCCCCTCCCGTAACCCCCTCTTAAAGAGGCTCCTCCCGCAGGTTACCCCATCCGAGCGGTCGCCGTCTAACGAAGCTCCGCCGCACGGCGCGAAGGCAGGGCTGGACGCATGCTCGTCAGCACCTGCTCCTCGGTGACTCGCACATTGTGGGCCTCGATGGCATGCTCCTCAGCGATCAGGACCAACTCCTCCTCGATGCCCCGCGCTTCAAACCCACAGCCGCACCTGACGAGCAGTTCTGGTGTCACGGTGTTCTGTCCCACGCTGTCGATCCTCCTATCCTCTGATGGTCCCTCTGCTCCCGAGGCTAGCATGCCGCTGACTAATATCGAGTTAAGGGATTAGGCGCGAGTTAGGGCCGAAGAGCGACCGTTTGTAACGGGCCCTGCCTGACGAGCACCTCATAGTCGACTGCGGGCATAGAGACACACTCGCATCGGCTCCCCCAGCCGTCTGAAGCCCGTGTCACCGCCCGGTCATTTGCACCCAACAAACGCGCGAGACGGGTGATCGCCTCCGTCAGCGTTCCAGGTTCGGTACAAAGGGAACAGGCATACGATCCGTTGCCGGTCGCGGACGGCAGGAAAGCAGCGGGGTCCGGCGATGATTGCAACACTATCCCGCTGCGACCGGGCGGCTGACCCCCCCGCCGCTTATATGCCGACGGCTGGACGCGCCCAGCCTTCAGGCGTCGCCTCAGAGTGCCAATCGCGCGATGACGTCATCCGCGCCCCCGCAACTCGGGCAGGGCGACCAGGGCACTTCATCGGATCAGCTCAGCCGAAGTACCTGACGATATCCCCGTTGCTCGGGCTTAGCGCGCCCCCGAGCGGGGCAAGCCCCGGACCGGCGAAGCTCACCGTCGACGGTGCGACGCCGTGCAGGGCGCCGCAGGGATCAGGCCGCAGCACCCAGGTCCGCCCCGAGTCGCTGCTGCGGAGCGTCGTCGTCTCGCCGCCGGCGCCTGAGGATCGGGCCACGGCCCATGGGTCGCCGCAGACTGAGGAGACACCGATGCCTCACGAACAACCTCCTGTTCCCTGAGCGTACCCGGCGGGCGGCCGGTACGCGATGCAACGCATCCGGTCGACCCGCAGATACGCCGCTCGCTTGACGGCCTGTCTCGGTATCGGCGTTGGCGATCGCAGGGGTGCGACGATCGTCGGCGTGGGGCGGCTCTCGACTCACTTGGCCCTCTTGGCCACATCGGGGTGCGCATGCCACGCCACAGTGGCCCGAAGGCACGATGCGCGGAATAGACAAGTGACCTTCGGCCCTTCAGTGGATGTCCTTGGGCTCTGCCGCCGCGGACAAACCGCTTATACGCTGGCACGGTCGGCAGACGGCCGGCAACGACTGAAGGAGCACGATGCAGACAGCTGAACGCATCCCGACGGAGGATGCGAAGCGGCCGCTTTTGATTCAGGGCGGTCTTGGCGTGGCCGTCTCGAGCTATCGCCTCGCCCGCGCCGTCGCGATGACGGGTCACCTCGGGGTCGTGTCCGGAACGGCCATCGACCTGGTGCTCGCGCGGCGACTCCAGGACGGCGATCCGGACGGCGAGACACGCGCTGCCATGGATCAGTTCCCCGCGCCCGCGATCGTCGAACAGATTCTGCAACGCTACTTTCTGCCGGGCGGCCGGCGCGGGCGCCCGTATCGAGGCGTGCCCATGCACTCGCATCGAGACAAGCACGCTGCGCAGGATCTCCTGGCGGTTGCGGCCTTCGTCGAGGTGACGCTGGCCAAGCGCGACCACGACGGAGGGATCGGCATCAACCTCCTCACGAAGGTGCAGATCCCCACCGTGCCGGTGCTGTTCGGCGCGATGCTCGCCGATGTCGACTACGTGCTGATGGGCGCAGGTATTCCTCGCGACATTCCCGGCATTCTCGATCGTCTCGCCGCGATGGAGCTGGTGGACACGCGGCTCGAGGTCGCGGGCACATCCTCGACCGACAGCGTTCCCCATCTCCATTTCGATCCCAACCGTTTCGAGGTCGGCCGCGCGCCTCGCCGCCCGGCGTTCCTGCCCGTGGTGTCATCACACACGCTTGCGACGGTGCTCGCGCGGAAAGCGAGCGGATCGGTGCAGGGCTTCATCATTGAGGCACCGACCGCGGGTGGCCACAACGCGCCGCCTCGGGGAACGCCGACGTATGACGCACTCGGACAGCCTCTGTACGGTGATCGCGACCGGGTGGATCTCGAGGCGATCCGCGACCTCGGGTTGCCGTTCTGGCTCGCCGGAGGCATGGATTCGCCCGAGCGCGTGCGCGGCGCACTCGATGCCGGTGCCGCCGGCGTCCAGGTCGGCACACTCTTTGCCTTCTGCCGTGAATCCGGCTTCACGCCCGCTGTGCACGGCGCGGTGCTCGACACAGTGGCAAGCGGCAGGGAATTCGTGCTCACGTCGGCGCGCGCTTCGTCCACGGGGTATCCCTTCAAGGTTGCGTCGATCCCGGGCACGCTGTCGGAGCGAGCCACATACGAAGCACGCACCCGCGTGTGCGATCTGGGTTATCTGCGTGAGGCCTACGTGAAGCCCACCGGCGGGATCGGCTACCGATGTGCCGCCGAACCGGTGGCGGAATATGTCGCAAAGGGCGGCGATCCGGCCGACACCGTCGATCGCATGTGCCTGTGCAACGGTCTCACGGCGGCAGTCGGACTCGCCCAGGTGCGCGGGGCGGGCGTCGAGCCTGCGGTGGTCACCAGCGGCGACTGTCTGGGCACGGTGCGCACGGTTCTCGGCGGTCGTGAGAGCTACTCTGCCGCCGAGGTTGTCAGCTACCTGATGCGTGACGTGGAGGTGGCGGCCGGGCGCTGAGCAGACGGCCGCGCCCGCGGGGCGCTGCGTGCATTCACGCGCCACGGCGTCGAGGATTTGACGCTGCCTGCTGGTAGTGTGCTCGATCATGGCCGACGATGATGAGCCGTTGACAACGTTGCTTCCGGAGCAGGCTGGACGTGATCCGGACGCACGTTAGCGCGGAGGCGGCGCAACTCCTTGCGTCGGGCGGGCGGCTCCGGCGACTCGCCCACGACATGGTTGTCGAACTCGACGCGAGTCAGATCGCGACGCCTCCAGCGCCGCCGCCGAGCCTGGTCATCGGAGCACTCGACGGCGACGTCGATAGCGTCGCGGCCGCGGCCGCTGCGGCCCTGCCACCCGGGCATGTCGATGTCGCCATATGGTCGGACGTGGATCGCGTCGAGTACTGGAGGCAGCTCCTGAATGGGAGCGGACCGTGCGGTGCGGTCCTGCCCGTGCCGTCGCGGCTCGTCCGCGATGCGGACGGCGCGATCGCAGCCGCGATTGTCGTGACCGAGATGCCCGCAACGGCGTGGTGGGCGGGAGACCCGTGGATTCCGGAAGTCTTCGTGGTCGCCTCACACCAGGGCCGTGGACTCGGTGGGTTGTTGCTCGCACACGCGCTCCGGATGTGTGCCCATGCGGGTGACCAACGCCTGGGACTGACGGTCACGGAAGGCAATCCGGCGCAACGCCTCTACGAGCGGTTTGGGTTTCGGGCGTTCAGGACCACGTGGTTCATCAACCTGGGAAACGAGTCCGGCGATTAGGTCCGGCCGCCGGCTCGAAACGTGTCGACACCCGGACGATGGGCGCGAGTGCGGTCACCCGCGCCCATCAGAGGTCCTGCGGCGCGTCAGCTCTGCATCGCTCCATGCGCCGGACGCCGGCGAAGCGCGACGCTTCGACGAGGCTGGGTGAGCGCGAGTGCTCCAGCGCCGAGGACGAACGCCAGAAGTCCTGGAATCATCATGAACCAGAACATTGCGACCATCGATCCGGGTGCCCACGGAATCGAGGCGCTCTGGTTGAAGTTATCGACGTTTGCCTGGATGAGCCGGGTCGCGGTCTCCATCCGACCGACGATCTGCGGCAGCTGTGTGACGCCGGCGGCAACCGCCGGAAAGTCCTTTGCCACGAGGGCATTGAGCTGCAGTGGCGTCATGTGGAGCGCGGCCGCCACAGCCGGCAGCGTCTGCTGTGCGAACTGCGTGGACATCGCCTCCACCGTGGTCGTGTATGCGCGTGCGTTCTGCACACTCTGGGTGGTGAAGATCGGCTTGAAGGCCGTGGTCATGGTGTCGGCGGACGAAGCCTTGCCATACATCGAGATCGAGAACAGCCCGGCGACGAGCACCAGCCCGACTGCGCTACCGGCAGCGACAAATCGGCGCGCGTACCGGGGTCGATAGAGGCCGATGCCCCCGATCAGGAGCAGGAGGACACCGGGGACGATGTACAGCGCCGACATCGTCGTGGGAGGCAGGAAGCCCGTCGGGATCTGGTCGGCCTGCTGGAAGTTGGTCTGCTGCGCCTGCATCGTCGCCTCGAGGCTGCGGAAGAACGGGAGGATCGTTCCGACTTCAGCCAAGCCCTTGCCCACGGCCGGGAAGTTGCCCGCGAGGTATGCGGACAGCTGCTGCGGCGTCATGTGCATCTGCGCCGCCAGCGCGGGAATCATCTGAGTGTCGAGTTGCGTGGTCATCGCACTCATCGTCTGTGCGTCGGTCCGGCTCTGGGCCAGAGCGGTGCTCGACATCTGGGGACGGAACGCGTTCATGAGGTTGCCGGAGGCGGCCGATTTGCCGGGTAGCCCGATGGCGAGGGGCAGGACGATCAGGAACGCCCCCAGCACAACGAGTGCTGCGAGGACTGCGCGCGTGAGCATCCTGTGGTTCGGTTCGTACTTGCTTGCTGCCACCATGGCATTGCCCTCCGGCCACCTTCCCTGCGTTCGCCCGGATCACGGGTGGAGGACGCGTCCCGTGTGACGCGACCAGGGAAGCACGGCGCTGTCGTGGTCGAACCCGAGATCATCACGGACACCTCGTTCAACCTCGAGCGTGCGTATCCATGCCATGCCTTGGATAGTGCTGAAGGTCATGGGAGGGACCGCCCTTCGTCCCCCGAGGCGCGGTCACCTGCGAAAGCGGCCGGACGCGCCCTCTGGAGCTTGGCCCGCCCCAGGTCCTGTGAGGGACGAGCCCGGGAGTACCTGGCTGATAGGATTCCCGGGTCGATCCATGGCGTATTCCGGGGGCGGTTTGATCGCGAAACTCGCAACGTGGCTCCTCGCCACGTCCATCGCAGGGGGCACCGGGGTGGCGGGCAGTCCCGCCGCGACGAGCACCCATCAATGCATGGCGTACACCGCGGCGGGATCGCCGAACTCGATGGTGGCGCACGCCCATGCGCTCCAGTCGTCACCCTGCGCCGGGATCTCCTAGACGTTTCCGTGGCGCGAGCTCGAGCCCTCGGCGGGCGCCTACGACTGGACGTTTGTGGATGACGCGCTTGCCGCGTCCGGATCCAAACCCGTGTTCCTGCGGGTCATCCCGGGGATCACCTCGCCTGCGTGGCTTCCTCGAGCCGACGGCATCACGGCGCCGAACCCGAAGGGAGGCAGCGCATGGATGCCGATTCCGTGGAACGCCAATTTCCTGGCCGCGTGGAAGACGTTCATCACCGCGTTTGGCGCGCGCTACCACAGCAATTCACACATCGCCGTCATCGAAGGTGGCGGCGACGGACCCCAGGGCGAAGCGCATCTCACCGGGACCTACTCGTTGTGGCACTCAGTCGGGTACTCGGTGCCCGCATATGTCGGCGCCATATCGATGGAGATCGCGGATTTCAAAGCTGCCTTTCCAAGTCACAAGGTCAGATTCGCCGGCGCCACCCCGCCGACGGGTTCTCCGGCGCAGCCCAATCTGCTCCAGGCATTCCTCGGCGCGTGCGAGCAGGCCAGGACCGTGGTGCAGAACAACGGCTTGACGGGCACGAAGTACGGTCGTATCGATCAGAACGTCATCGAGTTCGGGTATCAGACGGCGAACGCACTCGGGAGCGGACTCGGCGCCGCACTGCGCCTGGCGACGAATCTCGGCGCATCGTTTGTCGAGGTCTACTACGTCGACGCGGTCAATCCCGCCAACTACGCGGCGATCAGAGCCTTCCAAGCGTAGCGCCGTACTCGGCGCTCGAGCCGACGTGTCCCCGAGTTCGCGTCAGCTCGTGGAGCCGTGCAGCGCGCGCCCGGAGATCGCTTCAAGCGTGATACGCACCCAGTGCTCCTGCGGCGTGCGCACCCACGACTGCAGCGGCCCCTTACGCAGCAGTTCGAGTTGCTCCGGATCGGTGACCTCGTGCGCCGACCCGTGGACGAGCACACTCCAGCCCGCACGTTTGGCAGGATTGCTCTCATCCACCTCGAAGGCGACGCGACGGCGGTTGCTCAGCCAGGCCAGCGTGCCGCCCTTGGCCGTGCAGAAGACGATATCGTCGTTGAACAGCACGAAGTTGACGGGCAGAATCACCGGAAGCCCATCGACCACGTAGCCGATGCGACCGACGGCTGCGTGCTCCAGCAGCGCAAGACATTCCTCCCGCGACAGATCGCGGAGCTGCGAATGGTCTGGATCACTCACGGCGACTGCCTCCAACGATGGTCGGTTCATGGAGCTGACTCTGGCCTCACGGAGTCGAGGTCGCCGTCCCCCGGCGCCGGGTCGTTGAGCCACGCGAGCGGGCAGCGCCCGTCCGCCGTGGCGGTGACCGTGAACGGCAGGCCGTCGGCAGCGCTTCCCGCCGCGGGGATCATACGCAACCCGACGCAGTCGTAGGGGGGCTCCGACGCGCGCGGACACCTGCCGTGGTCGTCAGGCCCGGTGCACATGCTGACAACCTTGTGCGTCGCAGGGTCGGTCATCAGGAACAACCGGTCGTGGGGATCCATGCCGGCAGCATGGTCCCGGGCGAGGCATCGGGAACAGGGTCAAAAGTCCTGATTCAGGCTGTCGTCGGACACCGGAATCGATGCCGCTGGCTGCCTAGCGGTTCCGGAACTTGTCGAGCAGCGACGCCGCGTAGTCCGGAACGTACGTGTACGTATCGCGGCCGGGCCGCACATACCCGCCGTCGGACTGGCGAGGGGGAAGGGTGAGCGGCGTGCGCAGGACATCCTTGTAGGGAACCTTCGAGAGCAGGTGCGCGAAGCAGTTCAGCCGCGCGCGCTCCTTGTCGTCAGCCTCCACGACGAACCACGGCGACTCCGGCGTGTCGGTGTGGACGAACATGATGTCCTTGGCCCGCGAGTACTCCACCCAGCGGAGCCGCGACTCGAGGTCGATCTGACTCAGCTTCCAGTGCTTCAGCGGATTGGTCAGCCGGAGGTGAAAGCGCCGCTCCTGCTCCTGGTCGCTGACCGAGAACCAGTACTTGATGAGGATCAACCCGGAGTCGATGAGCAGCTGCTCGAGGATGGGGCACTGGCGGAGGAACAGGCGGTGCTCGTCGTGCGTGCAGTAGCCCATCACGTACTCGACCCCCGCCCTGTTGTACCAGGAGCGGTCGAACAGCACGATCTCGCCGCCCGAGGGCAGGTGCTCGATGTATCGCTGGAAATACCATTGGGAACGCTCGCGATCCGTCGGCGCCGGCAGTGCGGCAACCTTGACGACGCGTGGGTTCAGATACTGAGTGATGCGGCTGATGGTGCCGCCCTTGCCCGCTCCGTCACGCCCTTCGAAGATGATCGCGATGCGGGCGCCGGTGGTGCGCGTCCACTCCTGCAATTTCACGAGTTCCACCTGCAGACGGCGCAACTCCTTCTCATAGAGCTTGCCGGGCAGCGGCGTGGCGATCTCATGTTCGGCCGGCAGCGCCTTCTTGGCCATGGCAGCCATTGTGACGCGAAGTTGCCGTGCAAACCCGTCATCCACTCCGTGCCGCTCGTCCGCACGTGGAACGACATCGGAGTCATCGCCGGCGAGGTCGGCAGCCCAGGTGTCCTGCGGTCAGCGAGCCTCCGCCGCGGGCGTCTCCGAAGAGCCCAGCCCATCGGGCACGAATCGTGTGTCCGGCACGAGTTGGAGATTCGCACCGCGCGCCGCGATCTCCAGCAGGGCGGCGAAATCCTGGTCACCGAAACCCTGGCCGATGAGGTTCATGACGATCTCATGCGTGATGGCGGTGAGCGGCAGGGGGACGTTTCGCTCCCGTGCAGCCTCGAGGCCGAGCTCGAGGTCCTTCCGTAACAGGTGGCCGGTGAACGTCGGCGTGTAGTTCAGGTTGACGAATGCCGGGGTCTTGTAGCGAGAGAAGACGGAACCGAGCACGCTCTCGTTGATGAACGACAGGTAGTCCGCCCGTGAGATCCCGCCGCTCTCAGCCAGAACCGTCGTCTCTGCGAGGACCTGCGCCACGACGCCGAGGATGATGTTGTGGCAGATCTTGACGAGCCGCGCGGCCTCGCCGTCGCCGACGTAGGAGACACTGCGTCCCAGCATCTGCAGGTACGGGAGGGCGCGCTCGAACGCATCGCGCGGACCGGACACCGCGACGCTGAGCATCCCGGCGCGTGCGGCCTTCGGATTGCCGCTCACCGGGGCGGCAAGGAGCGCGACGCCCCGCTGTGCGGCCTTCTCTCGGATGTCGCTGGACACCGCCATGGACACGGTCGAGGCGTCGACCACCAGACCGGGGGCCCGGGACTCGTTCGCAAGCAGACCGTTGGGGCCCGACATCACCTCTTCAAAGTCGCTCGACCCGGCGACCATCGTGATCACGATGTCGCGGTCGGCAAGATCGACGGGATGCTCGACGGCTCGCGCGCCCCGGTCGAGCAGCGGCTTTGCCTTCGCGCCCGTCCGGTTGTAGACGGTGAGATCGCAACCGTGCTCCAGCAGCCGGGTGGCCAGTACCTCGCCCATTCGACCGATGCCGATCCACCCGAGGGTCTGGGTATTTGGCACCTGTTCGGTCATCTCCTCACCCCCTCTATGGCTGGGCCGAAGGCATTTGTCGTCTGCGCAAACGATTGCGTAGCATAACGGCAAGATTTTTCCGGTGTCAACGCGGAGCTACTCGGCGCTGAAGGCTGGTCGCGCGGTCCGTGGAGTCGCCACCGCACCGGCAACGGTCGACTCCCTGACGATGAGATCCGGCGTGAAGCGCACCCGGCGTCGAGCCGGCTCGTCGTTCTCGATTTGATCGATGAGCAGGCGGGCCGCAACCGCGCCGAACTCGTGGATTGGGACGTGCATCGTCGTGAGCGCGGGGCTGAGCCGGCTGGCCAGCGGGATGTCGTTGTAGCCGACGATGGCGAGATCCTCTGGGACCCGGAGCCCCATCTGCCGCGCGACCTCGGCGGCGCCGATCGCGACCATGTCGGTCACCGCGAAGACGGCGGTCGGTGGATCCGGCAGGGAGAACAGCCGGCGAGCGGTCGCCGCGCCGCTCTCCTCGGTATAACCGGCCTCGACGATGAGCTCCGGATCGGCGGCAAGTCCGGCGGCCGCATGCGCGGCAAGGTAGCCGCGCCGGCGGAGCATCCCGGTGCTGACCGTGGATTTGCCCGCGAGATGGCCGATACGCGTGTGGCCGAGGTCGATCAGATGCGAGGTGGCGAGCTGGCCGCCGAGCAGGTCGTCGGAGCCGACGAACGCATCCTCACCCTCGTCGCTGAACCGGTTGACCAGGACGAAGGGACCCCTCTGGGCGCGCAGGTCGCGAACGCTCGGATCCTTGAGGAAGCTGCTCGCGAGGATGACACCGTCGACCCTGCGCGCCTGAAGGCTCTGCAGATGCGATCGCTGACGCTCGGGGAGGCCGTCCGTATTGCAGAGCAGGACGTTGAAGCCGCGGGGGGCCGCGGCATCCTCGATCCCACGGAACAACGCCGCGAAGAACGGGTTGGTGATGTCGGGGATGACCACCGCGAGCACGTTGGTCTGGCGCATCTTCAGGCCGCGCGCGATCCCGTTGGGCTGATAGCCGGTCTCGCGCAGGAGGGCTTCGATCCGCGATCGGGTGGCGGTGGCGATCCGCAGGCTTGGATCATTGTTGGCCACCCGGGAGATCGTGGAAGGGTGGACGTTGGCGCGAGCCGCCAACTCCTTGAGCGTCACCGGCATCTGCTGAGCCCTTGACATTGGTTTCGACTGGGTTCTAGGCTAGCGCAATCGTTTGTTCATCGGCAGACAGCTCGCCACGTTGCGAGCGGGGGACGAGCATGCGGAAGCCTGTGTCTGTGGCCGTGACCGGGATCGTCTCATTGGGTTCGTTGGGCCTTGCGGCGTGCGGGAGCAGCAGTCCGGCCGCGAGCGGGTCTCCCGCGGCAGCCGCGCCGATCACGATCGGAGTCTCCGTGTCGCTCACGGGCGACTTCTCCGGAGACGGCAAGGCACTCGAGCAGGGCTATGACCTCTGGGCGCAGGACGAGAACGCGAAGGGCGGGCTCCTCGGCCACCACGTGACCATGAAGTACGTCGACGATGCGAGCAGCACCACCCAGGTCGTGACCAACTATCAGAACCTGATCAACCAGGACCGCGTCGCGCTCGTCTTCGGACCGTTCAGCAGCCTGCTCACGATCCCCGCGTCGACCGTCACCGATCGCTTCGGCTACGCCTTCCCCGAGCCCGCGGGCGGCGGCCCGGCCGTCTTCGCTCGCACCCCGGCCATTCATTCTCTGTTCTTCGTGCAGCCCGCGCCCGTCGTGGACAACCTCGTCAGCTTCGTGCACTGGGTGCTCTCGTTACCCGCCTCGGAACGCCCCGCGACGGCCGCCTACTCCACTGAGGACGACCCGTTCACGCAGCCTCAGGTGGACACGGCTAAAGCCCTTCTCGAGGCCGGCGGCATCAGGACGTTGGCGTACAAGGTCTATCCAGCCGAGACGACCGACTTCACGCCGCTCGCACAGCAGGTGATCAACGCCAACGCGGACATCGTGGTGGTGGGAAGCCAGGAGCCGGACTCCGTCGCGTTCATCAAGGCGTTCCAGCAGCAGCACTACAATCCCAAGGCGCTCGTCTTCACCGGGGGCCCGGATCAAGGGAAGGACTTCTCGGACAAGGTTGGGGCTGCGAACACCGAGGGCGTCATGGTTCCCGCCGGATGGTGGTCGAGCGCCAACACACCGGACAACACCAAGTTCGTGAATGAATTCATCGCAAAGTACGGCGGCACGCCGGGCGACATCCCCAGTGACGCCGCCGAGGCCTACAGCGTCGGTGAGGTCGTCGACCAGGCCGCGCAGAAAGCCCACAGCATCGCCAACTCCGCGCTCATCACGGCGCTGCATACCGGCACCTATCAAACCGTGCAGGGTCCGATAGCGTTCGACTCGATCGGACGGCCGAACGGCTCCACGTTCCTCGTCCAGTGGCAGAACGGCGTGACCGTGCCCGTCTACCCGCCCGCCGCGGCCGTCGCTCAGCCGGAGTACCCCAAGCCCGCCTTCTCCGGGTGACCAGGGGGGCTGGGTGACCCTCATCCTGGAGGCCGTCGTCTTCGGCATCCTCACGGGTGGCGTGTATGCGCTGATGGCCTCCGGGTTGACGCTGATCTTCGGCGTGATGCGAATCATCAACGTGGGTCACGGAGCCCTCGTGATCCTCGGTGCGTACCTGAGCTTCGCGCTTCTGCGATCGGCCAACATCGACCCGTTCGTGAGCCTGATCATCACGATGCCGGCGATGTTCGCCCTCGGCGTGGTGCTGCAGATCGTCTTCATTCGCCCGCTGAAAGAGGACCGTGAGGCGCTGTCCGTCCTGGTCACCTACGCAATCGCCCTCGGGATTGAGGGGCTGCTCGGGTTTCTGTTCACGGACAACTTCGTCCAGTTGAACGCGTGGTACGAGACGGCGTCGTTCGCCGTATTCGGGTTCCACATCGCCTACGTCTACGTTTTCGGATTCGGTCTGTGCCTGGCGCTGCTGGGTGTCATCTTCCTCATCCTGTATCGCACGACCTTCGGGTCCGCGGTCCGGGCGACGATGCTCAACCGGACGGCGGCGCAGCTGGTGGGCGTGAACGTCGACCGAGTCTCGGCGATCGCATTCGGAATCGGCGTCGCAACCGCCGCGGCCGGTGGGGTCGTCTTCGGGATGACCAACGCCTTCAACCCGGGCAGCCACTACGACCTGATATCGAGACTGCTGACCATCATCGTGCTCGGCGGGCTCGGAAGCCTGCGCGGCGCCATCATCGCGGCGGTGGGCATGCTCATCATCGAGGACGTGACCGCAGTCGTGATCTCGCCGGTGTGGGCGAGCTTCGCCTTCTTCCTGCTTCTGGTCGTGGTCCTGGTCGTGCGACCCCAGGGTCTCTACGGGATCCGCGTGCGGGAGCGCATATGAGATCGGTGGTCAACGTTCGCGTCGCCAAATGGGCGGCGCTCGTGCTCCTTGTCGCCCTTGGGGTTTCTCTGCCGCTCTTCGAGTCCGACCCCGCCACGGTCAACATCGCTGTGTTCACGGTGATGTATGTCGGCCTCGCCACGGCGTGGAACATCATGGGCGGCTACACCGGGTATGTCTCACTCGGCCACGCCGCGTTCTTCGGGTTCGGCGCCTATGCGTTCGGCCTCGTTCTCGCACATCTCGGCATCCAGGGCGGGTACGAGCCGTTTGTGTTCGTTCCCATTGCCGGCGCACTGACAGTGGTGCTAGCCCTGGTCATCGGGTGGATTGCCCTGCGCACCCGCGCGGCGACGTTCGTGATCGTCACGATCGCGATGATGTTCATGGTCCAGCTCCTCGCCGAGAACCTCACCGGCCTCACCGGTGGTGGATCGGGGCTCAGCTTCCCGGTACCCCCGTGGAGCGGCGACTTCTTCGACACGCCGTTCTACTACGCGATGCTCTTCATGGCGCTCGTCTCGCTCGCCATCTCATGGTGGATCCGGCGTTCCAAATTCGGCCTCGGCCTGCTGGCGATCCGCGATGACGAGGACAAGGCGCTCGCAGTCGGCGTGCCCGCACATGCCTACAAGCTGACCGCCTTCATGATCAGCGCCGGCCTCGTCGGCATGATCGGCGCCGTGTACGGTTATTACGTCACGTACATCTATCCGCAGTACGCGATCGACCCGCTGGTTGGCATCTCGCTGGTGCTGATGGTGTTCCTCGGCGGCCTCGGGACGCTCTGGGGTCCGGTGCTCGGGGCGGTCATCCTGGAGCCGGCCCAGCTGTGGCTCGCCTACAACTTCGGCGCGAGCCTGCTCTATCTCGTCTTCTACGCAGCAGTGTTTCTCCTCGTCATCCTGCTGCTCCCTCGTGGCATCGTCCCCTCGGTCGGTGACCTCGTGAAGCGGATCACCGCACGGCGTGCCGTCGGACCGCCCGATACGGCACCCACCACCGTGGCCGGGGTCCACTCGCCGTGAGCCTGCTCGAAGTCGAGGGACTCTCGAAGCACTTCGGCGGGGTGACTGCGGTTGACGGCTGCACGCTGTCGCTGCCGCCCGGGAGCATCACCGGCCTCATCGGACCCAACGGGTCGGGCAAGACCACGGTCTTCAACCTGATCACCGGGTTCATCGGCCAGGACTCCGGCGACGTCCGCTTCAACGGCAGGTCGATCTCGGGCTTCGGGCCGAACCGCATCTACGGGCTCGGCATCGGCAGGACGTTCCAGCTCGCTCGAATCTTCCCGCGCCTGACAGCCCTCGAGAACATGCTCGTACCGGTGCGCCGATCGGGCCTCCGAGCGCTCTTCTCGCGCGGCCAGTGGCACGAGGAACGCAACCGCGCCATGGACATGCTCGCCGCCATGGACATCGGTCACGTCGCCGGGTTGCTCGGTGGCTCGCTGTCGTACGGGCAGCGCAAGCTGCTCGAGCTCGCGGCCGTCATGATGGCGCGCCCCCAACTTGTGCTCCTCGACGAACCCGCCGGCGGCGTGAATCCCGCGCTCATCGAGCGGATCGGCGAGCACATCCGCGAGCTCAACCGCGAGGGCGTCACCTTCCTGCTCGTCGAGCACAACATGCCGTTCGTGATGGGGCTGTGTCAGGAGATCCTCGTCCTCAACCGTGGTGCCGTGCTGGCGCGAGGCACTCCCGCCGAGGTCCGTGGCAACGCCGCGGTGCTCGACGCGTACCTGGGTGCATAGGTGACCGCACTTCTCGAACTGGACGGGGTGACCGCGGGGTATGGCGGCGGCGATGTGCTCCATGAACTGGATCTCGCCGTCGATGAAGGCGGCATCACCTGCGTCGTGGGACCCAACGGCGCGGGGAAGTCGACGATCCTTCGCCTTGTCAGCGGATTGATCAAGCCGCGCCTCGGGGTGCTGCGCTTTCGCGGCGAGTCGATCGCCGGGCTGAGCCCCCGCCAGATTCTCAAGCGCGGCATCGTGCAGGTCCCGCAGGAACGCAGTCTGTTTCCGACGATGACCGTCTGGGAGAACGTGCGCATGGGCGGCTACACGCTCTCGGATCGCGCGCTGCTGGAGCGCCGGATGGACAACGTTTGTCAAACGTTTCCCATCGTCGCCGAGCGCCGCCACGAACGCGTCGCGGCGCTGTCCGGTGGGCAGCAGAAGATCGTGGAATTCGCTCGCGCGCTGATGCTCGACCCGAAGCTGCTCATCCTTGACGAGCCGTCGATGGGACTCGACCCGAAGACGCACACGGTGGTGTTCGACCTGATCCGCGACATGAACGAGGCGGGTCGAACCATCCTGCTGGTCGAGCAGAACGCGCGCTCGGGGCTCGGGCTTGCCAGCCACGGCGTGGTCCTGGAGAGCGGGCGCGTGCGACTCGAGGGGACCGGGGCCGCCGTCCTCGGAAACGGCGAGATCGGGCGCCTGTTCCTCGGAGCGCCGGTGTGATCGACCCGACGATGAACCGAGTGCAGATCGCCGCACATCACTGGCAGCCGCGATTCGTCGCCAACGGCATCGACGTGAACGACTTCGAGGATGTCGTCGCCCGGACGGTCGACTGGGCGGACTGGGGCCCCAACTGGCACACGATGGGTCGTGTCCACGAGGGCATCGGCCGTGAGGCCGAACGTCATGGGCGCACGGTGTCAGCCGCGGCGGCATACCAGCGGGCGGCGTGGTGCTACCACCTCGGCAAGTTCCTGTGGTTCGAGGATCTCGAGCTGCATGGGGCGTTGCGCGACAAGGCGGTCGCGGTCTACCGGCGTGCGCTCGCCGACCTGGATCCGCCGGCCGAGCGCATCGAGATCCCCTTCGAGGGGCACATCATCCCTGGTCATCTCCGGCGTCCGCGTGCCGCCTCGACGCCGCCGCTGGTGCTCATCGTGCCCGGCCTCGACTCGTCGAAGGAGGAGATGTTCAGCATCGAGGAAGAGTTCCTTCGCCGCGGGATGGCCACCCTCAGCATCGACGGACCGGGCCAGTCCGAGAACGAGGTGGCATTCGCGATCCGTCCGAATTGGGAGACGGTGATCACCCCGGTGCTCGACCACCTCGCTGCGGTCGGTCTCGACAGCACATTCGGCCTGACCGGCCTCATGGGCATCAGCATGGGGGCCATCTACGGACCCCGGGCGGCCGCGTACGAGCCACGTCTCAGCGCGATCATCGGACTCGCCGGCCCATACAACCTCGGCGAATGCTGGGACGCGCTCAATCCACTCACGCGTGGCGGCTACGTCTTCTACACCAAATCCTCAGGGGAGGAGGAGGCGCGGGAGAAGGCCTATGGTCTCAATCTCCATGGCGTGCTCGACAAGGTCACGCAACCGCTGCTCGTGATCCACGGCGCCCGCGACCGGCTCTTTCCGCCCGCCCAGGCGGAGCGCATCGCGAGCGAAGCACCCAACGCGACCCTCCTCATGTACCCGGACGGCAATCACGTGTGCAACAACATCGCGTACAAGTATCGACCGGTGATGGCCGACTGGATGAGCGAGCAGCTGCGATGAGGACGCGCATCGGCGACGGCGGAGCGGGCGCAACCGCGCACTCCGGCCGATGCTCACGGGAGATCTTGAGATGAGCCGCGATACGCATGGAGGCATTCCCCCGAGCCCCGGTCGCATGAACGTCGATTTCGAGGAACGGGTTGACTTCACGAGACTGCGTGCGCACCGCCTGTCGCGCGCCCGGCAGGCTCTCGACGCGTCGGATCTCGGTGCGGTCCTGCTGTTCGACATCAACAACATCCGGTACGTGTCGGCGACGATGATCGGCGAGTGGGCAAGGGACAAGGTTGCCCGCTACGCGCTGCTGACTCGCGGAGGCGAGCCAATCGTCTGGGATTTCGGGTCGGCCGCCCGGCATCATCAGCTCTATTCGCCGTGGATCCGACCGGAGAACAGCCGCGCGGGGATGCTCGGTCTTCGCGGTGCAGTCGCGCCGGATGCCGGCCTGATCGTGCGCGCCGTGGCGGAGATCCAGTCCGAGCTCGCCGCAGCGGGCGTCGCGGGGATGCCACTCGGCGTCGACATCGCAGAGACGACGATGCTGCTCGAGCTGCTCAGAGTGGGCATCGAGGTTCGCGACGCGCAGCAGGTCATGCTCGACGCACGTCTCATCAAGTCCGCTGACGAGATTGCGCTGCTCTCCACAGCCGCGGCGATGGTCGACGGCGTGTATCAGGACATTGCCGAAGCGCTGAAGCCCGGCGTTCGCGAGAACGAGATCGTGGCGCTCGCGAACAAGCGCCTCTATGAGATGGGGTCCGATGACGTCGAGGCGATCAACGCCGTGTCCGGGGAGCGCTGCAATCCCCATCCGCACAACTTCTCGGATCGACTCATCCGCCCCGGCGACCAGGCGTACTTCGACATCATCCAGTCCTTCAACGGCTATCGCACCTGCTACTACCGCACGTTCGCGGTGGGCCGTTCGACTCCCGCGCAGCGCGACGCGTACGCTCGGGCCCGGGAGTGGATTGATGCGGCGATCGACCTGGTGAAGCCTGGGACCGCAACCGATCAGATCGCCCGGCTGTGGCCGGAGGCGACGAGCTTCGGGTTTCAGAGTGAGATGGCCGCGTTCGGCCTGCAGTTCGGGCACGGGCTTGGGCTCGGTCTGCACGAGCGCCCGATCATCTCGCGCCTCAATTCGCTCGACCATCCCATCGAGCTTCGGGAGGGAATGGTCTTCGCACTCGAGACGTACTGCCCCGCCACAGACGGGCGGTCTGCGGCGCGAATCGAGGAGGAGGTCGTGGTCACGTCGAGCGGCTGCTCGCTGCTGACGCTGTTCCCGGCTGAAGAGCTGTTTGTGAGCAACAAGTACTAGCCGAGTCTCAGAGGCGATCCAGAGGAGATCCAAGCCATGACATCAACCGCTCACGATCCCGCAGAGACCGCGGGACCCCCGGGGATCGACCCGGCGGCGCTGCATCGCCCTGACGGCGCCGTCGAGACCCCGACACAGCTGGCGCTGTACACGCAGATGGTGCGGATGCGCAAGTTCGAGACCCGTGCATACGACCTCTTCATGGAGAACCTCGTCAAGGGAACCAGTCACCTGTCCCTGGGCCAGGAAGCCATCGCCGCAGCTTTCGGTGAGGCGATGGAGGAGCAGGACTACACGTTCGCGACCTACCGCGGCCACGCGCACACGCTGGCCCGTGGAACGTCCATGACCGGGGTGATGGGCGAGCTGCTCGGCCGGTCATGCGGTGTGCTGTCGGGGAAGGGCGGTTCGATGCACCTGACCGACGTGAGCAACGGCGTCATGGGGTCGTACGCGATCGTCGGAGCCCATCTCACCATCGCGCTCGGGGCGGGCTGGTCGGCGCAGTATCGCGGCGAACGGCGGGTCGCCGTGGCGTTCTTCGGCGACGGGACGACCAACATCGGCGCCTTCCACGAGTCGCTCAACCTGGCCGCGGTCTGGAAGCTGCCCGTGGTCTTCGTCTGCGAGAACAACCTGTACATGGAGTACACACCCATCAGCGCGGTGACCGCAGTCGCGAATCCGGCGGCGGATCGCGCCGCCGCCTACGGGCTCGAGCGGATTCTCGTCGACGGCAACGACGCGGACGCGATGTACCTCACCGCTCGCGAATGTCTCGACCGTGCACGCGCCGGCGGCGGTCCATCGCTCATCGAAGCTCGGACGTACCGCAGCTCCGGTCATTCGCGCGCCGATCCGGGCAAGTACCGGCCGGACGCCGAGGTCGCGGCATGGAAGGCATACGACCCGATCGTGCTGTACCGCACGCGGCTGATTGGTCGCGGTGTGCGCGAAGCGGACCTCGACGCGATCGAGGAAACCGCGGACGGTGACGTCGAAACCGCGACGGTCAACGCAAAGGCGTCCCCGGCGCCGGGAGCGGACGTCCTCATGCGTGACGTCTGGGCCGATGGAGGTTCGTCATGGCGCAACTGACGTATCGCGAGGCCGTTGCCCGGGCGATCACGCAGGAGATGGAACGCGACCCCAACGTCGTCTTCCTCGGCGAGGATGTCGGCGGTGCCGGGGGCGTCTTCAAGGCGACGGTCGGATTGCTCGAGCGCTTCGGTCCCAAACGGGTGCGCGACACGCCCATCTCCGAACAGGCGATTCTCGGTGCGGCGATGGGGGCGGCGATGACCGGGCTCCGGCCGATCGCGGAGATCATGTTCGCCGACTTCTTCGCGGTGTGCTGGGACCTGGTCGCGAATCAGATCGCGAAAAGCTCGTACATGACGGCGGGCCAGGTGAGCTTCCCGCTGGTCATCAGGTCAGGAAACGGCGGCGGCCTGCGCTTCGGGGCGCAGCACTCGCAGTCGGTCGAGAACTGGGCGATGGCGGTGCCGGGGCTGAAGGTCGTCGCGCCTTCCAACCCCACCGACGTCATCGGCCTCTTCGCGGCGGCAGTTCGCGATCCCGATCCCGTGATGTTCTTCGAGCACAAGGGCCTGTATTCGAGCAAGGGCGAGGTTCCCGATGGCGAGATCGTCGATACCCTCGGCTCCGCGAAGGTGCTGCGACCGGGCGGGGATGCCACGATCGTCGCGCTCGCGGCGATGGTCCCGCGGGCCATGGTCGCCGCTGAGGAACTGGCGCAGCGCGGCATCGATGCCGGGGTGATCGACGTGCGCAGCCTCGTCCCGCTGGACACCCAGACGATCCTGCGCGAGGTCAGCGCAACCGGGCGCCTGTTCACGGTGGAGGAGAACCCCCGCCTCTGCGGCTGGGGCGCCGAGATCGTGTCGATCGTCGCGGAGGAGTGCTTCAATTACCTCGACGGGCCGCCCCTTCGAATCACCACGCCGCATATTCCGCTTCCGTCCGCAGACGCGCTCGAGGACATGGCGATCCCGTCGATCGAGCGCATCGTCACCACCATCGAGAGGGCCATGCAGTCATGACCACCGCGCTGCGTGCCGAGGCCATCGGCGCACCCACCCAACTGCTGATCGCCGGCCGATGGATGGATGCCTCCGACCAGCAGACCTTCGATGTCGACGATCCCGCCACCGGGGAGGTGATAGCGGTCGTCGCCAGTGCCTCCGTCGATGATGGGCTGGCGGCCGTGAGCGCCGCGTCGGCCGCACTGCCGGCATGGGCGGCGACGCCGCCCCGCCAGCGTGGCGAAGTGCTCCGGCGCACCTTCGAGCTCATGACCCAGCGTGCCGAGGATCTCTCGCGGCTGATCGTACGGGAGAACGGCAAGGCACTCTCCGACGCGCGTGGCGAGGTCGCGTATGCGGCCGAGTTCTTCCGCTGGTACGCGGAGGAGGCGGTGCGCGCCGAGGGCCACATTCAAACCGCTCCCGCGGGGACCAACCGCATCCTCGTGCTCCGGCAGCCGATCGGGGTGAGCATCCTGATCACGCCGTGGAACTTCCCGGCTGCGATGGCGACTCGCAAGATCGGGCCGGCGCTGGCGGCGGGATGCACGGTGGTGCTCAAGCCGGCCTCGGACACGCCGCTGACCGCTCTCGCCATGGGGGCGCTGCTGATGGAGGCCGGCGTTCCGGAGGGCGTCGTCAACGTCCTGCCCTCGCGGCGATCCGGACCGGTGGTCACGGCGATGCTGCAGGACCCGAGGGTGCGAAAGCTCTCGTTCACCGGGTCCACCGAGGTGGGGCGCGGCCTCCTGCACCAGGCGGCCGACGGCATCGTGAACTGCTCGATGGAGCTTGGCGGCAACGCCCCGTTCATCGTCTTCGACGACGCCGACCTGGAGAGTGCCGTGTCCGGCGCGATGGTGGCGAAGATGCGGAACGGAGGCGAGGCCTGCACCTCGGCCAACCGTTTCCTGGTTCAGCGTGGCATCGCCGGCGAGTTCGCCGGTCGCCTCTCCGAGGCCATGGGTGCGCTCCGCATCGGCCCGGGGCTCGACGACGGCGTGCAGCTCGGCCCGCTCATCAATGCGGCCGGTCGCGACAAGGTCGATTCGCTGGTGTCCGGAGCGGTCCGTGACGGCGCTCGCGTCTCCGTCGGGGGCGCGGTTCCGGACGGTCCCGGCTTCTTCTACCCGGCCACCGTGCTCGTCGACGTTCCCGCTGATGCGGCGATCCTGCGCGAGGAGATCTTCGGCCCGGTCGCCCCGGTGGTCGTCTTCGACACCGACGAGGAGGCTGTCGCGCTGGCGAACGACACGGAATACGGGCTCGTCGCCTACGTGTACACCCGCGATCTGCAGCGCGGGCTGCGTTGCAGCGAGGCGCTCGAGTCGGGCATGGTCGGCCTCAACCGTCCCATCGTGTCGGACCCGGCGGCGCCGTTCGGCGGGGTCAAGCAGAGCGGCCTCGGTCGCGAGGGGGGCCACGACGGCCTTCTCGAGTTCATGGAGAGCAAGTACATCGCCGTCACCTGGTGAGGAGGACCTGCCGAAGGTCCATCACAGTGGCGACGTTTGGCACTGGCTGAGCCGTTCGCTCACACCCATGCTCCGACCATGGACAGCGATCGGTCGTACGTGATGCTCGACCCCGTGACCGACGAGGTACTCGCCCAGTGCAGCGGTGCGACTGCTGACGGAAGATGTCCCGTGAGCGACAGCCCCCCGTACCTCTGCGCGGGCCTGCACCTGGTCGGACCCGTGGGAAGCGATGGGCACGAAGTGTCGCTCACCGTGACGAGCATGGAGCCGGGACGCTGTCCGCTTGCCGCCGTCAACGATCAGGCTCAGAGCCCGTAGACGAGCGGCTCCGGTTGTGCCGGTGGCACTGGCGTGTGGCCCGCCGGCACACCTGCCCACCGGGTGTGACCTCGGTCCTTCGTCAGCGGCTTCATATCGATGACGTAAGTCATGCCGAACTCAGTGCATCGGTCCCTGGCAGGCCGGCGTACCGGGGCGCAGGCTCGACGAGAGCGTGAAACCAGTTGGAGGAACCCCGATGGCGTGGCTTTGGTGGCGGCAACACCGTGCGGATCGTGCTGAGGACCAGGCAATCCGGCTCTATCGGGAGCGACGCGAAGCCCACCGCCAGCTCGGCGAGTTCATCCTCGACGCGAGCCGGCGCGCGGACGCGATGGACCGGCTGAACACAGCCCTCGGCGGCGGCTCCTAGCGACTCTCGACCCGGACCCGGCCGGGGACGGTTGCGAGACCTGACAGCACGGCAGCCCACGCGGTAGGCTGGCCGCACACCACCAGCGTGGGAGGCCCGCATGACGCACGCAACGAGATCGGAAGGCTTCATTGAGCTTCCCGGCGGCTCGCGCATCTTCTATCACCGCTCGGGGAAGGGCGAACCGATCGTGCTGTTGCACGGGATCGCGCACTCGTCCCAGGCATGGGAGCGAGTCATCCCGGCGCTCACCGATCGATACGAGGTCATCGCGCTGGATCTTCCGGGGTGCGGCCGCAGCGACAAGCCGGACACCGACTATTCGATGGGCACCCAGGCGGCGGCGGTGCGGTACGCGCTCGACCGGCTGCACCTCGATCTGGTGACCGTGATCGGTCACAGCCTGGGGGGCGGCGTCGCGATGACGCTCGCGTACCAGTATCCCGAGCGCGTCGGCCGCCTTGGACTCGTTGCGAGCGCGGGTCTCGGCCGGGATCTGCACCTGCTCTTCCGAGCGGCGACCCTCCCCATGGCTCCGGAGCGCGTGATGCGCCTGCTCTTTCATCCGAAGATGCGGCTCCCGCGCAACCTCCTCGGCCTCGCGCTCAGCCGGGCCGCCGGCGACCCGTTCTTCCATCAGCCGAAACAGCACCGCAAGGAATTCGAAGAGTTGCTCAGGGGGCTCGAGGAGCCGGGCGCACAGCGTGCGTTCCTGGCGACACTCCGCTCCGCCAGCAACTACGCGGGTCAGTCGATCTCCGCGCTCGATCGCATCGGGGTTGCTGAGTTTCCAGTGCTCATCGTCTGGGGCAAGAACGACAAGGTGTTTCCAGTGTCCCACGCCCGGCGCGCGCATCAGGAGCTGCCCCACGCGCGCGTTGTCGTCATCGAGAAGTGCGGGCACTTTCCGCAGCTCGAAGCGACGCCTGCCTTCACGAGGGCATTGCGTCGATGGCTCGACGAGACCAAGCCACTCAGGATCTATCCCGCAGCTCGCGCCGCCGAAGGGGGCGGCCTTCCCGGCGCGTCAGTGGCCTGATGCCCGAGGGCGGCGTGACGTTGGACCCTAGCGGTCGCCTGGGGGATATCGCCATGATTGCGGCGCGATGCGATCCGCACCGCGCGCAGCGTGAGCCGCGCAAGGCTCTTTCGCGGAGGTCAGGGTGATGTTCGAGAAGGTTCTGGTTGCAGTCGACGGTTCGCAGTTCTCGGAGGCAGCGCTCGTCGCGGCCGAGGGTTTCGCCGCCAAAGCGGGAAGTGCCGTGGAGGTCGTTCACGTCCATGAGCACGACCTCGTGCCGTCCAAGGCCGGAATGTCCCCCGATCTCGAGCGGATGGACGAGGCGAAAGCCGTTGTCGACGGGGCTGTTGAGCGTCTGAAGGCGAAGGGAGTCACGGTCACCGGACACCTCCTGCAAGCACAGACCCGTGACGTCCCGCGGGCGATCATCGAGGCGGCGGAGGCGAACGGCGCGGATCTCATCATCGTCGGTCGCCGCGGGCTCTCCAGCCTGACGGGCATGCTGGTCGGGAGCGTCTCCAACAAGCTCATCCACGTCGCCAAGGTGCCGGTCATGGTGGCTCACTAGGAGACCTTCGTGCGCTGACGTCCGGGCGCGGTCACCGCCTGGGCAGCTGTGGGCACAAGGTCACCAGAACCGAGGCGTTTTGGCACTGGTCGGGTGGCACCGGCCGGTGAGAGCGTTACGGGCATGACGGAGCGCAGAAGGGTCCTCATCCTCGGAGGCGGGACCGGTGGCACGATCACGGCAAATCGCCTGCGCCGGATGCTGCCCGAGTCGATCGACATCACCGTGGTGGACAGCAACAACGACCATGTCTACCAGCCCGGGCTGCTGTTCGTCCCCTTCGACCTGATCGACGCCGGCCACCTGGTCCGGCCGCGGGACCGTCAACTCCATCACGGCATCGAGTACGCGCAGGCCGAGGTCGAGCGAGTCGATGTGACTGCAAACCGCGTGCGGTTGTCCGACGGCCGCTCAATGGCATACGACGTTCTTGTGATCGCCACCGGCGCGGTGTTGATGCCCGAGGAGACCGAGGGTCTGGAGGAAACCGGCTCAGGGACGAACATCTTCACCTTCTACTCGCTCGACGGCGCGCGCGCGTTGCGTGATGCTCTCGGTCGTTTCACGTCGGGCCGCATCGTCGTCAACGTCGTCGACATGCCGATCAAGTGTCCTGTGGCGCCGCTCGAGTTCTGCTTCCTCGCCGACTGGTTCTTCCGGGAGCGCGGCACCCGCCAGGATGTGCAGCTGACGTACGTCACGCCGCTCGACGGCGCGTTCACCAAGCCGGTCGCGTCGCGTCGGCTCGGCGAGCTTCTCGAGGCCAAGGGAATCGAGGTCGTCACCGAGTTCAACACCGGAACGGTGGATGGCGATGCCGGAAAGCTCGTCGGCTACGACGATCGCGAGGTCGCGTTCGATCTCGCGGTGGTGGTGCCACTCCACGGCGGCGCCCCGTATGTCGGCCGCTCCGAGGGACTCGGCGATGCGCTGCGCTTCATCCCGACCGACGCGCGAACGTTGCAGTCCAAGGTCGCGCCGAACGTCTTCGTGATCGGCGACGCGGCCGGCCTGCCCGTGTCGAAGGCCGGCTCGGTGACGCACTTCGAGGGGGAGGTGCTCACCGAGAACATCCGCCGATTCCTTGCCGGGCAGGAGCTTGACGCGACCTACGACGGCCATGCCAACTGTTTCATCGAGACGGGATTCGGCAAGGCCGTGCTCATCGATTTCAACTACGACACCGAGCCGCTCCCGGGACACTATCCAGGTCCGGTCGGACTTCCACTGCTCAAGGAGTCACACCTGAACCACCTCGGCAAGCTGATGTTCGAGTGGTTTTACTGGCACGCACTGCTCCCCGGACATTCGATTCCAGGGATTTCGTCGGAGATGCCCGCCGCAGGGAAGCAGCACGTCCCGTCGGCGGTGGGATAGAGGAGGCACGCAATGTCCGTCGCAGTACTCCCGCTCTCGGATCTCAACCTCAATGAGGAGGGATTCTTCATCCACCCCGAGGATTGGAACGAGGCGATGGTTCCGGCGCTCGCCGCGCGCGAGGGGATCACCGACGTGACCGACCGTCACTGGCAGGTCATCCGCTTCATGCGCAGCGAGTACTTCGCGAATGGCACGGGCCCGACGGTGCGCGTGCTCGGAAAGACATCCGGCGTGCCCATCAAGGAGCTGTATCAGCTCTTCCCGAAAGGGCCGGCGAAGGTGGCGGCCCGCATCGCCGGCATCCCCAAGCCTCGCGGCTGCATCTGAATCATCACGTCCGAATCCTGCAAGGAGCAACGCCGATGACCACCGCCACTCTGGAACCGAGCACTGAGCCCGCCGTGTACATGCCCGCGACCATCGACAAGGTGTCGATCATCATCTCGAAGGGCTCGCTGGACGGTATCTACCCAGGACTCATCATGGCGAACGGCGCACGCGCTGAAGGGATTGAGGCCAGCCTCTTCTTCACCTTCTTCGGGCTCGACGCGATCCACAAGACGCGGCACGAGCACATCAAGATCGCGACCGTCGGCAATCCCGGACTGCACCTGGCGACGCTGCTGGGTGGGGTACCCGGCATGTCGTCGGTGATGACCCATTACCTGGGGTCGAAGATGGAGAAGCTCGACATTCCGTCGATCCCCGAATTCGTCGAGATGATCGCCGACACCGGATGTGGCCTCTACGCGTGCAAGGCATCCGTCGACCTGTTCGGACTCAAGAAGGAGGACTTCATCCCGCAGGTCCAGGACATCATCACGGTCGGCGAGTTCTACGAAAAGGCCGCCGGTGGTCACATCATCTTCACCTGAAGCCGCACGGGAGCTGACCGTCGTCTCGGCCGGCGGGGACCGCCACCGGATCACGGTGCGCGGTCACCAGCTGCTGGTCGACCAACCTCGATGTGACGGTGGCGACGACGCCGGCCCGACGCCGGTCGAGCTCTTCATCGCGTCACTGGCGTCGTGCGTCGCGCACTACGCGCGCCGCGGGCTCGGCCCGTCAGGGCCGGGTCCCGAGGTGCGCTGCAGATGGACGATGAGCAAGGCGCCACCGTCGCGCGTCGCAACCATCGACATCGACGTCCGGCTCCCCGAGGGCACGTCGCACGGACGCATCCTGGCGGTTGAGCGCGCGATTGCTCACTGCACCGTGCACAACACGCTGCTGGATCTTCCCGAGATCCGGATCAACACGGACGTGGCCGCGGCGGCGGTCGGCGCCCTGCGCTGAAACGGCACGCCGCATCCGGTTCCTCGAGGGCTGCCAGGCGTCACATCCCAGACGCGGTGGCTGCTGCGGCGGGTGCGGGGGCTGCCGTGGACTCGGCTGCGGGGTGGATCCGCAGGTTGGTGTCGGGCAGCTGATACCAGCGGCCGGATGGCGCGCGCATCCACCGCAGCGTGTTGCGGCGGGTCGTCGGATTCTCTGATTCCCCGTACAGCACGAGATGCTCACGCATCTCGATCTCACTGACGCCGGGATCCGCTCGCAGGGCGATGACCCGCTCAACTGCCTG
>Ga0116216_10000680_pt1 | contig 25846 bp, 21 predicted proteins | sample Sb_taG_11_FD_89696 | JGI IMG/M metagenome (GOLD analysis project Ga0116216, IMG submission 89696) | Peat soil microbial communities from Weissenstadt, Germany - Sb_50d_3_AS metaG | ecosystem: Environmental > Terrestrial > Soil > Wetlands > Peat | place: Germany: Weissenstadt | collected 2010-09-21
AAGCCCTGTTTCCGCTTTGACGCGTCCGGTTTTGACGGCGGCGGTGATTGCGGCGTAGTCGAGTTCGTTCTGGTCGGCGTAGAGCTCGGCGAAGTCAGCCAGCGCCTGGTCCATGGCGTCGCTTGAGCCGAGGTAGGCGCTGATCGCGACGGCGTCTCCGGAGCGGGCGTGCCCGCGGGCGAGCGCGCGGCCGCAGATGTCGGCGTACGCGGCCAGCTCTTGCGGTTTCATGCCCTCGATGATCGCCGAGCCCTTCTCGTCCCACAGCTGGCGGAAGTAGAAGTCGCGCTTGGCCCCGTCGAGCCCCGTCACGCGGTGCCAGCCGAGCATGATGTCGCTGGCGGCCTGCATCAACCGCTGACCCTCGACCACCCGTTGGCCGTGATTGGCGTACTGGCTCTTGCCTAGGAACGGCTCGAGCACCGAGGGCTGCGCCTCCTTGAGCTGTAGAAACAACGGGTCATCGTTGTCGCGACCGACCAGCAGCATGATCCACGCGCGCGTGCCTACGCTGCCGACCCCGACGACCTTGCGCGCGGCGTGCACGTAGCGAAACCGCTCGAGCAATTGTTTGCGGTCGCCCTGCAGCGTGCGCCGGTACCCGCGATTCACGGCCCGCGCGAACTCCTCGATATCTCGGCCGCCGGCGAGATCCTCGACCGGCACGATCAGCGGCGGGTCGCTGACGATCCGCGGCTCACCATCGACCATCGTCGTGAGCTTGCTGAACGCTCGTAGGCTGTCCTTCGTCCGCGTCTTGGTGAGATTCTTCTCCATCAGCTTGCGGCGCTTGGCACTCGCGGCGCTGCGGAACTGGCTGATCAGCGCTTCGGCATCGACCCGCGAGTACCACAGATCGAACGTCTTCATCGACGCCAGGTCGCGGATCGCCTCGCGATACGCGCGGGTCACGGCCAAGTTGACTCCCCGCCGCTCCTTGCGGGGAAATCCGAGGTCGCGTCCTGCGACCGCGAAGCTCGCGACCAGCCGCTTCAGATCCCACTCGAACGGGCCCGGCAGCGTCTCGTCGAAGTCGTTGACGTCGAACACCAGCCGCCGGTCGGGCGCGGCGAACCCACCGAAGTTCGACAGGTGCGCATCACCGCACAACTGCACGTTCAAACCGGTCCGCGGCGAGCGGGCGAGATCCGCCGCCATCAGATACGCCGCACCGCGGTAGAAAGTAAACGGCGAGACCAGCATCCGCCCGTACCGGATCGGCACGAGCTCGGGCACCCGCGAGGCGGCCTGTTCCTCCAACAGCTCAACCGGATCGCGCCGAGCCGGCGGCGCCGACCACTCGCCATGCACGGTCCGCGGAACCTCCGCCCGCGCCGCCTTGCCACGCGCCGTCCGCTCAGCCAGCGAGAAATGCGGCACCTTGCCATTGCCCGACCGCGGCGCGGCTGCGTGTGTAGCGACGCTCTGCTCAGTCGATGTCGTACTCCCAGTGCTCATATCTACGGTCCCTTCTGATGACCTACCCAGGTCTCAATCGTCATGTTCTGGTCCCAGGAGGCGGGCTGATTGATGACTGCCTTGGCGAATTGCGATCCGCGAGCACCCGCCACATGGGTGCGGGAGCGCAGCCGCTCAAGCCGAGTCTGATCACCGGGCGCCGCTATCGAAGTCATTTGTTTGCCCTTCGACGGCCGGGGGGTGGGGAATGCTGCCCTCTACTCGGGTTCCGTGGCCCGGGCTTGAGTCGATCGTGATGGTGCCGCCGGCTGTGGCGATCCGGTCACGCATGTTCCTTATCCCGACGCCAGCGGGTGTTCGGCGGGGATCAAAGCCGCGGCCCGTATCGCTCACGCTGAAGTGGAGCACGTCAGCGGTCTGCCAGGCGCGCACGGTAACCCGCGCCGTGCCGGCGTGTTTGGCGGCGTTGTCCATCGCGGCCAGACACGTGAAGTAGACGGCGATCTCGACCTCCGGCGTGTAGCGCTGCACCCCGCGGGTGAGCACCCGCACCGGCTGCGCGGCGCGCCAACCGGCTGCGGCCAGCGCCGCGCTCAGCCCGCCTGACGTCAGCAGCTCCGGATATACGCCGTGTGCGAATTGGCGAAGCTCGTCAATCGCGTCTTGCACTTCCCGGCCCAGATCGCGTAACAGCTGACCGATCTGCTCGTCTTCGTGGAACCGTTCCGCGCCCTCCGCGAGTCGGATCCGTACCCCCGTGAGTCGCTGCCAGGCCCCGTCGTGGAGGTCCTTTTCGATCCGCTCGCGCTCGGCATAGCCGGCGGCCACCAACCGCCGGGCCGCCCACACCGGGCTCGCCATTGACAAATCTGCGACATCAACCAGACCCCGCGGCTCCGTAAGAGCAGCAGGGTCTGCCCAGGGGACGAGCGGGGAGACGCTTGGCGGCGCAGCATCGCCGTTCGGGCGCTTTGACCAGCGACGGTCGCGCTCGACGAGCGTCGCGTCGCTCGCAGCGCTCACTCGACATCTCCTCCGACCAGGGGATCGCCGACGGGCTCGACCGACACCAGCTCGATCCCGAGCTCGGGCAACCGGTCAATGAGCCCATAAAGGTGCGTTTGGTCTACGACGTTCCCGCTCAGGACCGTTGTGCCCGCGACTCGCTCCATGTGCATGCCCTCGAACTCCCCGGCAAAGCGGTCGCTGAGCTCGCCCCCCAGGACTAGCCGGTACTGCCTGCCTTTCGCTGACTCGCGGTTCATCACCGCTACGAAGGCTTGCGCGGCGGGAGGTGAGAGCGAGCCGTCCAGATCACGATCACCTAGGTGAACCACGGCTTCTCAAGCGGGGAGGATACGTGCCCGCCGTCACGCTTCAATAACGCGGGCAGGGTTTAGCGCACGCCACACGTTTCACCACCGGGGTCCTCGGCGAGGAGCCGGCAGCGCACGCCGGTCAAGCGCCCAACCGCGACCAGGTCCAGTACTAGAACAGCCCGTTCCTCCTCGCGAGCGCTACAGCTTCGGCCCGCGAGCCGACGCCGAGCTTGCGGTAGATCGACCGGACGTGAGTGTGAACTGTGTTGTGTGACAGATAAAGCTCACGGCCAATATCGCGCTCCGACAGCGAGCCGCTCAACAGCCGCAGCACCGTCAGCTCGCGCTCGCTCAGCTCACCGTCGCCCGGCGCTGCCCGTTCACGTGCTTTGTGCTCGAGAGCCGCCAGCCGCGCGGGCAACACTCCAGCATCCGGACAGGACTCGACGACAGCTCTCACCTCCGCGAGCACGGCGGCCGCCTGCTCACGCTCTCCGAGCCGGTGAAGCAGAGTCAGCTTGCGGAGAAGCGCGTCGGCCAAGTCAACTTGGACGTTACGCCTGCGCACGAGCGCGATCCCTCGCTCGGCTAGCGCCAGGGCCTCCTCGAGCTTCCCGCACTCACCCAGCCACGCACTGAACGCCGTGCACAACGTGCCGCTCGACTCGTCGATCCCGTGCGCACGGGCGATCTCCTCGGCCTCCTCGACCAGCCGTCGCTGCTCCTCGGGGTGCCCCCGGTCACCTGCGATCAGCGAGCGATACGCCAGTGCCGACACGGCCGAGGTCCAGTGCCCCGCGCTGGAGCTGAGAGCTGCAGCCTCTCCCAACCACCGATCGGAGTCGTCGAGCTCGCCGCCGTAGAAGCAACCCCAGCCGACCGCCCAGCACACGAGCGGCCACAGCGGCGAGCCGGGCTCTTCGAGCTCGGCCGCCCGCCGCGCCGCCGCGCGCTGCGACCCGACATCTCCCCACGGAGCCACAGCCTTCGCGAGCGATAGGCTCGCCTCGACTGAACTCAGGCCGTCCGGCAGCGGCCCCTCATCAAGCCGGCCCAGCTGCTCGACCGCCGCGATCGCCTCCACCGCCTCGACGCGCCGCCCCGACACCCCAAGCAACCACGCCTTGACCAGCAGTAACCGCTGGTCTCGACCCAGCACGGCGTCGGGGAACCGCGCCAACCAGGCGAACACCGTGGCGAACCGATATGTGGTCACGTATCGCACCCAGACCGTTGCAAGCAGGTCAGCGGCCTCGGCAAACGCTCGCGCCTCCAGCGCGTGGTGGATCGCCTCCTCGACCGTCCCGTGATCGCGATGCCACCCATAGGCCCGCCGGTGAAGTGCCAGCACCGTTTCAGGTTCGCGCCGCCCGAGCTCCATCCGCAGTAGCTCCGCGAACAGGTGATGGAACCGATACCACTCGCCCGTGTCGTCCAGGGGGACCAGGAACAGGTTCGTGCGCGCCAGCCCCGCGAGCCGGCCCGCGGCACTGTCCTGCTCGAGCACGGCGTCGCACAGGCCGCCGCAAAGCCGCTCGAGGATCGAGCACTTCAGCATCAGCTCCATCGTCGCGGGATCGTTCGCCGCCAGCACCTCTTCGGTGAGAAAGTCGACGACATGACGGCTGCTGGCGCCAAATCTCCCGACATACGCGTGGCGGTCCGACACGCCGGCGAGCGAGAGCGCAGCCAGATACAGTCCCGCCGGCCACCCCTCCGTCCGCGCGACGAGCGTCTCCACGTCGTCGCCCGAGAGCTCGAGCCCGAGCCGCCCGTTCAGCAGCGCATCCGCCTCATCACGGCTGAAACGAAGATCGTCCGCGCGCAACTCAAGCAACTCGCCCCGTGCGCGCAACGCCGCGAGCGGGAACGGCGGCTCGACCCGAGTCCCGAGCACAAGCTGGAACGTCGGCGGCGCACGGTCCACGAACCACGCGACGCTATCGCGTGCAGCGCCGCTCGAGAGCCGCTGAAAATCGTCCAGGATCAACGCCACGCCCTCGTGCTCGGCCAGCGCGTTGACTAGACGCGGAAGGACGACCTCGACGATCGGCCCCGCTCCCACCAGCTCCAGCGACATCGACTCGCTCAGGGGCGCACAGACACGACGCAACGCCTCGACCACGTGCCGCCACAACACGACGGGATCGTTGTCATCGTCATCGAGCGATACCCACCCCACCGGCCTCCGCGTTGCCTCGACCTCCCGCCAGGCGGCCAGCAACGTCGTCTTGCCGCTACCCGCCGGAGCCGCGACCACCGTGAGCCGGCACTGCGCCCCCTCCCGGAGCCGCTCCACGAGCCGCTCGCGCGCCACCGTGTGATCACGCGCCCCCGGCGGGTACAGCTTCGTCAACAGCAGGCCCGGCGGCCCAGGAGGGACCCGATCAGGCCCAAGTTCTTTCGCAACAGCCATTCGCGGCCTCGCCCTCAAACGACGCACGGCCCACCGTACTAGGTGCGCCACTAGCTGCGGACACGGAGCGATCCGAGCTCGATCCGGGGGGTCCGCGCCCGTCAGGTAATCACGCGCGAGCCGACTCGTCCAGCATCCGACGCGCGCGATCCGCACGCTCGCACCCGGGCGGGCGCTGCACGCATCACGTCGAGGGCCTGGGTCGCATGCAATCCCTTCGAGTAACCGACAGCCGTCGTCTGATGCGAACAACAACGTTGGCGTGCACCACCGAGACCACGGCCGTCCGCGAGAGGCCTAGCTGCCCCGCTTCGGTCGTCGCGCGTTACTCGTCGCAATCTGGCCGGATGCCCCCTTTGCGGGGCCGGCGTGGACGCTAGCCCCGACCGTCCGCGTTGCAAGCGGCGTCGCGGAAATCGGCTGCGTCGAGCCGCCAGCGACCGACTGCTCCTGTTGGGTCGAAGCAGTCACGCTGGCGACGTCGCCGCCGCTGTCGGAGACTGCCCCTCTCGGACAATCTGGGCAGCGTCGCACCCTCCGGCAGCACGGCCCCTTTGGTCTGAGAGCGGTCGCCGGGGCGGCGTCGAGGTCGCCCCTGGCAGGATATGGAATGTCGCCTAAGCGCAAGCCAGCCGCAGCCGCCCGCCAGTGACGAATGCGATTGGGCGAGCCCTGCTATCGGAGACGCCCTCGTCGCCGATTGCAGGGCGGCGGGTGGCTGCGCGCAGGTCAGCGGCTGCATATGCAGGGTCACTAGGTTCAAGTTGTCATCGATAAGCTGCTCGCGTGCCCACGCAGCCGCAGGCGCCGGCGTCCCAGGCAAAGCGGCTCTTTTGCCTACTCCGCGAGCCCAAGACGCTCGGCCGGGAGTACTACGAGCTGACTGGACGCCCCTTGGGCATTACAGGAGAGGTCGCCGAGTATGAGGCGGTCAGACTGCTGGGTCTCGAGCTGTCCGCTGTCCGCCAAACCGGGTACGACGCGGTCCGCCGTAATGAGGGAAGACGGAGCTTCTGCAGATAAAGGGCCGGTGTCTGCCTCCCGGCGCTAAGCCGGGTCAGCGATTGGGCTCGATCCAACTACAGAAGGAGTGGGACGCCGTCCTGATGGTCCTGCTGGATGAGCGATTCGAGGCGACAGCAATTTACGAGGCTGATCGGCAATCGATCACTGCCGCCCTGACCTCGCCGGGCTCGCGAGCTCGCAACGAGCGGGGCCAGCTCGGCGTTGCGAAGTTCAAGGCGATCGGGCGTCAGGTGTGGCCGACAACAGAGTGATGTACGGCAAGGGCCTTGAGCTGGACGCGAACGACCTGGACCAGGTGTGCGAGGGGCCTTCGCGGATCCTGAGCGCGCAGAAGGCTAAAGGCGAGGATGAACAGCTTGCGAGGTCCACGTGAACCGCCTGTAGACGGTGCCTCAGGGATCTCTCTGACATGACAATGACTCGATCGGTCCAGCTTGAAGGCGTCTATGAGCTTCCCCGTGGGCTCGGCGTCACAGAGAAGTCTCTCGGCAAGACGCTTGCGATGGAGGTCGGTGGCGTCTCGGGGAAGGTGCTCCTTCCCCGCCTCGTGTGGTCGGGTGACGAACCCCGCGTGGAAGCTCCCGCCATTGACTCCGCGTCATTGGAGGCCGTGGAGCCACAGATTGCTATGAGCGGCCAACTCGGAATTCCCCCGTCGGACTTCTGGGGCAGAGTCACAGCCTGGCATCCCCAGAAGCGGACGGTTCAGGAGGTCCGGTTTCGCGCCGTGGGATTGCAGTTCTCGGTGCCCGAGGCTCAAGTGACGATCCGGGATAGGCCGCCTGATGCACGAGGGCCGCGGGCAAAGGTGCCCCAGGCCATCCTGCAGAACGTGGATGGGTGGTTCGACCGCCTCCGGACTTGGGTCGAGGTCGCAGTGGACCAGGACGCGGATCCCAGCAGCCCCGTTCAGGCCGTTTGGAGGCCAGGCCGCGGCCTCAGCCTGTTCCGAGTGCAGCCGGGCGTGGCGTCACGGCTGGCCAACATGGCGCCGGGTACGGTGGTCAGGCACGACTTCGAGTCGATCAACCTTCCGCGCCTTCGTAAGGCAGCGGCGCAGACCAACGCCGGTGCTATGCCGAGTGATTCCCATCTGCTTCTCAGAGATGCTCATGGTGCCTTCCGTCGCGGCAAGCTCCGAATCGCGGTCATCGATGCCGGCAGTGCAGTAGAGCTTGCTCTCGCCGTGTTCAATCGCGGTGTCACGAGGGTGAGGACTCCGGCGAAGCCGACGCTGGGCTGGTACGTAGGCCAACCGACGATTCAAAACGCGGCACTGTTGCCACCAACGCTCACAACTGAACTCGTAGACATCCGCAACAGCGCAATCCACCGCAACCTTCGTCCGAGCCGCGGCGAGGGTCTGCGTGCGCTGGAGCTTGCGAAGGACGTTCTTGACAACGTTGAGCCGCTGCCGCTTTAGCCCCGAGCGCCAGGGTGGCGACCCGGCAAGGCGGCGACGCATCGAGCCCATGGAATTGCGTCGGGGAGTCCTCCGACGATCCGCCCAGAGCGGCGCGGAGGAGGTGCTCTGGCGACATCTCGATCGGGCGGGGCGAGCGCCACAACGCCTGGGTCCATGTCCCGAGAATCGGGCTGCCAAGCCGGCGCCACGTATGCAATTGCTCGCTCCCGCCACCCCAGTGTCCGCCCCGGTTTCGGCGATCCCAGCAGCGCCGGCATCCTATGGCACGGGGGCGGACGGACTGTCGCCTGCGGTGCTGTAGCTACGGGTCCGAGGTCTCGCCGACCGCCACGCCTCGCGGCGCCGTCGAGACCTCGGCGCCGGAACATCCCGACCGGCTCCCGCATAGGCGACTAGACGATTCTGCACGTCGCGCGGGGAGCCCTGGTTCCGGCGACGTGGCGTCCCGACCGACGAGCCATCGCTCGCTAAGGCGAGCGCACGCTCGCATCGGGCCTGAGAACGAGAATCGTCCGCATTGCCGCCGTGGGGTCGAGGGCGTGTCTGAGGTGGCAGGGGTCGTGCGCAGTCGAGGTCTGTCTACTGGGGTTGGGCTCAGGCCATCCGGTTGAGGTCGACGTCTAGCCCCGAGGCTTTGAGCTCGCGGGCGAGCGAGAACCTCCACGATCCTTGGTCATCGAATGGGATGTACACGAGTCCGCGAATGTCGGATGGCTCCTCGACGTCCAGATCGCGGAGGACGGTGACGTGCTCGCGACCGAACTTGCCGAAAAAGAAGCCGAGTTCGAGCACGACGTTCTGGCGACCGCGTCGTCGGTCTTCGCCTTCGCTTGCGCTTGCCGCGCGACCTACGTCGTCGGCGGTCAGCAGCACGATCGCGTGGGCGGCGCGTTCGGCGTTGCTTTCGAACTTCTCGATGAGCGTCTGGCCGGCGTTAGCGCGTTCGTGGAGGATCACGACTTCGTGACCGTTGGTTGCTTGTTCCACGAAGCGAGCGACGGTGTTGAGGCGGTCAAGCGCGTGGCCGTGGACGAGGAAGATCGCTGACTGGGGATCGACAGCACGAGTGATAACCGCGGCCGGCGTCGGGGACGTGACTCCCGGAACCCGATTGCCTCTTGCAAGCGTCTCGCCGCTTACATGCCAGCCGGCTCGCGCCAGCTGTGCCGCGAGTTCCTGTCGCTGCTCGTCGGATGGGACAAAGGCGAGGACGCCGTTGAGCAGGGCTGCCAAGAAGCGTCGGAGAACGCGCCGGCGCTCCGATCCGCCAGACTCGAGCAGCCCCAGCATTGTGGCGACGTACTTCTGCGGGTCGTCCTCGATCGGTGCTGAGAACTGCTCCTGCGGCAGTTCGCTGTCGTGCAGGAACTTCGACAACTGTGAGGCGGAGTAGTACTCGGAGACCATGCCGGCTACACGGTCGAGTACAAGACCCGGGATCGTGGTCCCATCGTCCTCGTCCGGGTCGGGAAAGCCTTCATAGACGACGCGAGCACGTGCGCGGTCGCGGCCGGTCTCGGTGATCTTGAGGTGCCAAAGAAACTGGAGGAACTCGCGTTCGTTCGGCCGAGGAACCCGAGCATTACCGGGACTGCGCTGCTGCTCGAACGTCAGGCGACCACGGCTAGCAAGCATCATGAGCTCGCGGGTGAACGTGGCCCGGTCTTGGTCGGTGTACGGCTTCTCGCCGGCGCTTGCCCGTAAAAGGTTCTCGCCGTTGTCGTGGTAGGCCCGGTCCTCTTGCTCGAGTCGGTCGAGCGCCCGCAAGATTTCGATGTCATCCCACGCGATCGGCATTGTCGATGGATCAGCCTACGCTCGCGAACGGCAGTTCATCTGGCGCCAACACGGTCGCAGGTAATCGTTCCCTGGCTCCGGGGCGCTGAGTGCTTCGGCGACATCTGTGGTCGCCCGGCCCAGTCAGGCGATCGCCCACGGCGGACGATCGGATTGCCAGATCCGCGCCCGTCGGCCGCGCGAGCACTGGCGCGCGCCTGCGTAGGCATCACGCTCAATTTGCGTGCCGGCGCTTTATCCCTGCTTTCGGCGACTGGCGCGATTCCGCTGGCCCGGCCGGACGGGCCTGGCGTGACCGAGTTTGTCCCGGGAGCGGAAGCCTCGGCGCGTCTGCATGGGCCTCCTGAGATGCCTGCTTCTTCGTGGATGCAGGAGCCGCTGCTCTCGGTCAAGCCTCGAGTCCCGGGCGAGCGCGTTTGGGCGATTCCGCAAGTCAGAGGGCGGCGCCGACGATCCGCGGCCGACTGCTGCTTCCAGCCCAGGTGTTTGCAGCCGAACGGATTGCAGCTAGCGATTGGGCCAGTCCCTGCTGTTAGCTACGAGCGGCTCTCACGCCGGAGTAGGGCGCCTAGCTCTGTATTCACGTTGGTGCGGGTACGCCGGTGTGGTCCGGCGTGATCGCCGTGTCCGTATAGCCCCCGTTGATGCGCACGACGTGTGGACACCTCATATGCGACGCCGGCTTCCGGTCGGCGCTGAAGATTGGCTTAGGCTGCGGGTGGCCGACTGCGTGCGGTGGTGGATCCCCAGTGAGATGGCTCTCTGGGCGGCCGGACCGACCGGCTCGGGCCCCCCTCGAGGATCCGCGCTCGGGCGCGCGCCGTCGGAGTTAGCAGATTGGGGAAGCGTCCGGACCCGCTGGGAGATGCCCCGTAGTCCTGATCTCGCATGTCTCGGACTCGCTGATTGGGACGCCCGCTGTCGCGGGGATACGGGAGTCCGGGCTGGCGTGGCCGAGCGGGAATTCCGACTCTCGCGTTTCGCGCCCGGGTCAAGCGATTGTCTCGTCGTCTTGAGCGTGATCACGCTCGCAGACTTCGCGAATGGGACGGCGCTCGTTATATCCATGTATGCGCGCTACTGCGGATGGATGCCATCTTGGTGAGGCGTGTCGGCGCTGAGCGCCGCGGCGAGTTGGTGGCGGGAGGAGATGTCGAGCTTCGAGTAGACGCTGGTGAGGTGTTTCTCGACGGTCCCGGGGGTGAGGAAGATCGCTTGCGCGATCTGTGGGTTGGTCATGCCGGTCGCTGCCATTTGGGCGATCCGCGCTTCGCTGGCGGTGAGTGAGTCTCTTCCGGTCAGGAGGTCGCGTCGCGGCTTGGCGCCGGCCGCGCGCAGTTCGCCGCGCAATCGGTCGGCGAGCGTGTCGGCTCGGCACCGGCGCGCGAGGTCGAGCGCTCGTCGCAGCGGCTCGCGCGCCGCGACGCGTTGGTTATCGCGTCTCAGTGCCGAGCCTAGATCTCCGAGTGCCCGAGCAAGCTCTAGGCGCGCCGGCGTGGGCTCAAGCACAGTGACTGCGGCTTCCAGTCCTGCGATCCGTTCCCCGCTCTCGCTTGCGTGGGCGAGGCCGCGCAGCGTCATACCGATGAAACGCGGGGTGCCCCAGCTTTCGGCCCATGCGAGCTCCTCCTCGGCGATCTCGCGGGCTTCGGCAATTCGTCCAAGCTTGATCAGCGCGATCGCGTGGAGCACCATGCCTGTCGCGAACCGTGAGCCGCCGGCTGGGGCCACAGTTTCGGAGCCCTTGAGTTGATCGAACTCCGGGATGGCTAGCTGCGGGCGTTCAGCGAGCAGCGCGACGTATGCTCGCGCGTAGCGGATTGTGCGGATCAGCCGCTCGCCCGGGGCGATCATCGACACATCGAGCGTGTCCACCAGCTCCTGTGCTTCGGTTAGCTCGCCGCGGTCGGCGAGGACCTGGGCGAGTAGCGCGCCCGACATCAGCCGGACCCAGAGCGAGCCGCCCTGCGACGCGATTGCGTAGGCGCTGCGGGTGTGAGCCTCGGCGCCGAGCAGGTCGCCTCTGCGGTAGTCGGCCTCGGCGGCCAGCCAGGACGATCTGGCGAAACCGAGCTGGGACCCGGTCGCACGGCTGCGGTCGAGTGCCTGCTGGACAGCGGGCGCGACTTCGTCCAAGCAGTCGGCACGGATCAGCATCCATGGGGCGAGAAACCATGCTGGTTGCGTGTCGTACGCGCGAACGAGGATGCCGCCGGCGAGCGCCCGTTGCGCCAGCGCGGCGGACTCGCGCGCTGTGTCGGCCATCGAGGAAGCAACGCTCAACGCGGCAAGCTCGGCGGCGCCGCGACCTTCAAGAGCGCCGAATCGGACGGTCATCGGCAACGCCTCCGCGAGCGGACCGACAAACAGCACGTACTCGACCTGGATCAAGAGGCGCAGCTCGGGTTCAACGTCGCTGCTGTCGTCGAGCTGTGCCTTGAGCATGTCGACGGCTTCCTTGGCACGTCCAGCATGGAGTAGGACTCTGGCCAGCTCGAGCGCGACCCTTGCGCGATCGGTTGCAGTCGGACTTTCCAAGGCTCGAGTGAGCGCGTCGATCGCTTGGGGGATCTGGAGGGCAGCGTGCGCGGCGCGCCCGAGCTCGAACAGCACCTCGGGCTGCTCGGATCGCGATGGCTCTGCGAGGGCTCGTTGGAGAAAGGTGATTGCTGAGTGCGGTGCTCCGCGAGTGCTGGCATCGGCGGCGGCGGCGCGCAGAATGCCGACGGTCCACGAATCGTTCAGAGGCTCGGCTTCGAGGAGTTGGCTGGCGACCTCTGAGATCGCGGCGCCCGACTCGGCGAGCAAGCGGGCGGCCTGCCGGTGGCGTAGCGCGCGAGCCGGCGCGGGCAAGTCCTCATAGATCGAGGCCTGCACGACGGGATGTTGAAACCGAAGCTCTGGGCCGGATGCGAAGATGTCGGCGCTGATGAGTGCCGCGACCGCCTGTGTGGCCGCCGCGCTGTCGAGCCCGGCGAGGCGCGCCGCGACGCTCAGTGAGGGGCTCGTTCCCAGGATGGCGATTGCCCGTGCGAGCTCACCCGATGCTGGCGAGAGCCGATGCAGCCGCAGTAGGACAGCCCTTCCGATGCGCTCGCTGCCGAGCGTGCGGACGGTCCGCGCTCCGTCCGCGTCGGGCCTTATGCCCTCTTCTCGGACGGTTCGCAGCAGCTCGTGGACCAGGAACGGATTGCCGCCCGTAGCCTCCTCAAAGGCCTCCGAGAACTCCGCCTCCGGCGGCTGATCGAGGGCGTCGCTAACGAGACCGCGGACGGCCTGCCCAGACAGTGCTCGCAGCTCGATGAGCTCTCCATCGGTTTCATCTGCCGTTCGCGCCAGGCGCTGGCCGAGTTCCTCCTCCGGTCGCGTGGCCACCACGATCATGACCGCAAGCCCTTCCAGCCGACGGGCGAGATAATCGATCCAGCCCAGCGACTGCTCATCGAGCCAATGCGCGTCGTCGATCAGCAGCGCCAGCGGGGATCGACCAGCGAGGTTCACGCACAGCCAGTACAGGCCGTGGAACGCGGCGAAGCCGGGATCTCCCGTGCCTTCGGTGAGGCGCAGGGAGCCGAGTCCCAGCAGTGCGCCGCCCAACCCGGCCGCGCCGTCGAGCAGCTCGCGGCGCTGCTGATCAGTCGCCGCGCGAATCGGAGCCTCGAAGAGTTGGACGGCGCCGCCGAATCCAAATCCCCGCTCGAACTCCGCTCCCCTCGCGCGAAGGACAACCAAACCGGCACGACGAGCGCGCTGCTCGACCGCCGCAAGAAACCGCGTCTTACCGATCCCCGCCGGACCGATGACCACGACGAAGCTCGAGTCACCATCCGGAACGCTCGCGATCAGCGAGTCCACGGCGGCAAGCTCGCCCTCGCGCTCCAGCAGTCGACGCCTCACGCTCACGCAGGGCATTATCGGCGCCGCTCGGACCCGGGAAAAGTTTCGGGGGTGCCCCCGGTGGCAGTCCACGCAGCGCGCCTGCACAATCGCCCCATGGCAGACCGCTCACGTCGTCTCGAGCTAACGATGGGACTGGAGCCGCGGGTCGAACCGATCAGCGGGTGCGTAACCGACGCTCACGGTCGACGGCGGACCTTCTGCGGCTGGCTTGACCTGATGGAGATTCTCGACACCGCACGGCGAGGCGACGAGCTTGAACCTGCTGACGAGGCTCCGCGTCAACCGGGAGGGACCAGATGACTCAGCTGACCAACGCACAGCCCGGCCTCGAAGCGACGTTCTCGGGCGAGCTGATCGCTTCGGGGCACCCTGACTACGACGACGCTCGCGGCCTCTACAACGGGATGTTCGACAAGCGCCCTCGGCTGATCGCACGCTGCACCAGCGCGATAGACGTGCAGGCCGCGCTTGCTTACGCGCGCGAGCGTAATCTGATCGTCGCGGTCCGGGGTGGCGGGCACTCCACGCCGGGGCATTCCAGCTGCGATGGCGGGATCGTGATCGACACCGGACCGATGAAGAGCGTCGCGATCGACGCCGAGCGGCACACCGGCCGGTTCGGCGCCGGGCTGACCTGGGGCGAGCTCGACGCCGCGACCCAAGAACACGGCTTGGCGGTCACCGGCGGGCGCGTAACGCACACCGGTATCGCCGGCCTGACACTCGGCAGCGGCTCCGGGTGGCTCGAGCGGAAGTACGGGCCGACATGCGCAAACCTGATCTCGGCCGAAGTCGTCACCGCGGACGGGCGGATCCTCCGCGCCAGCGCGGATCAGAACGCCGACCTGCTCTGGGGCCTCAAGGGCGCCGGCGGCAACTTCGGCGTCGTGACCGAGTTCGAGTACCGCCTGCACCCGGTCGGTCCGATCCTGTACGCCGGGATGGTCCTGCACCCGCGCGGGGTGGCAACCGACCTAGCGCGCTGCTACCGCGACTTCATGGCCGACGCGCCCGACGAGATCGGCGGCGGCCTGGCTCTGCTCACCGCACCACTGGAGGAGTTCGTGCCCGCGGAGGCCAGAGGCAAGCCCGCGTGCGCATTGATCGTGATCTACCTCGGCGATCCGCGGCAGGGGGAGGAGGCGCTGCGCCCGCTGCTTGAGTGGGGCGAACCGTGGGTGAAGATGGTCCAGCCGATGCCCTACGCCGCCGTGCAGGGCATGATCGACGCCGGCCACCCGTGGGGAATCAGCGAGTACGCCAAGATGGACTACCTGCGCGAGCTCCCTGACGAGGCGATCGACGCGATGGCCGAGAGGGCCGCAGAGGCCAGCTCGCCGTTTACGAAGATCTACCTGTGTCCGCTCGGCGGCGCCGTCTCGCGCATGGACCGCCACGCGATGGCGCTCGGCATCCCTGACACACCATGGATGTACTTCTGCCTGGCGGAGTGGTGGGACCCGACCATGAAAGCCCCAGAGATCGCCTGGGCGCGCGCGTTCATGACAGCGATGCGGCCGTGGTCGGTCGATCAGGCGCCCGCAAACTTCATCGAGCCCGACGAGGGCATCGGACGGCTGCGGGCCTCCTACGGCGACGAGAAGTTCAAGCGACTGGTCGCGCTCAAGGACAAGTACGACCCCGAGAACGTCTTCTCCCTGAACCCGAACATCCCGCCCAGCCAAGACGATAACCCGCGGAACAAGCAGCACGCCCGTCCAACAACAAACACCGAGCACGAATCATGAGAACCAGGTTCACGCCCCGGGCCCGCAAGTCCCCGCGAAGCCGCAGGCGACAGATTGCGCCGCTCGCCGGCGCTGTGTTGGCGCTGGCTGTGGTCGTCCCGCCAGCCAGCGCGCGGACCGTGACGCTGCACTACTTCTCGAAGCAGACGAGCAGCACGTTCGTCACCCCGCAGGGCAAGCCACTCGGGCCCAACAGCGCACCGGCCGTCGGGGACATCAACGACAACACCGACGTCGACTACGTCGGCAACCACAAACATCATGCGAAGCAGTCGACAGCCTCGGACCACCTGCGCTGCACGATCACGGGTTCTACGGGGAACAGCGCAACCGCTACCTGTGACGCCCAGATCGCGATCGGCGGCTCGATGCTCCTCGCTAACCACTCGAAGCTGACGTTCTCCGAGAGCAGCGCTCCGGTGGTGGTCTCGATCAACGGTGGGACCGGCATCTATCGCCACGCGCACGGAACGGTCACCTCGACAAGCGTCGGAAACAACAGCGACCTCACGATCAAGGTCACGTACTGACCGGGACCACTTCAACACCCGCACACGCAGCCCGGTCCGGGCGCCGGAGGTATCGCCGCTGGTCTGACGCGACCTGATCCGCTCGCCGGACACGGGGCAGGCGGTGTCTTTCCCGGCCGTGCCTTGGGCCCGCCTCTCCCGCCTGCGATGGAAGATCGACTCGACTACAAGCAACTCAACGGCGAACTCGGCCTAGACCACTACGGAGGACGCTCGTGGCTGGTTGATATCACCACACCGGGCTGGTGACCGCCGCGCACGGATTCCTGACCCTGGAGCTGCAGCACCCGAATCGCCTGCGGCCGGCCGGACCCTCCCTCAGCCAACCCACCTGCCCCAGCCGCTCGTGAAGTGCTGGACCGGCCGCTGCCAAACCTGTCAACGGCCAGTCGATCTCGACCGACTCGGCCTGCATCCTGCCAGACAAGTCGAGTGACAACCTAATGAACCACTGCTAGGTGTGCGATGCGAGACCGTGCTCGCGCGACGGCCGTCGACGGTGTTCGCTCACCCTTGGGTCGTGAGACGGCCCGGGAGTCCGGCGGCTAGGTCCTCGACGCCCCCATGAGCGGCCGTCGAGGGCCAGCGAAGGATCCGATGTGAGACGCACTTCGCCGTCGCAGCGAACCGCCCCCTCGGGGCCGAATCGTCATGATTGAGCGTTCAACAACCAGCTCCATATAGAGGACGCCCCGATGCCCGACCCCGTGAACCTGACTGGCGAGATCGCTGCCGCGATCGACGGCGCTGCGCTGCGAGGCCACACGCTTGCCGTGGCCTACGTGCGAGATGACGGCAGCCCGTCGGTTTCCTTCCGTGGGAGCACGTACGTGCACAGTCCGACCCAGCTCGCGATCTGGGCGCGCAAGCGCGACAGCGGCCTGGCCGCAGCGGTCGTCGACCGCCCCGCGTCTCGTTGGTGTTCTTCGAGATGGAGGTGCCAGGCGCCCGATACCCGGCGATCGAAGGCCACGCCCGAGTTGTTCCAGAGCTCGATCAAGAGGTGTACGAAGCGATCATCGAACCCGAGCGACAGCAGGATCCCGAGCGTCAGGGCGTAACGGTGGTCATCGACGTCGACGGCGTCGCGGGCGCCGGCGAGAACGGTTTCTTCCAACAGGCCGACGGCTGACGCGACAGGGCGAGCACCGCTACCCGGCGCAGGAGTGAGCTGACCCAGATCAGACGGTGAGCTCGAGTGATTCGTCTGTTCGATCAGCGTTGGCAACTGCGACGGCGATCTCCTCGGAGCGCCTCCGGGAGCCGGAGTCTCGGGGCGCCAGTAAAGAATGGCCCGTCGACACGGAGTGGCAGCGGTGCGCCGTCGAGCGCTCAAGGGCTCGCGGGGGCCGGCGCGCGCCGGCGCATGACCGCTGCAGCTGTAGCCAGGTTCTCGCGTAGCCGCTCAGGCGCCCTGCGTCACCTGCATGTTTTTCATGATTGCCGCCTCGGTCGCCCGCAGCTCCTCGGCCGGGCTGAACTGGACGAATTCGCTGCCGGCGTCGGCCTTCGGAGCATGGCCGGGAGGAGCGTAGAACGCATCGCCAGCCTCGGTCACTTCCTCGTGGTCGGCGAAGCGCCAGGTCAGCCTACCCTTGAAGACGTACCCCCAGTGCGGGCATTGACAGCTGTCATCTGGCAGCCCCTTGAGCATCGGGGCTAGATCCATGTCCTGGCTGATCGACACGAAACTGACCGAATAGCCGTCGAGTTCCTCGGTGCGATCTTGTGCCGGGCCATGCTGTTCGACCCTCGATGCGCTCTCCCTCGATACCTTCGCCATGCCGCTCATCTCCTTCGGTTGATCTGGCCACCACGCTAGGTCCGGACCGCCTTGCCGTCATGAGGCGTTTGACCCATCTTTCGCGGCTGCGGACCAGGCGAGGATGAGGGCTCGAGCCTGCCGCCGACTCGACGAGTTTCACGGCGTTACGCCTGCGAGGAACTCCTCTTCGGGGATGAGGCCGTGTTGCATCGCGAACAGACTCGCCGTTGCGCGCGTCGAGGCGTCGATCTTCGCGTAGATGTGCTCGATGTGGTTGGCGGCCGTCTTGGGCGAGATCACAAGCCGCTCGGCGATCTCCTTGTTCGATAGTCCGCGCGCGAGCAATTTGAGGACCTCGACCTCCCGGGCGGTTAGTCCGGCCGGCCCTTCGCGGCGACGCGACACACGATGGCCCGCGGCGCCGAGAATGGCTTCGACGGCGTCCGCGTCAAGGCGACCAGCCTTGACGTCGCCCCGCAGCTCGGCAGCTGCCTCGTCGGCGGAGCGCTCCGGCCTGTAGGGGCGCAGCTCTCGAATTGCCTGGTAGGCGTCGGCGGCGCCAAGGATCCGGGCCGGGCGGGAGATCGCCGAGCCCGATAGCCCTCGCGGATAGCCCGAGCCGTCGAGGCGTTCGCGGTGCTGCACGGCGATCGCGCCCAGCGGCGCCAGCGACTCGGAGGAGTGCAGCATCCGCTCGGTCAGATATGGATGCATTCGCACGCGCTCCCATTCGCCCGCGCCGAGCGGCCCGCGCTTGTCCCAGATCGCGTTCGAGACGCCAAGCCGGCCGAGGTCGTGCACGAGACCCGCGCGGCGCAACGTACGCACCACGTCTTCAGACAGGGCGAGCTGCGCTCCGGCCTCGGCAGCGAGATCGGCGACCGCGCGCGCATGGCCGAGGGTGTACGGCGATTTCAGGTCGACGAAGTTCGCGATCGCCAGCAGCGCGGCGTCGAACCGCTCCGCGGAGAGCATGACCGCGAGCGCCGGCTCGGCCTCGATCACGGCATCCCACGTCGCGACCGAGTCAAGGCCTGAGAGGATCATGTCCGCTTCCGCGTGCATGAGCTCCGCGAGCGTGGGGTCAAACTGCTTGCCGCCGCGCTTTCGGGCGAGTTCCTTCGCCGCGTCAACTCCCCCGACCCGGTGCGCGACCTCGACGAACTCGGCGAGCTGCGCGAGCCTCGACGCGATCGGTATTTCCTCACCTTTGAGCTCGCCGGGCCACCCGCGCCCGTCCCACTGCTCGTATGCACCGCCGAGGGCATCGAGCACCTCGCCGGGCAGCCCCAGCTGCTCACCCAGGGTCCGCGCGATCGCGGCGTGATGCGCGATCATGTCGTTCACATCGCGGTGGCCAGAGAGCGCGAACTCGAGCCCGACGCGGAATCGATGAAGCGGTGGGTTGCCAGCGCCCAGCCGCCGTATACCCGCGGCCGCCGCCCGCAGTCCTGGCTCGTGGTCGTACTTGGTGGACTTCAGCGCGATGTCATCGCCGAACCATTTCGCCTGCTCGTGCGCATCGGAATGACAGCCGACGTTGACAAGCAACGCCGTGTAGTAGACGACCGCGCGCGCCTGCTCGTCGTGACCGATCCGCTCGGCAAGCCGCAACGCGATCAGGCACTGGCGCAACACATGCTCCATCGGCTGCCCGAAACCGAGGTCGACCCCGAGCGAAAGCGCCGCGACGAGCTCCGCCAACCGAACATGCGCGCGATCAGTCTCGCTAGCCACACGCCGAGACTACCCCGGCCCGCGCAAATCAAGATGACGCGACGGCCCCATCAAAAAGCACTCAGCCGGTCGAGCCGTGACAGCAATCAAGGGGAGAGGCACCCGGCACAATGGGTCTGTGCATATCGAACGCTCGCGCGCGAACGTGTTCACGGTCACCGCGACCAGTCAGGAGCTCTCGGCTTTGGTTGCCGGCGCTCGGATGGCGTTGGAAGCGATGCGCTCCGCGCCCCAGCCGCCACCTCCCGCGGCGATCGAGATACTCGAGCGCGTGCTGCGAGAATTCGACCTCGCTCGCGAGCGCCTGGCAGCCACCCCGCCGGACGGCGGCTGACCGCAGCTCGATGCCGCGAACAACCGCCGCCAGATCAGATCAGGCGGGCGCCCCGGCCGCCATCCCCTCGCGGATGTGGTGGGTGACCTGGTCAAACTCAGCGGTGAACGCGTCATAGTCGAACTGGAGCGTGTTCAGGTAGGTGCTCCAACCCATCGTGTTCTTGGCGATCAGCGCGGTCTCGGTGATCTCGTCCTCAGTAGCGCCGAACAGCCGGGCCGCCTCGGTGTGGAAGTAGCAGCAGTACCGGCAGCGTGTCGCGCCGGACACGGCCAGCCCGATCAACTCCTTGTACTTGTTGGGAATCGCGGTCTGGTCGGAAAGCTCCAACGACTTAAAGCTCGCCCACTCCGACGGGAGCAGGTAGTCCGGAACGCGCCTGAAGAACTCCGGGACTAGTCCAAAGGTCTCCTCGATGTCCCGCTCGGTTTCGTGACGATCTATGACGGTCATAACGACCTCCTGGTAGGTGCTAGCAGGGCGCTAGCGCGCGCCGGGCGACACAGGAATCAGGCCAAACAGCGCCGGATCATGAGGACCACCGTCCAACGAGCACCGCGGGACGCAGCTACCGACTGTACGCCGTCCTTGTAACAAACGCAACATATACCGCGTCCCACGAGGAGACATCGCTCAGAGCCGAGCAAGCGGGAGCCCCAACGCCGCTCGACGAGACCACCGGAATGGACGGCCAGCGATCATCTCGCCGCCATCGCCGGCGTGGTCGCTCGAGACGAGCGTCTCGTTCCGAACCAGGCGTAATCGTCGACGCCGTCCAAGCTCCTGCTCGCTGCCGGAGTCGGAAGTCTCGCTGTTTACGAGACCGGGACGATCCAACAAGGTGCAAGCGGCTTAGCGCCGCTCGAGGCTGAATGCGACGTCTCGACCAGCGTAAGTGCTTACGCCCTGGGGTTCTTCTCGCACCAGCAGACTTGTCCTGAGCTCGCTGTGCCGCCGAAGAAGCGGGCGAGCAGTTCGGGCCGTCCGCCGAGCGTGGTTACGTGGCTCACGCGCTCGCGGTGCGCCGCTGCTCGCCGAGCGCCTCGAGCTCCCGCACGGCAAGGTCAGCGTGGATCGCTTGCTCGATCGCCACCATCAGCTCGCGTGCGCAGTCGCGGTGGGTGCGATCGCCGAGCAGCCGCTCGAGCGCGTGGGCGATGTCGGGCGCCTCGGCGCGTTCGTCGACGACGATGCCGGCGCCGCGCGCGACGACGCGCTGCGCTACGACGTGCTGGTCACGGCCCATCGGCATCAGGATGAGCGGCACCCCGTGAGCCAGCGAGGCCATCACGGTCCCATGCCCTGCATGGGTCACCGTCGCCGACGCTCCAGGCAGCACGGCGCGGTGCGGCAGATAGTCGTAGGCGGTGACATTGCCCGCAAGCACGAGATCTGCGCCGTGCATCGCGGGACCGAGCGTCAGCACCGCGCGCACCGGCAGCTCGGCGGCGGCGTCGGCGACCCGTTGCAGCACCCCAGCCTGGTCCATGTTGCCCGTCGAGAAGCTGATCAGGACGATGTCGCCCGCTCCCGAGAGCTCGAGCGACGGGGCGGTCACGTCGGGCGGCGGACCGACGTACCGGCCGTTTGCTGGGAGCGGGGAGGCGTCGTCGGCGAGCTCCTTGATGCTGAGCACCAGCACCCGGTCGAGCGCCGCCGCCTGGTCCGGGACCGACGCGATCGGTTCGAGGCCGACGGACGCCCGCGCGTCGTTGAGCACGTCGAGCCTGACGTCCCAGAACGCGCGCGAGGTGTCGTTCGGCGGCGCATACACGGTCGTGTAGAGCTCAGCGCACGGCAGGCCGGTGGCCTCTGCGCCAGCCATCGCGGCGAAGAGCGGGCCTTCGCAGACGACCACGTCGGCGTCGGTCTCCGCAGCCTGATCGACGACCGCGCGCGCCTGTCCCGGCGCGCCGCCGAGCCAGACGTTGTCCCTGGCCCAGCGAACCTCATCTGGGGGGTAGTCGGTGCGCGAGTCGTAGTGGCTCATCGCCGTGTCCGCCTCGAAGTCGCAGCCGATCGTCCGCATCCGCGCTTCGATCGTCGTCGGCCCGAGCACAGTCACGCCGTGACCGCGAGCGATCAGCCGCGCGATCAGGCGCACGACGACTGGGGTCGCGCCCGCCGATTCCCAAAGCGCGAACAGAAATCGCAGTCGCCGGCTGGCCCGCGGGTCGCGGGCGCGGACGGTCATCGCCGCCGCGCCCGGGTCGACTTGAGCGAACCGTTGGTGTCCCACATGTCGAGCCCTCGGTCGTTTCGCGCCGCCCCGCATGAGGCCCCCGCGATCGGGCGCTACCGCGCCGCAGGAAAGCGATAGCGAGCACGGGCGCCGTCGACGTGACCGCGTCGGACGATCTTCGAGCGGTCCGGACTACCGCTTGATTGGTCGGGCGCCGGCACATTGTGTGAATGGCAAACCGTCGGTCGTCGCTGCCCCGCTCGCTTGCTGTCCTGAGTGGGGGCGCTTCGAGACGGCTCGGTGCGCTCAAGGCAGAAGGGGACGGCCCGTCGCGTCGGATGCCTGGTGTGGTGCGGAGCGAGTCCCGGCGGCAACGCGACCGCGCCGACCGCCAGGAATCGGGCGCCGCGCGTGCACTGTCGGGGCGAGCGGAAGCTGCTCATCTCGCCGCTCCGTTCACCGGCCAGAAGTCTTCGATCAGTTCGCCGTCGGCGAGTGGGTCTTGCAGCCGTATGGAGCAGATCACGAGCTCGGCATCCTCGGGACCGTCGTTCCAGATCGATCGCGTAACGGCGGGTGCGACGCGGATGGCGGTGCCGGCGGGGGCGTCGATGATCTGTTCGTCGAGCTTGAATTGCGGCGTGCCGGAGATCACGAAGTAGATCTCCTCCTGGGTCTTATGGCGGTGCCCGTGGCTGCCTTTGCCGCCGGATCGGGGTGGCATCAGTCGGTGGGTGAGCGCGATCTGCTGGGCCTCGAGGTGATCGGTGAGGAATCGCATCGCTCCGGGGTATTGCCCCTCGAAGATGTCGGGCACATCGGTCACTGCGCGGATTGTGTAGTCGCTCATCACTGCTCCTGTGCTGGTCGCGCCGGAGCCAGCGGCGCACCGAGGTTGACCTGGCGGTGGGTGCGGAAGAGCTGCTCGAGGCGCTCGGGTGTCGGTCTGGGCGTGTCCGGCGGCGGGAGCGTTGGCGATGTCGCTGGTACGGAGCCGTCGCGGACGAACTGCTCAATGCCCGCCGGGGTGCTGAGCACCAGCACGCGCGCCGTGTCGCTGTCGACCCGGAACGTGTGCGCGACGCCGGTCGGGACCACGCCAATGCCTCCCGGGGCGAGCTCGAAGCGGTCCGCTCCGGCGTGCACGGTGAGCTGCCCGTTGAGCACGATGTAGCTCTCGTCCTGCGGGTGGGTGTGTAGCGGCGGCGATGCGTGGCGCGGAAACACGAACTCGATCACGGCGAACCGGCCGTCGACGGCCTCGCCCGGCACCCTGACGATCGCCAGAGTGCCGAGGAACCAGAGCTGCTCGTCTTGGCCTGCCGCCGACCACGTCGCGCCCAGCTCAGGTGCGGGAAGTGCCGATGACATAGCGAAAGACGTTCGTGATGCGGTAGCCGCCGTCGGCGGTGCGAAACGGCTCGAGGAACGAGCCGGTCGCTGCACGCACTGCCTGTTCGCCGGCGTGCTCGATCACCCCAACGACGGGACCGGAGCACATCAGCCCGGCGACCGCGGTCGCCTCGTCCGCGTAGCGCCACACGCACTCGACGTCCTCCACCGCGATGACATCGAGGCCGGCGCTGTCGAACAACGCGCAAAGCGCCTCGGTGTCCGAGAGCGCAAACGGACCGGGGGTACCGGGCGGCGGGGGCGGCATCAGCTTCCCGAGCGCCATCAGATAGCCAGTCGCCTGGCACAGCTCCGGCGGCGCCCAGTTAAGCAGCAAGACGCGGCCGCCGGGGACGGTGACGCGCTTGGCTTCGGCGAGCGCGACCGCGGGGCGGGCGGCGTACTGGAACGAGTTGAACCCCGTGACGACGTCGAAGCTCGCGTCCTCGAACGGAAGGTCCTCGAGCTCACCTTGCAACAGCGGCGCCCCTGGCACCCGCGCGCGAGCATGAGCGAGCAGCCCCTCGCTCGCGTCGAGCCCGGTGACGTCCGCGCCGCGGTCGGCGGCGAGCCGTAGGAACAGGCCCGCGCCGCAGCCGGCGTCTAGCAGCCGGGTGTCCGGACCAACTTGCAGCGCGTCGAGCGCCGACTCGTACGCGGCAGCGACCTGGCGTTCCTGGATCGCCGCCCAGTCGTCGGCGCGGACGCCCCACAGCCTGCCCTCGACTGCCGCGGTGGCCATTTGCGTGCTGCTGCTCATCGATGCCTCCTCAGTTGGAATAGGGCCCGGAAGCTACGGCCCCGATCCAGGCGAGACATCGGTCAGGCTGCCTATATCGGCTGCCCTGGCATCCCATCTATTGGGAGTAGACCGGCAGCGTGAGCGGCCTCGACGGCCGCGGTGCGCGTCCGAACGTCGAACTTGGCGAGGATCGCCGAGACGTGATGTGCGACCGTCCGCTCGGAGAGGTGAAGCGCCTGCGCGATCTCAGGGTTGGTCGCACCGCGCGCCACGTGAAGCAGCACCTCCTGCTCGCGACGGGTGAGTCCGGCGGCGTTCGCGAGTGTCGAGCGGTGCGGGCCGCGCGGCGCCCGGCCACCGCGCTCCGATCGCGCGCGCGCAAAGCCCCGGACGGCCGCGCGCGCGCCGAGGCGCTGAAGGGCGGCCACGGCCTCACGCGCAGCGCGGTCATCGCCGGGCAGCGCCGCCAGCGCCGCCTCGTACGGCGCTTCCAGCTCGCGCCACGCCCGGATCGCGCCCCGCCAGTCCCCGACCAACTCGAGCCGCACCGGCTCCGGCGCGCATGCTGGAGGGTCAACCTGCTCGCCGCAGCGCATCGCCCAGAGCGCGAGCTCTCCCGCTGGGCGTCCGAAATGCCCGGCCCACGGCGTCTCCAGGGCCGCCGTGACCTGCGCGAGCACCCCGGGCCGGTCACCACCAAGCCACGCCGCCTCCGCCAGCGCGGCGCGGATCATCGCGTGCCGCCACCCCGCCGGCACCCCCGCGACGCTCGCCAGCGCCTGCTTCAAAAGCGTCTCGGCGTCTGGCTGGCCACGGCGCGCACGGACCAGACCCTCGACAACAAGCGCGAACGGCACCTCCCCGAACCACTCGCGTCGGCCCCGCGCCGCGGCCTCGAGCGCCTGCTCCCAGCGCCCACGGTCAAACAGACTGCGCGCCACGGCGATCGTGACGCCGTCGCGCGGGATCCGCGCCTGATAGTCACCGAACAGCCTCAACGCAGCCGCCGATACGACGTCCACAGTGGCGTGATCGCGAGCGTCGGCCGCGACCACGACGCTGTTCACGTACGCTCGGATCGTCTGGATGTGCAGACCGGCCGCGAGCGCATCCTCAAGCGCCCGCGCCAGCTGCTCCCCCGCGTCCAGCTCGCCTTGATGGCCGCGCGCCAATCCGAGGCTGATCTCGATATCGATCCGGGCCTCCTCGAGCCCAGTCGCCTCGGCCAGCTCGAGCGCCTGCGGGGCGGCATCGATCACGGCGGACGGGTCGAACGCGACAGCCTCCACCCGCAGGTACGCACTGTGCGCACGAGCGAGATCCGCAACCTCGCCCGCGGTCTCAAGTACCCCCATCGCTGACCGCGCGGCATCCTTCGCCTCGACCATTCGATCCAGCGACCACAAGGCCGCCACCAAGATATTCAGCGCGCGGCCATGCTCGCGCACGCTGAGATCCCGCTCGGCGATCCCGACCGCTTCCCTCGCCGCGCGTAACGCATCCTCCATCCGCCCCTCGAAATTCGTCGCTCGGGAGAAGCGCACCAGCAGCTCGAACCGCTCACGCGCATCAAGCCCTTTCCCAAACCGCAGCGCCCGCTCGAGCTGCAACCCCGCCTCGCGCAGCGCCCCGACCCGCTCGGCGTCGGCAGCCGCCAACCTGGCATACGAGCTCGCCTGCACCGCCAGCCCCGCGCACTCAGCATGATGCGCCAACCGCGCGGAGTCGGCCCCATCCTGTTCTCGCTCGAGCGCCGCCAGCACCCGCGCGTGAAGCGCCGCCCGGCGCGGCGGCGAGATCAAAACCTCGACTGCCTGGCGGGTCAGCTCATGGCGAAACGCCAGCCCTCGCCCGTCCTCGGTCAGCACCCCGCAAGCAAGCGCCCCCTCAACCGCCTCCACGCGACCCGGCGCGACAGCAGCCAGCAAACCCGGCTCGACACGCGGGCCGATGACCGCCGCCGCGTCGACCACCCCGCGCGCCTCAGGATCCAACCGGCCGACCCGCGCCAGCGTCGCGTCGCGCACCGTCGCCGGAAGTCCGCCGCCAGCCGCGAGCGCCTCCGCAACCAGAAACGGATTACCGCTCGTCAGACGCCAAAGCTCGCGGGCAT